>WNGG01007036.1_pt1 | contig 18584 bp, 14 predicted proteins | sample 5400661 | NCBI WGS metagenome assembly WNGG01 (sample SAMN13153372, study PRJNA577476) | soil metagenome | isolation source: 100 cm soil or saprolite under Garry oak tree replicate 1 | place: USA:California | collected 2016-06-15
CTGACGCCGACCTATGAGGACGTGGCATCAGGTCTCTTGCGTGAAGCTGGGCTGGCGGACCGCGTCGAGCGCACCGTGATGGACTTCGCCCAGGCGGCGGGCCAGGTGAACAGTGCCGACATCGTGATCCTCAACCGGGTCATCTGCTGCTATCCCGACATGCCGCGTCTCACCGGGGCGGCCGCCGACCATGCGCGCCAGCTGCTGATGATGAGCTTTCCGCGGCAGGCGTGGTGGCTCAACGTCGGACTCGCGGTGGGCAACTTTCTGCTCACACTGCTGCGGCGCGAGTTCCACATCTTCCTGCACCCCCCGAATAAGATCGTCGCCACCTCACGGGAGCACGGACTCGAGCCGGTGCTCGACGAGGAAGGCGTGATATGGGAGGTGACCGCCCTCCGGCGGGTCGCTTAGCTGCGGCCCAGACCGGGTAGGACCCTCTCCCTCCAGAAGGTTTCGTCGTTCGGTATCGACCGACGTGCGGCGATCGGCGGCGGCTCGGATTTGAAGCCGGCGCCGGTGTCGAACAGCACGACAGAGTCCCCCCGCCCGACCCGGCCTGATTCCACAAGCACCTCGAGGCCCGCCCCGGCCGCGGCCGTTTCGAGGCTCACGTAGCCAACGCCACGCGAACCCATCCGCCGCTGCATCTCGAGCATGTCCGCCTCCCGCACGGCAACGGCCGAGCCGCCCGACTGGCGGATGGCATCCAGGATCAGGAAGTCCCCCACCGCGCCAGGGACGCGGAGGCCTGCGGCGGCCGTGGAGGCGTTCTCCCAGCTCGTCGCAAAACGCGAACCTTCCTGAAACGCCCGGACGATCGGCGCGCAGCCCTCGGCCTGGGCGCAGAACATCCGCGGCCGGTCATGTCCGACGAGACCCATCGATTCGAGTTCGGCGAAGGCCTTCCACATGCCGACGACGCCGGTGCCGCCTCCGGTCGGGTACACGATGGCGTCCGGCAGGCGCCAACCGAATTGCTCGGCGATCTCCAGGCCCATCGTCTTCTTGCCTTCGACCCGGTACGGCTCCTTCAGCGTGCTGAGGTCGAACGCCCCGGTCTCCTCCGCGATCAGCCGGGCCAGCCTTCCGCAGTCGGAGATCAGGCCATCGAGGAGCAGCAGGTCCGCACCAGTGGCGAGCACCTCGACCTCATTGGCGGCGGGTGAGTCCGAAGGCATGATGACCGCCCGCGTTGCCGGCCGACGGGGCCACCAGGTGCTGCGCGCCAAGCTCGACGGCGCGGCTGACCGCGACGGCCATGCCTCGTGCTTTGAACGACCCGGTCGGGTTGAGGCTCTCGCGTTTCACGGCGAGATTGGAGAGACCGAGCGAGGCGCCTAGTCGAGGCGCCGGCTGCAGTGGAACATCGCCCTCTCCGAGATAGACGACGTGCTCCCAGCGGTGGACCGGCAGCAGCTCGCGCCAGCGCCACAGGCCGCCCGACCTGCGAGTCGCGATCGACTCGCGATTCAGTGTTTGAGAGGCCCGACCCAGGTCATAGCGCGCGAGCAGCGGGCGCTGGTCGCCTGGGTCGAGCCCGATCAGCCGGTCGGCTTCATATCTCGCGCCGGAAAGGCCACCCTCCAGGTGGCTGAGCGTCGATCCCGTGTCGCCTTCTCTCAGGCGAAACGTTGGACGAAGGCGAGTGCCGTTTGCGCGACCTCCTTCCAGCCGCTGTCGATCGTGAGGGCGTGGCCGCGTCCCGCGATCTTTGTGATCTCGGTCACCCCCGGGTTGCGCTTCTGGCGCTTGTACGACGCGTTGGCGATCGCCCACGGAACCGTGTTGTCCTTCTCCCCATCGATTATCAAGAGCGGTCCTCGGTCGGGATTTATCGTGTTGACCTTGGCCTCGGTCCACGGGTTCAGGTTCGCTGCCGCTGCCTGGAACAGCGGAGCGCCTGACGCCGGGACGGCAAACGTCTCATAGAGCTGCTTGGCCTCATCCTCGCTGACCGCATTCGCGAACGCGAAACGGAACTGCTCATACGTGAGCGGGATGGCCTTGCTTCGGTTGGCGGGATTCGAGAGCACCGGTGAGGAAGCTTTCAGCGCCGAGATCGGGAGCGGCAGCACGCCGCGGAACGGCGCCGGGTCGATGGCAACCGTCACTGACGCAAGGCCGCGTCCGGCGATGATCTGCGCGAGCAGCCCACCGAATGAGTGGCCGATCACGGCCGGCTTCTTGTTCAGCCTGCGCACGATCTTGTCGACGTGATCGGCAACCTGGCCCACCGTCTTGCCGGCAAAAACGTCAGGATGCGCTTTCGCGTCAGCGACCGTCTCCGGGTCGTCAGGCCACCCCGGCGACACCGCGGTGTAACCGGCGTCCTCGAACAAGGTCGCCCAGCGGTCCCAGCTGCTCGGCAGTAGCCACAGCCCGTGGATGAAAACCACCGGCTTCCGTCCAGACGTGTTCGCGCGCTCGACCTGGTCGGACTCGTGCTGGGTGATACCGGTGACGTCGGCGGTCGTCATGGACATGGTGTCTCCTTTGGCGCTTGTATCCCACCCGCTCGCGACTCCCGCGCTGGACGTATCGTACGCGGCGCAAACTTGGGCTGTTGTAGCCTCACGGCAGTGACCGCCGATCCCGAGGTGACCTATCGCAGGACAACCCCTGGCTCGCATGCACTTCATGAGAAAGCGCAGGCCGTCATGCCAGGCGGGACCACGCGCACGACGACCTACTTCGACCCCTATCCCCTGTTCATCGAGTGGGGCGACGGCTGCCGCGTATGGGATGTCGACGGCGCGGAGCGAATCGACATGCTCGGCAACTACACGGCGATGATCCTCGGCCACGCCCACCCGAAGGTCGTGGAAGCGATCCATCGCCAGGCGGCTCGAGGCACCGGTTTCGCCGCCGCGAACCCGGTCGAGGTGCAATTGGCGACGCTGCTCTGTGAGCGTGTTCCGAGCGTCGATTCAGTCCGGTTCTGCAACTCCGGCACCGAGGCGACGATGTTCGCGATGCGTCTGGCCCGCGCTTTCACGGGCAGGCCCAAAATCGCGCGCATGGAGGGCGGTTATCACGGCACCCATGACTACGCGGAGGTCAGCACACATCCCGGGCTGTCCGAGGCCGGTCCGCCCGACGCGCCAATGGCGCGGCCAGACTCAAAGGGCACGCCCGTGTGGGTGCTCGAAAACACGGTTGTGCTCCCCTTCAACAACTCCGACGCTGCCGCGGCCATCATCCGCCGGGAAGGCAAAGAGCTGGCGGCGGTCATCCTGGAGCCGATTGTCGGAGCGGGTGGCGTCATCCCTGCTTCGGTCGAGTTCCTGGAGCGATTGAGGAAGCTGACCATGGAGCTTGGCATCCTGCTGATCTTTGACGAGGTGATCTCGTTGCGGGTCGCGCCAGGCGGGGCGCAGCAGATGTATGGCGTCACACCCGACCTCACGACGATGGGCAAGATCATCGGCGGCGGCCTGCCCGTCGCGGCCTTCGGGGGCCGCGCCGACGTGATGGAGCAGCTCGACCCGCGGCGCGACGGGAACATCGCGCAGACCGAGCTCACGCCCGACGTCTATGAGGAGCTCAATCGGAAAGGCGAGCGCGTCGCCGAGCTCCTCGCCGAGGTGTTCGCCTCCCACCACGTCCCGGTGCAGGTGAATTCGGCTGGCTCGATGTTCGCGCTGCATTTCACGGACCGGCCGGTGGTCGACTACAGAGGCGTTGCCGGCGCGAACAAGAAGCGAACCCGAGATTTCTTCCTTGGGCTTGTGAACCACGGCGTGCTGATGGCGCCGCGTGGGATGGGTGCGCTTTCGACGCCGATGGCCGAGCACGACATCCAGCAGTTCATCGACGCCGTCGATACAGTCGTCGCCGAGCTGCGCCCGCGTTGGGACAAGGACTCGGCTTAGCCGGATGATCGTCCGGCGCGTGGTCCCCCTGTTGCTCATTGCCGCCGTGCTGGCGGGGTGTTCGGCCGCCTCGACCGCGACACCCTCGCCCCGCGCGGCTTCGCCAACCACATCAGGCCTGACGCTGGACGAGGAGATCGGCCGCGTGATGATGGTCGGGTTCGAAGGTCCCCTGACCGACTCGGTCCTCGCGGACTGGAAGGAGCGCCAGTTCGGCGGCCTCCTGATCGTCAACCTCAACCGCAACGCCTCGTCCGACGCCGGCATGAGCACGCTGATCGCCACGCTTCGCGGCGCTTCGCGCCACCGGCTGATCGCCGCCACCGACCAGGAAGGCGGAGCCGTCTGCCTCGCCGCCGCCTCGGTTCCGTGCACGCCCATTCCGGTCGGCGAACCGGACACCACGAGGATGGCGGGCGCGCTGCGCGCGCTCGGCTTCGACCTCGACCTCGGACCCGTGTCAGACGTCTGCTCCGGCCCATCTTCGATCATGTGGGGTCGGTGCTATGGCACGACGCCGGATGCCGTCGCACCAGCGGTTGGGGCGGTGGTCGATGGAATTCACGCCGCGCACCTGCTCTCCGCGGCCAAGCATTTCCCGGGCCACGGCGACACCGCCGTCAGCTCGGAGACGCAATTGCCGAGGATCGATGAGAGCCTGGCCACCTTGCAGTCGCGCAGCCTGCCGCCGTTCCAGGCTGCAATCGCGCACGGAACCGACTTCGTCCTGCTCGGGCATCTGTTTTATCCGGCGATCGACGGACAGAGGTCGGCCGACCTCTCGCCGGCGACGATGGCCATGCTGAGAACCCATCTCGGCTTCAAGGGGGCGATCATCTCGGACGACATGGAGATGGGCGCCATCGCTCCGAGCACGGCGACCCCGGAAGCCGCGGTCGAGTTTTTGATGGCGGGCGGCGACATGGTCATGGTCGCCCACGACCTGCCGGTCGCGGACGCGACGTTCGACGCGGTCAGGTCTGCCGTCGAGTCCGGCCGCCTGCCGCGAGCACGCCTCGACGAGGCGGTGGCGAGACTCGCCGCCCTCACCGCGCCGTAGCGCCGCCCGGCGGCGCAATACTTTGCAGTCAATGATCTCGCGGCGCCTGGCGGTGGCAAGAGGTGACGAGCCCGCCGACCTCGTGCTCACGGGCGGCAAGGTGTTCTCGGTGTTCACCCGCGAATGGATCGACGCGTACGTCGCGATCGCCGAGGGATTCGTGGCGGGTCTGGGGACCTATCGCGGACGCCAGCAGCTGGACGCGCGCGGCGCGTACGTCGTGCCCGGGTTCATCGACGCTCATGTGCACATCGAGTCCTCCAAGCTCATGGTCGACCAGTTCTCACGCGCCGTGCTGCCCCACGGCACTACGGCGGTCGTGGCCGATCCGCACGAGATCGCCAACGTGCTCGGCACCGATGGCGTGCACTGGCTGCTCGATGCGTGCGATCGCCTGCCGCTCGATGTCTTCGTCATGGCGCCGTCCACCGTTCCCGCATCGCCGCTCGAATCGCCTCGCCGCGCGCTCACCGAGGGCGACCTGGCGGGACTCCTGCGGCGCCATCGGACGATCGGGGTGGCCGAGATGATGAACTTTCCCGGCGTCATCGCGGGGCAGCGGAGTGAGCTTGCCAAGCTGGACACCGGACTCACCACGCACGTCGATGGCCATGCACCTGGGGTGCGCGGACATGAGCTCAACGCCTACGTCGCGGCAGGCATCGCCTCAGACCACGAGTGCTCCACCTACGCCGAAGCCCTGGAAAAGCGGCGGCTCGGAATGTGGATCATGCTCCGCGAGGGATCAGCGGCTCGCAACCTCGTCGACCTGCTTCCGCTGGTCCTCGAGCACGGGCCCGAGCGATGCATGTTCTGCACCGACGACAGGGAGCCGGTTTTCCTCGTCGACGAAGGGCATATCGACCAGATGCTGCGCGTCGCGGTGGCACACGGCGTCCGGCCCGAGGACGCGCTCGTGATGGCAACGCTCCACCCGGCGCAGTACCACGGCCTTCCCCACCTCGGCGCGATCGCACCTGGCTATCAAGCCGACATCGTGCTGCTGGAGGATCTCAGCACCTTCAAGCCGCGGGTGGTGCTGAAACGGGGTGCCGAACCCATGCATCAGGCGATCGAGATCCCCGAATGGGTGCGGCAGACGGTGAACGTCGGCGCTCTTGCCGAAACGACCTTCGCGGTACGCGGCCCGGCGCGGCACATCCGCGTCATGCGAGTGGTCCCCGGCCAGCTCGTGACCGGCAGCGAGATCGTGGAACCAACCGCTCAGGACGGCCTTGTGGTGGCCGACCCCGCGCGCGACCTGGTCAAGATCGCGGTCGTCGAACGCCACCACGCGACTGGGCGCGTCGGCATCGGATTCGCCACCAACGTAGGGTTGAAGAGGGGCGCGTTTGCCTCGACCGTCGCGCACGACGCGCACAACATCGTGGTGCTCGGCGTTGACGACGCGGACATGCTGCTGTGCGTGCGCAGGCTCGCCGAGCTCGGTGGCGGGATCGTCGTGGTCGAGGGCGGGGAGGTGAAGGGAGAGCTGGCGCTGCCGGTTGCCGGCCTGATGAGCGACGCGCCGCTCGGCGTCGTGCACGAGCAGATGCTCGGCATGGAGAAGGTCCTTCGCCAAGACGGCGTGACGTGGGAGGCGCCGTTCATGTGCCTCAGCTTTCTCGCCCTCTCGGTGATCCCGGAATTGAAGATCACCGATCGGGGGCTGGTCGACGTCAACCGGTTCGAGCTCGTGCCGCTGGAGGTGGATTAGTGGCGCGCTACGTGGTCCGTGTGCGGCGCGGTGGGCCGTGGGACTTCGCTCGCGACATGCGCGAACAGGCAGGGTGGGATGAGCACGCCGCCTTCATGGACCGGCTCTTTGAGGAGGGATTCGTCCTCCAGGTTGGACCGCTGGAGGGCGATCGCGAGACCTTGTGGATCGTCGAGGCGGAGTCCGATGCGGTCATCCGCCGGCGCATGGCTGAAGACCCATGGTCCGCCAACGGGATGCTGCGGCCGATTCGAATCGAGCGTTGGACCATCGTGATGGACGCGTTGAAGCGGAGCACGCCCACGGGTCGCGAGGGCTAACCCCTCAAGGTCACAGCCATCCTTCGCGGGTGGCCCGACTTGCTAGCTCGGTGCGGTTGCCTGTACCCGTCTTTTCGAGGATGCGGCGGACATGGAACTTGATCGTGTTGGCGCTCCGATGCAGCCGTTCGGAGATCTCGCCATTGGTGAACCCCTCCACGATCAGACGCAGCATCTCGGCCTCCAGTTCGCTCAGCTCCGGTTGTGGCGCACCCGTGGCCCGGCGTCCGGCGTCTGACGGCGCGGTGAGGACCGCGTAGTCGATCGCGACCCCAGACAGGTCACCAAGCATGCCGAAGAAATCGAGCCAATCCTGGTCCCAATCGACCAACGAGCGGTTGTAGATCTCGAGCATGCCCAGGAGCCTGTTCCGGGCGTGGAGAGGCACGCGGAGAACTGTCTGGAAGCCCTCGCGCGCGAACAGAGACCGGCGTGGATTCCGGCCGGCTCGATCGAGGTCCGCCAGATGGTCGAGGTGGGGCCGCGCAGTCGCCTGGGCCGGGATGTCGGCGTCGACCGACAGTCGATATTCGGGGGGTGAAGGCGACCGGAAGCCCGCGCTGGCTGCGACGACCAGCTCCGTGCCGGACTCGGTCACAAGGAGGATGTCAGCCGCGTCGACGGCAAGTCGCGCGGTGACCTGCTCCACGATCACCCTAAGCGTGAGCCGAAGGTCCTGGCCGTATCTGTTGGCCAGCGCGATCGCCCGCATCAGGTCCATGCGCTCGAGCCGGTCGTGGGTGCCTGCCACGAGCCGGGCGTGCTCCACCGACAGCGCGATGCGATCCGCTATTGCCTGCACCCACGCCACGTCGGCCTCGACCAGGAGGGGGTCGCGGCGCCAGTCCAGCATCCCCAACGTCCCGATCGTTGCGCCGCCGACTTGCATGGGAACCATCAAAACGCCCACCGTCTCGACCTCGACGGGCGGCGGACTGGCCTGGATGAAAGCCCGGCCTTGTTCGGAAAGCATCTTGACGAATTCGTCGTACCGCACGCCGGGGTTGAAGATCGCGTTCCCCGACTCGATGACCTGCTGCGAGAGCCCGGCCGTCGGCGTGCGGCCATGCTCGAAAAGCGCGGCCACGTACGTGTGGATGTAGTCGGCCACCGCCGGCGCGTCGACGTCCGCCGCCACGACCCGAGAGGTGCCCGGGTCGGGGTTCATGATGACCGCCACCCAGGTGGCCTTCCTGATCCGGCTCAGGCTCGAGGTCGCGGTCGCAAGGATGGCGGGGACGTCAAGGGCTGCCGCGCCGAGGGCGCGGCTGACCGCGGCGAGCCGTTCGCCCCCCGAGTTCGAATCGAATTCCACGTCTGCGACCCTGATCGGGTTCATCGCTCGTTGCAGTGACTAAGGACATGCATCGCGTCGACTTTGGTCACACGCCCGCCGCTCGAATCAGGGCATCAGGGTCCAGCACGGTTATCCCTTCGGCGTTCGTGGCGACGACGCCTTCTCTGCGGAGCTGGCCCAACGCGCGTGACACCACCTCGCGCACCGAGCCCGTCGCATCCGCGAGGGACTGTTGGGTCACGTCGATCTGGAGCCCGGCGCGCAGCGGCCCGCGCCTCTTCGCTCGCTCTACGAGATCCATCGCCACACGCGTGCGCACGCTCATGAAAGCGTGGGCCGCCAGGGCGCGGTAGGCCAGACGAAGCCGAGTCACAAGCTCGTCGATCAGCGCCCCCGCAAGATCCCTCCGGCGGTCGCTGATGGCCATAAGGCGGTCTCTGTCCAGGTGGAGGAGGACGCCCGGCTCGAGGAGCTCGATGTGCGATGAGACGTTCGACTGCTCCGCGATCGCGGTGCCGACCAGGTCCCCCGGGAGGAGATACCGGATCGTCAGCTGCCGTCCGTCAAGAGCAGAGAGGAAATAGCGGAGAGAGCCGGACACGACCAGTGCGGGCCCGGATTCTTCGCGCGACGAGGAGATGACGGTTCCAGCCGGGTACGACGCCAATCGCCCGGATCGGAGCACCTCCTCCACCAGGTCCGGAACCAGGCGGGCCAGGAAGCCGCGGCCGGCGATGTCGGAGAGCCGGGCGCCATTGAAATCGATCTCGCTGCGTCCGCGTCGAGCGGACGTCCCCTTTGCCAACTATTCACTTCCTTTTGCTGGATGCCTAAAGCTATCATTCAATGTATCTCTATGGTAGATACAAAGACAGCCTGGCTCAGCACACGGCAGGCCGCGGAGCGCCTGGGGGTGAGCGAAGCTTCGGTCCGCCGCTGGAGCGACCGCGGCGTGCTGCCCGTCCAGCGCGTTGGCAAGCGCCGGGAGCGGCGGTTCAAGGCCGAGCACCTCGACCTGACTCCCCGTGAGGTTCGGGCAGGCGCGCCCCCGGCCCGGTCCGACAAGGCCCAGGTCTGGCTAGGCGGCCAGGCGTTCGACGTACCCCTCCACCTCGCCGCCTTTTACGACTCCGACGCCGGCCGCGTGCGTTTGACGGCGCCATTCCTGGCCGACGGCATCCGCGCCGGTCAGCCCTGCTTTCTTCTGGCTCAGGGTGAAGAGCTGGACAGCTACATGGTGGCGCTGGACCAGATGCCCGGCGTGGACGTTGACGCAAGCCTCGCCTCAGGAGTGCTGGTCGTAGCCGGTGCGCCAGGCCACACCGCTGCCGCGGCTCTCGACTACTGGGAGAAAACCCTGTGGTCGGCCATGGATCGGCACGTGCCCCTGGTCCGCGCCGTCGGAGAGATGGTGTCGGAGCGAGACAACTTCGAGTCCGAGCAGGAGATGCTTGCCTACGAGGTTGCTTTCAACACGACGGCAAGGCGCTTTCCGTGCGCTGTCATCTGCCAGTACGACGCGAGGAAGTTCTCGGGCCCGGCGATCCTCTCTGCCTTCCGCGCCCATCCGGACATGCTCGGCGTCTCACTCAACCTGCTGCTTAAATAGGCGGCTAGACCGTCGGTTCGCCCAAGCCGCCATCGGACACGGCGACCGTCTCCTCCTCGCCGGGCCACGGAGGGACCGTGAAGCAGAGGAAGCGCAATTCCTCTTCACCGCCAGCTCGGAACTGGAAAGCCCAACCGGTCGGGATGACGACGACATCACCCTTGGCGACGCTTCGCATCTCACCGCTCGATGTTTCGGGCGAGCGCAGCCAGACCTCGCCTGAGCCGCCGAGGAAGTACCAGACCTCTTCGACGGTTTGATGCCGGACCGGGCGGCTCGTGCCGCCCGGCCTCAGAACTATTTCCACCAGACTCGCCCGGCTGGCGTCGAGGACCCGGAAGTAGACCTCAGATCCATCCGGCGCGAATGCATCGGGCAACGGTTACATCATGGGTAGCTGACCACCGGGACCACCGCGTCGGGGTTGGCGATGGTCGACGATCCACCCGTCTCATTGACGACATGCAGGATGCCGCCCTTGCCGTGCACCTTGTCGAGGAAGATCGTCAGCAAGTCGTGCAGGCTCCCGGCTGGAAGCGAGTCCGGCACTTCGAAGGCACGCTCCGCGAAGATGTCCTGCCCCTGGTTGAAGAAGCTGTAGCTGCCCATCCCGTATCCGGAGAAGCTGGTCACGTTGTCGGCGACTTTGAACGCCGCGTAACCGTCGACGCCCGATGCCTCCATCCACGCGTCCTGGCTCGGCACGTCATAGGGCATCTCGTTCTGGAAGAAGACGTCCGTGCCGCCGTTGCCGTTCCAGATCACCTCGTATTTCTGGAAGTGCTCGACGAACAGGCCATAGGCGGTCACGTTGTCGCCATTGACGATGACGCCTGTGTCCGCTCTGTTGACGGTCCATCCGACGCCACTGCCGTGGTCGGCCCGCCACGCCCAGATGTCATCGAGGATCACGTTGCTGCTGTTGACGATGAGCGCCGTCGTCGCCTTACCAAGCCCTGCGCCACCGATGCGGAAGAAAACGTCCGAGAGCACCGACGGGTCGGAGGAGTCACCGGGCTCATGTCCGCTTCCCACCTTCAGCAGCGACTGAGAGCTCCGCGCTCCCGCATCGAAGATCAGGCCGGACACAAGATCGCCTCGTGCATTGACAGCTCTCATGGCAACGTTGCCGTTGTCCGGAACCAGGGTTGGGAATCCGAGACCGAGTACGACTGTGTCGGGATGCATGACCTCGATGGTCTGGTCAAGGTGATAGACGCCTGGGGTCAGGATCAGGTTCTTGCCGGAAGCCAGCGCCGACGTGATCCTGGCTGCGGAGTCAGACGGATTCGCGATGAAGAAGGAGCTGATGGGGAGCGATGTTCCGGGCGTTTCCCCGGCGCCCCATGTCGTACCGGAGGAGTTGTGCTGGACCGCGGGCACAAAGACGTTGTAGCTGCCGCTCGCGTCCAGATAAAGGTACGGCGCCTCACGAGTCACCGGGCTGGTGGTCAGTGTCGTGTACGGGCCACCACATGAGCTGTTGGCGGGAAAGCACTGCGCCGGAGCGCCGATCACGCCCGAGAAAACCTGGTTCCAGACCCCGTTTGTCCAGCCGTCCAGCCTGCTGTTCCTCGTGAACCACTGCTGCTGCGAACCGTTGACGATCGTGCTGCCGTCAAACGCGGAGTCGGCGATGAACCCGCCGCTTGCGAACGATGGACCGGTGCAGTAGTCCATCAGCGTTGCAAATCCGTTCACGTGGACGCGGCGCATCGGCGCCGCCTGAGACACCGGCCAGAACTCACCGGAGTAGCAGCCAAACCCTGGAGTGTTGACGTTGATGGTCAGGTTGGAGAGGGAACGCCAGAAGTTCACCAGGGCGGTGCAGCCATTGGCGTCGCACTGATTGCGCGCGAACACCGAGCCGTTGATCACCACGTCACCCGGCGACTGACCAAGTCCGGCGACCGACGTGTAGTAGCCGACCTGAAAGTTCAGGGGATGCTGTGCTGTGCCATAAGTTCCGGGCTCGAACAGAATTGCGTCACGCCGCGAGCCGAACTGGTCGTTGACCTGCGCGTCAGCGATCGCGTTGACCTGCGACTGGATCGTCGCCTGGTCCATGCCGGAATTGAAGATGTGGACGTTCGGCCCGAAGTTCGGTGCGCTCGGATCGTCCGCGACGGCCGTGAGCGCCGTGGTTGTCGCGGCTGACGCGAGCGCCAACAGGCCTGCCATGAATAACGCACGAAGACTGCGCAATCTCATCTCGTTCTTCTCCCCCTGGCTGAATCCACCGGCAGCCGAAAACTCCCCCGCCGCTATTTCATTTGCAGCACCACCTTTGTTTGCAACCTCAGGTCTCGCGACGACCGTCCGGCGTGGACCGTGTACACGCCTGGCCGCGACACCCACTTGTGGAGGAGCTCATCGAAACGCGCGAATGCGCGGGCCGGCACCACGAGTCGCGCGACAGCCGCCTCGCCAGGCTCCGCCGCGATGGTCGCGAAGGCGGCGAGGGTGCGAACCGGGACGTTCGGATCATCGTCCGCGCCATCGAGATAGAACTGCACGACCTCGCGGCCGGCGCGCCGGCCTGAGTTGCGAACCTTTACCGTCAGCTCGACGTCTTGACCCGCCGCGATCGACGATTCCGCGGGCTCGATCGATTCATAGGTCCAGTCCGTGTAGCCGTTGCCATGACCGAAGCAGAAGAGCGGATCTGTCCCGTTTCGGTCATAACCCCGATACCCGACCAGGAGGCCCTCGGCGTAGACGAGGCTGCCGGCTTCGGGGTGTGCTCGAAGGACCGGTGAATCCGCCTCTCGCCTCGGCAGCGAAACCGGCAGTCTGCCACCTGGCTCGGTGTCCCCGGTCAACACCTCGGCGAGCGCCTCGCCGAACGCCTGGCCGGGGAACCAGACCTGGAGAATCGCGGCGACCTCATCGGCCCATGGCATAAGCACCGGCATGCCCGTGTTGACGACGACGACCGTGTTCGGGTTTGCCGCCGCGACCCGCCGGACCAGCTCGTCCTGCCGGCCGGGAAGGGCCATCGTCTCGCGGTCATATCCCTCGCTCTCGGTCCCGTCCGCGGAACCGACTACCACCACGGCCACCTCGGAGGCAGCGGCGGCCTGGGCGGCCTGCTCGATCAGGTGGTCGTCCTGGAAGTGGGGCGCGATGCCAAGCCGCATCGTGACAAACCGCCCCTCGGGGCGATAGTCGACCTGCACCTCGACCTCGTGGCCCGCCCGCAGCTGCATCGGAACCCGCAGCTCGGGCGGACGTGACAGGGCTTCCACCACGTCTCGCGGCGGGAGGCTGGTCGACTCGGCGATGACTGTGCCCCCGACGGCGATGCTCGTGTGGCCCACGCCGGCCGCCCCGATCACGTGCGGGCCATCGACCTCCGCGCGAAAGCGGGCTCGCATCATCACCTCGGCGCCGGCCTGATGCACGGCTTCGGGCAGGCCGTCCCACCACGTGACCACGCTCGTGGGAAACGGAGCGTCGTGCAGCACGCTTCCGTCGGCGCTGCGGATCACGAGGTGCACGCCCGCCTTTCCGGTGGTCGGATCGTGCAGTGTGCCCTCGCCCGGCACGGCGATCGTGGCGCTGGTGACGCACCCCTGGTGCACGCTGACGTGGGCGTCGATCGCGTCGCGCAGCGCGTCCGCGATGCTCGGGCGGTTGACCGGCAGCACGCGAACGCTGCCACCGCCTTGCGTTTGGGGATCGATCGAGTTGGGCCCGATCAGGGCGAGCCGCTCGACGCTCCCCGCCGGCAACGGGAGCACCCCGCGGTCGTTTTTCAGAAGAACGAAGGAGCGGGCGACCGCCTCCCGCAGCAGTCCCGGATCGATGAGGGCCGAGTGCGGTGATGCAACATGGCTGGCGCCTTCCCCGTCGGCCGCGCCGTTGAGCGCGCCGACCCTGCGCGCCAGGCCCAGCAGCCGTGCGACCTTTTCGTCGATCTCGCCCTCGGGCACCCTCCCGCTGCGTACCGCGGCCACCAGCGCGTCGCCCCAGGGCCCATTCGGCCCGGGCATGACGAGGTCCAGGCCGCCGAGCGCGCTCGGTACGGTCGATGTCGTGGCGGACCAGTCCGAGACGACCACTCCGCTGAAGCCCCACTCGGTCTTGAGCAGGCCGTCGAGAAGGGTCGCGTTCGAGGTCATCGTTGCGCCGTTGACCGAGTTGTATGCGGCCATGATCATGAACACATCTGCTTCGGCGACGCATGCCTCGAACGGCGCCAGGTAGAGCTCACGCAAGACGCGCTCTGTGATGCGCGCGTCATACGTGCGGCGCTCGGTTTCGGAGTCGTTGGCGACAAAATGCTTTGCGGTCGCCCCCACGCCGGCCTTCTGCACGCCGCGCACGTAGGCCACCGCGATCCGCGAGGTGAGCAGCGGATCTTCCGAAAAGCATTCGAAACCGCGGCCGCTGAGCGGCGTGCGGACGATGTTGACCGTGGGGCCGAGAAGGACATCGACGCCCTTCGATCTAGCCTCGCGCCCGAGCGCAGTGGCGAGCTCCTCGATCAACATCACGTCCCACGTTGCGGCCAGCGCGACCGGGCAGGGTAGAGATGAGGATGGGTTGGCGGCGTCGAAGCGGACGCCGCGCACGCCGGCCGGGCCATCGGAGAGCACCATTGGGCGCAGTCCGACCGCGCCCTCGCCGTAGAGCACCCACGAGTCCATGCCGGTGAGCAGCCGGACCTTCTGCTCGAGCGTGAGCCGCGCCACCAAGCCGGACTCGTCGCCCGGAATGCTGAGGGTGGCGCTACTCATCAACGATCTCCTTACTTGTGGATTGGGGAGTCCGGCCGGCGAGCTGCCGGCCGGACATCTGGTCTGTCGACAAAACTGCTAACTGACGGGCTTCAGCTGCATGAGGATGTATGGCATCTGAGGATCGCTGGGTGAGGGGTTCATGTACGGGTGGGACTGGTTCGGCCACCCGGTGTACTTCGCGCTGCTGTAGACGTTCCAGTCGGCGCCGTAGAGCAACGGCGCGTAGGGAACGTCGGTCGACATGATGGTCTCGAGCTTCTGGACGAGCGGGTAGAGCGCCGCGGTGTTGGTGGGATCTGTGCTCGCATAAGCAGTCAGGGCTGCTTTGGCGTCGGCGTTGGAGTAGCCGATCTGCTGCGCGGCCGTGCTTGCAAACCAGTCGTTGTACTGCGTGTACGGGATGCTGCCACCGGCGCCCCAGTGGATCATGGTCTGCCATCCAGATGGGTTCGAGGTCAGCGTGGTGTTCCAGTCCGAGTAGCCCTGCGCCGGCTTGGTGGTCACAGCCATTCCAAGGGGCTGCAGCTCCTGCGAGATGAGCGCCGCGTTCTCCCAGTAGTCGGAGAACGGAACCGGGTCGTAGACGGAGAACTTGATGGTTTTGCCGCCCTTAGTCCAGCAGTTGGCGGTGTTGGTTCCATCGCAGTTCCCGCCTGACTTGAAGGTTCCGTTGCTGTATGAGGAGGTGGCCGGAGGAGTCCAGCCGCCGTTCTTGAGGATGTCGTAGACATCCATACCGGCGGGCAGCTTCTGGGCGGTTGCCGTCGCTGCGTCCGGCGTGTTGGCGCTGGTCGAGAGGTCACCCGCGAAGCTGCCGTCAGTAGGCAAGAACGCCTTCTGGTTCGGCAGGATCAGGGCGCTCGACGAGCTTGCTGCGCGCTCGTAGCCTGACTCACCGAGCAGCGCGAGAGCGTTGCGGTCGATGCCATAGCTGACGGCTTTGCGGACGGCCGCTTCGTTGATGCCGGTCGCGCCGCCGTTGCCGGCGTTCAGGTTGAAGTAAAGCGTGACGGTGGAGCCTGACGCGAACCAGGCGTGGTTCGTCAGCGGGTTGAGGTTGACGAAGTTTTCGTAGACGTTGGGGATGTCGTTGCCGGCCCAGTCCAGCTGCCCACTGATGAGGGCGTCGCTGGCCGCGGCGTTGGTCGCGATCGCAGGAGTGTCGATTTCAGATTCGGGTGGAGTCCCGCCCCAGTAGTTGGGGTTCGGCTTCCACTTGATCAAGGAGCTGGAGTAGCTGGCCAGCATGAAAGGCCCGGTGCCAACTGGGACCTTGATCGTCATGGTTGGGTTCTGCGCCTTGAATGTGGCGGCGACGTCGGCCGGACCGAACGACGAGCCGTCGGTGAACTTCACGTTCTGGCGGATGGTCATCTGGAGGTCCTTGCCGCCGTTCGCAAACTGAAAGGCCGTGGCCAGCCAGGGGTGTATGCCCGCCGCGGTCGGGTCGAGCTCGTCGAACTCGACCAGCGGCTCGTTGACCAGGCTCCGGGTGCCCATGGCCGACGCAACCGAGTTGGAGTCATACGGGTTGAAGTCTTCCGAGAAGGTAACCCCGGTGGTCGGCTCAGCGATGAGAGGCTTGCCTCCCGATGTCGTCGCCGTGTTTGACTGCTGACAGGCGCCCAACGCGAGGGCGGCCACCCCAAGCAGACTTGCCAAAGGTCGCCAATTCATAGGTCTGTCACCTCCGTGACGCACTGCGCGTTTGCAGTGGACTGTTGCTGGGGACACCGGGACACAGACGCCGCCACACCCCCGCGGCAGCGGCCGGCGGGGACCGCAACGCACGACGAAAATCCATCCATCCTCACCTCTTTGATTTCTCTGGTTCGGGTGATCCGGTCGCGAGAACTCCGTTTTCGCTGGCCTGCCGCTCGGCGGGATCGACATGCAGCCAGCACGCCGCGATGTGGTCCGGCGAGACCGCGATGCTGGGCGGCACATTGTGCTTGCAGACCTCCATCACGTGCGGGCATCGCGGGTGGAAGCGGCACCCCGTCGGCGGCGCGAGCAGGCTCGGCGGTGCGCCGCCGCCAGCCAGGACGGGAGGCTGCGCCCGATCCGGATCGGGCGCAGCGGAGAGCAGTAGTTGCGTGTAGGGATGAGCGGGGCGGTCGGTCAGCTCGACGCTCGGCGCCGCTTCGACCAGCTGTCCTGCATACATGACGACGATCGTGTCGGCGAGGTAGCGGGCCGACGCGATGTCGTGGGTGATGTAGAGGATCGCGAGGTTCTCTCGGTCGCGCAGGTCGGCGAGCAAGTTGAGCACGCCAAGGCGGATCGAAACGTCGAGCATCGAGACGGGCTCGTCCGCGATCAACACGCGTGGTTTGACCGCCAGGGCGCGGGCGATGGCGACGCGCTGCCGCTGCCCGCCCGACAGCTCGTGCGGAAACTTGTCGGCGAACTGGCGCGGAGGCTTCAGGGCGACGCGCGCGAGCAGATCAGCGACCGTCTTGTCCGCGTTGCCGTTGGCGAGGTGGTGGATCTTCAGCGGGCGTTCCAGGTTGTGGCGAACGCGATGCACGGGGTTCAGCGAGGCGAACGGATCCTGGAAGACCATCTGGACCTGCCTCGCGTACGAGCGGGGACGCCCCGCGGGAACCGGCTTCCCATCGAGCAGCACAGTGCCTTTGTCTGGCTTGGTGATCTCGGCCAGGATTCGCGCCACGGTCGTCTTCCCGGCACCGCTCTCCCCGACGAAGGCGGTCACCTTGCGCGCGTCCAGGCTCACCGAAACGTTGTCCACGGCGTGGACCGGCGACTTGCGACCAAACAATCCGCGCCCCTGCTTGACCCAGAAGTACTTGGTCAGGTTGCGACCTTCCAGGACCGGTGCCGTCGTCACTGGATGTTCACCTGGGTCAATCGCTCTCGCATGACCTCGACAGGCTCTCGAAGCGAAAGCTCGGGCGGTGGCGTTGCGCCATTGCGATGCAGCCAGCACGCCACCTCGCGATTGGGACCGGGGATCGACCCGAGAACCGGCACATCGTGCTTGCACTGATCGAGCGCCCACTTGCAACGGGGATGGAAAGCACATCCCGAGGGGAGATCCCTGAGGTCGGGAGGTGACCCTGGGATCCCCTCCATCGGGACGCGCTTGCCGTGCATGGGCGGAAAGCAGTGCAGAAGGCCATGCGTGTACGGCAAGCGCGGTGCGCGAAAAAGGGAGTTCGCGGGCGCCCGTTCCATCAATCGACCCGCGTACATCACGGCGATGTCATCGGCGAACTCGACGAGCAGTGAGAGATCGTGGGTGATGAAGAGAGCCGCGAACCCGAGCCGGTCGCGAAGCCCCATCAGCTCTTCGAGGATCTCGCGCTGGGTCACGACATCAAGCGCCGTGGTCGGCTCGTCGAGCACCATCACCTGAGGCTCGAGGGCCAGCGCCATGGCGATCATCGCCCGCTGCCGCATGCCACCGGACAGCTCGTGCGGATAGCTGCGCAGGCGATCGCCGTTCATGCCAACCATGTCGAGCAGCTCGACGCCGCGCGCATACCGCTCGTCGCGAGACATATGCGGCCGGTGGGCGCGGAGCAGGTCGTCAAACTGCGACCCGATCGTGGTCACCGGGTTCAGCGCGTTGAGCGAGCTCTGGAGCACGACGGCGATCTCCGACCACCGGATCTCGCGCAGCCGGTGAGGGCCCGCGGCGAGCATATCGATCGTCTCCTTCGGGCTGTCACCGGTGAACGGCTTCGAGTGGAACAGCACCTGACCTTTGGTGATGACAGCGGGAGCGCGCAGGAGCCGGATGGCAGCGAGGGCGAGCGTCGTCTTTCCACTTCCACTCTCTCCGGCCAGGCCAAGGACGCGGCCGCGGCGAAGGACGAAGTCGCAGTCTCTCACCGCGTGGACCGCTTCGTCGCCGTATCCGTAATCGACCGATAGGCCACGGATCTCCAACACGGCGTCGGCCGTGCTTGGGGTCGTGGCCGCTGGCGCCGCGGCG
>WNGG01012098.1_pt1 | contig 18577 bp, 17 predicted proteins | sample 5400661 | NCBI WGS metagenome assembly WNGG01 (sample SAMN13153372, study PRJNA577476) | soil metagenome | isolation source: 100 cm soil or saprolite under Garry oak tree replicate 1 | place: USA:California | collected 2016-06-15
GTGCCACGGGATGCCGCGTCGCTCGCCTGGCTGGCGAATCTCGCCTGCCTCGAGCTGCACCCACATCCGGTGCGGGCCGAGGATCTCGATCACCCCGACGAGCTGCGCGTGGATCTCGACCCGGTCCCGGGCATCAAGTGGCCGCAGGTACGGCAAGTGGCGCAGATCGCTCGAGAGGTACTCGTGGAGCTGGGGCTGGTCGGTTGGCCAAAGACGTCAGGATCGCGTGGCATGCATCTCTTTGTGCGCATCGAGCGCCGCTGGGGATTTGATGAGGTGCGCCGCGCCGCATTGGCTCTCGCCCGTGAGGTGGAAGCGCGAGGCAAAGGGCTCGCCACGAGCAAATGGTGGAAAGAAGAGCGGCAAGGTGTGTTTCTCGATTACAACCAGAACGCGAAGGACCGGACCGTCGCTTCGGCCTACTCGGTCCGGCCGCTCCCGGATGCACGAGTCTCAGCGCCGCTCAGCTGGGATGAGGTCGACGTCGCCGATCCCGCTGATTTTACACTCGGGACGATGCCCGGACGGTTTGCAGAGATCGGGGACCGGCACGCGGCCATGGACGATCACGCTGGGTCGTTGGAGAAGCTGCTCGAGCTATCGGCCCGCCAGGAGAAAGAAGGAATGGGCGACGCGCCCTGGCCGCCGCACTACCGCAAGCAACCGGGCGAGCCGCCGCGCGTGCAACCGTCGAAAGCCCGCCGGGGGGGCGGGGGGGGCGGGGGGGGCGCGCGGATCCCGAAGTTTCCGTTGATCGAGGTCAGCCGCGGCAAGGACAAGAAGGAAGCCCTCGCTGGATTGGCCAAATGGAAGAAGCGGCACCCGCGCGTCGCGACGCTCCTGGAGCCCGCCGATGTGCTGGTTGATCAAATGCGCGGCCGTTCGTCAGCGTGGTATCGCATCCGCCTGAATCTTCAGCACGTGCCCGAGAAACTCAGGCCTAGGCCCCGAACACCTTCTCCAGCTCGTAAGCCGGAGTGACTTCGAGCTGGTCGTAGCGGCAGTCTTTAGGCTTCTTGTCCGGTCGCCAGCGGAGCAACACGGGCGGGTGGCGGAAGCGGTCTCCCTCCATGTGGTCGTACTTCACTTCACACACCCGCTCGACGCGCAGCGGCTCCCACGACAGGTCTTTGTCGGCGCTCCAGCGGCTTTGCCCGCCAGGCATCCGACTCGATTCGGCGTCGACCTCCGCCCACTTTCGCCAGGGGTGACGCTGTAGAGCGTCCTTGCGCAACGGCGCCAGCTCTTTCACGAGCTGCTTGCGCATCACCATCGGGAACGCCGACGTGACGCCCACATGCTGCAACGTCCCATCGTCGTCGTAGAGCCCGAGGAGCAGCGATCCGACGGCATCCTTGACGCTCTTGTGCCAGCGGAATCCCGCCACGACGCAATCCGCCGTGCGCACGTGCTTGATCTTGAACATCGCGCGCTTGCCGGGCTGATAGGTGGCCCCGGCGGGCTTGGCGACCACGCCATCCAACCCCGCGCCCTCGAACCGTTGTAGCCAGTCGACGGCGAGGGCGGGGTCGCGTGTCATCGGCGTGAGGTGCAACGGGCGCCGGATCTTCTTGAACAACTGTTCCAGCCGGACCCGCCGCTCCCGCTGCGGCATGTCCATCATGTTCTTGCCGTTGATCGCAAGCAAATCGAACGCCACGAAGGCGGCGGGCGTTGCCTTCGCGAGCTTCTCTACGCGCGAGGCCGCTGGATGCAGCCGCATCTGGAGTCCGCCGAAATCGAGCCCGTGCTTCGTGGGCATGACAATTTCGCCGTCCACGACCACGCCGCTCGGCAACTGCTCGAGCAAGACCGCGTGCAGCTCGGGGAAGTATCGATCCAGCGGTCGCAGGTCTCGGCTCTGAATGTAGACGTCGTCCTTGCCGCGAAACACGATCGCGCGAAAGCCGTCCCACTTGGGTTCGAACAGGAAGTCGCCATCGCGCGGGACCTCCTCGGCGATTTTCGCGAGCATGGGTTCGATCGGAGGCGAAACGGTCACGCTGTAAACTAGCGGTGCTCATGTTTCATTTCTCAACCGGGGAGTGAGGCGCTCGTCAGCGGCGTTATTCGGGGTAGCTTTATAGCGGAATGACTCGATCAATTGCTGTTCTCTTGGCGCTTACGGCGTCAGGAGCCGGCGGGGCCACCGCGCAGACGGTCAAGCACTACACACCTGCGGACGTCCACTTTGTCGCCGGCATGATCGGTCACCACGCGCAGGCGATTCAGATGGCCAAATGGGCCCCGTCGCACGGTGCCAGTCCCGCGGTGGGCGTCCTGTGCGAACGGATCGTCGTCGCCCAGACCGACGAGATCGCGTTTGCCCAGCGCTGGCTCCGCGAGCACGGGGAGTACGTGCCCCCCGCCGACCCGCGGGGTCACATCATGCCGGGCATGGACCAGCCGATGCTGATGCCGGGGATGCTAACCCCCGAACAGATGGCGCAGCTCGATGCCGGACGGGGCCCGGAGTTCGACCGACTATTTCTGACCTTCATGATCCAGCACCATCAGGGTGCGATCACGATGGTGCAGCAGCTCCTCGCGGTGCCGGGGGCCGCGCAGGACGGCCCGATCTTTCGGTTCGCGTCCGATGTCAACGCCGACCAGACCACCGAAATCAATCGTATGACCCTCATGCTCGAGGACCTCAAACGGAGCTCTCAGTGAAATTACGTTTTGTCGTCATCATTCCTGCCGTCTCGCTGGTGATCGCCGGGGTCTCCGACCTGCGCGCGCAATCCCGGTACGCCGCGGCATCGACCAAAGCGAAGGCCGCCGCTGACACCAGCCCTGCTCGTCCCGATCCCCGTATCGGACTTCGGGCCGGCTGGTTTGACGCCGCGCAGGCCGCCTGGAATCTGCGTCTGGTGTCCACCACGCCGCCCTCGGACTCGTTCCTCAACAAGACGAACCCGGGGGACTTCAGCTACATCAATTCCGATCTGTCGGTCCGCGGCAACTACGTGATCCAGGGCAACTTCAACGGCCTGCAGGTGTGGGACATCTCGAATCCGGCGAGTCCGAAGCTCTACAAGGCATTCGTGTGCCCGGGCTCGCAGAGCGATGTCTCGGTATACCGCAACCTCCTCTTCGTCTCTGGCGAAGCGCTGAACGGGCGCACGGACTGCGGCACGCAGGGCGTGACCGATACGGTGAGCCATGACCGGCTGCGCGGCATCCGCATCTTCGACGCAACCGATCTGGCCAATCCGCGCCACATCACCGACGTCCAGACGTGTCGTGGCTCGCATACGCATACCGTCGTGACGCAGCCGAACGACACCGACAACGTCTACATCTATGTCTCCGGCTCCGCGCCGGTTCGCTCGCCCAACGAGCTCGCCGGCTGCTCGTCGGCGCTGCCCGATTCCAATCCGAGCACCGCGTTGTTCCGCATCGAAGTAGATCTCGCCGTCCCGCCGCGGCATGGCGAGGCGCCGGAAGACATCGCCGAGGCGAAACGCCAGGCGGACTCGGCGCGCGCGCACGGCGGCATCGTCGTGACCGTTCGCGGACAAGACCAAATCGCGGGCCCGCGATTCATCGCCGCCCAGCTCGACAGCATCGTCAAGGCCCGCGCCGGTTCAGGTGCGCCGACGGCCGCCGACACGGCCACGCTGCGGGCGAACGCGCAGGCGATCGTTGACCGCAACGTCGCGGCACAATTGGCGCGCCAGGGGCCGCCACGGGGACCGACGCAGTGCCATGACATCACGGTCTATCCCGCGATCGGGCTCGCCGGCGGCGCGTGCGGGGGCTACGGCCTGCTGCTCGACATTCGCGACGCTGCCAATCCGAAGCGCATCGGGGCGGTGTCCGACTCGAACTTCTCGTTCTGGCACTCCGCCACGTTCAACAATGATGGCAGCAAGATCCTGTTTACCGACGAATGGGGCGGTGGGCTGCAGCCGCGCTGCCGCGTGACCGATAAGCCGGAATGGGGTGCCGACGCCATCTTCACGCTGGCCGGCAGCAGCATGACCTTCAAGAGCTACTACAAGCTGCCGGTCCCGCAGACCTCGAACGAGAATTGCGTGGCTCACAACGGCACTCTCATTCCCGTGCCCGGTCGCGACATCATGGCGCAGGGTTGGTACCAGGGCGGCATTTCTGTGTTCGACTGGACGGACCCGTCGCACCCCAAGGAGATCGCATTCTTCGACCGTGGGCCGATGGATTCGACCAAGCTGGTTGGCGCAGGCTCGTGGTCGGCGTACTGGTACAACGGCTACATCCTCAGTTCGGAGATCGCACGCGGCCTCGACATTCTCGAGCTGAAGCCCGGCCCGCTGCTCTCGCAGAACGAGATTGACGCCGCGAAGTTGATCCACTTCGACTATCTCAACGCGCAGGATCAGCAGAAGCTGGTGTGGCCGGCGAGCTTCGTCGTTGCGCGCGCCTACGTCGATCAGCTGGAGCGCTCGCACGGCCTCCCCGCGGCGCGGATCAAAGCCACGCGCGCCGCACTGCAGCGTGCGGAGAAAGCGTCGGGGCTGGCGCGGCGGAGGGCACTGAGCACGCTGGCGACACAGCTAGGCACCGACGCACGGGGTTCGAGCGATCAGGCCAAGGTCCAGATGCTGATCGCGGCGGTTAACGATCTCGGCAAGTAGCCCCAGTTGACTAGAGTTCCGAGCGGGGTTCACGTTGTCTCGTGAGCCCCGCTCGTTCTTCCCGCAAGCGATACCAGGAGTTCGTCGAGGACTATAAGCGGCGGCGGCTGGATGCCGTCGCCGACGAAGACGGCCGCCGGCCGGGAGGGGGACCGGCCCCTGGCTCTCGCCGCGCCTACCTGCGCGAGTACGTCAACTGGCTCCGGCCGCACCGCTACGCCCTCGGTGCGGTGTTTGTCCTCGCCCTCGTCGTCGCCGGTCTGCAGATGATCGAGCCGCTGTTCCTGCGGTTCATTGTCGACCACGTGATCTTGAATAGGGGGCTCGACAACGCGGCGCGCCTGACCCGCCTCAACCTCACCGGCCTCGTGTTTCTCACCGTGATAGTTCTCTCGCACGTGGGCGGCGGCTGGAACAACTACCGGCAGCAGATCCTCAACGTCCAGGTCACGCTTTCGCTGCGGCGCTCGCTCTACGAGCGACTGTTGCATCTGCCGCTGCCGCGGCTCTGGGACATGAAGACCGGCGGCATCTTGTCCCGCCTCACCGGGGACGTGGAGACGACCACCGGACTGTTGCAGATGGCGATCGTGTCTCCCGTCATTTCGATGGTGCGGCTGGTCATCGCCATCGGCATCCTCATTGCGCTAAACTGGCAGCTCGCCTTGACGGCGATGGCGATCATCCCGGGCGTGCTGGTGCTGAGCTTGATCTTCGTGCGGCGGATTCGGCCGATTTATCGCTCCGTCCGCAAAGACGTCGAGGTCGTGGATGGCCGGGTCGGCGAAACGTTCTCCGGGATTCGCGTGGTGCGGGCGTTCCGCCAGGAGATCCAGGAGCTGATCAGCTACATGCTCGGCCGCCACACGGTGTTGCGCAAAGAGCTGTTTGCACACCGCCGCGAGCTGCTGCTGTGGACATCGTGGGGGCTGCTCGAAGCGGGCATCAGCGTCGTGATCGTGTGGTTTGGTGGCTACCTCACCATCGTGGGTCGGGCGTCGGTCGGCGACATCATGGCCTTCCAGTGGTACATGTTCCTGCTGCTCAATCCCGTCTGGAGCATCGTGAACTCCTTCTCCGAGATGCAGCGCTCGCTCGCCGCGATGGAGCGCGTCTTCGAAGTCCTCGGCATGGAGCACGACAAGCCGGACCGGCCCGACGCGCGCGATGCACCGACGCTGGTGCGCGAGATCAGGTTCGAAGACGTGGCGTTCGAGTACCGCCCCGGCATGCCGGTCGTGCACGAATTCAACGTCGCGGTACCCGGCGGCTCGGTTGTAGCGCTCGTGGGGAGGAGCGGAGCGGGGAAGACGACCGTGACCGATCTCGTCGCGCGGTTCCACGATCCCACCCGTGGCCGGATCCTGCTGAACGGCGTGGATCTTCGCGATTTCCGGCTGCGGAGCTATCGAGACCTGCTGGCCATCGTGCAGCAGGACGTCTTTCTGTTCGACGGCTCGGTGCGAGACAACATCGCGTACGGCCGGCACGATGCCACCGATGCCGAGATCGAGGACGCCGCCCGGCGGGCGAACGCGCACGAATTCATCATTCGTTTACCGCAGGGATATGAGACGACGATCGGCGAACGCGGCGTCAAACTCTCGGGCGGCCAACAGCAGCGCCTGGCGATCGCGCGCGCGATCCTCGCCCGGCCGCAGATCCTGATTCTCGACGAAGCGACGAGCAATCTCGATACCGAGAGCGAGCAGCTCATTCAAGCCGCCATGGCGGATCTGCTGGCGGACCGCACGACGTTCGTGATCGCGCACCGGCTTTCCACGATCCGTCGCGCCGATCTGATCCTCCTGATGGAAGAGGGCCGGGTTGTCGAGCGCGGGACGCACGAGGACCTGATGGGCGCGCGCGGCGTCTATTACGTCATGGTGAAGCGGCAGATGGAGTCGCATGCGCGCGACGGCGACGAGGTGCTTCGCTAGGGCGAGGTTTGTTGAGTTGGTGGAGGTTCGTGAAGGTTGGTGGAGGTCGCCAAGGAGGATTCCATGATTCTGTCACGCGGTGTACGCGCACCCGATTTCACGCTCAACCAGGCGCCAGGCGAACGACTCACACTCTCCAGTTTACGTGGGCGGCCGGTAATTCTCGTCTTCTATCCCGCAGATTGGAGTCCGGTGTGCGGCGACGAGCTGGCCCTCTTCAATGAGGTGCTGCCGGAATTTCAGCGCTATGATGCGCAGCTCGTTGGGATCTCCGTCGACGGGGTCTGGTGCCATAAAGCATATGCCAACGCCCGCAAGCTCGAATTCCCATTGCTGGCGGATTTCGAGCCCAAGGGCGAGGTCTCTCGCAAGTACGGTGCGTATCGCGATCAGGACGGCTTCTCGGAGCGCGCGCTGTTCGTGATCGATGCAGGTGGAACGATCCGCTGGAGCTATCTGTCGGACGTCGGTCAGAACCCTGGTGCCGACGGCGTACTCGCGGCACTTGAAGAATTGTCACAGCCCGCCGGCAGAGCGTCGTGACAAGATTGCTGCACGTCACGATTGAGGCTACGATTGACGCCCCTTGGAATCGGGAGGCTCAATGACCGCGTTGTCCGCCCTGTGGTTGCCGATCCTCATTGCGGCAGTGGCGGTGTTCGTTGTCAGCTCCATCATCCACATGACCCCGCTGTGGCATAAGAGCGATTATCCGCGTTATCCCAGCGAGGACCGGGTGCTCGACGCCCTCCGGCCGATCGGCATTCCGCCGGGCGATTATCTGATGCCGCGGCCCGCCAATCCGGCCGAGATGCGCTCCCCCGAGTTCAAGGAGAAGATGAAGCGCGGACCGGCGGTCCTGCTGACGGTCATGCCGCCCTGGAGCGGCTCGATGGTCTCCAATCTCTCGCAGTGGCTCGCGTATTGTCTCGTGGTCAGTGTGTTCGCCGCATTTATCGCAGGCTCAGCGGTACCCCCGGGCGGCCCGCCGTTCAGCGCGATTTGCCGCTATGCCGGTACGACCGCGTTCGTCGGCTACACGCTCGCGCTGTGGCAGATGTCCATCTGGTATCGCCGGGCGTGGGCCATGACGCTCAAGGCCACGTTCGACGGCGTGATCTTCGCGCTCGTCACCTGCGCCGTGTTCACGTGGATGTGGCCGCACTGACCCACCCGCCCGTCCTCTGCTATCACCGCATCGGCGGCCCGCTCGAGCTCGGCGTGACTCGGGTGGGCCGCTCGGTCTTTGCCCGACAGATGAGCGCCCTCGCGCGCGACGGCTGGCGGACGTTGTCGCTCCCCGAATTCGCCGCGCCACGCACGACGGACGACGCACGACGCACGTTTTTATTGACGTTCGACGACGGCTATGCCTCGCTTGCCCAGCACGCCTATCCCGTCCTCGCAGAGCTCGGCTTCACCGCGACGACGTTCTTGATCACGGACTACATCGGCACGACGAACACCTGGGATGTCCGCTATACGTGGAATCGCCTGCGACATCTGAGCTGGACGCAGATCGAGGAGTGGCGTGCGCGTGGCTTCGACTTCGCATCGCACGGAGCGACGCATCGCCGGCTCACGTGGCTCGATGATGCGACGGTCGCAACGGAGCTCAAACGCTCACACGACGTGCTGACCTCGCGCCTGGGATCTGATGCGGGGCGAGCGATCGCCTACCCGTTTGGAGCTGCCGACAAGCGTGTGCTGAGCCATGCACAGCATGCCGGGTACGAGCTGGGATTACCTATGGGATTCAGCGCAGGTGCCGTTTGGCCTGAGAACCGATGTCCTCGGGGTCGTGGGAAGACTCGTGGCGCATGTGGCGAATCGGTGTGCGGTGGGCACGACGCTACTACGAGCTATACAAAAAACCCCGCCACTACCGGAATCAGTTGTGGATGCTTGACGATCGCCTTCATGAGGACGCGTCCAAGCGTTCGCTTGTCCGAGGGAATCTTGTTCACGGTTCGAGCGAGAGCGTTCAGGAACGCATCGTCCATGTGCTCGAGCGCCTGCTTGAGCCGGTAGTACTTGAGGTGGTCTTCGCCGAGTAAGTCCATCCAGGCTTTGTGGTAGCTCGCGAGACGACTTTCGCTCGTGTCGTGTTCGCGCACCGCGGCCGCGGCCGTACAGCCGGCCAGCCGTCCTGCCTTCATCGCATTGTTGATTCCACCGCCCGACAGGGGGTTAAGCATGTGAGCGGCGTCGCCGGCCACCAGAACTCCGTCGGCGTACGTCTTCTTGATCGTCGTGTGCACGATCACGCCGCCGACCGTGTAGCCAGTGCGCGCGCCGGCGGGAAAACGCCGGCCGATCCAGTCATCCAGATACTGTCGCGCGTTGCGTCCGTCCGCCCTGAGCGAGACGATCCCCAGTCCGACATTGGCGACGCCCACCGCCTTGGGGAAAATCCAGGCGTAACCGCCCGGCGCGATGGCGTTGCTGAACTGCAGATAAATCGCATTGGGATTGAACTCGATTCCCTGGAGCACATACTGCGCGCACGACTCCATGTCCCGCGACGGCACGCGGGTATCGAGGCCCGCCCACCTGCCCACCATCGTCTCCACGCCGTCGGCACCGATCACGACACGCGCGCGATAGACGTCCTCTCGACCGCGTTCTTTCACGCGCACGTGCCAACGGTCGTCTCCATTGCGCCCCATGCCGGTCGCCTCGGCGCCGACCAGCACCGCAGCGCCCGCGGCCGCGGCCTCGGCCGCGAGGTAAGCGTCAAACCGTGTGCGATCGAGAATCCAGCCCAGGCCACTGTTGGCGAGCACGATCTCGGTATCATCGGGCGCCTGAAAAATGACATCCGTGATGCGCCGCGAGACCCAGGCGGCGCCATCCGGATTCACAAACTCGCGCAGCCCCGCGTCCCCGACGCCCTCGGCGCAGCGCACCGGTGCACCGACCGCCCGGTCCCGTTCCAACAAGACCACGTCCAGCTCAGGCGCGGCCAGCTTCGCGTGCCACGCCGCGACGGCGCCCGCCGGTCCCGCGCCCACGACCAGGATGTCGACGTCAGGCATAGGCGACCATCGCGAGCGCCCCGACGGGGCAGGGGGCGATACATTTCTCGCATCCGGTGCAGGTTGCGTCGTCCACGGTGAGAGTGTTCAGCTCGAGATGGATGGCCTCCGGCGGGCACAGCGGTAAACAGAGGCCGCAGCGGTCGCATACCGCGAGGTCTACGACGGCGATTGTGTCGGGGGTCACGCGACGCATGGGCGATAGCCTAGCCGACCGCACAGAGGCCGTCAAGCTTCATCCTTGCTTGAGGTTACGCATTTCATTACCTTGAGCCGTTCGCAGCAGCCCGCCTCACTCTTTTACCGACGATCACGTGCCGCCACGCTGGCTGAACTTAAAAATGGGTGCCTGGAGCCCGGCGAACGAAATCGCCGTAGATCTTGGTACCGCTAACACACTGGTCTACGTCCGCGGTGAAGGGATCGTGCTGAACGAGCCCTCCGTCGTGGCGATCGAAAAGGCCACGGGCAACATCAAAGGCGTCGGTCTCGAGGCCAAGCGCATGCTCGGCCGCACGCCCGATGGCGTGCTTGCCGTCCGGCCGCTCAAAGACGGCGTCATTGCCGACTTCGACGTGACCGAGAAGATGCTGCGGTATTTCCTCAAGACGATCATCGATCGCCATCTCTTCCGGGTCCGCCCCAAGGTCATCGTGTGTGTGCCGAGCGGGATCACCGAAGTCGAGAAGCGCGCGGTGCGTGACTCCGCGCAATCGGCGGGAGCGAAGGAAGTCTTCATGGTCGCCGAGCCGATGGCCGCCGCGATCGGCGTGGGCCTGCCCGTCGAGACGCCCACGGGCAATATGGTGATCGACATCGGTGGCGGCACGACCGAGATTGCGGTGATCGCGCTGTCCGGCATCGTGTCCGATACGTCGATTCGCACGGGCGGTGACGAGCTCGATCAGGCGATCGTGCAGTTCATGCGCAAGAATTACAACCTGCTGATCGGCGAGCCGACGGCGGAGCAGATCAAGATTCAGATCGGGTCCGCCGCCCCGATCGGCGAGGAGCGCGAGATGGAAGTGAAGGGGCGCGACCTCGTCTCCGGCATTCCGAAGATCGTGCGCGTCCACTCCAGCGAGATTCGCGAAGCCGTCCAGGAGCCAATTCAACAGATCGTCGACGCGGTGCGCCGCGCGTTGGAGATCACGCCGCCGGAGCTCGCGTCCGATATCGTCGACCGCGGGATCGTGATGGCCGGCGGTGGGGCATTGATTCGGGGACTCGATCTGCTGTTGCAGCAGGAAACCGGCTTGCCGATACATCTGGACGAGGACCCGATGACCTGCGTGGTGCGTGGAGCGGGGCGCATCCTCGACGCGCCGGAGAAGTACCGCAACGTCTTGACCACCTAGTCCCATGGCGATCGGCACGGATCGGTACGCGTCGCGGGCCGACACGCTGCTCTTCATCGCCTGCGTGGCGCTGTCGATTGCCGCGCTCAGCCTTCCCGATCAATGGCGTGACCCGCTCGCGCAAGGACTGCGGCAGAGCGTGCTCGCGCCGTTTCTGTTTTTGCAGCGCCAGACCGAGCTGCTCGCCGCCGCGCGCTATCGCTACGACGCGGTCGTGGCGCAGCGCGACTCGATGGCGCTGGCCGCCACGTTCATGCCCGAGCTGCGCAGCGAGAACACACGCCTGCGGAATCTGCTCGGTCTGAGCGCCCGCCTCGGCGGCGGTTATGTGACCGCCGAGATTCTGCACCAACCCGAGCCGACCAATCCCCTGAGTTTCGTGGTGTCGGCCGGAAGAAAAGAAGGTGTCCGACCACTCTCAGCGGTTGTAAGCCCGGAGGGCCTGGTCGGGCTCGTGGCCACCGTCGACGAGCACACCAGCGTGGTGTTGAGCTGGGCGCACCCGGAGTTTCGCGCCAGCGCCATGGCCACCGACGGCAGCGTCGTCGGCATTGCCGCGCCGCATGGGGCGGAGAGTCCCGGCGTGTGGCTCCTCGAGCTGCAAGGCGTGCTGTATCGTCAGCAGGTGCCGACAGGAACGGTGATCGTGACGTCGGGCCTCGGTGGCGTGTTTCCGCGCGGTATTCCGATCGGCATCGTGATCGGGCCCGCGAGCGAGGAGAAGGGTTGGGGTCGAACGTTTCTCGTGCGACCCGCCATTCACCCGGCCGAGCTGTCGCATGTCATGATTCTGAGCGCGCCACGGCCGGCGGGATCCGACTTGCGCAATGCGTTCACGATCCCGCAAGACAGCGTTCTAGGCGAGCCGCCGCCATGATGCGACGCACGGACCGCTATCGGTATCCCGTCATCATGACGGTCCTGGTTCTGCTGCAGTTCACGGTCCGCAGCCACCTCGGAGGGGATCGCGTCGCGCCCGACTTCCTGCTCCTGGCGCTGCTCATTTACACGATCCGCGCAGAGCCGGGGAAGAGCGCCGCCGCAGGGTTCATCCTCGGTCTGCTCCGTGACGCGCTGACGCCGGCGAGCTTCGGCGCCGGCGCGCTGGCCCATACGATCGTAGGATTTACCTCGTCGTGGGCGAAGGCGGTCTTCTTCGCCGAGCATGTGTTCGTGAAAGGGTGCCTGTTCTTCGCCGGCACCTGGATCCGCAACTTCATCGTCTTGTTGGTCGCGGGACGGCTGCAGGGCTCGCAGGTAGCGTGGGAGCTGCTCGTCTGGTCCCCGTTGCAGGCGCTGTCGACCGCTCTCGTGGGCATCGTAGTTTTGTGGTTCTTCCGCGGATGGCTAACGCCGCCGCGACGGAGCATCGCGTGAATGCATTCCACCCGTACCTAGTCGATCGCCGCCTGGGGATCGCCCGCACCGGCGTTTGGATCGTGCTGGGCATCATGGTGCTGTCGTTCTTCCGCACCCAGATCCTGGGGCACGGCAAGTATCAGCTGCAGTCGGAAACGAACCGACTGCGGCCCATCCCGCTGCCGGCGCCGCGCGGCGTGATCTACGATCGCAATGGTCACGTGATGGCGGAGAACGTGCCGGGCTACACGGTGTCGCTGCTGCCCGGTCCCGAAGCAAACCTGCGGTCGACGCTCGCGCTCATCGCGTCGATCGCCAACATCGACAGCGCCGCCATCGCCCGCGTGCTCCAGCGCGCGCGGCGGGCGCCGTATCAGCCGTCGCTCGTCCTCAGCGACGCGCCGTTCAAGGTCGTCTCCGCACTCGAGGAACGCCGCATTGCGATTCCCGGCCTCCTGATCCAGGCGGAGCCCAAGCGATCATATCCCGACACCGCGGTCGCGCAGCTCGTGGGTTACGTGGCCGAAGTCACGGAGGCGGAACGCGCCGCCAAATTCGCGAGAGTGCGACTCGGGGGCCTGGTAGGGAAGGACGGTCTCGAGCTGGAGTACGACTCCGTGTTGCGCGGGGATGAGGGGCTGCGATTCGTGGAGGTCAACGCCCGGGGCCAGATGGTGCGCGAAGCTGCGGCCGCCGCGAACCTCCGCCCGGTCCCCGGCACCGATCTGCACACCACGATCGATCTCGATCTGCAGCAATACATCGCGCGCGCCTTCCCACCTGGCCAGCGTGGCGCCGTCCTGGCGTTGAACCCAAACACGGGTGAGGTCCTCGCGCTGTATAGCGCGCCGACGTTCAATCCCAACGCGTTTGTGAGCGGCATTTCGCCGGCGTACTGGCGAACCTTGAGCGAGAGTCCGTCCACGCCGTTACTGGACCGCGCCATCAAAGCCCGGTATCCGCCCGGATCGACCTGGAAGCTCGCGATCGCGGCGATGGCGTTGAAGCGCGGCATCGTCGGTCCACGCAGTCACATGCCGATCCCCTGCCGCGGCGGGCTGCAGTACGGCAATCGCTTCTTCCGCTGCTGGAACGCCCGCGGGCACGGCGATCTCACGCTCACCGAAGCGATCGCGCAAAGCTGCGACGTCTACTTCTATCAACTGGGCATCAAGCTGGGCGTGAGCTCGCTGCTCGAAGACGCGAATGACTGGGGGTTCCGCGGTCGCACGGGTATCGATCTGCCCGGCGAGATCGCATCGGAATTCCCGACTGGTCCGGAGTACTATGATCGCATCTATGGGCCGCGCCGTTGGACGTCGGCGGTCGCGCTGAACCTCGCGATTGGGCAGGGTGAGAATGCCCAGACCCTGATTCAGATGGTGCGCTTGTATCAGCAGCTGGCCAGCGACGGGCGCATGCGCACGCCGTTCGTCGTCCGTCAAACCCGGACCGAATCGCAGCATGCGTCGCTCGATATCAACGCCGATCAGCTCGCGACCTTGCGCCGCGCCATGATTGCCGTCGTCGAGCAGGGCACGGCCCGGGGCTCACGCGTCGCGAATCTCACCATTGCCGGCAAGACGGGGACGGCACAAAACCCGCACGGTCTCGATCATGGATGGTTCATCGCCTTCGCGCCCGCCGATAAGCCGGAAGTCGTGGTCGGCGCGATTATCGAGTTCGCCCGCCACGGGACTGCGGTCGCTCCGCTGGTGTCTCGCGCTATCGCGCACTACCTCGGCATCGACGAGCGCACCGCGGCCACCATGCAGGTGACCATTCCCAACGATTCCGCACCGGCCCCGTTCCAAATTCCGCTGATCCCGGACTCGGTGCGTCCGGCTTTCACGCGTCCCGATTCCACCCGACCGGATACCACCCGTCCGGTCATCCCAGACAGTGCTGTCGCGCGCCCGCGAACTCGATAAGCCCCTCGCCATTGCCGTAGTGGCGCTGGCGCTGTACGGTCTGGCCACACTCTACTCCGCCGGCCAGACCGACGTCCCGACGTTCGTGGAGACGATCTGGCACCGCCAGCTGGTGTGGCTGGGCCTCAGTCTGATCGTCGCCGTCCTCACGTTCCGGACGTCGCCCCGCATGCTGGAGTGGGCCACACCGTTTGTGTACGGCATCGCGCTGTTTCTGCTCATGCTGACCCTGTGGATCGGCACCGGCGCTGGGACCGCGGCCGGCAGCAAGTCCTGGCTCGCGATTGGAGGCCATCGCTTTGGCCAACCCGCCGAGCTCGCGAAGCTGGCGGTGATCCTGATGCTCGCCCGCCAGCTCGCGGCCATGCGCGAAGCGCCTTCCACGCTGCGGGATTTGATTGTGCCGGCGCTCATCGCCGGCATACCCTGCCTCCTGGTCCTGAAGCAGCCCGACCTCGGCAGTGCCATCGTTTTCGTGGCGATCTTGTTTTTCATGCTGTTCTGGGCCGGCACGAAACCCTCGCTGTTGCTGCTTGCCTCTTCTCCGGTTATTGGGCTCGTGCTCGCCTTCTCGACCGTCGCCTGGGGCGTGTGGATCGCGACGCTGACCGTCCTCCTGGTCTGGTGGCGCCCCTATGTGTGGGAAAGCATCATGGTGATGGCGGCGAACGTCATGGGTGGCGTGTTTGCCATCCCCTTCTGGAACCGGCTCGCGCCATACCAGCAAAACCGCCTGCTGGCCTTCCTCAACCCGGACGTGGATCCCCGCGCTGCGGGGTGGCATGTCATTCAGTCGAAAGTGGCGGTGGGCTCGGGCGGCCTGCTGGGGAAGGGGTTCACGGAAGGCACGCAGAAGCGTCTGGCGTTTCTCCCGGCGCAGCACACCGACTTCATATTCTCGATCGTTGGCGAAGAGCTGGGGTTCGTCGGCGTGCTGGTCGCGCTCACGCTCTTCGGCTGGATGCTCTTCCGCCTGCTGCGTGTGGCGCGGAAGGCCACAGACCCTTTCTCGAGTCTGTGCGTTTTCGGCATCGCCGGCCTGTTTTTCACGCACATCGTCGAAAACGTGGGCATGACGATCAACCTCATGCCCATCACCGGCATTCCGCTGCCGTTCTTCTCCTATGGCGGCTCGTTCCTGCTCGTGTGCTCGATTGGCGTGGGAATCGCGCTCCGCGTGGCGTGGGAGTCCCGCCAGTCGGGGTATGCCGAGCTATGACAATAGCTTAGCTCCGCGGGGCTGGCGTCCACGGGGCACCCAGCCCAGATTGTGCGCTTCGTCACTACATATGGCGCGAATGGCCTGGTTCAAAAAGGAACGTAAGCCGCGCACCTCCGAGCGCGTAAAGCTCGAGATCCCGGCAGACGCCTGGGAGAAGTGTGATCAGTGCGGGCACGTCGATATCCGTGAACGATTCGTTCGCGCGCTCAACGTGTGCCCGAATTGCGGCTACCATCGCCGCATCAGCGCGCAGGAGTATATCGACCTGCTCGTGGACGAGGGATCCTGGCACGAGCTGTTCTCCACCTTGAAGTCCGCCGATCCCCTGAAATTCGAAAACTACGCCGATCGCGTGCAGGCCGCCGTGAAGAAAGCGGGGCCCCTCGATGCCATTCGCACCGGATATGCCCGCCTGCACGGCATGGCAGTCAATCTCGGCGTCATGGACTTCGCCTTTATGGGCGGCTCGATGGGATCCGTTGTCGGGGAAAAGATCGCCCGGCTGGTGCGGCACGCCATCGACAAGCGCACGCCGCTCATCCTGGTGTCGGCCTCGGGCGGCGCGCGGATGCAGGAAGGCGTGCTCTCGCTCATGCAGATGGCCAAAACGTCCGTGGTGATCGCCGAGCTGCAGGGCGCGGGCGTACCGTTCATGTCGGTCCTCACCAACCCCACGACCGGCGGCGTCTCGGCCTCCTATGCGATGCAGGGCGACGTGATCCTCGCTGAGCCTGGCGCGGTGATCGGTTTTGCCGGTCCCCGCGTCATCAAACAGACGATCGGTCAGGACCTGCCCGAGGGATTCCAGACCGCCGAATTCCTGCTCGACCACGGCATGGTCGACGCCGTAGTTCCCCGCGGCGAGCTCAGGGACACGGCCGCGCAGCTGTTACGTCATATGACCGGCGCCTGGCCGGCCGAGGCCGCCGACTGACCTTCGAAGACGCCTGCCAGTTTCTCTTCGCACGACAAGCTGGTCGCATCAAGTGGAGCCTCGGACCAACCGAAGGGTTACTCGACGTGCTGGGGCACCCCGAGCGTCATTTCCCGGCGATCCATATCGGTGGCACGAATGGGAAAGGCTCGACGTGCGCATTCGTCGCGCACGAGCTGCGGGCGCAGGGCTGGCGCGTTGGGCTGTACACGTCGCCACACCTCATTTCCCCGGTTGAGCGCATCACCGTCGACGGCGTGCCGATCGGCGAGGATGCATTCGCGGAATGGACCGCCCAGCTCAAGCCGCACATCGAGCGGCTGGATGCCAGCTTCTTCGAGGCAACCACAGCCATCGCGTTCGCCGACCTCGCCGCGCGGGATGTGGACGTCGCCGTTATCGAGGTCGGGCTGGGTGGACGGCTGGACGCCACGAACGTGCTCACGCCACTGGTCACCGCGGTCACCAAGATCGCGCTCGAGCACGTCGATTACCTGGGATCAGACCTGAAGGGGATCGCGCGCGAGAAGGCGGGCATCGCAAAGCCAAAGGTGCCGTTTGTCACGGGCGAAGCCCATCACGACATTCGCGGCGAGCTGGTGAAGGAGGCCAAGCGCCGCGGTGCCGAGCCGATCATCATGGTCGACACTTCGCTGCGGGCGAGGAAGGACACGCGGTTGGGGTTACGTGGACGGCATCAGATTGCCAATGCCCTCGTGGCGCACGCGGTGCTGAACGCGCTACCCCACCCGTTTGGGCCGGTCGGGAAGCATCTGCCGGCGAGTTTTGCCGATGCGTATATCCCCGGTCGCTTCGAGGTGCGCGGCAAATGGATTTTCGACGTCGCGCACAATCCCGACGGCATGCGCGTGGTCGCGGAGGCGCTGCAATCCGCCGATCCACCCATCCGGCGGCCGCTGCACGCACTGGTGGGCATCCGCAATGATAAGGACTGGCGGGCCATGCTCGCGATTCTGCGGCCGGTCGTCGACAAGTTGATCCTGACGGGAAAGCGCTCCCCGGCTTCCGCGATTTCTATCCTGAAGACCTGACCCTTCGCAACCACATCTTCGCAACCTGGCGCAGCGTCGCTACTCGTTACGGCTTCGAAGAGTACGATGGACCGCCGCTGGAGGCCCTCGACCTTTATACGCAGAAAAGTGGCGAAGAGATCGTCCAGCAGCTTTATGCATTTCGAGATAAGGGTGATCGCGACGTAGCCTTGCGGCCTGAGATGACGCCGACGCTCGCCAGAATGGTTGCCTCACGCGGCCAAGCTCTAAAGAAACCGATCCGATGGTACTCCATCCCTCAACTCTTTCGTTACGAACGGCAACAGAAGGGACGCCTGAGAGAACACTTTCAGTTGAATATGGACATCATCGGTGAATCATCCCCTCTCGCTGATGCCGAGCTCATTGCCGCGTCCATAGACATCATGCGCGAGCTGGGATTCGGCCCCAACGACTTCAAAGTCCGTGTATCCGATCGCGAAGCCGTTGTCAAAGCCCTTAAACGACATGCTCAAATTGAGACTGATGAGGAACTCCTAGGAGCGCTTGCTGCCATCGACCGTCATGAACGAGATCCAAAGGGTGCGTTAGCAATCTTCGAAAAGACGCTCAAAGACAAGAATCGGGTAAGCCGAGCTCTTGAGTTCGTGGAGTCGTTGGCAGAATCCGCCCCCTCTCTCGCGAATCTTGTACGCCGTCATTGGGAAGTTGATGCAGAAGGTAGGAGCCATGTCGACGAAAAACTCAGACTAGATCAATGCATTGAGTATCTACAGGCCATGGGGTTGGGGGAGTTCGTCGAAACAGATTTCAGAATTGTACGGGGGCTCGCGTATTACACGGGAATCGTTTTCGAGATGTTTGACGCTGGTCGCTCTATGCGAGCTATCTGTGGCGGTGGTCGTTATGACGGTTTGTTAGCAGCCATGGGTGGCCCGGACCTTCCCGCCCTAGGTTTCGGTATGGGAGATGTCGTCCTCGGCGAGCTCCTCAAGGAGCGCGGCGTAGCTCCCAAGGCGTCGATCGAGCTCGGCGCCTTTTTGGTCGCGGTGGGTGGGGACGATATGCCCTGGGTGCTGAAACTCGCCCATGCGATGCGGGAGCGTGGGATCGCGGTCGAATACGGGCTTCGGCACACTGGCGTCCGCAAGCAGCTCGAGCTG
>WNGG01003169.1_pt1 | contig 18572 bp, 20 predicted proteins | sample 5400661 | NCBI WGS metagenome assembly WNGG01 (sample SAMN13153372, study PRJNA577476) | soil metagenome | isolation source: 100 cm soil or saprolite under Garry oak tree replicate 1 | place: USA:California | collected 2016-06-15
ACCGAGGAGGTCGGGCGCGCGGACTCGTCGGTACGCACGACGCTCTCCGTCCAGATCTCGCTCGTCGAGATGACCATCCTCAAATTCGGCACGGAGGAGCAGAAGCAGCGGTGGCTTCCCGCGCTGTGCAAGGGCGACGTCATCGGCTGCTTCGGCCTCACCGAGCCCGAGGTCGGAAGCGACGCGACGAAGCTGCGCACGAGCGCGAAGCGCGACGGCGACTCGTGGGTGCTCCGCGGCCGGAAGATGTGGATCTCCAACGGGTCGGTGTCGAAGCTCGCGCTCGTGTTCGCGCAGGGCGATCCCTCGAAGGAGGCCAAGGGCATCACCGCGTTCGTCCTCGAACGCGACCGCCAGTCCTACGGCAGCCAGGCGCTGCACGGAAAGCTCGGGCTGCGCTCGTCGGACTCGAGCGAGCTCATCCTCGACAACGTGCGCGTTCCCGACGCGAACCGTCTCGGTGAGATCGGCGAGGGCTTCAAGATCGCGATGACCGCGCTCGACTCGGGCCGGTACTCGGTCGCGGCAGGGGCGGTCGGCGTCGCGCAGGCGTGCATCGATGCGTCGGTGCAGTACGCGACGACGCGCAAGGCGTTCGGGAAGCCGATCGCCGGACATCAGCTCGTGCAGGAGCTGATCGCCGACATGGTCGTCGAGACCGAGGCCGCGCGGCTTCTCGTCTGGCGCGCCGGCGATCTCAAGGACAAGGGACGGCCGAATACCCGCGAGACAAGCATCGCCAAGCTCTACGCGTCGGAAGCGGCGCAGCGCGCCGCGGATAGCGCCATCCAGATCCACGGCGGTTACGGCTTCTCCGATGAGTTCCCCGTCGAACGCTATTGGCGCGACGCGCGCGTCAACCGGTTGTACGAGGGCACGACGCAGATCCAGAAGCTCATCATCGGCCGGTTCGCTACGGGCATCGACGCGATCGGCTGATGGACTGGGATGAGACCGCGGAAGGGGTCCTCGCGACCCTTTGCCGCATGGTCCCGGAGACGATCCGGGAGCTCGCGAGGGCCGCCGCGCACGATGAGGCCGAATCGGTCGCGAGCGAGCGCGGCGCCGTGAGCGTGACCGTCAACGATGTGCTCCGCGGCTGGATCCGGACGACGCCACCCGAGCAGCGCAACGGTCTCGTCGCTGTGATCGAAAGCCTCGGGCTCGAGCCGGAGGACTACGCGGACGAGCTCGAGTCGGATGAGGGCTGGGACGAAGAGCCCGAAGACTCGGGCATGTGATGTTCCGGCTCGACGGCAAGATCGCGATCGTCACCGGCGGCGCACGCGGGATCGGCGCCGAGACCGCGCGCGTGTTCCGCGACGCCGGCGCCACTGTCGTGACGTGGGATGTCGCGGATGGCGCTGACACGCGCGTGGACGTGACCAATGTGATGGCTGCAGCGAAAGGCGCGGCCGCGGTTGCGAAGGAGCACGGCCGGATCGACATTCTCGTAAACAACGCTGGGATCCTGCGCGACGCGCAGCTTGTGAAGTCCAAGGGCGACGAGATCACCGGGGTCATGAGCGAAGCAGACTTCGATGCCGTGATCTCGGTGAACCTGCGAGGCGTTTTTGCCTGCACGCAGGCGGTCGCGCCGACGATGATCCGCCAGCACTCGGGACGAATCCTCAACGCTTCCTCGGTCGTGGGCCTCTATGGGAACTTCGGGCAGACCAACTACGTCGCGACCAAGGCCGCGGTCATCGGAATGACAAAGGTCTGGGCTCGCGAGCTCGGCCCGAAGGGAATCACCGTGAACGCGGTCGCGCCCGGATTCATCGGCACCGAGATGGTTCGTCAGATGCCCGAGAAGATCCTCGCGACGATGGTCGAGCGCACACCGATCCGGCGCCTCGGCGAGCCGAAGGACGTCGCCTACGCGTATCTCTTCCTCGCCTCGGATGAGGCCTCATTCATCAACGGCGCGGTGTTGTCAGTTGACGGCGGGGTTGTTGTCGGGACTTAGGATCGAAGGCGTGACTTTCAGGTTGACACTTGCGAGTGCGGTCCTCGTCGGGCTCGCCGTCGGCTGCGGCTCGACCACGGCTGGGCCAACACCTATGACGACACCGAATCCGGAGCAGCAAACCTGCGAAACCGAAGGCCGGGCCGCGGTGAGCACGTATTCGAACACCCTCACGCTCGCGGCTGCTCTCCCCACGACCGCGGGCGCGGTAGCTCAGTGGGAGTACACACGAAACGGACCGAATGGCCCACGCCCGGCTATCTCACGATGGAGTGCGTTCCCGTCAGGTCAAAAGGTGGTTCTCTGCTATTTCGATGGCGACTTCGCAAACTTTTCGCCATCCGTCCCACCGGGAGCACCGATGGTCTTTGAGCGAGCGCTTGTGATCGCGACGCAGGGCGAATCGCCGTGGGTCGATCACATCGGACCGAAGGCGACAAACCCGCTCACCGCACCCTAGCCGCGAACTTCACCGAACCATCACCGTATCGGCACCCAGTCACATCCAACGACGGCGCCCACAACCGCACTATGAAGGACATGGGAGCACCCCTTCGCGTCGCCCTGATCGCGCACGACGCGCCGAAGACCGACATGCTCGAGTGGGCGCGGTGGAATCGTGAGCTTTTATCGCGGGCAAAGCTCTACGCGACCAAGCACACCGGTCAGCTCGTCGCCGCCGACACTGGGTTACGCATCGAGCTGCTGCTCAGCGGTCCCCAAGGAGGCGACGCCCAAGTCGCGGCGATGATCGCGCGACGCGAGATCGATCTGGTGGTCTTCTTTTGGGATCCGCTCGCGACGCAGCCGCACGAGACCGACGTCCGCTCGTTGATCCGCCTCGCAGTGCTGCACGATGTCGCGATCGCATGCAACCGCCGCTCGGCGGATCTGATGATCAGCTCGCCGCTGCTGCGCTCCGTCGCGGTCACGTCCTAGCGCCCGTCCTCCAGAAGGACAAGTCGCGCCTGTTCAGCGATCCAGCTCTCGTCCTCGTCGGGCTCGCCGTCGACGTCGTCGTAGATGAGAACGTCGTCGTTGTCCATCCTCACACCGCCTTCTCGGCAGCTTCGCCATCGAATTTGCCCAGACGTGACGCGCCCATCGTCTCGCCGAGCACCTGGTGGTACGGAACGCCCGTGAAGAGGTGGTGGCTCTTCGTCGGGATGTCGTCGTCGGACGCCCACTCTTTGCGCTGCAGCGTGACGTAGGCCTGCTCCTGCTCTTCCGAAAGCCCCTGAAGTAGCTTGCTGAACGCGTACCCCATCGCGTGCTGCGCGGCCAGCGTGATGAAGAGGAACTTGTACCCGAGCTCACCGAGCTCCGCGAAGGAGATCGGGTTCGGGTCGTTGAACCACTTGAACGAGCTCGACCAGTTGAAGGCGAGCTTCGCGTCGGGGAAGCGGCGCCGCACCTGGTCCGCGAACCGTTCGGTCGGCTCGCGATCTGAATTCGGGAACTCGCACCAGACGAGGTCGGGAGCGCCGCTGTCGAGATAGCGCAGCGCGCGTTCGATCGCGAGATCGAGCCCGCGTGTCTTCTCAGGGGCGCCGACGGCCGAGACCGCGTCGGTGCGCGCGATCACGACGAAGTCCGGATGCCCGAGGTCCTCCGCGACCGCGCGCGCCATGCGCAGCTTGCCGACCATCTCATCCGCCGAGATGAGCGCCTTGCCGGCGATGTGGCCGCAACGCTTCGGCAGGACCTGATCCTCGATGTGCGCGCCCGCCACGCCGGCGTTCACGTAGAGCTCGGCCGTGCGCTGGACGTTGAAGAGGTTGCCGTAGCCGCCGTCCATGTCGACGACGACAGGTGGAATCTCGAGGTGTGTCGGCGGGACGCCCTTCTCAGGGTCGCCGGTGGCCATGGTGAGCTGGAACTTCCGCAGTGCCGAGATCGTGCGGCGCGCGCCGTCGGCGATCTCCGGGCCCGAGTAGAGGTCCATGTCGGTCGTGCCCAGATGCCCGATCGCGAACGAGTAGCCCGAGAAGTAGATCGCCGTTGAGCGGTGGTACATCGCGATCTCGGCGCCGTGCGGGTCGTAGATGCCGGGTGCGAACACGTACGGCTCGCTCTCCAGCAGCTCGCGCAGGCGTGTCGCGGGATCGGTCCAGCGCGACGCTGGAACGGTGAAGCCCGGCGGCAGAAGCGGGGTCTCGACGAGCGACCTAATTGTCATGGTCGAGCAGGCAGAGCTCAGGGCAGCAGCACTCCGATTGCTGCGACTCGCTCGGCTGGTCAGTCTCGGGAGCGCGAACGATCGGCGCGGGCGTCGTCTTGATGCGGTCGAAACTGTTCATGGCTGGCATGAGAGGGCATGCTGCGTGCCGGATCGCCCATAAAACAAATCGTTTGTTTGGATAGGATCGATCAGTTTTGTTTATGATGGCGCGATGCTTCTCGCCCAGCTCGAGGCGTTCAGCGAGGTGGCGCGGCTTGGCAACGTGAGCCGCGCTGCCGACACGCTCAGCGTGACGCAGCCCGCGCTTACCGCACGTTTACAGGGCCTCGAGCGCGAGCTGGGGGTCGAGCTCTTCGTCCGAGCCGCACGCGGGATGACGCTCACGGACGCCGGACGCGCGCTCCTCCCCTACGCGCAGCGCGCGATCGCCCAGGTGCTCGACGGGCAGAAGGCGGTCGATGACCTGCGTTCGGGAAAGATCGGCGAGCTGTTCATCGCCGCGGCGCCGGCCGTCAGCACCTACGTTCTCCCGGCGGTCCTGAAGTCGTTCCAGACCTCTCATCCGCAGGTCCGCATGGGCGTCCGCACCGGCCACACCGAGGAGGTCCTGGAGATGGTGCTGCGACGCGAGGTCGATCTCGGCGTCGGCCGACCGATCCAGCATCCGGACGCGGAGCTCATCTCCGTCTTCGATGACGAGCTCGTGCTTGTCGTGAGTCGCCATCACCCGTTCGCGCGCCGCGATCGCATCCGCCTTCAGGAGCTCGCGGACGATCGGCTCATCCTCTTCGATCGCGCGTCCAGCTACTACGAGCTCACGAGCTCACTGATTCGGCAAGCCGGCGTCGTGCCCGAGAGCGTCATCGAGATGGACAACGTCGAGGCCGCGAAGAAGATGGTCATCGAGGGACTCGGCGTGGCGCTCTTGCCGCGCATGGCTCTTGGGGCCGAGCTGCGCGCGCGCGTGCTCCGCCCCGTCCGGGTCATCGGTGCGCCTCCGGTGCGCCGCCCGATCGTGGCCATCCGCCGAGCCGACTCGGGCACGCCGATGGGCCCGGTCGCGGACTTTCTTACGCTGCTACGGCGATCGCACGCCGCCGGCTAGGACGGCGGCGCACTAACCGAGGTTCGCGCGCTCGCGTCGCGCGAGGGCCCCGCCGATGGACTCCGGTGACGCCTCCATCGCCAGCGCGAACGTCGCGCGGGCATCATCGACGAGACCCGCCTCACGCAGCGCGACGCCGCCCAGATAACCGAGGAACGCGCGATCTGGGGCCCGCACCTTCCGTGCGTCGAGCTCGGCCGTGCGAAGTGCTGCGCGAACGCCATCGCGATCGCGTGACCGCCCTGCCACGATCGCGTCGAGCGCGTGATGCATCGCGACACGCTCCGGTGAGCGCGCGATCTCGGGATCCTTCGCGATCTCCGTGACGAGGGCGGCACCGCGATCAGGATCGCCGCCGAGCGCGACGAGCTCGGCCCAGGCGAGCGCGAGGCGGACGTCGATGTGGTCGAGCAGAAGCGCCGCGCTGCGACGCGCGTCGCCGGCGCGGTTGAGCGCGGCGTACGAGGCGACCAAGCCAACGGCGATGGCGCGGTCGTGTGGCAGCCTCTTCGCCGCCTGCTCGAAGAGCGACGCGGCTGAGAGCGGATCGCCCGACGCGTAGAGGATCTCCGCGGCTATCTTCCGGACGAAAGTGACCGTCCCGAAGCGTCCCAGGAGGGGCGCCACGAGCGTCCGGGCGGTGTCCATTTCGCCTCTGTCCAGGGCTCGCCGGGCCCGCCAGACGGCGCGCGGAACGCGCCACACATCAGCGATGGACGCTCGCTGTACAGGCAGGTTGTCCACAGAAACCGTCCCCGGAGGCCCTTTATCCACCGTATTCATGGGGTTATCCACAACTGACTCCAGAAATGGTGCTAGCTGTCCGCAAGTAGCCCCTGCGCAATAACGAGCCGCTGGATCTCGCTCGTCCCTTCGTAAATCCGGTAGATACGAGCGTCCCGGTAGGCCCTCTCGATCCAGAGCTCGCGCATGTATCCCATGCCCCCGTGGATCTGCACCGCCGCATCGGCGATCCGCCCGAGGGCCTCGGTGGCGAAGAGCTTTGCCTTCGAGGCGCGGTCGGTGACGCGCTCGCCGCGGTCGGCCCGCGACGCCGCGTCGTAGACCATGAGCCGGGCCGCGTGGATCTCGATGGCCGCGTCGGCCAGGGGCCACTGGATCGCTTGATTGGTCCCGATCGGCCGTCCGAACTGGGTGCGGGTCTTGGCGTGGGCAACGCAGGCCTCAAGCAGCCGCTGCGCCGCGCCGACCGCGTGCGCCGCTAGACCCATGCGGCCGTAATCGAGCGTCGCGAGCGCGATCGTGAAGCCCTTGCCTTCCTCGCCGACGCGCTGCGACGCCGGCACGCGCATCTCGCGGAAGTAGAGCTGCGCGGTCGTCGAGCCGTGCAGGCCCATCTTCGCGTCGTTCCGTCCGACCTCGAGTCCCGCGGTCGCGCGCTCGACCACGAACGCGGTGATCGCCTTTGAGCCCAGCTTCGGATCGAGCGTCGTGAAGATCACAAACACGTCCGCGATCGGAGCGTTCGTGATGAATGTCTTCGCGCCATCGATCACGTATGCGTCGCTATCGCGGCGCGCGGTCGTCTTGAGCCTGGCGGCATCGCTCCCCGCGCCCGGCTCCGAGAGACCGTACGCGCCGATCTTTCGCGCCGACAGGAGATCAGGGAGGTACCGCGAGCGGAGCGCATCGGGCCCTCCTATGTCGATCGCCGTCCCGCAGAGTCCCGCCGATCCACCGATGACGTTCCAGAGCGACGCGTTCGCGCGGGCGAGCTGCTCGACGGCGACGCAGTAACCGAGCTTCCCGAAACCCTGACCGCCGACGTCTTCGCTGAAGCCCAGGCCGAAGAGGCCCATACCCGCCATCGCGTCGATCACATGCCTCGGTATTTCGTCCTTCTCCTCGATCTCGCGCTCGAGGGGCGCAAGCTTCTCCTCGACGAATTCGCGGACGGAGCGCTGGAGCATGACGAGCTCCTCGGGAAGGACGGGGTCCATCAAGCGCCCTTCGCGCGCTCGAGTATTTGACGCAGCTCGGCCGGTATCCGTGTCGCGCGGCTGCTCTTGCGGTCGATCATCACCTGGATCGTCGAAACGTCGGCGCAGTGCATGCCATCGGCGCGATCGATCGCGTATTCCAGAGTCCACGACGAGTGGCGCATCTCCCCGACGCGGACTTTGATGTCGTATTCGTCGTCGAAGCGTAGGGGCGCCTGATAACGGACGCGCGCTTCGCCGATGGTGAAGTCGACGCCGTACGCGAGCAGATCGCGCTCGTACACCACGCCGAGCTGCCGTAAGAAGGCGATGCGTCCGACCTCCGCGAACAGCAGGTAGTTGGCGTAGTAGACGACCCCTTGCAGGTCCGTCTCACCAAAACGCACTCGCTGACGATGCGCGAACGGAAAATCCACGACCGCTTCGCAGGGTAACGATTTGGCATGCCACCTGCTGCCCCTTCCCGCATGGCTACATCAACACCCCGCCGAGACCACGACACCACGGAGCGCGTCGAGCGCTACGAGCGCGAGCGCGTCATCGAACGTCCCACATACCCGACGCCAGCGAGCGCATCCAACGTCAACGTCGGACCGACGACCGCGGTGGTCGCGCGGAACGACGCGGTATGGGCGGTCACGCGCATCGTCACGCTGCTCTTCACCGTTCTCGAGGTGCTTTTGCTCATCCGCTTCATCCTGAAGATCTTCGGAGCGAACGCGAATCAGCCGCTCGTTTCGGGCCTCTACCGCATCACGGAGCCCCTGGTCCGGCCGTTCCAGGGGATCTTTCCGGAGCCATCGGGGCCGCCCGCGCTCGACCTCGCCGCGCTTCTCGCGATCGCGTTCTTCTTCCTCATCGCCGCGCTCATCGTCGCGGTCGTTCGCGCGATCACCTCACCGCGCACCACGTAGCCGGTCCCTGGGAGCGGCCGCCTTCGGGCGGTCGCTCCCGCGCGGGTACTGTCACCTCAATCGGAGTAACGCACTCGATCAGCGCGGGGTGAGACTCCGCAGCTCGTCGATCGCCGCGGGATTCTCAAGCGAGCTCAGGTCCCCCAGATCCTGCGTGCCGAGGTACGCGCCGCGGATCACGCGCCGCAGGATCTTCGCATTGCGCGTCTTCGGGAGCTGCGTGACGAAGCGGACGGCCTCCGGCCGCAGCGGTTTGCCGAGTATCTCCGCGATCTTGTCCTGCACCGAACGCGCGAGCTCGTCGGTCGGCGCGTGGAGCGGGCGCGGCACCACGAACACGACGATCGCCTCGCCCTTTATCTCGTGCGGTACGCCGATCGCGGCCGCCTCCGACACGGCGGGATGCGCGACAGCCGCGGATTCCACTTCCGCGGGTCCGACGCGTTTGCCGGCGATCTTCAGGGTGTCGTCGCTGCGCCCCTCGATGTACCAGTAGCCCTCGTCGTCGATGCGCGCCCAATCGCCGTGAACCCAGGTGTTCGGAAAGCGAGACCAATAGGTCTGGAAATAGCGGCCTTCCTCGGTCGGAGGATCGCGCCAGAAGCCCCGCGTCATGCCCGGCCAGGGCTTGCGGATGACGAGCTCGCCCACCGCACCGCGCACGGACCGGCCCTCCTCGTCGACCACATCCGCGGCCATTCCCGGGCATGGGCCGATGAACGAGCTCGGCTGGATCGGCGTCCAGGTGGTGCAGCCGACGATGCCACCTGAGATCTCGGTTCCGCCGGAGTAGTTGATGATCGGGCAGCGCGACTCGCCGACGTTCCGGAAGTACCACCACCAGGGATCCGGATTCCACGGCTCGCCGGTCGATCCGAGGACGAAGAGCGAGGAGCGATCCTTCGCGCGTACCGGGTCCTCTCCGGAGCGCATCAGCCCGCGGATCGCGGTGGGCGAGATGCCGAGATGGGTAACGCGATGGCGCTCGACAAGGGACCACATCCGCGAGGCATCGGGGAAGTCCGGCGTCCCGTCGTACAGCACGATCGTCGCGCCGAGCATGAGCCCGCCCGCGATGAGCCACGGACCCATCATCCAGCCGATGTCGGTCGACCAGAGGATCACGTCGCGGTCCTGGAGGTCAAAGCAGTGCGCGAGGTCCTGGGCCGCCTTCACCGGGAAACCGCCGTGCACGTGCTGCGCGCCCTTCGGCTTCCCGGTCGTGCCCGACGTGTAGATGACCATGAACGGGTCCTCGGCAGATGTGTCGGCGATGTCGAGCACCGCGCCGGCGTGGGTGACGTCGGACCAGAGAACGTCGCGGCCGCGCTTGGGGTACGCGCGTCCCACCCGATCGACGACGACGACCGCGTCGACGGATGGCGCGCCGTCCGCCGCCTCATCGGCGGTCTCTTTCATCGGGACGACCTTCCCCCGGCGATAGAAACCGTCCGCGCAGATCAACACCTTCGCGTCCGCGTCGCGTAGCCGACCGGCGATCGACTCCGCGCCGTATCCGGAGAAGATCGGAATGAAGACGGCGCCGATCGCGCCGATCGCGAGGACCGCCACGGCGCATTCGACCGTGAGCGGGAGGAAGACCGCGATGCGGTCACCGCGTTTGGTGCCGAGCGAGCGCAGGCCGGTGGCGAAGCTGGCGACCTGGTCGGAGAGCTCGCGGTAGGTGAGGGTGCGGACCGTGCCCTCTTCGGTTTCGGCGACGATCGCGACGCGGCCGCTGCCGTCTGCATGCCGGAGCGCAGTCGCGACGTAGTTCATCCGGCCGCCGGTCCACCAGGTGGTCCACGGGATGCCGCGCGACGTGTCCAGCACGTGCGTGTACGGAGCACGCCAGGAGATGCGCAGATCCCGTTCGGTCGCGGCCCAAAACCCTTCGAGGTCCTCCGTGGACCAGCGCAGGAGCGCCGCGTAGTCGGCGCAGCCGTTCTTCATCGCGAACGCGCGGAGACGGCTGCGTTCGAGGTACGCGGTCGTCGGGGTCCACGCTGCCGCCATCCGCGTCACGTTAGCGTTATCGCGCGGTCGGGACCGGGTCGATCAGCCAGTCGAGGTGCAGCCACACAACGCGGGAGTAGCGCCAGACGAATGGGACGACGGCGAGAAAGACAACATCCCCCACGATGAGGGCGACGAGAATGTCCCAGCCCGTCGCGACCCAGACCCCGAGGACGATGAGCGCGAGCACCGGGATCCCGATGGCGTAGCTCGCGACCATCGCGCCGGTCCAGTACCCGCTCTCGCGCTCGAAGCGCAGTCCGCAGACCGGACAGGGCTCGTTCATGGAGAACATCCCGCGCCAGACACGGCCGGAGAGGCATCGCGGGCAGCGGCCGCGGCAGATCGCCCACGCCCGGCGCATCGCTAGAAGTACTGCAGGATGGCCGCCGCCACCACGATCGCGACGAGGAGGACCCCAATGAGGATGAGGGGCAATAGGTAGAACGCGAGGCCACCGAGGATGAAGATCGCGGTGGCCTGATCGCCCGGTACGCCGTAATGAATCTCGATCGCTCGATGGACGACGAATGCGAGCCACACGAGCATGACGACGCTGATGACGTCGGCGAACGGCGTGAACGGTCCGCCGGCGAACACGATCCCGGCAAGCGATGTCGGCAGCTGATAGACAAGCTCGGCGTACCCGAAGAGGACAAGCAGCGGGCGGTACGGCCGGCCGCGCACCCCGCGGAAGCGCGCGGCCGCGTGGATCGCGCTCGACCCGAGGAGCCAGAGAAAGATCGGTGTCAGCGCCGCCGCGACGACGAGCGCGTCGAACGATCGCTGCAGCACGTACACGAGCACCGCGGTCCGCTCCACGCCGATCGCCAGGAGGAGCGCATCGACGATCGCACTTCGCGTCGGGCCGAAGACGATGGCGTCGACGTGGACCGTCTGCGAGAGGCGGTACGCGCTGAGCGTCGAGAACACCATGGCGATCGGGACGCACGCGAGACCAAAGAACGTGCTCGCACCGAGCGCCCAGGCCGCGAAGTCTCTCGGTCGCCAGCGCTCGGCGACCGTCGCGATCATCTGAAGGCGGCGGCGAGCGCTTCGTGCGTGGCCTGATCGGTCGCGGCATCCACCGCGGTCCGCGCGCGACCCCCGAGAACGGGCGGATCGTCGTCGTGGAGCGATTCGGGCACGGGAGCGCCGAGCATGATGAGGTACTCCATCGACCAGGTTCGCCGGACCGCGTCGAGGTCGTAGCCGCCCCCTCCCATCGCGACCCACGGATACGGAGTGGACGCGAACCAGCTCACCACGTGCTCTCGTGCGTGCGTCGACAGCTGTAGGTCGGTGAGCGGATCGGTGAAGTGCGGATCGATGCCCTGCTGGGTCACGAGAATGTCGGGGCGGAACCGGTCGAGAAGTGGCGGGACGACCGCGTCGAACGCGCGCATGTACGCGAGATCGTCGGTGTACGCCGGGAGCGCGACGTTCACGCTATAGCCGGCGCCCTTCCCGGTGCCCCGTTCGTCGGCGCTGCCGGTGCCGGGAAAGAACGGCCGGCCGAGGCGCGGGATCATGCCGAACTCGTGCAGCGAGATCGTCAGCACCTGAGCCGTCTCGTAGAACGCGGCCTGCACGCCGTCGCCGTGGTGCGCGTCGATGTCGACGTACGCGACCTTCATCCCGCGATCGGCGAGGAGGCCGCAGACGATCGCCGGGTCGTTGTAGATGCAGAACCCGGATGCGTTCCGGCGCATCGCGTGATGCAGGCCGCCTGAGCCGTTGAACGCAACGCGCGCGCGGCCGGCGACCACGTCCTCCATCGCGACGAGCGTCGCGCCGGTCGTCAGCAGAGACGCCTCGTGCATCCCGGCAAAGGGCGGGGTATCGCCCCACGCGGAGAGACCCCACGCGGTGTAGTCGAGCTCCGGGTCCTCCGACGCATGCTCGATCGCCTCCAGGTACGCGGGGTCGTGGATGCGCTCGAGCTCGGCGCGCGTCGCGAGTCTCGGCTCGAGCACGCGCGCGTTCGGGAGCGCGAATGCGCCGAGGCGCTCGAGCGTGTCGTGCACGCCCTGGAGCCGCCACGGCTTGAGCGGGTGGTCCGAGCGGTAGACGTGCGATGCGAGACGCGGATCCCAGACGAACCCGGCGGCGGCGCTCATCGCGCCCGCTCGAGCGTCACGAACGAGAACGCGAACGGGTGGCGCGCATCGGCTGGATGCGCGCGCCGCTCGACCTCCCGCCAGTCTTTCGGATCGAGCGGGGGGAAGTACGTGTCGCCCGCGGCCTCGGTGTCGACCTCGGTCAGATAGATGCGATCGGCGCGCGGCAGGAAGTCCTTGAAAACGCCCGCACCGCCGAACACGATGACCTCGGGGACGTCGCCGGCGAGCGCGAGCGCCTCGTCGGTCGTGCGCGCGACGAGACAGCCATCGCAGCGAAACGCCGGATCGCGGGTCAGGACGATGCTCACCCGATCCGGGAGGGGCCTCCCAATCGAGTCGAAGGTGCGCCGCCCCATGATGAGCGGCTTGCCGACGGTCAGCTCGCGCACGCGTCTCATGTCGTCGGGGAGCCGCCAGGGAAGCCGTCCGTCCTTGCCGATGACCCCGCGGCGGTCGCGGGCCACGACGAATGCGATGCGGCTCAAACCGCCATCTTCGCTTTGATCGGCGGGTGGTACTGGTAATTCAGAAGCTTCGCGAACCCGTCGAGGAGAGGACCCGGCGCTTCGCCGCGCTTGGCGCGCGCGACGATCTCGCGGTAGCGGGCGACCGCGTCGTCGACGCCGCGAAGCTCGGGATCGAGCCACAGCGCCGGCGCGGGATAGGGCTCGCGCTCGAGCTGCTCGCGCGCCGCGTCCTCGTGATCGCGATAGACGTGCGCGTCAGCGAGCACATGCACGAACTCGTGGGGCTCGAGCTCGACCTCGCGAGCCACCAGGTGCAGCAGAAGCGCGTACTCGGCCATGTTGAAAGGCACCCCGAGCACGAGATCGCACGAGCGCTGGTACATCATCAGCGAGACTTTCCCGCCGGCCACGAAGAACTGAAACAGCGCGTGGCACGCGGGCAGTGACGTCTGCTCGAGCTCTCCTGGGTTCCACGCGACCACGAGCATCCGACGGCTCGCGGGCTGCTCGCGGATCTGCCGGATCGTGTCGCGCAGCTGGTCGATGTGCCGCCCGTCGGGTGCGATCCAGTCTCGCCATTGCTGCCCGTAGTTGCGTCCGGCGTCGCCGGAAAAACGCGCGCGAGGCTGCCAGTAGTCGGCGAACGCGTTGCCGTCCCAGATACGAACGCCGAGCGCGTGCAGGTCGTTCACATCCGAGCTTCCCGCGAGGAACCAGAGCAGCTCCGCCACAACGGAGCGGAACGCGAGCCGCTTCGTCGTCACCGCGGGGAATCCAGAGGAAAGATCGAAGCGCATCATCTCGCCGAACACCGCGCGCGTGCCGATGCCCGTGCGGTCGGCGCGGTCATCACCCTCTTCGAGCGCCTTCCTCAGGATGTCGAGGTACTGCCGCACCCTAAGCGTCCACGCGCCGATGGACGCGGCCGGTGCTACGGAGCCAGCGGACCGCACCGCTCTCGTCGCGAATGACCTCGCCGCGGACATCCTTGAGCGGACCTTCAAGGCACACGAACTGATCCTCGCCGATGAACGCGACCGGTGACGGCGGAGGGTCGGTGGGTGCGGGCGTCATGCCAAGGAGGTTGTGATAGATGGTGCGGTAGAGCAGCACGCCCTCGCCACCGGCGCGAAGCTCGATATCGGCCCCAGCCGCGGTGTAGCGGGCCACCAACTCGTCGCGGCGCGTCTTCGTCATCCGGACGTGCTGAGGGGCCGGCTCCTCCACCCCAACGAACGTTTTGAGGGCCCATTTCGTGATCGCCTGATGCAGCAGGGCGCCGCGCGTCGAGTTGGTCTGCACCGCGATTGCAAAGCCGCGCTCCGGCGCGAGCATGAGAACCCCCTGCTGCCCGATGGCCGATCCGCCGTGGTACTGGAGTGTTACGCCACCGACTTCGCGCAGGAACCAGGCGACGCCGACACCGCGATCGTTGTCGGCAGGCGCCAAGCGCGTGCGCATGAGCTCGAGCGAGCCGACCGAGAGGAGGCGGCCGCCGTCGGAGGTGCGCCCGTCCCCGAGATGGAATCGCGCGTAGGTCAGGAGGTCGCGCACGCTCGAGATCACCCCTCCTACCGGCGTGGTGGCGCGCGGGAAGGAGTAGGGGCGCACGACCCGGGGCTGCTCGTCGACGATGGAGTGCCCCGCGGCGACCCGGTGGGTGATGGCCTCGTCGGCGTTGAAGCAGCTTTTCGACATGCCGAGCGGGATGAACAGGAGCTCGCGCACGGCGGCCTCGTACGTCTTGCCGGTGGCCACCTCGATGAGGCGGCCGAGCACCGCGAAGCTCGAGTTCGAGTAATGCCAGATCTCGCCGAGTGGCGTGAGCTGCTCGAGCTCGGCCATCGCCGCGACGTAACGCGCGAGCGCGTCGTCGCCTTTCCCGAAGTCGGCGAAGCAATCGCCGAGCCAGCCGCCGGTGTGCGTGACGAGGTGCCGGAGGGTCGCGCGCTTCGCGGCGTCATCGTCGCGGACCTTGAACTCGGGGAGGTAGCGGCGGATCGGAGAATCCAGATCGAGCGCGCCGCGCTCGACGAGGCGCATGACGACCGTCGCTGTGATCGTTTTGGTGATCGACGCGATCTGGAACAGCGTGTCCGCGTCGACCGGCAGCGGATGCTCCAGATTGGTCACCCCGTACGCGGCAATGTCCTCGTCGCCGTCGTGGAGAACACCGATCGCGATCCCGGGAACGTGATAGCGGGACATCCCTTCCCGCACCAGCTTCTCGAGCTCAGGCCGCACCCGCGAATTGTGCGCGCGCGCTTAGCTCGGCGTCACCCCACTGACCCAGAAGCATCCGTTACGGAACGCGACCTGTTTCACGAGGAACGGGACCGTCCCCGAGATATCCGCGGTGCTCGAGTCCACGAGGCCTTTCATCGCGTCGATGAGGCCCGGCGGTAGCGGGTCGGCCGCGAGCCGCGACACCTTGAGCGTGAATTTGTCGCCGACCGGCCCACCGACGACGTCCGCGCTCGCGTTGACGGTGATGAACTGCGTCGCGGCCTTCGCGGTCCCGTGAATTCCCCCCGCGTCGATGGTGATCTTCGCATCGCTCAGGGTCACGCCCTGCGTCGTGGAGGGGGCGTTCTGATTCACGGCCTGGTTCAGCTCGGCCTCGGTGAACACCAACGAGACCGCTGTCGCCTTGTTGTCACGAGCGAAGCTCCTGATCGAGTCGGCACGGCCGTCGACCGGCCCAGACGCGAAGACGCGACCCGGCGCCGCGGCGGCGCAGACGCTCGTGACGAGCGTCGGCGGCTCGAACGCGGAGAGTCCGAGCGGCGGACCAGGCGTAAGGGTGAGGCCGGTCCGGACCATGTCCCCGGCGGCGTATGGACGCCCTGTGGTGCGCCCGGCGTTGCGCGCTGTTCCGATGAACCCGTCGACGCTGAGCGTCCCGAGCGGCACCGCGCCCGTAGAGGTCATGACGAGTCCCCAACGACCCGCCGCGGGCTCGCGGACGCTGACCTTATCGGGGCCGACCACGCAGCCGAAGATCTCGGCCTTGCTTCCCGTCGGCCCGCAGACCTGACCGGTCGGCGCCACGACGAGGAAGCCGAGGCCGCCCGTGCTGGTGAACTCGAGACGCGGCGACGGCGGAATCGGCGTCGCGTTCGCCGGCGCCTGCGCGCCCTCGGCGATCGTGACCTGCGTCCCGGCCGGAACGCTCACGGTGCCGCCCGCCGTCGCGTTCACCTGCAGCGTGCCTTCGTCGACCTGGTAGGTCGTCTGCGTTCCGCCAGTCGTGAGCTGCTGGACGAGGGTGAGGAACCCGGTGCCGCGGACGACCGCGCTCGTGCTCGGCGTCCGCACTTCGTAACGCGATTCCGGCGTCTTGAGCTTCTGCACCGACTGCCAGGACCGTCCGAGCGATTGCTCGATGGTCACCTGGATGCCGTCGGTCGAGACGCGATTCAGCGCGACGACCTTCACCTGCGAGCCTGGATCGACCGACAATGAGGATCCGTCGAAGAACGTGAGGACCGCGCGCCCCTCGACGTTCGCGCGGACGAGATCTCCAGTCGCGTAGATCTCGCCATCGAGTGCCGGCGCGAACGCCGCACCCGCACGCGCTCCTTCGATCGCGGTGTTCAAGATCGCGAGAGTCGCCGCGCTCTGCGCGGACGTGCTCGTGCCGCCGCGAGGGAAATAGAGAAATGCCCCCACTCCCGCGAGGATCAAGAGGAAAACGACAAGTACCTTCTTCAACGCGCCCCTTCCCGCAGCGCGAGGCTATCAGAGCACCGCTCGTTTGGACGGTCGCAGGCGGGTGTCAGGCCTGCTTTTTCTCCCAATCGTCGCGAAGGACCTCGCCGAGCCAGCGATCCTTCCACTTTCCCTCGCGAAAGTTCTGCTCGCGGCTAACTCCGACCGTCCGGTACCCATTGCGTTCGAGGGCTTTCCTGCTTGCTTCATTTTCAGTGTCGACCTCGGTCATGAGCTTGTGGAGGTTGAGCTCGCGGAAGGCGTAACGGGTGCGAAGCTGCATCGCCTCGGTCGCGTAGCCCTTGCCCCACGACGCTTTCTCGCCGATCACGATTCCGGTGTGGCCGTTCGCGTCGAGCCAGTTGATCCCGTGGATCCCGGTCGCGCCGATCGCCTTGCCGTCCGCTTCGATGACCCACCAGACGTCGTCCTTCGATTCGCCGACCTTCTTCAGGAACTCCTGCTCCTGCTCGAGCGTGATCGCCATGCGTCTCGCGAGGAACCGCGTGACCTCCATGTCGGCGAACCAGCGTACGAAATGCTCCGCATCGTTTTCACGTGCGGGGCGGAGCGTGATTTTGTCTCCTCGGAGCAGGGGTCCAAACATGGAAGCGGCCAGAATAGCCGCGCATGCAGCTTTCCTTCCTGGGAGGCGCGACCACGGTCACCGGCTCGCAGTCCCTCCTCGACACGGGCGACGCGCGGCTGCTCATCGATTGCGAGATGTTCCAGGGGAGGCGCCCTTATCCGCACGCATGGATTCTTCGCAGACCTGTTTCTTGATCCAGCCCGAACAGCAAGCACTTGGCTAACGGCGATCTTTTGCCCTTCGATCCTCCTCGGAAGGACTAAGCCACCGGGCGCTGGGTGAGCGCGGCCGAAAGCAGCACTTCGTCGCCGCGCTTGTCGCCGACGTCGAGCTTCGCCCGAATGCGCGTGAGATGGACTCGTAGCGTGTTCGGCGAGACGCCGAGCCGGTCGGCGAGCGAAGCGCGATCGAGCCGCTTCCCTTCGCGCGAGAGGAGCTCCATCTCGCGGAGGATTCCGAGCTCGCGCCAGGTGAGCCCGACGGTTCGCAGGTAGAAGGTCGCCTCGTCGAGCGCAGACGAGCCGACGGGCGCGGCGTTGTCGGACTTCGCGCGACGCAACGCCGCGTCGGCATGCGCGCTGATCTTGCGCGCGAGCTCGCGCGCGGCGGGATCGCGCTCGGCCGCGCGCCCGAGCCACGAGGCGACCTCCGGCAGGTAATACGCGAACCCCTCGCCACCGCGCGCGCCGATGTCGCGCACGAGCCCGGCGGCGCGCGACGCGCCGCCACCGCGTACGAGCGATTCGCGCCAGTACGCCGCGTGCACGGCGGCACCGAGCGCCCAGTGCGCCATGCCGCGCGCCTCGTAGTCCTTCGCGGCCTCGTCGAGCATCCGCACGCCTCCGCGCGGGTCGCCCTTCTCGGCGCGCACGATCGCGCGAACGTTGTTACGGAACTGCTCGTCCTCGGGAAAGCCGATCGGTGCGCGCGTCAGGATGCGATCCGCCACATCGGTCTCACCACGCAGCAGCGCGAGGTGGGCATGATCCTCAGCGGCACCGGTCGCGCTCTGCCGCGCGAGACGGTCGCCGTCGGCGATCTCGCCGCGTTCCATGCGCGCCCGCGCGAGGCAGAGACACGTGTACCGCCAGACGGATGAGCCGTACGTGCGCAAGCTGGCTTCGGCCTTCGTGAACTGGTCGACCGCCTGGTCGATGCGTCCCGCCGCCCAATCGACGAAGCCCGTCGTGTAGACCGCCCACGCCGCTTCCCACGGATCGCCCACGCGCGCCGCGTGACGCACCGTCGCCTCGGCCGCGGCGGTCGCGTCGACGTAGTCGCCCGAGTGCGAGAGGAGATGAGCGAGCTGCCGCTGGACGCGCGTGACGACCAGGTCGCGCGAGCGTCCCTTTGGCGCGGTAAGGAGGGCGTCCTCGGCGCGCCGTGCGCTCTGCAACGCGCTGGTTATCTCGTTCTGCGCGGTGAGGATGGTGGAGTTGCCGAGATAGAACTCGGCGAGCATCAGCGGATCGCCCGCAGCGTGCTTCTGCGCGATCGCGGCGAGCTTCGGGGTCTCGTCGCGGCGGACGAGGTAA
>WNGG01010537.1_pt1 | contig 18563 bp, 19 predicted proteins | sample 5400661 | NCBI WGS metagenome assembly WNGG01 (sample SAMN13153372, study PRJNA577476) | soil metagenome | isolation source: 100 cm soil or saprolite under Garry oak tree replicate 1 | place: USA:California | collected 2016-06-15
CGCCGTCGCAACCCTCATCGCTCTGCTGCTCTTCTCGTGCGTTGCGCCGCCGGCATCGACGACATCGCCTCGGATCACAAATATTCCGATCCCGACGACCCCACCGCCGGCGACCGCGAGCCCGACACCGACGCCGTCGCCGCGAATCGGGCCGGCCGTCATCGAGAACGTGCAGCTCGTCGCGTCGGGATTGCGAGCACCGTGGGCGGTCGATCTTGCGCCCGATGGGCGGCTCTTCGTCACCGAGCGCGCGGGGCGCGTGCGCGTCGTGCAGCTTGGCCCGGGCGGCGGTCTTCGCGCGGATCCGTGGGCCACGGTCCCCGCCAGCACCAGTAGCGACGGCGAGAAGGGTCTGCTCGGGATCGCACTCGATCCGAACTTCGCGAGCAACGGCTTCGTCTACCTCTATTACAGCTACGCGGCTTCAGGCGGCGTCACGCGGAACAAGGTCGTCCGCATGCGCGATGCGAACGATCGCGGCGTCGAAGAGACCGTCGTGCTCGACGGGATCCCCGGCAACAACGATCACGACGGTGGTCGCGTGAAGTTCGGCCCCGACGGAAAGCTGTACCTGACGACCGGCGACGCCGAGGACGGCGCGAACGCGCAGAACGCGAGCAGCCTCGCCGGGAAGATCCTGCGGTTGAACAAGGATGGGTCCATCCCGTCGGACAACCCGACGCCCGGCTCCGCCGTGTGGTCGCTCGGGCACCGCAACGTGCAGGGCATCGCGTGGCAGCCGGATACCGCCGTTCTATACGAGACCGAGCATGGCCCGTCCAATCTGTTTCCTGACTGCTGCAATGACGAGGTCAACCTCATCGTCGCTGGGGGCAACTACGGGTGGCCGACGGTGCGCGGAACGCCCGGCGACCCGCGCTTCCGCGATCCACTCATCGACAGCGGACGCGTGGAAACGTGGGCCCCCTCCGGCGCGGCCTTCGCGACGAAGCCGGGACCGCTTCGCGGCTCGTTCCTCTTCGCGACGCTCCGCGGTCAGCACCTCCACCGTGTCGTGTTCGGTCCGGATGGGCGCACCGTCCTTTTTCAGGAGAAGCTGCTGACCAATCGATACGGCCGCTTACGCGATGTGTTCGAGATCGCGAGCGGCGAATTCCTCGTGCTGACCTCAAACCGAGCGGCGAATTCCTCGTGCTGACCTCAAACCGTGACGGCCGCGGCGTGCCGGCCGCCGATGACGATCGGATCCTTCTGGTGACGTTGAGGTGAGACAATTAACGCCTATGGAGCTCGCTCAGTTCGGTCGCGTTCTCGTACTGATCGGCGCGGTGATCCTAGGCATTGGGGTCCTGCTCGTCGTGGCTGATCGAGTCCCACTCGTCGGGCGCCTGCCCGGTGACATTCGGGTCAGCGGGGACGGGTGGACGATCTACGCACCGATCGCGACATCGATAGTGCTGAGCGTTCTGCTGACCGTGGTCCTGAGCTTTGTGGCCTGGGCCCGGCGGTAAAAGGAGAACCCCGTGACCGAAGAGAAAGTCAGCGAAGAGAAGAAGACGACCCCCGTCGTGGCCGAGGCCGAGAAGCAGGAAAAGATCCTGAACGCGCTGCAATCGGTCCTCGATCCGGAGATCGGACTCTCGGTGATCGACCTCGACCTCATCCGCGAGGTCGTCTTCACGCCCGAAGAGGCCGAGATAAAAATGGTCCTCACGACACCGTTCTGCCCATACGGACCGATGCTGATCAATCAGATCCAGTCGGTCTCGGAGACTGCCGCTGAAATGCCGGTGAAGGTCACCGTGCTCCCGGATCGCTGGGAAGCGCCGCCCTGGCTGCGTTAGCGAACTAAGGTCGCGGTCGCACGGCCGGCCGGTCCGGTCAGCGTGACCGTGTACGTCCCTCGCGGCCAGGAGCTCCCGAGAAAACCGGTCGAGCATCCGTAGCGATTCGTCGTCGGCGAGTTTGATCCCCCGAAGCGCGCGTTGGCGATGCTCACGCTGATGCGAGTGTCCGGCGGTTGTCCGTATAGGACGTATACGCTGCCGCCATCCGATTGGCGAGTCGCGGTCGCAATCCCGGGATAGCCGTCGGCAAGGGCGAGCGCGCGGTCGCTGAGCTCCGATGTGAACGTTTCGAACGACTTTCCGCTCGCCGCCTCATACGCGCCCTCGATCGGCAGGCCCCCGCCGATCTTATCGAGCAACTTCGATTCGCCGCCGGCGTCGGACACCACGAACGAAGCGACCTGCGCCGCCAGGTAGTAGGCGTCGGCGCCGACGTCGTTCACGTACGCGCGCCATCCGGCGCTGGTGGCGATGGATGAGAGCGTCGGCATTTCGCTTACCTTCGCCGCGGAGGCGGTGCAATACCGACTGCGGAGCGCGGCATCCGCGCTGACCGGGAACTCGTTCACCGTGGCCAGGCCTTCGTGGAGCCAGAAGGGTACCGCCACGCGACGGCCGGCCGCCTCGTCCACGACGAGATGCGTGATCTCGTGGCGGGCGATCGCCTCGGGAGCGTCACTCCCGCCCCAGTCGATCGCGACGATCGCGGGAGGGATGAAGACGCCCTCCTCGAGCGGCGTCGGTTCCACACGGAGCACTTGCTTGAGGCCGATGTCGAAACCCGCCTTGGTGGCGAAGACATTGACGTTCAGCCGATGCCGGAGCGAACGGCCGAATGAGGCCTCGACCGCGACGACGGCCTGGTCGATCGTCTTCGTGACGCTCGCCCCGTCCAATCCATTGCCATTGAGCCAGACGTCGGCGTTCGAGCCGCATACGACGGTGAACGTCAGACCGCCGGCAGTCTCGCTTCGCGGCGGCACGCACTGCGCTGTCGCGGTCGCGGAAGTCGTGATCCCCTCGACGTCCATCGTGATCGTCGAGACGCCGGATCCGCCGGCCATGAAGATGCCCTGCTCGTCGATCGTGCCGTTCCCCGCGGTCACGCGCCACGTCGGCGTAATCGGGACGTTGTTGCCCCATTCGTCGAATGCGCTCCCGGAGAACGGCACGGTGTCACGCGGTTTGACACTCGCGGTCGTCGGCAGGACCCGTACGGTCCGCGGCGTGCCGGGCTTGACCGTGATCTTGGCAGTCGCGGCGAGCTCGCCGATCGCGGCCTGCACGAAGTAGACGCCGGCCCGATCGGGCGCCGTGAAGAGGCCGCGATCGTCGATTGACGCCTCGGAGGTCCACGCGGGCTTCATCGCGACGACGCGGTTCCGCGCATCACGAATATCCGAGGCGAACTGGAACTGGGCCGTCGGCGCGATCACGACCTCGTCCGCGGGGACGATCGCGATGGTCATCGGCGGACCCGGAACGAGCTCGCTCCAGGCGTACGCGCCACCGGCAGCGGCGACCGCCAGTGCCACGCAAACGATCGCCACGACCCTCCGCACGACGCGAGTCTGCGCCCCCGCGGCCGATCGCCCGGTGTCGAAAGGGCCGCGGACGGCGATGCTTAGAGGAGCGCGCGCACCACCCTGAGCTGCGGGGACGTCTCGTCGGTCAGGCCTTGCGACAGCGGCAGTCCTTGATACGTCCCACGCACGATCGCCCACTTCCGGAGGAGGTTCGCGTCAAGGCCGGCATCCGCGAACGCGCCGATCCAGCGCTCGACGGATTCCCTCGTCGGCTGGTGGCCGATGGGATTCCACAGGAAGGTCGGGACGTCGAACTCAGGCTCGCCAACCATCGGCTTTGGGTCGATCACGACCCAGCTATCGCGATGGCTTAGCAGGTTGTGATGGTGGAAGTCGCTGTGAACGAGCGTGGTGTCGCTCGGACGCATTGTTGCGTAGATCTCCTTCGCCTGACGCACGAGATAGTGATCGCCCGCGTTGTCCAGCCAGCGCGGCACGTGGTCGCCGATCCAACGGAATGGGGCTCCGCGCGTGGCCGTCGCGCTCCAGAATTTCTTCGTCGCGGCGATCGCGATGCGGATCGCCTCGTGCTCCGACAGGCCTGACACGTCGTATCCGGGACGGGCTCGCTCGATCAGCATCGCCCGCCGCGCTCGGTCATGTCGCAACAACCGCACCGCGCCGTCGCCGGCCAGGAGCGCCAGGGCATCCGCCTCGTGATCGGCTTCGTCGTCCTCGACCGGAACGACCTTGAGGACCGCGTCGTCGCCGGCGAAGGCGACGTACGAGAACCGACCCGCGGTCAGGCGCTCGCCGAGGGGAACACCCCACTCGCGGGCGACCTCCAGAGCGGTCGCCCGGAGGCGCTCCGCCACCCGAGACGTGATGCCCCAGGGCGCGACGTCGAGCCACGCGCTTTCGCGGTTGCTCACCGCTGAGCGCGAGGGCGGCGTTCGCTGGCGCGAGCCAGCACGAAGAGGACGTCGGATAGCCGGTTCAGCCAAGGCAGGAGAACGTCCCCCGAGACGTAACCCTCGTCGACGCACTCGACGACGTGGCGCTCTGCCCGACGAGCGACCGTCCGGGCCTGGTCGAGGCTTGCGGCGATGCGGTTCTCGCCGGGGATGACAAATCGCCCCTCGATCGGCGTGCTTTTCTTGAGCGTTTCGAGGACCTCGTCGAGCCGGGCCACAGCCGCGCCGTCGAGGCGCTCCTTCAAGCGACCAAGATCGCCGTGCGGAGTGGCGACCTCCGCCATCAGCAGATACAGGCCACGCTGCAGCTCCAGGAGCTGGCGGCCGAGGCTCGATCGCGGCGCGAGCGATCGCGCGAGGCCGATCACGGCCTGCGTCTCGTCGAGGTCGCCAAGCGCCTCGATCCGGGGATCGGTCTTGCGAACGCGCTCCTTGCCGAAGAGCGAGGTCTCGCCGCCGTCTCCGGTGCGGGTGGCGACTCGCGCTGACGGCCTTCGCGGGCGGGCGGGCATGTTCGACCAGTCTGGCCGCTCCGGTCACGCTATGCTCGATCGGTCCCGCGAAGCTTCCCGCGGGGTTTATGGAGGGACCGATGCCGTCGGGTCGAGGCGATACCAAGAAGAAGAACGAGAAAAAGAAGTCCAAAGAGCAGCTCGAAAGAGAGCTGAAGAAGAAGGGCGTGGCGCAACCGGTCCAGCCCATGACCTTCGAGATCGTGAAGCCGAAACGCAAGGAAAAAGAGACCTGGTGACAAGCCACTCCGGAAAAAACGGAGGGGAGCGGGGCGGCGCCGGTGTGAAGCAAGCCGGCGCCGCTCTTTTTGGGAGCGCTAAGGAGCAGAAGGTGGCTGTAACAGAGAAATCGCGAGCGATCGAGCAGGCGATCCAGCAGATCGAAAAGCAGTTCGGTAAGGGCTCGATCATGAAGCTCGGCGCGAACACCGGCGAGAAGATCGACGTCATCTCGACCGGCTCGCTCGCCGTGGACATGGCCCTTGGCGTCGGCGGCTTCCCGCGCGGCCGGGTCGTCGAGATCTACGGCCCGGAGGCCTCCGGTAAGACGACGCTCGCTCTCCACGTCGTGGCCTCGGCGCAGAAGGCCGGCGGCACAGCCGCCTTCATCGACGCAGAGCACGCGCTCGACGCCGCGTGGGCCCGTACTTGCGGCGTCAGCACCGACGATCTGCTCATCTCGCAGCCCGACAACGGCCAGCAGGCGCTCGAGATCGCAGACACGCTCGTCCGGTCGGGCGCCGTCGACATCGTCGTCATCGACTCGGTCGCGGCGCTCGTGCCGCGCGAGGAGATCGAGGGCGAGATGGGCGACTCCTTCATGGGATTGCAGGCGCGGCTCATGAGCCAGGCGCTTCGCAAGCTCACCGGGACGATCTCCAAGACGAAGACCACCGTGGTCTTCATCAACCAGCTGCGCGAGAAGATCGGCGTGATGTTTGGGTGCTTCTCCTATTCGACAAGGGTCACCCTCGCCGACGGCAAACAGATGAAGATTGGGGCGCTTGTAAACCAGCGACGTCAGGTCGAGGTTCTGACTGCCGATTTAGCGACGGGCGAGATCGTTGCCCGACCCGTGACCAACTGGTTCAACAATGGGGCGACGAGCGAGTTCTTGTCGGTCCGTGTCCATAAGCCGAGCGGAAACGGCAGAGCTCAATTCAGCGCCACTCCCGACCACGAGGTGATGACGCCAGAAGGTTTCGCGCCCCTCAAGGAGTTGGCCCCCGGCGATGCCGTCATGACCGCTCAGACTCTGAGGCTGAGCGCCTTCCAGCTCGACGTCATACGTGGAAGCTTGCTCGGCGACGGATCACTTGGAGTCACGAAGAGACGCAGCTCATCCAAAAGTGTGAAGTTCCGTTTAGGGCACGGAATCGCCCAGACTGAATATCTCGACTGGAAGGTCTCACTTTTCGCGAACATCCGAGGGACCTATTGGGTCAATCAGGGCCGCGCTGCTTTCTGGGACAGCACTCCACTCCCCGAGCTCCACGAACTTCGGCATGAGGTCTATCGCGATGGCCAAAAGGAATTCTCAGACCCCTACCTGGAGACGCTGAGCCCCTTGGCGCTCGCGATCTGGTACATGGACGACGGCGGCTTCGATCTCCGCGGAGTGCATCAAGATCGAGGCCGGATCTCGATCTGCGTTGAGGCAATGACTCCGCCTACTCGCGAACGAGTCATTGCTTACCTGCGCCGTCGGCATGGGATCGACACGCACCTCGCGGAAGTGAACGACAAAGCGATCATCCGGTTCGACCAACCCGCGACCGAGCGATTCCACGAGCTCGTGGCTCGATATGTCCACCCGTCGATGAGCAGGAAACTGCTCCCGAGGTGGCGCGGACGCTTCGACGTAGAGCCAGCGTTTGTTGAGCCTCGTCGAGAACTTGTTCCCGCGACGATCGCCAGCATCACGCCCAAGCCGGCGGCCTGGGGCGGACGCCGGTGGTACCGCTACGACATCCAGGTCGACGGGACCCATAACTACGTGGTCGATGGCGTGGTCGTGCACAACTCACCTGAAACAACTTCGGGCGGGCGCGCGCTCAAGTTCTACGCCTCGGTGCGCATCGACATCCGCCCGATCGAGCCGATCAAGCAGGGCGACGTCGTTATCGGCCGTCGCGTGAAGGTCAAGGTCGTGAAGAACAAGGTCGCCCCGCCCTTCCGCATCGCCGAGATCGAGATCCTCGCGAGCGAGGGCATCTCGCGCGAGGGCGGGCTCATCGACATGGGCATCACGATGGGCGTGCTCGACAAATCCGGCGCGTGGATCAATTACGGCAAGACGCGGATCGGGCAGGGCCGCGAGAACGCGAAGCAGTTCCTGCGCGACCACCCCGATGTCGCGGCCGAGATCGACGCCAAGGTACGCGCAGGCAACCTGACCGTCGGCGCCGAAAGCCCGAACGGTGAGGAGAGCTAGCCCCCGAGCGAAGCAGCTCGGCAGCCCGTACGAGGCTGCCGTTCAGTTCCTCGGGAACCGGCCGCGCAGCGTCTCCGAGATCCGCCGGCATCTCCGCGGCAAGCGCTACGAGGACGAGGCCATCGACGGCGCGATCGACAAGCTGCGCGCGCAGCGATACGTCGACGACCTCGACTTCGCGAAGTACTGGGTCGAGCAGCGCTCGCGCTTTCGCCCAAAGGGCGACCGCGCCCTGGTGAGCGAGCTCAGCAGCAAAGGCGTCGCTCGCGAAACGATCGACGCGGCCCTCGGGGAGATGCCCGCGGAGAGCGAAACCGACCGCGCGCGACGAGCGATCACGCGCCAGCTGAGGCGGTGGCAATCGCTCGAGCCTACCGAGCGGAAGCGAAAGATCCACGCATTCCTCGCGGCGCGCGGGTTCGGCTACGACGTGATCGACGAGGTCATTGCGAGGCCGGAGGCAGAGGTTCCAACCGACTAGGCCGACTGTCGGGAGCGGGGAAGCGCGGCCGCGAGTGCGCTGACGTGGACGGGCAAAAGCAGCAGGGACGCGATGCGCGCCATGGCGGTGGTCGTGCGTCCCGCGAAGGGCGCGAACGATGCGAGCGCGAGGGCCATCTGGGTTATCCCGAGATTCCGCGCGCGGTCGCTCTTGCCGACCGCGTGCACGTCCTCGTAGGAGATCGGCGATGCCATTGCAAAGTAGCGGAGCGATGGCGTGACGAGGCAAATGGCATCGAGCGTCCCGAGCCGCGTTCCCGCGAAGGTCGTGGCAAGCGTCAGCCAGCTGTCGAGCTCGAGATCGAGCACGCGACCGAGACGGGTTGGCCCGCGCAAACGCCGGCGCGCGAGCGGACCGTCGATCCAGTCGGTCAGCGTTGACCCGGTAACTGCGAGGGGCCACGCAAGCTTCGCCGCGTAGGTCCGCCGATCGCGAGGTCCCGCGAACGCCGCCGCGGCAACGATCGATGCGGCGAGGCCCCTGCTCAGCGTCAGGGCATCGATGGCATCGAGGTCGTCGGGCTCACCGTCATCGTGGTTGGCGAGAGCCTTCGCGATCAGGACCTGCTGGAGAAGGAAGGACCCGAGCGCCGTCGCCACGAAGGTCGCGCCGCGTCGGCGACGATCTCCGGCAAACGGGACCGAGGCGAGGAGAATCGCGACGACCCCAACGACCGTGATACGAAGCCATCCTGCGCCCACGCCTGCGCATGATGCCGCGAGTATCGTCCCGGGCGGTGGCGGAGACTGCCAAGAGATCGTCACTCCGGATCGAGCTCTACGGATGGGCGGCGACGCTTGCCTTCGTCGCGTTTTCCTATGCGCTCAGGCGTTTGCTGAGTCGCCCGCGACACCGGTTGACCGCGAAGCGGCGTCGGTGAGGCCCCGCACTGAACGGGCCCTGTGGCTCACCGCACCGATCCTGATCGCAGGGCTCGTGCACGTCGCAGTGATCACCCTCGACCTCGCGCCCGGGCTGGCGCGACCGATCGACGGCGGCCGTCCCTGGGGAGGGCGGCCGCTGCTCGGGCGCAACAAGACCTGGCGCGGCTTCGTCGTGATGCCGGCGGCCACGGCGATCACGATCGCGGCCCAGCAGGCTGTTGCCCGGCGCTCGCGCCGCCTTGCCGCGCTCGCTCCGCTCGCACGTAGTGCGCCACCCGCGTGGCTCGTCGGCGCGATCTGCGGAGCCGCGTACGTCGTGGCCGAGCTCCCGAACAGCTTCATCAAGCGACGGCTCGGAATCGCGCCGGGAATGTCTGCCCGTCGAGCGCGCGTGGCGCAGTACGTCGTCGATCAGCTCGATTCGGTGACGGCGTGCGCCGTCGCGATTCGTGTCTTCTACCGGATCGACTCGACGGACGCGGCCGTGTCAGCGTTGCTCGGCACCGCGTTCCATGTGGCGGTCGAGCGGACCATGCGCCTGTTGCCGCAAGGACGCCGTGCACGCGGGTGAGCTCGCCGCGGTCGCTGCCGCGATCGGCGGGCTCTTTGCATCCGCCGAGATGCTGCGCCGGCGTGGCGTCTCGACGGATGCGACGCGGCGCTACACCCACGCGACCGGCGCGACGATCGCCGCGATGCTTCCCGCCTTTCTGTCACTGGGGGAATACCTCGGTCTTGCGCTCGTCGTCGCCGCGTTTCTTGCGTGGACGCGCATGCGCGGAATGCTGAGCTCGGTGCACGGCGTCGATCGGCCCACCCTCGGAGCCGTGCTGTTCCCACTCGGCCTTGCGATAGCGGCTGCGATCGGCTGGGCGCACCCCGCGGCCTACGGACTCGGCGTAATGACGTTCGCGCTCGCCGATCCAGCGGCCGCCACCGTCGGCGACCGTATCCCCAGTGCCCGATGGCGCGTGTGGCGAGGGACGAAGTCGCTCAGCGGTTCGCTGGCGTTCATCGGCGTCGCGCTGTTGATCGGCCTCGTCGCGGCGGCGTGGTCGCCGATCGGTCTCGGGCCAATCGTGGCCACGGCCGTCATTCTTGCGGTCGTTGAAGGGTCCCTGGGTTTCGGGCTCGACAACCTCGCGCTGCCACCGATCGCTGTGCTGAGCTGGCGGGCTGTCGTCGGCCCGTAGTCCGCGGGTCTCAGGCGAACGAGTGAATCTCAAGGAATGATTTGCTCTGCGTAAGAGGGCCAGTATCGCTCGCTCCCGACGTACGTCGCCTCGACGATGAGCTTGCCCGCGAGGCGATCGGCGTCCGCGATCGTGAAGACTCCGCTGGCGTTGGTCACGGCCGAGCCGATTACGACTGCTTCGGGATCGACCCGGAGGGTAACCCGCGATGTCTCCGTTGTCGCGAGAAAAATTACGGTGAAGTACCCGCTTCCGGCCGACGTCGGGCCAACGCGCGCAGAGAATTTCGCGGTGTAGGAGGCTCCGGCGGTCACCGGGAACGAGGCGGAGTTGAGCCCGACGAACTGAGTGGATGTCGCGCTCACATGAAGCATTCGCGCGCGGTCCCCGCGGTCGCTCGGCTCGATGCGTGTCGTGCCGCTTCCCCACAGACCCCATCGGTCGATACCGCTTGCGAAGTCTGCGTTCGCGACGCGGTTCGTGGCCCCTCCGGCGTCCGTGTAGCTCACGCCATACAGAGCCAGATCGCTTGCGTTTGAACACCCGCATTCGGTATTCACGCGCAGACCGAGGATCGCCTGCGTAGCTCCCACGGGAACGGTGCCGCTTAGCGTGCGCTCCGCATAGCGACCCGGTCCGTCGAGCTCACGAACTGACACGTCCACGGTCGCCGCGTCGAGGCCCTTCCCTGCATCGTCGGTGAGCCGCCCGACGACGGATCGCGACGCCGCCGGATCGCTCGAAACAGTCAGCGCGGTCCGCGTCCGGAAGTAGCGATCGATGAGCGCTGTGAACGTGGTTCCATCGGTCTCGGGAAGCACGCGGTCGGGATGGTCGTGCCACGACTGGAAGATCACGTGTTCGGGCTTTCCCCCGGTCCTCCCCTCGTACACGGCCATCCGGTCAGCGGCGTGGGCGACCCACGCCGCGTCCGACACGTCGCCGGGATTCCCGAAATAGATGATCCCGAACTCGATGCCACGTTGCCTCGCCGCCGCCTCGATCGACCTCGCGGCAGCGGGCCAATCCTGGCGCGACCAGTCAAGATCCAGATGGAAGAACGGCAAGGTTTCGCCGGTCGTGGAGCGGTACGCATCCAGCCAACGGACGTAGACGTCGCTCGCGAGATCCGCGGTAAGCGGCTCGATGTCACCTATCACGATGTCAGGAGCAGCGTTGCGGATCGATCGGACGTAACTCGAGACCTCCTGTGCGACCTGCTCCGCCGACCGCCGGCAGGCGTTCAAGCCCGTGTACAGGCTTCCGAAGTAGTACGGCTCGTCGAGCGCGATGTACCGGACCGTCCCGCCGGCGGACCTGATCCGCTGGACGCTGCGAAGACCGTTCGCGAGACCCCCGAATCCTTCGACGCCACGGCCGCACGTCGCACTCGCCGTGAGCGGGCCGTCCTCCAGGGCGATGGCGATGCCGCGCCGATTCAGGTCCGTCACCACTCGCACGAGGTCGACGTCGCTCGCGGTCCCCATGAACTGCGGGTAGAGCTTGAAGACATGCACCCGCGTCGCCGCGTCGGACCAAGGGGCGGTCGCCGAGAACAGGTCGAGGAAGTCGGGCGATCCAACAAGCGTGACGCCATTCGCGAGCGGGCGCGGGTATGGGTCGAGCGGGGCGAACCAGATCAGCGGTCTCGCGCTCGGCGGCGTCCATCGTGATGGTGCTGCTGTAGGAGGGGGCAGCGGTGGGCTAGGGGAAGGTGTTGTGACGGCGTTCGGCGGGAAACACGCGACGAGTGCCGCGAGCGCACAGATCAGTGTCCCAAGTCGAGCCCGCTGAGGCCCGTTGCGCTGCTCTGTTTGCTCAAGGCCTCTCGGTAGCATCGATCCTCTTCGCAAGCTCAACGTCCGCGTCCGTCAGGCCATGGGCGATGTGCGTCGTGAGGACAATCCGGACGGTCTTGTAGGCCTCGAGGTGGATATCGGGGTGGTGGTTCGCCGCATTCGACGCCTCAGCCACCCGGTTGACGAACGACACCGCTCCCTTGAAGCCCTTGAACGTGAAGGTCTTGGTCAGGGCGTTGCCTTCGCGGGTCCAGCCTGTGCCGGAGGCGAGAAGGGAAGCCAGCGCGGCCTCGTCGAGTCGTGTCTCGTTCTCAGGGACCGGCACGGCTCGACACTAGCCTGTACGCGTTTCGTACGAGCCGTCCGAACTGCGTTATCCTGACGACACCAAACTTTGTGAACCAACGTGGCTGGCGGAGCGCCCCGTTCCGCCGGTCACTTACGCGAAAACGGGGGCGAGCGCACCCAGTCAAGCGAGCGTCCCCGCACACGCGGCACGGAAAGGATCGCCGTCATGCCCGACATGCTCGTCGTGGGCCTTGTGGCCCTCGTCGCGGCGCTCGTCGGCTTCGGGATTGCCCTTCTTCTGCGACGCTCGTTCGCGCTCGCGAGCGAGACGACCGCGCGGGCGAACGCTGATCGCCTGCTCGCCGAGGCGCGAGCCAGGCAGAACCAGATCATCCTCGAGGCCAAGGATGAGGCTCTCAAGGTCGCCAAGACCGCCGAACTGGAGAACCGCGAGCGCCGAGCCGAGCTTCAGCGCTACGAGGGTCGCCTCGATAAGAAGGACGAACAGCTCGATCAGAAGATCGCGCAGGTCGACGAGCGCGACCGTCGCGTCGGTCAGAAGGAGCAGGAGCTCGAGGGTGAGCGGGGGAAAATCGCACAGCTCCAGGACGAGCAGCGCACGGAGCTGGCTCGGGTCGCCTCCCTGACCATGGAGGAGGCCCGCGGGCTTCTCCTGGACCGGGTCGAGGAAGAGATGCGTGACATCACCGGCCGCAAGGTCCGGGAGCTCGAGATCGAGGCTCGGGAGCGGGCGGACGAGCGGGCACGCGACATCATCACCATGGCCCTCCAGCGATACGCAGCCGAGCACACCGCCGAGCACAGCGTGACCGTCGTGGCGCTTCCGAGCGACGACATGAAGGGACGGATCATCGGTCGTGAAGGCCGGAACATCCGGACCCTCGAAACCCTGACGGGAGTCGACCTGATCATCGACGACACCCCCGAGGCTGTCGTTGTGTCGGGATTCGACCCGATCCGACGAGAGATCGCCAAGCGTGCGCTCGAGCGACTTCTCGTCGATGGGCGCATCCATCCCGCGCGCATCGAGGAGATGGTCGGCAAGGCTCGCACCGAGATCGACCAGGTCATGAAGGAAGCGGCCGAGGCTGCGATCTACGAGGTCGGCATCGGTGGACTGAACCCTGACCTCGTGAAGCTGCTTGGCCGTTTGCACTTCCGCACGTCGTACGGCCAGAACGTGCTGCGTCACTCGATCGAGGTCGCGCACGTCGCGGGAATGCTCGCATCCGAGACCGGCTACGACCCGCAGACGATGAAGCGCGCCGGTCTACTTCACGACATCGGCAAGGCGATCGACCACGAGGTCGAGGGCCCGCACACCGTGATCGGCGGCGAGCTCCTCAAGCGGTACGGCTTTCCGCAGGCGGTCATCGACGGCGTCGTCGGCCATCACGGCGACGTGGAGCCGGTGACGATGGTCGGCACCCTCATCTCGGCCGCCGACGCCATCAGCGCGGCGCGGCCCGGCGCTCGCAGCGAGATCGTCTCGAATTACATCCAGCGTCTGCAGGAGCTCGAGAGCGTCGCAAACAGCTTCCCCGGCGTCGAGAAATCGTTCGCGATCCAAGCGGGTCGGGAGGTCCGCGTCGTGGTCAAGCCTGAGCAGCTCGACGACCTTCAGACCGCGCGCCTCTCCCGAGACATCGCGCAGAAGATCCAGGACACGTTGCAGTACCCAGGTCAAGTGAAAGTCACGGTCATTCGTGAGACTCGAGCGGTGGAGTACGCCAAATAACGCTCCACTCCGGAAACACCGCCGCCTAGGACCGGCCCTCACAATCGACGCAAGTGAGGGGTGCGCGGCTCGTCCTGCTCGCGTCGATCCTCGTGTCCGCATGCGCGCCGGCAGGAACACCGCGCGGCGCGCCGGACAAGACCGCCGACGCCGGCGCCACGGCGACCATCGCGCCCACCGCATCGCCGGTCCCGTTGACCATCGCGAGCTCGAGCTACGGAGCGCTCGAGTTGAAAACGCTGCCGGGTGACAGCTGCGATGTCGCGATCAAGGTCGAGCCCGGCGTCTTCGGCGACGGCCCGCCCAAGACGCTCGCTGGAAAAGCCGACGCGACCGGCACCGTGAGCTTCACCTATGCCGCGCCACTCGTTCCTGCCGGCAATGGACGGCACGAGGTGACCTGCACCGGCGCGGTGGGCGCGCGGAGCACGTGGTCGCAGTTCGACATCGGCCTCAAGAGCCTCGACGCGAAGAGCTTCACGGCGCGGGTCCAAGGCGTCGACCCGATCACTGGCCTCGACGGTCTCACCGCCAAGCTCGACCCATCACTCGTCGCCGCGCGCGATGCGAGCGTGGCGCGGCTCAACAACACGCTCGTCAAGGAGTGGTCCTCGGCCACGAGAGCACTCGGCACGCTGAAGCTCGTGCCGTCATCCGCGGACATCGTCATCTATGTCGTACCGGGACGGAGCAATTCGGTGCACCTCACTTCGCCAGATGGCTCTCAGCGGATTCTGCTTTTCATGGTCGACGACCTCGGCCCGGTCTCGACCGAGAACTCCGTCGCGGTGGCTCTGCACGAGCTCGGTCACATCTGGTGCTGCCGTGGCTCCGATGCCGGACCGGATGGGCATTGGCTCACATCGATCGCGGACCCGCTTCTTCAAGGCGTCGATCGCTTTGGCCTGATGACGCATCCGGTGACCTGTCTCGTGTTCCCGGGATTCGTTACGTGCCCGAATCGCTTCAGCGAGCGCGAGCTACACACCATGGGGTTCGCCGAGGTCCCACCGCCCCCGGCCGACCCGTGCGTCACGCAGGCGAACGCCCTGGTCGCCAAGATCACCGCCCTCGACGCGAGCCTTGCGTCCAGCCGCGCGACGATTGATGCGACTAACGCGCGCCTGGGGAACATCGAGGGCCAGATCGCATCGATGGAACGCGCCTATCCCGGGGGTATGCCGCCGGACGTCTATGCCGTCTACACGTCGCTGATCAACCAGTACAACGGTCTTGTGAACGAGAACAACGCTCGCGTCGACGCCTTCAATCAGGACCTCGAACAACGGAACGCGCTCGCACGACAGCCGCTGCGTTGCTGACCCTCGCTCACACGCGATGAAGGTCCTCTTCGTGGGCGACGTCGTCGGCAAGCCCGGACGTCAAGCGGTCGCGGCGCTCGTTCCCGCGATCAAGCGCGAGGAACGCATCGACCTCGCGATCGTCAACGGTGAGAACGCCGCGGGCGGCGCGGGACTAACGGGCGAGATCGCGCGCGAGATTCACGACGCGGGCGCGGACGTCATCACCAACGGGAACCACGTCTGGGACCAGCGGGCTTTTCTCAAAGAGATCGACACGCTCGAGTACTGCGTTCGCCCGCTGAACCTTCCGCCGGGGAATCCCGGCAAGGGCTGGGTCATCCAGAACGGAGCGCTCGTCGTGAACGCGATCGGGCGTGTCTTCATGGCCGAGCAGGACGACCCGTTCCGCGCCGTCGATGCGCTTCTCGCGGAGCTCGGCAAGGGCGCACCGAAGATACGCATCCTCGACTGGCACGCGGAAGCGACGAGCGAGAAGCTCGCGATGGGGTGGCACCTCGACGGGCGGTTTTCGGCAGTGCTCGGGAGCCACACCCATGTGCCGACCGCGGATGCGCGGATCCTCCCGCAGGGAACCGCCCTCGTCGCGGACGCCGGCATGGTCGGGCCGCGCGATTCGGTGCTGGGCATCGAGCCCTCGATCATCGTGTCGCGTTACCTCGACCACCTCCCGCGGCGCTTCGAACTGGCCTCGGGGATCGTGCAGTTCAACAGCGTCGTCATCGACATCGATGATGAGACCGGCCGCGCGCGATCGATCGGACGCCTTGACCGGGAGTGGGCGCCATAGCCGCGGGCTACGCGATCGACCTGCACACGCACTCGCTGCGCTCGGACGGCGCGCTCTCGCCGGCGGACCTTGTGAAACGCGGGGCGGCGCGCGGCGTGAAGATCCAGGCGCTGTCCGATCACGACACGCTGGCGGGAGTCGCCGAGGCCGTGGCGACCGGCGGCGAGCTGGGCGTGCGCATCATCGCGGCGACCGAGCTCAACACCGAGTCCGAGTGGGGCGACGCGCACATCCTCGGGTACTTCATCGATCCCGCAGACTCGGAGCTCGAGGCGCGCCTTCGCTGGCTCCGCGAGAACCGCGGCAAACGGATCGAGCTGATGGTCGAGAAGCTGAACGCGCATGGCTACGCCGTGGACCTCGCGCGCGTGCTCGAGATCGCGCAGGGCGGTGCGCTCGGGCGCCCACATCTGGCGCAGGCGCTCTTCGAGAAGGGATACGTCCGAAGCTACGACGACGCGTTTCGCACACTCATCGCGAAGGACTCCCCGGCGTATGTTCCACGGATCGGGTTGGACCCGTTCGAGGCCGTAGCGCTGGTGCGAAAGCACGGCGGCGTTCCGTCGCTCGCGCACCCCGGGACGGTGATCGGCTTCGACGCGTTGCTACCGAAGCTGGTCGCTGCCGGGCTCGCGGGCATCGAGGCCTACTACGGCGAGCATTCACCCGAGATGACCGCGCGCTGCCTCGCACGCGCGCGCGAATTCGATCTCGTGCCGACCGGCGGCAGCGATTTCCACGGCCGCGGGGAGCACGGCGCGGACCTCGGCGGCGTGTTCGTCCCTCCGGAGACGATCGAGCATTTGGAATCACGGCGGAAGCGCGCCTAGGGATAGCATTCGCCCGCGCGAGGAGAGGGGGGTCTCGGGTGGCGGGCGCACTCCGGCCGGTCGTCGTGCTCATGCTGCTCGCTTCGGTCCTCTTCGTCGTCGATGGGTTCTTCGATGGCGTCTATCCGGGCGGCCCGGCGTGGTTCACGGGGAAATACGACAACATCGCCGAGAGCTCCTACGTCTTCGCGATCATCAACACGGTCGTCGCGGTCATGGTCGCGCGTGGAAGCGAGCGCAGCCTGCAGTCGCGTATCGGCCTCTCGGTCTTCTTCCTCATCGAACGTCCCGTCACTGCCTTCGCGCTCGGGCCGAAGCCGATCGAGTCGATCGTCACGCACTTCGCGACCGCGGGGGTCGAGCTGCTCATCCTCGTCACGGCGCTTCGCGTCTGGCGCCTCGGCAACGCCGCCCCCGACGTCGACGCGCTGTTCGCGCTCGAGGGATCGACACCGGCCGCCACGCGTCCCGAACCGGGCCCCGAGGTGCGGCGGCGCGGCTCTTCTGCGATCACGACGCGGAACGCGTGGCTCATCGGCGGCGTGGCGCTCGTCCTGGCCATCGCGCTCGTGGCCGACGGCCTCTACGAGGGCTACGCGCCCGGCGGGAAGAACTGGACGACGTCGCTCGACGGGTCAGGATGGCTCGTCTACCTCTTCGCGGCCGTGGTGCTCACGGTCGCGGCGCGTGCCGTCCACGGCGCCAAGCTCGCGCTGCGCGCGCTCATCGGCATCGCGCTCATCCTGTTCATCGAGCGGTCGTTCACACCTTTCTCCATGCGCGAGCAGGACCCGATCGTGCTGGGCCTGCATGCGCTGGGCGCCTTCGCGAGCCTCGCACTCGCGCTCGTCACCGCGGGTGTGATTCGCGGTGGCTCCGCGTCGAAGCGCACCTCCATGTCGAAACTGGAGGCTGCATAGTTCTCGGGTGACTCTCACCGTTCAGGGCGCGACCGAGCGCCTCGTCGAGCACATCGCGGCGGTCGTTGTCGGAAAGCGGGAGGTGACCGAGCAACTCCTCGGCGCGCTTCTCGTTGAGGGCCACGTCCTCCTCGACGACGTGCCCGGGGTGGGGAAGACCACGCTCGCGCGCTCGGTCGCGCGGTCACTCGACCTCAGCTTCCGGCGCATTCAGTGCACGCCGGACCTCGTGCCGAGCGACATCACCGGTGTGTCCATCTACGACCAGCGCGCCGAGGCTTTCGAGTACCGGCCCGGGCCGCTCTCGGCGAACGTCGTGCTCGTCGACGAGATCAACCGCGCGACGCCGCGCGCGCAGTCGGCGCTCCTCGAGGCGATGCAGGAGCGCCAAGTCACCGTCGATGAGACCACGCATTCCCTGCCGGATCCCTTCATCGTCATCGCGACGCAGAACCCGGTGGAGCTCGAGGGCACGTTCCCGCTGCCCGAGGCGCAGCTGGACCGGTTCCTCTTCCTTCTGAACCTCGGCTACCCCGACGCGGACGATGAGGACACTATTTTGAGAATCCACGGCCCCGCCAACGTCCGTGCCGAAACGCTCGAGCCGATCCTCAGCCCGGCGGAGATCGCGAAGCTGCGCGACGAGGTGCGCGCCGTGCGCGTGGGCGACGCGGTGCGTCGCTACGCCGTCGAGATCGTCAGGGGGACGCGCCGCATCGACGGCGTCGACCTCGGAGCGAGTCCTCGAGCGGCCCTCGCACTCTATCGCGCGGCGCAGGCGCACGCCGCGATGCGTGGACGCACGTACGTCCTGCCCGACGACGTGAAGGCGCAGGCGGTCGCGGTCCTCCGCCACCGCCTCTTCCTGAACGCCGATGCCCAGATGCGCGGGCGCACGACGACCGCGATCGTTGCCGAGGTACTGGCGCGCACGCCGGTCCCCGCGGAGGACGTCGCCGCGACGGCCGGCTGAACCGATGGAGAGCCATCCGCTCGACGCGCGAACCGGTCGATTCCCCTGG
>WNGG01005271.1_pt1 | contig 18560 bp, 20 predicted proteins | sample 5400661 | NCBI WGS metagenome assembly WNGG01 (sample SAMN13153372, study PRJNA577476) | soil metagenome | isolation source: 100 cm soil or saprolite under Garry oak tree replicate 1 | place: USA:California | collected 2016-06-15
GCCGTAAGTTGGGTCAAAGGCGAATCCGCTCGCTCGCCTGGTCGCTGCGCCGCTGGCGAGGCCTGCGCTACGCCTCCGGATGTCTACCGGGCCTCGGCGCGCTCATCTGCCTCGGCCGCTGGTTCCACCGCGTCCCCACGTGAAGAAGCATCGCGACACTCTCACTCGAGCACGCCGATCGTCAGCGACCCTCGGCGCTGAAGAACGCGCCGACCCTGGCGACCTCAGCGCCCAGCCGGGCGGACGGATGCGTCCGTTCGCCCGGCAGCATGCCGGCGGTGGGCTGGATGGTGTACAGCGCACATACGACGGTGACTGGCCAACTGGTGGGCTGGCTTGCCGCATTGCTGCTGGCCACAAAGCTGCTCTGTGGCGTCATACAACGCGTTTCTCGTCTTGGCCGTGCCGAAAGCCGTCTGAAGCGGCGGTAGGAGTGATGGCTCGAAAAAAGGAGGCGCAAATGCGCTGTACACGTCCCAACTGCGGCGGTCCAGGCGTTCAAGCATCCAGAACCCGGCAACCTCACTCGCGCATCGACTGCCTCCCTTGGCCTGGCCCGAGGGTGGTCAGATCTCGACGACGGTGCCGTCGTCGGCCAGGTCGAGCCCGACTTCGTCCCGCTGCTGCAGGAGGTCGGGGCTGGGGTGGGTGAGCAGCAGCCGGGCACACCGCAACCTGTGGAGGTTGGCGCGCAGGGTGGGCAGGTCCAGGTGATACCGCACGCGCCGGGAGGCGGTGTAGGCCTCGCAGACGAACAGGTCGGCCCCGTCGGCCAGCTCGATCAGGGTGTCGGTCCAGGAGGTGTCGCCGCTGTAGGCGATTACCCGGCCGGCCACGCTGACGCGGAGTCCCAGCGCGGGCGCGCCCGCTGCATGGTCGACTCCGACGGCCCGCACGGTGACCTGTTCGAGGTCGAGCGTGGCGCCGGGTGGCAGTTCGTGCACGTGGGTGGCGAAGCGGCGTGGTACGCGGGTGGAGTCGGGGAAGAGCGCCTCCATCGTCTGCTCCAGCCGCTGTTGCATCCCGGGTGGGCCGACCAGGTGCAGCGGCCGGACCCGGTGCCGGAACTGGCCGTCCAGCAGCAGGTACGGCAGGCCGCCGAAGTGGTCGCCGTGCAGGTGGGACACGGCTACGACCGTGACGTGGTTGGGTTCCAGGCCGCACCGCTTGAGCCCGGTCAGGGCGCTTGCGCCGCAGTCCAGCAGCACCGTCTCCTCCCGGTCCATCGGCTGCAGGTGCACGCACGCCTGCAGCCGGCCCCCGCTGCCGAAGGCATCCCCCGACCCGGCCACCGTCACACGCACCCGCGTGCGCCCAGAGTCGGCAGACTCCCCGACCACGGTGAGCACCACCTCCAGATCGCCCAGCCACGACCACGCGGCCAGCTGCGCGGTCACATCCCGATGGTCATGTCGGTTCCGGCACACCACAAGCCTGGCCATCCCGGCCGGTGCCATCACTCCATCTTGCGCAGGACGAGCAGGTCAAGGGGGGGTCAACCACCGGCCCGGTCTCGCTGTCGGTATCGGCGGTCGCGTGGAATCGAGCCAGGCCGGCCTCGTACTCCGCGTCGGTCGGCAGCTTCAGGGGGGTGTGCGCGTCGCGACACAGCTGGTCGGCCGCCGTCTTGAGGGAATCGGCGCTCACCTGAGGCACCGGTTCCAGGGCAACATACGCGATGCCCGCCGTGGCGAAGGTAGCGCACACGTCCGCGACGCTCGGATAGGTGTGGAGAACCCCGATCGCCTCGAGGAAGCACCGGAACAGGGTGATCTGCTCACGTCGGCCGGGAAACGCCGAGCGGATGAGCACCGGGACGCCGGGGCGTAGCACGCGCCCCAGCTCCGTGGCGGCCGCCCGAAGGTCGGGATGTGGTGGATCACCGTGGACAGCCAGGCGCCGTCGACGCTGGCAGCCTTCAGCGGGATCGCGCTGGCGTCGCCCGCCACCATGCCCGGGTACGACTGGGCGCGGATCGCCTGGGAGGGTTCCACAGCGACAACCTCGATGCCGCACCAGTCGGTGAAGGCCACGGCCCACATCCCGGTGCCGGCACCGAGGTCCAGCAGCCGCATACCAGGCCTGGGGCCAGATATCGGGCAATCGCCTGCCGCCATCGGGCAGGCCCGTCCCGCGACAGGTGCCGGGCGGCTTGGAACGCCGCGGCCTGCGCGGGGGTTATTCGCTGCCGGGTAGGCGAGACCTGCGCCTGACGATCTGCCGCCGGATTGCTGCCGAGCACGCCGTCCGGTTGGGGTGAGGGCGCCAGCCGCCGAAGACGACTCGCTGACCTGACCATGAGTCCGGCCCGGCGCAATGCATGCCATATTCCCGCCACATTCTCGTACCGAGCTGCGGGAACCGAGGCTGGTTCGTGGCGGCCCTCTGGTGCCGTCCCGCTACGGCACACGGCGCTGCGTGGTGCCGGCGACGGCTGTGCCCCGTCAGCGGTTCGTCGTCGGGGTGGTCGACGTCGGAGAGGCCGAGGTGCCCGGTGGCGCCCTGGCCCCGGTGAGCTGCTGGGCCTGGCGGATCAGCTCGCCGAGCCGGTCGATGGCGCGCTGGTAGGCGCCGAGATCCCTGTGGTCCAGGGCGGCCTGCGCCTGGCGGAACGCCTCGGCCTCTTGGGCTAGGATGCGGGCGAGGGCGGTCCCGGTCCCAGCCGGTTGGGCCGGGCCACCAGGACCGGGCGAGGGCCCGCTGGGCGGGGCCTCGCCGAGGATCTGCGCGAGCGAGCCCTCCAGGGTGGCGGTGTAGCCGAGGTCGCCGTTCAGGAAGGCCGCGACCCGGCGCAGCTGGGGGATGGCGCCCTGGCTTGCTTGGATGAAGATCGGCTGCGCGTACAGCAGCGCGTCCCCGACCGGCACGGTCAGCAGGTTCCCGAGCGTCACGGTCGAGCCCTGCTGGTTGAACAGGGTCAGCTCCTTGGCCACGTTCGGGTCGGCCAGGATCTGGGCGTTCACCTGGGTGGGCCCGAACACCGTGCGGGAGCGGGGCAGGTTGAACAGGGTGATGGTGCCGTAGCCGTCGGGGTCCGCGCGGGCGGCCATGTAGGCGACCATGTTCTGCTTGTTGTTGGGGGTGAACGGCAGCACCAGCACGAAGTGCTCGCGGGTCTCGCCCGGCAGCCTGGCGAGTAGGTAGTAGGGGCGCATCGGCTCCTGGCGGGGCGGGCCGACCGCCAGCGGCAGCGGGGCGGCGGCGAGGCTCTGGCGGATCGGGCCGGAGCGGTCCTCGGGGATCGCCCAGAAGTCCTGCTTGGAGTAGAAGTCCTTGGCGAACGGGATGTGGTAGGAGGCGTAGCGGTTGGCCTGGATCGCGAACAGGTCCTCGGGGTAGCGCAGGTGCGCCTGCAGGTCCTGAGAGATCGCCGAGCGCGGCGCGAACAGGCCGGGGAATGCCCGGCGCCAGGCCCGCAGCAGCGGGTCGGCCTCGTCGAAGGCGTACAGCGTGACGGTGCCGTCGTAGGCGTCCACCACCGCCTTGACGGAGTTGCGGAGGTAGTTCGCGCGGCCGTGGACGCCCCGGTCGCCGGGGCTGTCAGGGTGCGCGGCGACCTCCGTCTGGATGCGCTCGGCGTAGGGGTAGGCGTCGGTGGTGGTGTAGCCGTCGCGGATGAACACGATGCGGCCGCCGACCACCGCGACGTAGGGGTCGCCGTCCCACTGCAGGAACGGCGCGGCCTTCTCGAGGCGGCGGCGGATGTCGCGGTAGAGGATGACCCGCGACCCCGCGGTCAGGTTCGAGGAGATCAGCAGGTTGATGTCGCGGAAGCGGAGCGCGAACGCGGCCCGGTGCAGTGGCCCGCTGACCGGGATCCCGCCGCGCCCGTCGTAGCGGAACGACACCTGCGGCGCGCCGCCTGGCGCGGGCGCGTCCGCCTCGGGCTGGCGGGTGTTGGCGACGACGTAGGCGGGACCACCGGGAGGCGGCTCGCCGTAGTAGATGCGCGGCTGCCGGACCGGGATGGCCGCGCCGGACGCCGGCTGGTCGAAGCCGCTCACCACGAACAGCGGCCGCCCCGATGCCTCCGCGGTGTTGACCTGGGCGGCGACCACCCCGTAGCCGTGGGTGTAGGTGAAGTGGAGGTTCTGCCAGGTCTGCGCGGAGCGGTCCAGGTTGCGCGGGTCGACGTCGCGGGCGGAGATCATCACCTGGCGCCGCGCGCCCGCGATCGGGTAGCGGTCGACGTCGACGTCGCTGAACTCGTAGTACTGCCCGATCGCCTGCAGGTTCTGGATGCCGATCTTCAGCACGCTCGGCTCCCACAGGCGGATGTTGTCGACCGTGACCTGGTCGGCGTGCAGCGCGGCGGCGGGCAGGCGCTCCGCGGCGGCGTACTCGGTCGTCACCACGTGGTCGAGCGCGAACGCCTTGCGGGTGGCGTCGAGGTTGCGCTGGATGTAGGGCAGCTCCCGCTGCAGCTCCTGGGGCGCGACCTGGAAGCGCTGCACGATCGTGGGGAACACCCCGCCGACCAGGATCGACGACAGCCAAAACAGCACCAGGCCGCTGGCGGGCAGCACGAACCCCTGCGAGCGGATGGTGGCCAAGACCAGCACGGCGCACAGCGGCGCGAGCAGCACCATCAGCCGAAGCGCCGGGAGCTGCGCGTGCACGTCGGTGTAGGAGGCGCCGGTCACCACCCCGCGGGGCGAGAACACCAGCGAGAACTGGTCCAGCCGGTAGCCCCAGGCCTTGAGCAGCAGCGCGAGGCCGAGCAGCAGCGACAGGTGGGCGCGCGCCGCCGCGCTGACCCGGCGCCCCGCAAGCTGCGGCCGGATCCCGCCGCGCAGGTACCAGGCCGCGCCCGTGGCCAGCAGCGTCGCCAGTAGGGTGAACAGCAGCCAGCCGAACAGCAGCCGCTGCATCGGTAGGGTGAACGTGTAGTAGCCGATGTCCCGGTGGAATTGCGCGTCGGTGTCGCCGAACGGCACCCGGTTGCGCCACAGCAGCAGGGTCTGCCACTTGCCCCCGGCGTGCAGCGCCACGCCGAGCACCAGCACGGCCACCAGCACCGCCTCAAGCTCCCGCAGGCGCTGGGCGAGCAGCGCCTGCCAGCGGTCGGGCGCCACCGCCTCGCTGTCGACGGCCCCGTCGCCCCGCCGGGCCCGCCGAGCGGCCCACGCCACCACCCGCAGGTTCGCCACGAGGAACGCGCCGGTGCCAACCCCGGCGCCCACGGCAAGCAGGCCCCGCGCCCCGAGGACCCCCCAGAACACCCGGGTCTTGCCGACCTCGCGGAACCACAGCAGGTCGGTGTACAGGTGGGCAAGGGTGAGCAGCAACCAGACAAGCACGACGCAGCCCGCCGCGACCAGCAGGGTCCGTGCGCGTGGTGGGCGGCGGAGCACCGCCACCCCAAGCCCCTTGGATGCGACCACCGGCCGGCTCCGATGGGACGGCTGCGGTCTTTACCGTAGCACCACCCAGCCCACCCGACCCGTCCGCGCTCCGGGTGGCTCGCGGGCGATGCGCAGCGCCGGCCTGGTTACACGCTGGGGGAGCCGCGCCGGTTCCTGCCCAGCACCCAATCGGGCGTCGTGCCGGGACACTCGGGCGGCGGCCCTTGGCCGCAACCGCGCAGGCGCACGTGCAGCTCAGGCACACAGGCGGTGCTCAGCGCATAGCAAGGTTGGGAGCGGACACTTGAGCGGTGTTCGCGGCCGGGACACGCATGGAGAGGAGCTGGCACATGAGCATGATCGGCGTGGCCTGGCGGTGGGGCGCAACCGTCGCGGTCGCAGGCGCTCCCCGAGGCGGCAGCCGTCCCGCCCGCACCTGCCGCGCGCGGCGGGGAGCCGGCGAGGGGTCTGGCGGTCGGGCCGGGGGGCGGCGTCGGACGGCGGCGACCACCCCGGCGAGCACGTCGCCATCCTGCTCGACCCGGCGCTCGAGCCGGTCGCCGCCGCGCTGCAAAAGGAGCTCGGCCCCGGGTTCGCGGTGGTCGTCTGGCCACCGTCGGAGGGTGATCGTGGTCCTTGATGCGGTCTTTGACCCGGCAGCGGCCGCCACGGTCGCCCGCCAGCGCAGCCGGCACCCCGCGTGCCGGCCTGCTGGTCGTGGCCGGCCGGGTCGCGACCGGAGCTGCTGGCGGGAGATGGAGATCGCAGACCTGCTCGACGCGGGCGCCGACGTCGTGATGGTCGAGATGAGCACCCGGGAGCTCGCCGCCCGCCTGAAGGCACCGGCCCGCCGGCGCCTTGCGGCGGTGCCACCCGGGCAGGCGCTGACCAACGCTCCTGCAAGAACTCATAGCCGGCGTTCAGCGATTGTCACCATCACGCGTGTTGAATGGAGCCGACGGCATGGAGACACTTGGGGTGGCCTGGTTTCCGTCACCCTCCAGAGGAGGTCGATGATGGTCGAGGTCGGCGACCGGGTGCTCGTGGAGTCGGAGAAGGTCGGCAGCGTCACCCGCAGCGGTGTGGTCATGGCCGTGGATGACCAGTTGATCACCGTGCGCTGGGATTCCGGCTCGGAGTCGGTCTTCGTCCCCAGCGCCGGGTCCCTTCGGGTCACCGGCCACGAGCCGCCCGCAGGGCAGGCCGACAGTTCCTGAGCTTGCCGGAGCAGGCGAGGGCGCCCCACCCGCGGGCGCCCTCGCCACGTTCAGGCCGCGACCGGCCCCGGCTTCTGGTCAACCGTACCCGAAGCTCCCCGCGCGGCTCCAGAGGTCCCGATCCGTAGGCTGCGGCCAGTAGTCGAATCGGGCTCCCGACGCCGCCTGCCGTCGAGGAGTGACCGATGACCGGCGCGCTCGCCACCGATCTGTGCGAGCTGAACATGGCGGCCAGCTACCTACGCCGTGGGATGGTTGGACTGGCGACGTTCAGCCTGTTTGTCCGCAACTTTCCGCCCGGCCGTGGGTTCCTGGTGGCCACGGGCCTGGAGGACTGCCTGACGTTCCTCGAGCGTTTTCGCTTCGACGAGGACGAGCGTGCCTGGCTCGGGGAGACGCTCGGGTTCGACCAGCCGGCGCTCCACGCGTTCCGCCGGCGGCGCTTCACCGGTGAGGTGTGGGCAGTCCCGGAGGGACGGATCGTGTTCGCGGGCGAGCCGCTGTTGGGGTGACCGCGCCGATCGCCGAGGCGCAGCTGGTCGAGACCGTGCTACCGAACCAGCTCGCCCGAGAAGGCGACTGTCCCCGGGCCACAAGCAGGGTGTTTGGGGCCCCGGACGCCCACCGCGAAGCCGTCGGCCTGCGTGAGGAGCCGGCCCCCGAGGGCCATGAGCCGCTGCTGGTGCCGGTGATGGCCGCGGGGCGGCGGATCCGCCCGGCGGAAGGTGTGGAGGCGGCCCGGGCTCGCTTCCAGGCCGATCTCGCCTGGCTGCCCGATCAGGCCCGCGATCCACGAGCCGGGGCCCGTGCCGGGGCACTTCAGCGAGCGCGCCGAGCGCCTGCGCCAGCAGGGCCGCGAAGACATGGCCCGGCGTGTGGCCGCCACCCAGTGAGGGCACCGGCCGAGCACTACTGCATTGGGTCGTGGCTCATCGGGCCACGGTTCTGGTAGGGCGGGCGGTGACCGGCAGGTGGCGAAGGTCGACGGACTCGTCGGCCAAGAGCTTCGGCTCGACCCTGGCGCGCTTGGAGATCAGGCTCCGCGGGAACGATCGGGGCTGAGCGCGGACTCCACGTCGTCGACGTCGACCAGCTGCTTGGAAAGGGGCGGCCGCTCGTAGGGCCGCGTCACCGTGGCGCTCCTCGACATCGCCTTGGCGGATAGCCGCCCGGTCGCGTTGTTCGGTCAACGCGGTTGAGTCGCTGGGGGGTCTGACCCCGGCGCGGCGGAGGCGGACATTGTGGACCTGGCGCAGGTCCTGCATGTGCTTGCGGTCCCGCCAGGCACGCCGACCCCTTCGACATGGAGGCGGGCCGCTCGCGCTTGAGCGCTATCGTGGCGGGCGAGGAGGCGCGGATGGACGAGAAGAGCCCGCCCAGGCTGCTGCTCGAAGGCCGCCCCGGGATCGGCAAGACAATGGTCACGCGCCGGCTCGTCGACCTGCTCCGCGATGCCCGGATCCCGCTTGCTGGGTTCGTCACCCACGAGATCCGCGTGCACGGGCGCCGGGAGGGCTTCGCGGTCGAGGCCATCTCGGGTGACCGCGGCGTCCTCGCGCATCTGGATCTGCCGGGTCCTCCACGCGTCGGGCGCTACGGCGTGGACCTTGCGACGTTCGAGCGGATCGCGCTGCCGACGCTGGCGCCGCCGGAGCCTGGCGTGGTGGTCGTGCTGGACGAGCTCGGCAAGATGGAGCTCGCCTCGGCGGCATTCCGAGACGTGGTGTCGGCGCTGTGGGACCGGGACGTGGCGGTGGTGGCCACAGTGCAACTGCACCGCCATCCGCTCACCGATGCGCTCAAGCGGCGGCGGGGCGTGCAGGTGCTGCGGGTTACCGAGCAGACTCGAGACGCTCTACCTGAGCGTCTGGCGGCACGGCTGCGCACGGTCGCCGCTCCGGGTAGGGCCCGCTGACGGTGGTTGGGGGCAGGCGCGATGGCAAGACCGGGATGGCGCCGTCTGGTCATCGGCCAGCTTGCGCCGATCGACGACCTGGAGGCCGCGTTGCTCGCGGTCGTCCGCGGCCAGATCCGCGGAGCGACCCTGCAGCGCGTCGCCGAGCTGCTCGGCGGCCGGCTGCTCACCGAGCCTAGCGCGCGCCTGCCCGGCGCCCTGCTGGAGCGCCGCTTGTGCGCGCTCGACGCCGAGGAGCGGGTGGACCGGGCGGCCATGCTCGCCCTGTGGGCGCTGGCCCAACCGCTGGCCCACGTGGTTGCGGCCCACGTGGCGCCCAGGGTCGGCGGCGAGGTGGTCTGGGCCGACGCGGTGCTGCGGGTGGCCCGCGACGACGGCCGCCCGGTGATCGTCGGCGCCGCGTCGGTCGGCTGGGCCATCACCGACGACCGGATCGCGGCCTGGCTGGGCGCGCCGCTCGACGAGCTGCCTGAGCTGCTGTTGGTCGCGGCGGACCCGCCGGGCACTGCGGGCCCGCGGCTGTGGTGCTGCCACGGCCCCGGGCTTGAGGAGCCGGGCGACCCGGTCGCGCAGACGCTCGCCGAGTTGTTCGCCGACGTCAAGCGCCGCCTGTTGGAGACGGTGACGGTCCAGGCCCTGCGCGAGCGGCTCGGGCGCGCCCCGGCCGGCCACGACGATCCCAAGTCGGGGTGACCGCGCGGGCCCTGACGCCAACGCGCCTTCGAGATAGGGAACCGGGGCTGCTCAGTCGTGGACCGGCCGCTGGCCCAGGCGGTTGATCAGCCGATCGCCGCGGCCGAGAGTGGCCGGCACGGCCGATCGCGATTCGATGACAGGGCGCAAGGCAGCGGGGGTCGCGTACGCTGCTGGGCCAGGGCGGGCTGACCTGCCGGAGGTGGCGAGGGGTGGTGAGGTGCAGGATGAAGCCCAGGATCGACCGGACACAGTTTGGCTCGGTCACCATCGACGGGAAGGCGTTCGAACACGACGTGATCATCCGGCTTGGCGGCGAGGTGGCAAAGCGGAAGAAGCGGCTGTCCAAAGCCGTCTATGGCACCTCGCACACCATCTCGCTCGCCGAAGCCAAGCACGTCTACCAGAAGGGAGCCATGCGGCTCATCATCGGTGCGGGGCAGTCCGGCACAGTCACGCTGTCAGACGAGGCGGCCGCCTATTTCAAGCGAAACGACTGCCAAGTCGAGCTGCTGCCGACGCCCGAGGCGATCCGGGTCTGGAACGAGGCCGCGGGGGCCGTGATCGGCCTGCTCCACGTGACCTGCTGAGGCGGTTGCTGCCATCGAGCCGTGCCCGTCGTCTTTTCTGGTCCTCACGCCTCCCGTATGACCCAGGCCTCCTCCGGTGACAGTGCGCGGTGCTCGGCCGGCCGGATCTTGCGGTAGACGCGCTCCGGCCGCTCAGCCCGTCCGTGCACGGCGAGCAGCCGTTCCAGCGGGAGCCCGAAGATCCGCTCGTTGGCCTCCAGATACGGGCGGATGAGGGCCCACTCCTCAGGCCCGAGGTCCGCGAGCTCCCGCCATTGAGCTGGTCGTCGGTGAGCGTGCCGTGGGGGTCGCGGACGTAGACGGCGCCGCCCGAGGCCAGCGAGAACAGGTTGCCGCCCGGGTACGGCGCGTCCAGGTCCACGGGGTGCCCGTCCTCGTCGAACGTCACGCCGTTCAGCACCGCGAATCCACCGCCGTTCAGGGGATCGCCCGCCATGAAGGACTCCGCAAGGTAGTCCAAGCAGGTGCCGTTGATGACCACCCGGGGCCAGCCCACCGCATTGACCAGCGGGCGGCCCGCCGCGTTGCCCAGGACGAACACGTCCCCGCCCTTTGCCGCGTACATGAACGTGTGGCCGACGTCGCCGTGCACCACCAGCGACCCATCCTTCATGACCTGGGCCACCTGGTCTTGAGCCGAGCCGTGCACCACGATCTGCGCCCCGTCGATGCCGGAGGCGAGGTAGTCCCCGGACGATCCGTACACGTCGGTTCCGGACCTCGGGAAGCGGCCCGCCGCCCGCCCACACGTGTCCGGGCGAGGGCTCGCGCCGGACGCCGTCCACGACCGCGGCCAAGCAGGCGTCGGAGAGTGACAACAGGGCGCTGCGCTTCATCGGCCCGGTGGGGTAGCGGCGATCCAGGAGCAGGGTGAGCAGGCCGAGGGCGCGACGGCGGCCCTGGTGCCGTGCCCCAGGGGACGTTTCCGGGTGTCGGCCTGGATGCGGCGTCCGAACTTGTCGGTGCACCAAAGCCGCGCCCTACCGCTCGTGGCCACGGTGAACACGAACGCGCCGCCGTCGGTGGCTGCCTCCGCGGGCGTTCCAGTACCGGTCGGCCCGGCTCCAGAATCGCCCGTCCTCCATGGACGCGCTTTCCAGCAGCGCGTCGATGGCCTGCTTCTCCGAGGCGGCCACCGCGATGTCGACCGATCCCTGCTGCAGGGCGAACACCTGGGGCCGCAGCATCGAGGTGTGCCACACGACCGCGGTCTGACCGCACGGTCGCCTGCCGCGCACCAGCGCCGCCGTGCACGGATGGCCGCAACGGTGGTCGCATGGTCGCCTCCGGCACGGCACGCAGTGGTCGCGTGGTCACCCGGCACGACTGCACGTCCCGAGCGGTCGGGGGCGTGGTCGGCTACAGGAAGGTCTCACCTGGCCGGCGGCGACTGGTCGGGTACAGCCACCGCAGATGCCCCTGGAGCTGTTCAGCGGTAGTGGCGCGCGGTGGCGAGGAAGCGCTGCTCGTCGGTCTCCAACAGCAGCTTGTTGGCCAGCATCTCGTCTGCGGCGGGCACCCGAGGTACGGCCTCGATGCAGTAGGCACACCGGGGGACATCCAGGCGCGTGACCTTCCACGGGCAGATCCGGTAGCGATTGCCGCCGCGCGACACGACGTCGAACCACCCACGCGAGCGGTACTGGTCACGCTGGCTGGGTGACAGCCAGCTCAGCAGCAACGCCTCGGCCCGCAGCTCTGCCTCGCGCCGGCGCGCCAGCGCATCACCTGCCCAGCGGACGGGACCGAGCCGGAAGCCAGCGGACATGGCAACCGCCGCCATGACGAACACGGCTGTCCCAAGGGTCCACCAAGCCGCCGCGGTCATCGCGCGAACCCTAGCCGCCCGCCAGGCGGGGGGCGACCATCAGCTCGGTGTGCTCGTCCGGGTCCCAGGTCTCCAGCGTCACCTGCTCGCCCTTGCCTTGCTCGGTCTGCCGGTAGACCAGGCGACCGGTGCGTTGCGCCTCCCGGAAGACCTCCTCGATCTCGCGGACAGTCTCAGGATCAGCGGTGTCCCAGGTGCGGGTCGTGTCGCCCTGTGTGTCGGCGATGTGGATGCTGCCGGTCATGGCCGCGCCTCCTCGAAGCGATCGGGACGCGGCCGACCCGAGGTGCCTGCCGTGGGCGGCGCCCCAGGCCGGCCCTTCGCCACCAGTACTCCGCAGGTCCAGTCTGATCGAACTCCAAGCCCGATGGAATCACCCCACCTTCGATTACGTCATCTCTACGTCGTCCGCCGGATCGATCCTGCCGACCGGATGGTCTAACCTCGGGAGGTTTGGCCCTCCCGAGCAGGACCGGTCGTCGATGGAGTCCACGACCACGCCGCCACGGTGCGGCAGCCGGACACGACCACGGGACCGCCGGTCCACAGATCCCTGTCGAAGGGGAATGGTTTCGTCGGGAGACGGAAGGCACCTGGTCTTCGGCCGGGAAGAAAGGAGCGTGGTCATGCGGCGATCTATGATGCGACGGTCGCTGGTTTGTCTCCTCACCGCCATCGTAATCGTAGGGTTGGGCGCGGGCTTCTCGCCGGTGGGGGCAGCCGCATCGCAAGCTCTGGTGAGCGTCGGCAGCCCGACCAACCAGCACCCGCGGAACGCCCAGAACGAGCCGGCGCTGGCGGTCGACGCCTCCAGGCCCGATGTCCTGGCCGCGGGCGCCAACGACTTGGTCGACATGCAGCCTTGCTCCCGGCAGGCCGCCACCACGGCGGCGGCGTGCTCGTTCCCGCTGGGAACGTTCAATCTTGGTGTCGGGCTTGGGGGGGTGTACTTCTCGTTCGATCGGGGCCACACCTGGACCCAGCCCACCTACTCGGGGCTGACCGCGGCCGACTGCAGCCCGACGGTGGAGCCCTGCACCCCGCACGTCGGGCCGATCCACACGGTCCCCAACTATTTCGAGGCGGGGCTGCGCTCCCGCAGCGACCCGGGCGTCGCGTTCGGGCCAGTGCCGGTCAACGGCAAGTTCTCGTGGGCGAACGGCTCGCGGCTGTACTACTCGAACCTGGCCACCAACCTCACCGACACGCGCATCGGCGTCCCGGTCAACACCGCTACCGAGGTCGCCGTCTCCCACATCGACAACGTCACCCCCGACCGGATCGCATCGCAGGCCAACTGGTCCAGGCCCGTCTTGGTGGCGCCGCGCACCGCCGCCACGGCCGACCTGGACAAGGAGCAGGTCTGGGCGGACAACGCCGCCTCCAGCCCGTTCTTTGGCCACGCGTACGTGTGCTACGTCGACTTCCACAGCCTGAGTGGGGGACTGGGCTTCCCGCTGTTCCCCCACGTCGCCACCTCCACCGACGGCGGCCTCACCTGGACCAGCCGCGTGGTGGCCCCGCCGGTGGCCAACTTCCAGCGCGGCTCCCATCAGGGCTGCACGGTGCGCACCGACAGCCACGGCGTGGTGTACGCGTTCTGGACCCACTTCGCGGTCGGCACCCCCGGCATCGGGACCCACACCATGATCAAGTCCTTCGACGGGGGCCAGACCTGGACGCCGCCCGTCGAGATCATGTCGATGAACGACGCGTGCTTCTTCGTCGATCCGGTGAGCGGCCGCTGCGTCGCGGACGGGATCGCCGGCGCGCGCATCGACCTGGCGGCCATGCCCAGCGTCGACGTCGCCAATGGGGCGCCCACCGGCCAGGGCGCCACCAACCAGCTCGTGGACGCCTGGAGTGACGGCCGGTTCGGCTTCAACCACGAGAAGACGCTGCTGTCGTACTCGACTGACGCAGGGGTGACCTGGAGCGCGCCGAGCGTGGTCTCCGAGGAGGGGGAGCGGTCGGTGTATTCCGCGCCGGCGATCTCACCCGACGGGCGGACGGTCTACGTGGTGTACATGGCATTCCAGGCACCGTTCCAGACCACCACCGTCAACCCCCGGCCCGAGCACGGCGTGCTGCGCCTGGCCACCATCGGGGCCAATGGGGCCCCGGGCGCGTTCGTCACGGTCTCCAGCGGGCCGACCGGCGACGCTCGGGGGACCTCGCAGGGGCGCATCCTGTACAACGAGTTCCTGGGCGACTACGTCTACGCCATCGCCACCAACAGCTACGGCGCGGGCACGTGGACCGACGTGCGCCGCACCGCCGACTGCCCGGCGATGGACGCTTGGCGGCAGGCGTCGTTTGATGCAGGCCATCGGGTGCTGCCAGCGCCCTGGCCGCTGGGCGATTGCCCGCCGGCCTTCGGCAACAACGACATCTTCAGCGCCACCACCGGCTGAGCCGATCAGCACCAGGCAAGGGGAGGGCGCGACGCCCTCCCCTTCCCCGTATACGCCCGGCGCGCCGTGACGCTTGCGTTCTGCGGCAGTCTTGGGGTATCCCAGACTCGCAACCCTGCCTACATTGCGGCGGACCGAGGGCAAGAAGCGTTCCTTGCCGGCTCCACAGCGTGGCGTCCCGAGCGGGAAGGAGCCGATGGTGGGCAGAATCGACAAGCGCGAGAAGCGTGTCGACCCGGCGAACTGGGCCAGCCTCAAGCCGTTCGGGATCGGTCAGCAGAAGCCCAACAACTACCGCGAGCTCTGGCGGGCGTTCAAGGAGAACCGCGACAACGCCGCCTACGCCTGGCGCATCCTCACCCAGGGCACCTGCGACGGCTGCTCGCTGGGCACGATGGGGATGCGCGACTGGACGATGGAGGAGATCCAACCTCTGCAACATCCGCCTGCGGCTGTTGCGCCTCAACACCATGCCGGCGTTCGACGTCGGCCTGCTCGCCGACGTGGGCCAGCTCAAGCGGAAGCGTGGCGCTGAGCTGCGCGAGCTCGGCCGGCTCCCCTACCCGATGGTCCGCCGCAAGGGCGAGCCTGGCTTCACCCGGGTCGGCTGGGACGAGGCCCTCGACCTGATCGCCGAGCGGATCCGGACCAGCTCCCCCGACCGCCTCGGCGTCTACCTGACCAGCCGCGGCACCCCCAACGAGAACTACTACGCCGCCCAGAAGGCCGTCCGGGCAATGGGCACCAACTCGATCGACAACGCCGCCCGGGTGTGCCACTCCCCGAGCACGTTCGGTGTGCCACTCCCCGAGCACGTTCGGCCTGAAGGGATCGGTTGGCGTGGCCGCGACGACCTGCTCGTACAGCGACTGGGTCGGCAGCGACCTGGTCGTGTTCATCGGCTCCAACATCGCCAACAGCCAGCCCGTGGCGATGAAGTACCTGTACCACGCCAAGAAGGCCGGCACCAAGGTGGTGACGGTCAACAGCTACCGCGAGCCGGGCATGGGGCGGTACTGGGTGCCGAGCAACGTCGAGAGCGCCGTCTTTGGCACCAAGATCACCAACCGCTTCTTCCTGATCAACGTCGGCGGCGACATCGCCTTCCTCAACGGGACGCTCAAGGTCATGCTCGCCAACGGCTGGGTCGACCAGAGCTTCATCGCCGACCACACCGTCGGCTTCGACGAGGTGCGCGGGGCACTGGACGCACAGTCCTTCGAGGAGCTCGAGGCACAGGCTGGCGCGCCGCGCAGCGAGATGGAGGCGTTCGCGCGCATGCTCAGCCAAGCCCGCACCGCGGTGCTGGTGTGGAGCATGGGTATCACCCAGCACGAGTTCGGTGAGGACAACGTCCGCGCGATCATTAACCTCGGCCTGACCAAGGGGTTCGTCGGCCGCGACAAGTGCGGCCTGATGCCGATCCGCGGCCACTCCGGGGTGCAGGGCGGGGCCGAGATGGGCGCCTACGCGACCGTCCTGCCTGGCGGGCTGGCCCTCAACGATGAGAACATCGGGAAGTTCACCGAACTGTGGGGCTTCAAGGTGGAGAAGGTCAAGGGCCTGACCGCCCCGGAGATGCTCGACGCCGCCCATGGCGGCAATCTTGACGTGCTGATCAGCTCGGGCGGCAACTTCCGTGAGGTGTTGCCGGACCCGGCCTATGTCGACGAGGCGATGGCCCGCATCCCGCTGCGGGTCCACATCGATATCGTTCTGTCTGGCCAGATGCTGACCGACCCGAGCGACACCGTCGTGCTGCTGCCGGCCGCGACCCGTTACGAGATGCCGGGCGGGGTTACCGAGACCTCGACGGAGCGGCGGGTCATCTTCAGTCCTGAGATCCCCGGTCCTCGCATCGGCGAGGCCCGGCCGGAGTGGGAGATCTTCGTCGAGCTGGCCAAGCGCGTGCGACCGGAGCTGGCTGACCTGGTGCACTTCGACAGCACCTCCGAGATCCGGGCCGACATCGCCCGGTCGATCCCGATGTACGACGGGATCCAGCACCTGAAGTCCTTCGGGGACCAGTTCCAGTACGGCGGCCGGCACCTGGCCTTCGACTGGAAGTTCCCGACCCCTGACGGCAAGGCACACTGGTCGGTCGTGAAGCTGCCGGGCATCGACCTGCCGGAAGGGTCGTTTTTGGTGGCGACCCGCCGCGGCAAGCAGTTCAACAGCATGGTCCACGAGCACACCGACGCCCTCACCGGCGCCGAGCGACAGGCGGTGCTGATCAGCCGGGCGGATACCGAGCGGCTGGGGCTGGCCAGCGGGGATCCGGTGGTGCTGCGGAGCGAGTGCGGCGAGTTCCGCGGCCGGGCCCTGGTGGCGCCGGTGACGCCGGGCAACCTGCAGGTCCACTGGCCGGAGGCTGAGGGGCTCATCGACCGTCGCCGGCGGTCGCCGCAGGCCGGCATCCCCGACTACAACGCCGTCGTCACATTGGAGAAGCTGGCGGCCGGCGACGGATCCCCTCACCCCTCCGACGGAGCCCCCTCCGCCACCTCGCAGCGACAGTAGGCGCAGCTCAGCCACTGCCATGATCTGCTCATGCTCAGCGGAGCTCGAGTCGCACCTCGAGGTCGGCAGATCCGACCTGGACCTCGCGATCGGTGCGCCCCACGCTGGGCACCCAGGCAAGCAGGCGCCAGTGGCCTGGCACCGGGTACAGCGTGAAGCTGCCTTCCTCGTCGGCACGGACCTCCCCTTGGAAATCACCGGCGAGGTTGGTGAGCTGCACATACGCCCATGCGGCCGGCCGGTTCCCGCTGGCGACCGTTCCAGTCAGTCGCGCCATCACGTTCGCCTCCCCCCTGCTTCGCGTGGCCGCCGACGCAGGTGGCCATTTGCGTTCGCACCGCGTCGAACCGCTGGTCTGAAGCGCCTGGTCTGAGGTGTCGGGTAGGGAATCAGGTCACTTCGTTGAGCCTGCCCGTGGCGACGTCATAGGCGAAGCCGCGCACCTGGTCGGTGTGCGGGATGAAGGGGCTGGCCTTGATGCGGGCGATGGACTGGCGCACGTCCTGCTCGACGTCGGGGAAGGCCTCCAGCGCGAACGAGGGCCGCAGTCCCGAGTCGGCCTCGATCGCCGCCTTCACCTCATCGTCGTGGAAGGTCAGCATGCCGCAGTCGGTGTGGTGGACCAGGACGATCTCGCGGGTGCCGAGCAGGCGCTGGGAGATGACCAGGGAGTGGATGGCGTCGTCGGTGACGACCCCGCCGGCGTTGCGGATGACGTGGGCGTCGCCCTCGTGCAGCCCAAGCATGTCGTAGACGTTCAGGTGGGCGTCCATGCAGGCCAGCACGGCCACCTGCTTGCCGGGCGGCATCGGCAGCTCGCCGCTGGCGAAGGCCGCGACGTAGGCGGCGTTGTTGCACAGCAGCTCATCGGTAGCCGACACGGGTGCCTCCTCATCGGTGATAGCCACGCGCCAGAAGCGAAGCCATGCCGCTCCGCGACACAGGCGCGGCAGAAAGCGTTCCCGTCCCAAGCGGAGGAGTGGCCCGCGCAGCAGCAGGCCGCCGGGCCTACCGACAGCCGCAGGTGACCACGCGCCCGTAGTCGAGGGCACGGTCACGGACCAGCTGAACCAGCAACATACCAAGCCCAGCCTCCCCCCAAGCCGAGTCGCCGTCAACCCGTCACCGCGTCTGTCGCGGAGCCGACCTGACCCGCGGGCCCGCTCACGGTGCCCGCCTCGGTTGCCTAGCGCAACTGGCTACCCGATCACACCTTGACAGATATAGAAGCTTCAGCGCCCCAACCAACCCTGAACCAGCCCTCTGCGAACTCCTCTGGCCAGCCTCCACCTCCGTTGTCGACGATACGCGCCATGGGCGGCGCGCCAGTGCGGCGGCGTCACGGAGGGTCATGCCGTCGCCGAGCTCGGCGAGCCTGGTGGGCAGCAGCTCGACCCTGAGGATGTCGCCAGGCCCGGAGTTGTCGGCGATCACGTTGAGCAGGTTGGTCTCCACAATGAAGTGCCGCACCAGCAGCTCGACCGCTTCCGGCGACACGAAGCGGCGCAGGAACCAGACGCACAGGCGGTCCATGGTGGCGTGGGCGGCGAACTGGAATGGCAGCGGCCGTTTGAGCAGTCAGATCGGGGCGACGACGACGCGCGAGGCGACGCTCGCCGGGAGCTGGAGGTAACGGCGGGTCCAGCGCCGCTGGTCCCGGGCGAGCAACTCGATCGCCCGCCGGTCGAACTGGAGCGTTGGGTCTGCGCGCAGGGCCTCCCAGATCGACGGGTTGGCGCGGTCGCGCGGGGTGGCCGGGACTGTTGCATCTGGGCAGAAGGAGTCGCCGACGAGTACCAGAGTGGAGGCTATTCCTCTGAGGAGGGCTGGCGAAAGGACCCAAAGCTGCCGATCGTGAACGTTATCTGGAGCGTTCAGGCCTCCAAGTGGGGGACGCCAAGGGTGCTGACCGCTAGATGCAACAGTGCCAGCGCAAGCGCTGGTCCGGCTGTGATCACCCCTGCCATCAAGCCGCTCGCCAAGGGAGACGGCCATGGCATCCCAAACGCCCCTGGCGCCTGCGCGCACTGCCCCGGCG
>WNGG01018980.1_pt1 | contig 18541 bp, 20 predicted proteins | sample 5400661 | NCBI WGS metagenome assembly WNGG01 (sample SAMN13153372, study PRJNA577476) | soil metagenome | isolation source: 100 cm soil or saprolite under Garry oak tree replicate 1 | place: USA:California | collected 2016-06-15
GACGAGACCACGCCCCACCACGGCACGTCGCGCACTTGCAAAACCGTAAGCGTTGCCGCCGCCGGGCTGATCCGCCGGGTCGCCCTGAGACGGCGAGACCCCGGTGCGCGGATGGCAGTCCGCGCACCGGGCCCCTTCCTCACCGCCGTCTACCGCAGCGAGTCTTCGAGCTCACTCCCGTCCGCGATGCCGCTGGCGTCGTCCGGCACCGGCACGGCAGCCGTGCCCGCGATGTCCGCGCGCCGCAGCGTGATCGTTGCCGCGGTGATGAGCAGCGCGAGTACCGCGATCCCGGCCGCCACCAGGAACCCGCGGGCGATCCCGAATGCCAGCGCGTGGTGCAGGATCGAGCCAGGAACCGTCCCGCCGGCCTTGGCCGGCAGCTGTGCGCCGGCGGCCGCGGCGTGCGCCACCTGTTGCTTCACGTTGGTCGAGACGGCCGACCAGGTCACGGTGCCGAGGGCCGCGAGCCCGATCGCACCGCCCACCTGCTGTCCGGTGTTGAGCAGGCTGGACGCCACGCCGGAATCCTCGCCCGCGACCCGGTTGAGCGCCACGATCGACAGCGGCACGAACAGCATGCCCAGGCCGATCGAGGTGACCAGCATCGGGCCGAGCAGTCCGCCGACGTAGGTGCTGTGCACGGTGAGCAGCGAGAACCAGAACATGCCGCCCGCCGCGATGGCGGCGCCAGTCAGCATCAGCGGCCGCGGGCCGGTGCGGCTGATCACCTGGGACACAACGCCCGACATCAGCACGACGACCGCGGCGAAGGGAAGGAAGGCCACGCCGGACCGGAGTGCGCTATAGCCCAGGACCTCCTGCACGAAGATCGTGAGGAAGAAGAAGATTCCGAACATGGCGGTGGCCAGGCACAACATGACCAGGTACGCACCGGTCCTGCTGCGGTTGGCCAGGATGCGCAGCGGCATCAGCGCGTGCCGGCTGCGCCATTCGATCAGCCCGAACGCCGCCAGCAGTACCGCGGAAGCGACCAGTGAGATAACCACCTTGCCGTCGCCCCAGTGCGAGATGCCGTGCTGGTCGGTGCTGGCGTTAGACAGCCCGTAGACGAGCAGCGCGACGCCCGCGGTGACGGTGATGGCGCCTGGCAGGTCGAAGCGACCGCGCTTGCGCCCGGACTCGGGCAGCACGTACCTGGCGAAGATCGCGGTCACGATGCCGATGGGGACGTTCACGAACAGCACCCAGCGCCACGATAGGTACGTGGTGAGCACGCCGCCGAGGACCAGGCCGACGGCGGCGCCGCCGCCGCTCATCGCGGCGTAGACGCCCATCGCGCGGTTGCGCGGCGAGCCTTCGGGGAACGTGGTGCTGATCAGGGCCAAGGCCGTCGGAGCGACCATGGCGCCGCCGACGCCTTGCAGCGCCCTGGAGGCCAGCAGCCAGGCCTCGGAGTTCGCGAAGCCGCCAAGCAGCGAGGCGCCCGAGAACAGCAGCAGGCCGGCGATGAATATCTTGCGCCGCCCGAGCAGGTCACCGGATCTGCCGCCGAGCAGCAGCAGCCCGCCGAACGTGACCGCGTAGGCCGTCACGACCCACTCCAGTCCGTTGCCGGAGAAGCCGAGCGCCCGCTGGATGTGTGGCAGGGCGACGTTGACGATGGCGGAGTCGAGCACCACCATCAGCTGAGCGGTAGCGATGACGAACAGTGCCAGGCCGAGGTGTCGTCTGCCCTCGGCTGCTGGCGCGCCGGGCGCGGCGGCCTGGCCGGTAACCGGTTGCGTCGTAGACACAGCGGTCTCCTCACCTTTCGTTAGGGCGTGCTGGTCCGCCGCCGTGACCCGCGTTCGAGTCGCGGCGCGGAAAAGTATGGGATTGGCGCTTGTACCTGCGGGTTCCGCCAGCTAGCTAGTGGCGGGCAATGATCTGCGGTCGCTGACCTGTCTCACCCCGGGGCCTGGTGCGGCCCGGAAGGTCAGCCTGCCCGCGCAGGCTTGCCATGTGATGCGAGTTAGACAGCGGCGGGCGATGATTCGCCCGTGGTGCTGCTCACCTCCTCCTGGGGCATGTCCGCGGCCGGTGCTACCGGCGCGGCCGCCAGCGACTTGGTCATCTTCTGCACGAGCTCAAGGAACTGCTCGCGCTCACCCCGGTCCAGCGCGTGCGTCCACGGCATCAGGCCGAGCGTCTCCTGCTCCACGGCCGCCTTGATCTCAAGCCCGCGGCCCGTCAGCGCGAGATTCTTAATCCGCCGGTCGACGGGGTTCGACTCGCGCTTGGCGAGGCCGCGCTGCTCGAGAGCATCGGCGATCGCGGTGACGAAGGACGGGTCACAGCGCAAGCGCTGGCCCAGATCCTTCATCGCCACCGGCGTATCGAGGCGCCGGAGAGCCTTCATGCAGGAGACGGGCACCCCGAAACGCTGCGATAGCTGCTCGCCACGCTGCATGAGATGGCCGATAAACTCGGTCATAGCGTCGAAAATCTGCTGATCGAGCTTGTCGCCACCTGGACACCAGCCCACTGTCGCCTCCTGCTTCCACACCCGGTGCGGGAACATGGCACCGTGCGCTTCAACTGTCTTGCCAAGCTCAACAGTTGAGTGGTTCAACCATATTCCTCATTGCTTGAGACTGTCAAAGGTTATTTCGCTCAATCAGTTCACTCGCCGGTCGCGCCGTCGATGCGCTCCCTGATCAGGTCCGCGTGGCCGTTGTGCCTGGCGTACTCCTGGATCACCTTGACCAGATTCCACCGCACGGACAGCCGGTTGCCGACCGCGGCTGCCTCGAGCGATCGAGCGGAGGAGATTAGCTGGTCGGCGCGGGCGCGCTCGGCTCGCCAGCGATCCAGGGAGCCGGGCGCCATGCTGGCCGACAATCCGGCGATGTCCGCATCGGGCTCGGCGTCGGTGCAGTAGACGAGGCCGAACGGGCCGCCGCCGATGGCGTACACGAGGTACACGTGTTCCATCTCGGTCATGTGCCTGACGAGCCCGAGCAGTGACAGGTCCGACGGCGGGGCCGAGGCCTCGCACAGCTGTTCTGCGGTCAGTCCGTCGCACTTGGCGGCGAGGGCATCGCGGTGAAAGGCCAGCCAGCCGAGCAGGAGCTCACGCTCACCCGCGCTGGCAGGCTCCGGAGCCCGGTCCATCGCATCCTCCGATCCTGGGCCGGCTCACCCGCTGGCCGCGAGTGCCGCCGCCCGCTGCCCGGATGCGTGCGCGCTCCCGCGCAGCCGCTTCAGCATGGCTACGTCCTTCGCATGCCCCCGCCGCGCGCCCGGCGTCTCCACGACGAAGGGGACACCGGCCGTCGCAGGGTGATGCAGCAGCTCCCAGAATGGCCTGGTTGTCAGCATGCCCTGACCGATGTTGGTATGCCGGTCTTTCTTCGATCCGCACCCGTCGCGCGCGTCATTGGCGTGAATGAGCCGGAGCCGCCCGGGTGCCACCGAGGCCAGCTCGGCGAGGGCAGCGTCCACACCGTCGGGGTCGGTCAGCGCGTGCCCGGCGGCAAACAGGTGACAGGTGTCAAGGCACAGGTTGGCGCGCGGATGCCAGTCCAGGGCCTCGAGGTACGGCCCGATCTCTGCGATGGCCGCGCACAATGTGGCGCCCTGCCCGGCCATCGGCTCGATGAGCAGGTCGGGTCCGTCATCCTCGTCACCGGGCAGCGCGTCGAGTACCGGCAGCAGAGCCTCTCGTGCGCGGCGCAGCCCGGCGCGCCGGCCGGCCGTAATGGCCGAACCCGCGTGCACGACGACGCCGCGAGCGCCGATCTCCGCGCCGCGGCGCAGGCTGTGCGAGAGCAGGGCGCCAGAACGGTCCCGCAGGACCTGGTCGGGCGATCCCACGTTGATCAGGTACGGCGCATGGACGAAGAGCGGAAACCCGGTCGCGGCGATGTGCTCGCGCAGCGCACGGGTCTGCTCGTCGTCGCCTGGCGAGGTGGCCCACGCGCGAGGATTGGTGACGAAGATCTGAATCGCCTCGGCGCGGACGGCCGCGGCATACCGGATGCTGGCCGTGGCGAGACCACCGCTCACGGGCGTGTGCGCGCCGATCGGGCGGGTCGGGGGCGGGTGCGACGTCGGCGGCACCAGCCCAGCGTACTGACGCCCCCTGCCCGGGCTCGCTGAGCGGGATTGCGCCGGTAGCGGACGAGATGGCGGGCGGCGACCGGCGGGGCGAGCATGGCCGGATGGCGGATATCCAGTTCGGCGTCAACTTCCACGCGGCGGCGTCAGGGGCCGAGTTCGACAGGCTCGTGCGGCGGGCTGAGGATCTCGGCTTCGACGTGCTCGCCGCCCCCGACCACCTGGGCGCGTTCGGCCCGTTCACGCTGCTGGCGTCGGCGGCGATGATCAGCCGGAGGCTGCGGCTGCGAACGTACGTACTCAACGCGGGCTTCTGGAACCCGGCGCTGCTCGCGCGGGAGGTCGCCACGCTCGACGTACTCTCTGGCGGCAGGGCCGAGCTCGGGCTCGGCGCCGGGCACACGAAGAGCGAGCATGACGACGCTGGCCTGGCCTGGCTGCCGTTCCCGCAGCGAATCGAGCTGCTGGAGGCCACGGTGACCGAGGTCACGCGCCGGCTAGCCGATCCGCACCACCAGCCGGCCCCGGTGCAGCGGCCGGTGCCGCTGATGGTCGCCGCGATGTCAGGCGCCGGCCTGGCGGTGGCCGCCAGGCATGCCGGGATCGTCGGTTTCGCCGGGCTGCGGCAAGTGCCTGGCGAGTCGCTCGGCACCTTCACGCTGGTCTCTGCCGCGGAGACCGCTGACCGGGTCGCCGCCGTTCGCGAGCAGGCAGCAGGGCGCGGCTACCGGTCCGATGTTCTGCTCCAGCACGTGTCCATCGGCCCGAGTCCCGTCCAGTCCGCCGCTGAGATGGCAGCGTCCGTCCCGTGGATGTCGGCTGAGGAGATCCTGGCCAGCCCCTTCGTGCTGTACGCCGCGAGCGCCGGCGAGGCGGCCGCGCAGCTGAGGCGCCGCCACGAGCTGTACGGCTTTGACAGCGTGACCACGCACCAGCCAAGCATGGAGGCTCTGGGCGAGGTGATCGCCGCGTATCGTGGCGGCTGAAATCCCCCGGTCCTTACTCGATCGCGAGCGGAGACGGGCTCGCGCTCGACGTGATGGCCGATCTGGTGACCCAGATCGCGGCCGCGCAGCGCGACCGGCACGAGGTGATCCTGGTCACTTCCGGCGCCGCGCGGCTCGGCCGGCGGCTGCTCGCGTTCGAGGGTCCGACCGCGCGGACCGGGCCCGAGCTGCAGCGGCTGGTCGACACGATCAGGCAGACGGTGTCGCGCGGCGGTGACCCCGGCGCGCTCGCTTCCACGCTGGACCGGCACGGTACCGCCGAGCTGCACGGACCGCTGGGGGTCGCGCTCGCCGCCTCCGTCGGCCAGCCCGCCCTGCTCGCACTGTACCGGCAGCTAGCGGCCGCGGTGGGGATGGAGGTCTGCCAGATCCTGCTCTCCCGCAGTGACCTGGACTCGCCCGCAGCCATGCGCGACGTGGGCAGTGTCCTCAGTTCCGCGCTTGAGCAGGGGCTGCTTCCCGTCGTCAACGGGAACGACACGACCGACCCGAAGTCCGAGCTGGACAACGACCAGATCGCGGTGGCCGTCGCGGTCGCCGCCGAGGCTTCCAGGCTGACGTTTCTCACCAACGTCCGCGCAGTCTACGGCGACGACCAGATGCTGGAGCGGATCTCCAGGCTGACACCCGACGAGGCCAGGGCACTGCGGATAACGGCCGCTGGTGAGGGCAGGGGCGGCATGCGGGCCAAGCTCAACGCGGCCGCCCGCGCTGCCTACTGCGGCGTCGAATGCGTGATCGCGTCAGCGCGTGACGCCGAGGTGGTGGCCAGGAGCCTCAGCCCCCGTGCCAGGCCGGGCACCGTTATCAAGGCCGCCGCCGGGCAGCTCGTTCCTGGCCAGCGCTGGGTCGGCGGGATTGCCTATCCGATGGGCGCGATCGGGATCAACCGCGAGGCCGAGCGCAGCCTGCGAGCGGGCAGCACGCTGTTCCTGTCCGGGGTAAAGAGGGTGGACGGCGACTTCGAGCCGGGCGCCGTCGTCGAACTCGTGGACGTCAGGCACCCTGAGCGGCTGATTGGCAGGGGATCGGTGTCGATGCCCGCGGCGATCTTGCGCCTTCTCCGCGCGCTCACCACCGACGAGGTCGGCGACGTGCTGTCGATCCTGTTCCGGCTGCGGCACGCGCCTGGCGGCGAGGACGGCTCGCTCGACCCGCGGCACTTCGCGGACGTCGCCGATCTGATGCGGCGCGGATCGCAGGCATCCCGGCAGGCCCATGCCCAGCTGGCATCGGCGAATCAGGAACGGGTCAGAGCGCTGACCGACTCGCTGCTCCAGGCCCAGCCGCGCGCCTGCTCGGCCATCCTGGCCGATGCGTCCTTCCTCGGCGGAAAGATCGGCCGGAATTCGCCGGCCCGCCGGGCCGCCAGGGACATGCACGCGATCCACCGCGACTCGCTTGTCGTCTTCGGCCGGCCGGCCGGCTAGATGGGTGCCGGGCCACTTACCCCCGGACCTGACCGGTGCCCCAGGTTACGTTCTTCACGCAGGTCAGCGCCTCCAGGCCCATCGGGCCTCTGGCGTGCAGTTTCTGCGTGGACACGCCGATCTCCAGCCCGTATCCGAACTCGCCGCCGTCAGAGAACCTGGTCGAGCAGTTCACGAACACGCTGCCGGAGTCGACCGCCCTGGCGAACCGGCGGGCGGCCGCGATGTCCTGCGCCACGATCGCCTCGGAGTTCCTCGTGCCCCAGCGCGCGATGTGGGCAAGCGCCGCGTTGAGATCGGGAACGATCCGCACCGCCAGGATCAGGTCCAGGTACTCGGTGCCCCAATCGCTGTCGTCCGCGGGCTCCGCGTCCGGCCACAGCGCCCTGACCTGATCATCGCCCCGCACGACGACGCCCAGCTTGTGCAGCTCGCCGAGCGCGCCGGGCAGCCAGGACGGCGCGATGTGCTCGTGGACGAGCAGCGTCTCGGCCGCGTTGCAGACGCTCGGCCGCGAGGTCTTGGCGTTGACGATGATGCTGGTGGCCATATCAGGATCGGCTGAGGCGTCGACGTAGACGTGGCAGTTCCCGTCGCCGTCAATGACGACGGGAACGGTCGCGCTCTCCCGCACGGTCTGCAGCAGGCTCTGCCCGCCGCGCGGGACGAGCAGGTCCACGTGCTCGTCGGCGGTCAGCAACTCGATGACCGCCGCGCGGGAGTTGTCGCGGATCAGCTGGACGGCGTGCTCGGGTACTGCATCCTGGGCTCGCAGCACGCCGGCGATCAGGTCCGCGATCGCTGCGTTGGTGCGGGCGGCGATCGATGAGCCGCGCAGCACGGCCGCGTTGCCCGACTTCAGGCAGAGCGCCGCGACGTCGACGGTCACGTTCGGCCGTGCCTCGTAGACAACGGCGACCACCCCGAGCGGCTCCCTGACCTGCTCGATGAGCAGCCCGTTCGGCCTGGTCGTGCCCCTCGTCACCTGCCCGACCGGATCAGGCAGCGCGATCACTGCCCGCACGGCGTGCACCATCGCGGCGATCCGGGCATCGGTCAGAGTCAGCCGGTCGACCAGCGTCGAGGAGACACCGGCCTCCCGCGCCGCGGCGATGTCGATGGCGTTGGCTGCCCGCAACCCGTCCCGGCCGGCCTCGATCGCGTCTGCCAGGCCGATCAGCACCGCATCTTTGGCGCTGGCGTTCAGCTCGCGGGTTGCCGCGGCGGCCGCGCTGGCCTGCTCGCAGACCTGCCGTACAGGCGTAGCCACACTGTCATCCTCTCTGTGCAGGTCCGACGGACCACGGTGCTGGCTAACCATGGGGTGTGCTCACGCAGAATGTACCCATGAGCAAGCCAGTCCCGTACGCGAGAACCATCGTCGCCGACGACGGCGTGCCCATCGACGCGGCGCATCTGCCGGGTGACAAAGATCTCGGCATCGTGCTGGCGCACGGCTTCACGCTCAGCTGGCAGCGCCCGGCGGTCTGGAAAGCGGCGACGAGACTCAACAAGTTCGGCGGCGTGGTGACCTTCGACTTCCGTGGTCACGGCAGGTCGGGCGGCGTGTCGACGATGGGCGACAAGGAGATCAAGGATGTCGACGTCGCGGTCGGCTACGCCAGGGAACTCGGCTACTCCCGCGTTGTGACGATCGGTTTCTCGATGGGGGCCTCGACGGTGCTGCGGCACGCCGGCCTGCTGGGCCACGTCGACGCCGTCGTGTCCGTCAGCGGCCCCGGCCGGTGGTACTACCGCGGTACCAGGCCGATGCGGTTGGTGCACCTGGCCATCGAGCACCGGCTCGGCCGGATGATCACCAAGGCGATCCTGAAGACCAGGATCGCGGGGGCCAAGTGGGACCCTGTCCCGCTGCCGCCTGACGACGCGGCCGCCCTGATATCCCCGATCCCGCTCCTCATCGTGCACGGCGACAAGGACGCGTTCTTCCCCGTCGACCACGCGGAGCAGATCTACGCCGCGGCGAACGAGCCCAAGGAGCTCTGGATCGTGCCCGGGTTCGGACACGCCGAGTCGGGCAGCGGACCGCAGCTCATGAAGCGGATCGGCGAGTGGATGCGCGGCACGGTCGGGCTCGGCCGCGAGGCCGGAGCTGGCGAGGCAGCGGCCGCCCGGCCATCGCCGGGCAAGCCCGTGGCCGGCGATTCAGCGTCTGGTGCCCGCACCTTGTCCGCCGGTTAAGCCAGCTTTTAGAATCGCGTTCTAGTAAGCAGGCCCTGGAGGACCATGTGGCATGGGATTTCTCGACCGAGCCGGAGTTCCAGCAGCAACTCGACTGGGTCGAGGAGTTCTGCAGGACCCAGGTCGAACCGCTTGACCTCGTCTTTCCCGGTGCCGCGTACTCGCGCTCGCCGAAGGCGCGCGCCCTGGCCGATCCGCTCAAGCAGCAGGTCAAGGACCGCGGCCTCTGGGCGTTGTTCCTTGACCGTGAGCTCGGCGGTCCCGGCTTCGGTCAGCTCAAGCTGGCCCTGCTGAACGAGATCCTCGGCAGGTACCGGTCGGCGCCGGTGGTGTTCGGTACCGCGGCGCCCGACACGGGCAACATGGAGATGCTCGCCGCGTATGGCACGGAGGAGCAGAAGCGCCGCTGGCTGTACCCGCTGATGAATCAGGAGATCTTCTCCGCTTACTCGATGACCGAGCCACAGGGCGGCTCCGACCCGAGCCTGTTCCGCACCCACGCGACCAGGGATGGCGACGAGTGGGTGGTCAGCGGCGAGAAATGGTTCACCAGCGCTGGCGGGCGGGCCGACATCATCTTCGTGATGTGCACGAACGGCATGTTCGTGGTGCCGCGTGACGCGCCGGGCGTCGAGATAGCGCCCTACCCGCCGCTGCACAATCACATTCGGTACAACGACGTGCGGGTGCCGCTTGACCACCTGCTCGGGCCAGAGGACGGCGCCAAGGTGCTCGCGCAGCGGCGCCTCGGCGGCGGCAGGATTCACCACGCGATGCGGACCGTGGCTCAGGTCAAGCTGGCCTTCGACATCATGTGCGAGCGGGCGCTGAGCAGGCAGTCGCACGGCAAGGTGATCGCGGACCATCAGATGGTGCAGGAGGCGATCGCCGACTCCTACGCGGAGATCAGCATGCTCCGCCTGCTCGTGCTGTGGACGGCATGGACGATCGACAACTCGAGCACTAAGCAGGCGCGCACCCAGATCGCCGCCTGCAAGTACACCTGCGCGAAGGTGCTTCGTGACGTGAGCTACCGGGCGCTGCACATCATGGGCTCACTCGGCACCACCGACCTGACGCCGCTGCAGGCCATGTGGGCTGCCGCACCCACCATGGCCATCGCCGACGGCGTCGACGAGGTGCACAAGGTGACCGTCGCCCGCAACGTGCTCAGGGGCTACGAGCCGCATCCTGGCCCCTGGCCGACCGAGTACCTCCCGGCTAAGCGGGAGGAAGCGAGGAAGAAGTACGCCGACCTCATCGCCGCCGATCCCGACCTGGCCGCATGGGCCGACGCCGCCGTGCGCAGGACCCGGGGCTGATCGTGGAGGTCAGCGACCGGGTAGCGGTCGTCACCGGCGGCGCGAGCGGGATCGGCCGCGCGCTGTGCCTGATGCTGGCCGAGCACGGCGCGGCCGCGGTGGTGGTCTCCGACTCCGACGGGCCTGGTGCCGCGCAGGTCGCGGCCGAGATCACCGCGGGCGGTCGCGCCGCCATGGCTGTCACCGCCGACGTGGCCAGCGAGCCAGACGTCCAGGCCCTCGCCAGGCGGGTCGAGCAGGAATTCGGGCGTATCGACCTGTTCTTCTCCAACGCGGGAATTATCGTCGCTGGCGGCATCGAGGTGCCAGACGAGGCCTGGTCCAGGATCTGGGCGATCAACGTGCAGAGCCACGTCTACGCGGCGCGAGCGGTCCTGCCCGGCATGCTGGCGAGGGGAGCAGGCTACCTGGTGGTCACGGCGTCGGCCGCCGGACTGCTGACCCAGCTCGGCTCGGCTCCCTACGCGGTGACCAAGCACGCCGCGGTCGCGCTCGCCGAATGGCTGTCCATCACCTGCGGGGACCGCGGGATCGGCGTGTCGTGCCTGTGCCCGCAGGCGGTGAGCACGAACCTGGGCGCAACCAGCCTGCGCGAGGTCGGCGGGCTCGTGCCGCCTGGGCCAGAGACCGGAGCGGTTCCATCGGCGGAGGGCAACGGCAGCGTCTCGCGACAGGCATCGGTTGACGGCGTCCGCACGCCCGACGAGGTGGCTGCTAGCGTCCTGGCCGGGGTAGCCGACGAGCGGTTCCTCATCCTGCCGCATCCGGAGGTCGCCACGTACGAGCTCAGGCGTGCCACCGATCGCGACCGGTGGCTGAGCGGCATGCGGCGCATGCACAGCCGCCTGATCGGGAGAGGCTAGCGCGATGGTGCAAGGCATCAAGGTGCCGGAGGTCACCGACTGGCTCGTCGGCCGCGTCGGGCTCGGGGCGCCGCTCAGCTTCGAGCTGATCTCGGGTGGGCGGTCCAATCTCACGTACGCGGTGACGGATGCGCACGGCCGGAAGATCGTCCTGCGGCGGCCACCGACCAGTCACGTGCTCTCCACCGCTCACGACATGGCCCGCGAGTACCGGGTCATCTCCGCCCTGCGGGACACCGAGGTGCCAGTCGCGCCGGCACTGGCGTTCTGCGAGGACGACGCGGTCAGCGACCGGCCGTTCTATCTGATGGAGTACGTCGACGGATACGTCCTGCGCGACGTCGCCGGCACGGAGGCGGTACTCGACGTGCCACGGCGGCGGGTAGCCGGGGAGCAGCTTGTCGACGTGCTGGCCGCCATTCACCGGGTCGACGTCGACGCGGTCGGGCTGGGCAACTTCGCGCGCCGGGACGGATACCTCGAGCGGCAGCTGCGGCGCTGGCACGGCCAGTTCGGCAAGTCGCAGGAACAGGCCAAGGAGATCGGGGTCTACCGGCCAGTGCCCCTCGTGGACGAGGTGCACAAGATCCTGGCCGACCGGCTTCCCCCTCAGCAGGGCACGTCGATCGTGCACGGCGACTACCGGCTGGACAACACGATCATGTCAGGCGATGGCCGGATCATGGCCGTGCTCGACTGGGAGCTGTGCACGCTCGGCGACCCGCTGGCCGACGTGGGGACGCTGCTGGCGTACTGGGCCGAGGATCAGGGCCGGGCGACGCCATCGCCCGCCGTGGTCACGATGGCGCAGTCGGCGGCCACCGGGCTTCCCGGCTTCCCGGCCCGCGACGAGATCGCCGCGAGGTACGCCGCGAGTTCAGGCCGCGACCTGGCCAGCATCGGCTACTACGTTGCCTTCGCCTACTGGAAGCTCGCCTGCATCCTGGAGGGCGTCTTCGTCCGCTACGCGGCCAACGCCATGGGAACGGGTGCTTCGGACGCGGACGTTCTCGGTCCAGGGGTCGAGGATCGCGCCCGCCGCGCTCTGGAAGCCCTGCAGGCCTGACCCGCCGCAGCGATCGGCAGTGCCCTGATGCGTGTGTCGATGCGGACAGGTTCGGTGCGGGTGGACTGTCACCTGCACACCGTGGCGTCCGGGGACGCGGTCACCACGCTCGGCGAACTGGCCGAGCGGGCTGCCGCGGAGCGGATCGACGTGGTCGCCATCACCGATCACAACGAGACAAGCGCCGCCATCGAAGCGGTCGCTGCCTGGACGGGCCCCGTACGGGTGATCGTGGGCGAGGAGATCAGGACCCAGGCCGGCGAGATCATCGGCCTGTTCCTGACCGCTGTGCGCCGATGGCATGGCCGACATCGTCGAGGTCTTCAACGCCAAGATCGCCGATCAGGACCTCAACACCAGGGCGGCTGACCTCGCCGCGCGCTGGGGACTGCCAGGCGGAGCGGGCTCCGATGCGCACGACCCGGATGGCGTCGGCGTGGCGTACCTGGAGATGCCTGACTTCGACGGGCCGGCCAGCTTTCTCGCGGCGCTGGCGAGCGCTCGCGTGACCGGCGAGTACCGGGGCCACGCGCCACCGTTCCCGCGGCCCGGACCAGCCCCGTCAGGCAGTCAGGGCGATCAGGCGGCCCGCTTGTAGGCCCGCACGGCCAGCGGCGCGAACACGATGAAGATGCCGGCCAGCCAGGCGATGCCCTTCAGCAGGTTCGCCTCGACCGGCAGGTGGCCGAGCGCCAGCGCGCGCATGGCGTTGATGACAAAGGTGACCGGCTGGTTGTTGGCGAAGGCCTGCAGCCAGCCGGGCATCGTCGCGATCGGCACGAACGCGGAGCTGACGAACGTCAGCGGGAACAGCCAGATCAGCCCGAAAGACTGCACAGACTCCTCGTCGCCGATGGCCAGGCCGGTGAAGGCCGCGATACAGCAGATCGCCAGCCCGAAAATGGTCGCCAGGACGATCATGGCGAGCGCCGGGACAACGCCGTTGGTGAACCGGAATCCGACCGCGTAGCCGACGGCCACGATGATCAGGATCGTCACCAGCATCCGGACGGTGTCGGCGACGAGGCGTCCGGCCAGAACCGCGGAACGTGCCATTGGCATCGACCGCAGCCGGTCGATCACGCCTTTCTGCAGCTCCTGCGCCAGCGCGATGGCGGTACCGAAGCTCGCGAACGCGGCGGTCTGCCCGAGGATCCCGGGCAGCAGGAACTGGACGTACCCGCCGCTGTTGCTCACCGGAATCGCGCCGCCGAAGACATAACGGAACAGCAGCACGAAGATCACGGGCTGGACGACGCTGAAGAAGATGTAGGCGGGCACCCGGTACCAGACGATCAGATTCCGCCTTGTGATCGTGAGTGTGTCGCTCATCGCCCACTTGGCCCTGGTCAGCGGGCTCGGCCCGGTCTCCCGCAGTCCTGCCTGCGCTGCGATGGCGGTCATGAAGCGACGTCCTTCCTGGCTTCCGCTGTGTCGCTGTCGGCCGGCTTGCCCTTGCGACGGCCGCCGCGCTTGCCGACGGGCTGCCCGTCTTCTTCTGTGGCGTGTCCAGTCAGGGCGAGGAACACATCGTCGAGCGACGGGCGCCGCAGCGCTAGCCCGTGCGTAACAACTCCCGCGGCGTCCAGGCCGCGTACCGCCTCGATGAGGACGTCGGAGCCGCGGCTCCCGGCACCAACACTGACGAGGCCTGTGTCGGTGTCGAGATGCGGCTCGCCCTCACCAAGCGGCTTAATGGCCGCTATGGCGTCACTGACCCTGGACCGGTCGGGTACGACGAACTCCAGGACGTCGCCGCCGATCTGGCTCTTCAGCACCTCGGCCGTGCCCTGCGCGATCACCAGGCCGTGATCGAAGACCACGATCGTGTTCGCCAGCTCGTCGGCCTCATCCAGGTACTGGGTGGTCAGGAGCACGGTCGTTCCGTCGGCGACGAGCGACCTGATGATGTCCCACATGCCCAGCCTGGACCGCGGGTCCAGGCCGGTCGTGGGCTCATCGAGGAACAGCACCTTGGGGCGCCCGACCAGGCTCGCCGCAAGATCGAGCCGCCGCTGCATGCCGCCAGAGAACGTCTTGGCCGGCCGGTCGGCGGCATCGACCAGGTCGAAGTGCTCGAGCAGCTCGGCAGCCCTGCTGCGCGCGTCTGGCCAGCTCAGGTGGTATAGCCGCCCGATCAGCTCGAGGTTCTCCTTGCCGGTGAGTTCCTCCTGGATCGCAGCTGACTGACCGGAGAGCCCGATGATGCGGCGGACCGCGGCCGGATTGCGAAGCACGTCTGTGCCCTCGACGACCGCGCGGCCGCCATCCGGCCGCAGCAGCGTCGTCAGGATGCGGACGGCCGTGGTCTTGCCCGCGCCGTTGGGCCCGAGGACGCCGAGCACCGTCCCGCGCGGCACCGACAGATCGATCCCGCGCAGCGCGCGAACGTCGCCGAACGACTTGGTCAGGCCCTCCACGAGAATCGCCGTGCCTCCGCTGGCCTCCGCCAGCACCGCCTCTGCCAACACCGCCTCCTCGCCAGATCATCACGGATCGCCATCCGCCCGACGAACCTACCTGGCGCCCAGATCGCGTCGCAAACGGGAAGGCTGCGCTCTGGGCGTAATCGCGGCGCGAGACGCGGCGCGCTCAGCGCAGGCCAGCGCTGCGGCAGGAAGGCCTGATAAGCAGCGACAGCCTGTCGTGGCCGCCGAACGCGCTCCGGCACATGTGCTGGGCGCGGGTGCCGCACTGATGCAGCAGCGCGCCGCCCATGCTGCTCGGGATCGTGACGGTGACACAGCCCGCCCTGGACTGGCCGTAGCTGCCAGGACGGACCGCTGACCAGGCCGCCACGCCTGCGAGAACGAGCGCCACGGCCAGCCCGATCACGGCCAGCCGGCGCTTGTCGCCGCGAACCGGCTGAGCCGGCGGCGGGGGCACCAGGAGCGGCATGGCCCGGAGTCTAGGCGAGCGCGGGCGAGCACAGGTTTCACGCACATTAACGATGCGCGCCGCTGTTTGCACGGGCGTAACTGACGGGAAATCGCGGTGAAACGCGTCCATGGGAAACCTGAACCGTACTGACCAACACTGAAGTGGTGTGCGGCGGTGCTGGTCAGCGTTGCCTGGCCCTCCGGCTCCCCTTCGCTCCGGTTCTGGAGGCGAAGAGTGGTTCCCTATTCCTCCTGGCTCAGCTCGGGCGACAACGCCTGGCAGATGACGGCCGCGACGCTAGTCGGCCTGATGAGCATTCCCGCGCTCGCGGTCCTGTACGGCGGCATCGTGCAGCGCAAATGGGCCATCAACACGATGATGATGGTGTTCAGCGCCTTCGCGCTGACGCTCATCGTGTGGGTCCTGTGGGCTTTCAAGATGGGCTTCGGCTCGGCGTGGATCGGCAACTTCCTCGGGAAGCCGGGCACGGTCGCCGGGGCGTCGGGCGAGCAAGCGCAGGCGCATATTCCGCTGCTCGACGGCCTGATGCCGAAATTCAGGTTCCCGCAAAGCTCGCTGGTCTATTTCCAGTTCGTCTTCGCGGCGATTACCCCGATCCTGTTTATCGGCAGCGTGATCGGCAGGATCAGGTTCAAGGTATGGCTGATCTTCGTTCCGCTGTGGATCACCTTCGCCTACGCGGTGAACGCCTTCATGCTGTGGGGCGGCGGCTTCTGGGCCGGCAAGGGCGCACTGGACTTCAGCGGCGGTTACGTCATCCACCTCGCCGCCGGCGTGTCCGGCTTCGTCGCGGCCGCGGTCGTGGGCCCCCGGCTGCGCCGTGATCGCGACCGGGCCATGCCCAACAATCTCGTATTCGTCGCGGTCGGCGCCGGCCTCTTGTGGCTCGGCTGGAACGGGTTCAACGGCGGGGACCCGTACTTCGCTGGAGCCGACGCCAGCGCCGCGGTGATCAACACCAACCTGGCAGCGGCCGTGGCGATGATGACCTGGGTGATCATGGACATGGCGTTCAGCGCCGAGAAGAAGCCCACCTTCCTCGGCGGCGTCAACGGCATGATCTGCGGTCTGGTCGGCATCACCCCCGCGGCCGGCTACGTCACCGGGGTCGGCGCGATCGTGATCGGCCTGGTTACCTCCGCCATCGTCTGGGTGCTGTTCGCCTACCTGCCCAAGCACGTGTGGCCGTTCAACAAGGTCGACGACGCGCTCGGCGTCGTCTACACCCACGGGTTCGCTGGCTTGCTCGGCGGGCTGATGGTCGGCTTGCTGGCCGATCCGAAGATGATCGTCTACCTCGGCATCGGCAGGAACCCCGACGTGGCCGCGACCGGGCTGTTCTACGGGCATCCCAGGCAGCTGCTGATCCAGGCGGGCGCCGCGCTGACCGTCATCGTATGGGACGGCCTGATCACCTTCCTGATCCTGCGCGGCATCGGCCTGTTCACCAAGCTGCGGATGTCCGATGCCGAACTGGTGGCCGGTGACATCCAGGTGCACGGCGAGGTGGCATACCCGATGGAGGAGCCGGAAGCCGAGCCCGACTTCGGCGGCATTCCAGGGGAGCCGGTTCCTGTCCACCATCACCACCACGAGCTGGTGACACCCGAGGGCAAGGTGCTCGTCACGTCGGGCGGCAAGGCACCGTCAGGAGGGGGCAACGGGTCGGGCTAGCCGGGTCCGCCGGGGGAGGAGGCAGCCGGGCTGAGCGGGCGCGCGCATGGTGCCCGCTCAGCTCCGCCGGTGGTGTCGCGGAGTGCTCAGCGGCTAGTCGCGGTCGGGCCCGGCGGAGGGCCGCGCCGGGGTGGAGCGCTGGCTGGCATACGCTGACATTCGTGGCACGACCGCGGGAGGCCATCGCACGTGAAGGTTCATGTGCTGCACGAGAACCCGGACTGGTTCGCCCCGCTCGGGGCGGCGCTCGCGCGGGCTGGCGTCCCTTACGAGCAGTGGCTGCTCGGCGAGGCGGCGTTTGACCTCGGCGAGGAGCCGCCGCCCGGGGTGTTCTGGTCCAGGATGAGTGCGTCGTCGCACACCCGCGGGCACCCGCACGCGAAGGATCAGACCCGCGGCGTGCTGAGCTGGCTGGAGGCGCACGGCCGCCGGGTGGTGAACGGCCGCCGGGTCATCGAGCTGGAGATGAGCAAGGTCGAGCAGCTCGTCGCGCTGCGGGCCGCCGGGTTCGACGTGCCGCACACCATCGCGGTCGCGGGAACCGCCGAGCTGGCGGCGGCGGCCAGGAAGCTGGCGGCGCCGTTCATCAGCAAGCACAACCAGGGCGGCAAGGGCCTCGGGGTCCGGCTGTTCGCGAGCCACGACGAGTTCGAAAGGTACGTCACGGGGGCCGGCTACGAGCAGCCCGTCGACGGCATCACCGTCCTGCAGGAGTACCTGCTCGCCGCGCAGCCGATGATCACGAGGGCGGAGGTTGTCGGCGGCGAGTTCATCTACGCGATCGCGGCCGACACCGCGGCCGGCGGTTTCCAGCTCTGCCCGGCCGATGCCTGTGCCGTGGGCGACGGTCCCCCCGCGCCCTTGTTCACGCTCAGGGAAGATTTTGACCATCCGATCACCGGCCGGTACGTCGCGTTCGCGAGGCGGCAGGGGATCGAGATCGCGGGCTTTGAGTTCATCGAGACCGCCGATGGCCGGCTCGTGACCTATGACATCAACACGACGACGAACTACAACGCCGGCATCGAGGCGATCGCGCCGCGCCCGGCGCTGCGGGCCGTGGCCGCCTATCTCGGCCGGCTGCTTGACGACGAGGCGAGAAAGGCGGCATAGCCGATGCGGTTTGGCTACTGGATGCCGATCTTCGGCGGCTGGCTGCGCAATGTCAGGGACGAGGGCATGCCCGTCGCCTGGCCGTATGTGCGGGACCTGGCGACCGAGAGCGAACTGCACGGTTTCGACCTGTCGCTGATCGCCGAGCTGAACCTCAACGACATCAAGGGGCACCGGGCGCCGTCGCTGGACTGCTGGACGCTCGCGCCCGCCGTCGCCGCGGTGACCAGCACGCTGGAGCTGATGCTGGCGGTGCGGCCGAACTACCACAGCCCGGCGCTGACCGCCAAGGCGCTGTCCACGCTCGACGTGATCGCGCCTGGCCGGATCTCGCTCAACGTCGTCTCGTCGTGGTGGAAGGACGAGGCGAGCCAGTACGGCGCGCCGTTCGACGTGCACGACGCCAGGTACGCCAGGACGCAGGAATGGCTCGAGGTCATCGGCAGGCTGCTGTCCGAGGAGACGGTGACTCATTCTGGCGCCCTGTACCAGCTTGACGGGACCGTGCTCGAGCCGAAGCCCGGCGTTCCGCCCGTCGTGTACATGGGCGGCGAGCGTGTCCGGCTACGTGATCTGCCGCGACACGGAGGCGGAGGTGAAGGCCGAGCTCGACCGGATCCTCAACGTCCGGTCGTCGCCCGAGGCTTACGCGTCCTATCAGGACTTCATCGAGGGCTCACAACTGGAGTCGCAGGTCTCGCTCGAGGAGTACAGCGTTTCGAACCGCGGGCTGCGCAGCGGCCTGATCGGGACGCCCGCGCAGATCATAGACAGGATCACGGCATACGCCGACGCCGGCGTCGACCTGCTGCTGCTCCAGTTCTCGCCGCAGCGCGAGGAGATGGCCAGGTTCGGTGCGGGCGTCATCAGCCCGTACCGGGCCGGCGCGGCGGACGGCTAG
>WNGG01013955.1_pt1 | contig 18537 bp, 30 predicted proteins | sample 5400661 | NCBI WGS metagenome assembly WNGG01 (sample SAMN13153372, study PRJNA577476) | soil metagenome | isolation source: 100 cm soil or saprolite under Garry oak tree replicate 1 | place: USA:California | collected 2016-06-15
GGGACGATTGGTCACGTGGACCATGGCAAGACGACGCTGACGGCGGCGATCACCAAGGTATTGGCGGAGCAGGGCAAGGCGCAGTTCACGGCGTACGACCAGATCGACAAGGCGCCGGAGGAGAAGGCGCGCGGCATCACGATTGCGACGGCGCACGTGGAATACGAGACCGACAAGCGGCACTACGCGCACGTGGATTGCCCCGGGCACGCGGACTACGTGAAGAACATGATCACGGGCGCGGCGCAGATGGACGGCGCGATCCTGGTGGTATCGGCGGCGGACGGACCGATGCCGCAGACGCGGGAGCACATTCTGCTGGCGCGGCAGGTCGGGGTGCCGGCGCTGGTGGTGTACATGAACAAGGTGGACATGGTGGACGACCCGGAGCTGCTGGAGCTCGTCGAGCTCGAGGTTCGGGAGCTGCTGTCGAAATACGATTTTCCCGGCGACGACATTCCGGTGGTGAAGGGCTCGGCGCTCGCGGCGCTGGAGGGCAAGAACCCGGAGCTGGGCAAGAACTCGATCGCCGAGCTGATGACCGCGGTGGACAGCTACATCCCGCAGCCGGACCGTCCGAAGGACCAGCCGTTCCTGATGCCGGTTGAGGACGTGTTCTCGATCTCGGGTCGGGGCACGGTGGTGACGGGCCGGATCGAGCGCGGGGTGATCAAGGTGGGCGAGGAAGTGGAGATCGTGGGGCTCAAACCGACGCAGAAGACCACGGTGACCGGGGTGGAGATGTTCCGCAAGCTGTTGGACCAGGGCGAGGCGGGGGACAACGTGGGCTGCCTGCTGCGGGGCACCAAGCGCGAGGAGGTGGAGCGCGGCCAGGTGCTGTGCAAGCCGGGCTCGGTGAAGCCGCACACCAAGTTCAAGGCGGAGGCCTACATCCTGACCAAGGAGGAGGGGGGCCGGCACACGCCGTTTTTCACCAACTACCGGCCGCAGTTCTATTTCCGGACCACCGACGTGACCGGGGTGGTGCATCTTCCGGAGGGCACCGAGATGGTGATGCCGGGCGACAATGTGACGATGACGGTGGAGCTGATCGTGCCGATCGCGATGGAGGAGAAGCTGCGGTTCGCCATCCGCGAGGGCGGGCGCACGGTGGGCGCCGGCGTGGTCGCGCAGATCATCGAGTGACGGACCACGGACAAACCGTCGCTGTCGTCTAAAAACACATGAACGGCCAGAACATCCGGATCCGGCTCAAGGCGTTCGATCATCGCATCCTCGATGCGTCGACGCGCGAGATCGTCAACACGGCCAAGCGCACCGGCGCGCAGGTGCGCGGGCCGATTCCGCTGCCCACCAAGATCGAGAAATTCACCGTCAATCGTTCGCCGCATATCGACAAGAAGAGCCGGGAACAGTTCGAAATGCGCACGCACAAACGGCTGCTCGACATCGTCGATCCGACCCCGCAGACCGTGGACGCGCTGATGAAGCTCGACCTTGCGGCCGGCGTCGACGTCGAGATCAAGCTCTGAGCCGTTCGGGAAACGTGAGCCGAGGAAGAAATCGATGCGCTCCGGGGTGATCGCACAGAAGGTGGGAATGACCAGGGTCTTCACCGGGACCGGCGAGCACGTGCCGGTCACGGTGCTCAAGCTCGCGAATTGCCAGGTCGTCGCCCACCGCACCAAGGAGAAGGGCGGATATGTGGCGCTTCAGCTCGGATCCGGTGGCCGCAAGGTCAAGAACGTGAGCAAGGCCGAGCGCGGGCATTTCGCCGTCGCCAAGGTCGAGCCCAAGCGCAAGCTCGCCGAATTCCGCGTCAGCGAGGACGGCCTGATCCCGGTCGGCGCCGAGATCACCGCCGATCATTTCGTCGTCGGCCAATTTGTGGATGTGACCGGCACTTCCATCGGCAAGGGATTCGCCGGCCCGATGAAGCGCTGGAATTTCGCCGGCCTGCGCGCCTCGCACGGCGTTTCGGCCTCGCATCGCTCGCACGGTTCGACCGGCGGCCGGCAGGATCCGGGCAAGACCTTCAAGAACAAGAAGATGGCGGGTCATCTCGGCGTCGAGCGGGTCACCACGCTCAATCTCAAGGTCGTCCAGACCGATGTCGAGCGCGGTCTCATCCTGGTCGAGGGCGCAGTTCCCGGCGCGAAGGGCGGCTGGATCATGGTGCGCGACGCGGTCAAGAAGAACCTGCCGAAGGAAGCGCCGAAGCCGGGCGCATTTCGTCCGGCAGCGGCGGAAGCCGCAGCCGCGGCGGCGCCGACCCCGGCTGGCCCGGCTGCCGGCGAGGGGGCGTGAGATGGAACTCAAGGTAACCACGCTCGAGGGCAAGTCGGCGGGCTCGGTCGAGCTCAAGGACGCGATCTTCGGGCTCGAACCGCGCCCCGACCTCCTGCAGCGCTGCGTCAAATGGCAGCTCGCCAAGCGTCAGGCCGGCACGCACAAAGTGAAAAATCGCTCGGAGATCCATCGCACCGGCAAGAAGCTGTATCGCCAGAAGGGCACCGGCAATGCGCGTCACGGCTCGGCGCGCGTCAATATCTTCCGCGGCGGCGGACGCGCGTTCGGTCCGCTCGTGCGCAGCCACGCCATCGACCTGCCGAAGAAAGTCCGGGCGCTGGCGCTCAAGCATGCGCTCTCGGCAAAAGCCAGGGACGGCGACATCGTCGTGCTCGAGAACGCCAGCCTCGAAGCGGCCAAGACCAAGGCGCTGCAGACACGGTTCGGCAAGCTCGGGTTCTCGAGCGCGCTCATCATCGACGGCGTCGAGCTCGACGACAATTTTTGCCGCGCCGCGCGCAACATTCCCAATATCGACGTGCTTCCCGTTCAGGGCATCAACGTCTACGACATCCTGCGGCGCACCAAGCTGGTGCTGACCAAAGCCGCGCTCGAGGCGCTGGAGGCGCGCTTCCCATGAGCCCGGTGGATCCCCGCCATTACGACGTCATCATCGCCCCGGTGATCACCGAGAAGGCGACGCTCGCCTCCGAGCGCAATCAGGTGATCTTCAAGGTGGCGATGAGCGCGACCAAGCCGCAGATCAAGGAGGCGGTCGAGAAGCTGTTCGACGTCAAGGTGACGAGCGTCAATACCCTGGTGCGCAAGGGCAAGTTCAAGAGCTCGCGCGGCCACGCGGGGTTTCAATCCGACGTCAAGAAAGCGATCGTGACTCTCGCCGAGGGTCACAGGATCGACGTGACGACGGGGCTTTGAGCGGAGGGCGCGGCGACATGGCACTCAAGACCTACAAGCCGGTCACCCCGGGCCGCCGCCAGCTGGTTCTGGTCGACCGCTCCGGCCTCCATCGAGGCAAGCCGGTCAAGGTGCTGACCGAGGGCAAGAGTTCCTCGGGCGGGCGCAACAACAACGGGCGGACCACCGTGCGTTTTCGCGGCGGCGGTCACAAGCAGGCTTACCGCCGGATCGATTTCAAGCGGCGCAAATTCGACGTGACCGGCCGCGTCGAGCGCATCGAGTACGATCCGAACCGGACCGGGTTCATCGCGCTGGTGCGCTACGAGGACGGGGAAGCGGCCTATATCCTGGCGCCGCAACGGCTGGCGCAGGGCGATACCGTCGTCGCCGGCGAGCACGTCGACGTGAAGCCGGGCAACGCCATGCCGATCGGCAACATGCCGATGGGCACCATCGTGCACAACATCGAGTTCAAGATCGGCAAGGGCGGGCAGCTGGCGCGCTCGGCGGGCGCCTATGCGCAGATCGTTGGTCGCGACCAGGATTACGCGATCCTGCGGCTCAATTCCGGCGAGCAACGGCTGGTGCACGGCCGCTGCATGGCCAGCGTCGGCGCGGTCTCCAACCCCGACCACATGAACATCAGCATCGGCAAGGCGGGGCGGACGCGCTGGCTCGGCCGGCGGCCGCACAACCGCGGCGTCTCCATGAACCCGATCGATCATCCCCATGGCGGCGGCGAGGGCCGCACCTCGGGCGGCCGGCATCCGGTCACGCCGTGGGGTTTTCCGACCAAGGGCAAGAAGACCCGCAGGAACAAGTCGACCACCAAGTTCATCATTTCGAGCCGCCACGCGCGGAAGAAGAAGAAATAGAGGACGAGCCATGGCGCGTTCGGTTTGGAAAGGTCCCTTCGTGGACGGGTACCTGCTCAAGAAGGCGGAGGCGGCGCGCTCGTCCGGCCGCCACGAGATCATCAAGATGTGGAGCCGGCGTTCGACCATACTGCCGCAATTCGTCGGCCTGACGTTCGGGGTCTACAACGGACAGAAACACATTCCGGTGCTGGTCACCGAAGAGATGGTCGGCCACAAGTTCGGCGAGTTCGCGCCGACGCGGACGTTTTACGGCCACTCGGCCGACCGCAAGGCAAAGCGCGTCTGAGGCGAGGGATTTAGCCATGAGCAAGCGCGCGCGCGGACGCAGCCTCGGCGAGAGCGAGGCCAAGGCGGTGGCCCGGATGCTGCGGATCTCGCCGCAGAAGCTCAATCTGGTTGCGACGCTGATCCGCGGCAAGAAGGTGGCTGCGGCGCTCGCCGATCTCGAGTTCTCGCGCAAGCGCATCGCGCGGGACGTGCGCAAATGTCTGGAATCGGCCATCGCCAATGCGGAGAACAACCACGATCTCGACGTCGACGATCTCGTCGTCGCCGAGGCGCATGTCGGCAAGGCCCTGGTGTTGAAGCGCTTCACGCCGCGCGGCCGCGGCCGGATGGGCAGAATTTTCAAACCGTTCGCGAACCTCACCATCGTGGTCCGCGAAGTCGAAGCCAAGGCCGAGGCATAGCTGGAGAAGACCAATGGGCCAGAAGGTAAATCCGATCGGGCTGCGTCTCGGCATCAACCGAACGTGGGATTCGCGCTGGTACGCCGGCAAGGGCGGCTACAGCGTGCTGCTGCACGAGGACATGAAGATCCGCGACGAGCTGATGAAGCAGCTCAAGCAGGCCGCGGTGTCGAAGATCGTGATCGAGCGTCCGCACAAGAAGGCCCGGGTGACGATCCATTCGGCGCGTCCGGGCGTGGTGATCGGCAAGAAGGGTGCCGACATCGAAAAGCTGCGCCGGCGCGTGGCGGAGCTCACCGATTCCGACGTGGTCATCAATATCGTCGAGATCCGCAAGCCCGAGCTCGACGCGCAGCTGGTGGCGGAATCGATCGCGCAGCAGCTGGAACGCAGGGTCGCGTTCCGCCGGGCGATGAAACGCGCGGTGCAGTCGGCCATGCGCCTGGGCGCCGAGGGCATCCGCATCAACTGCTCGGGCCGGCTCGGCGGCGCCGAGATCGCGCGGATGGAATGGTACCGCGAGGGCCGGGTGCCGCTGCACACGCTCCGCGCCGATGTCGATTACGGCATCGCCACCGCGTTCACGACCTACGGCACCTGCGGCGTCAAGGTGTGGATCTTCAAGGGCGAGATCATGGAGCACGACCCGATGGCGCAGGACAAACGGCTGGCCGAAAGCGAAGTGGGCCGGCCCCGGCGCGACGCGGCGTGACGGCTGCTTCGAGCGAACGGAACGAAGATCATGCTGCAACCGGTCCGGACCAAATTCCGCAAGGCGCACAAGGGACGCATTCACGGCAAGGCGTCCTCGGCGACCGCGCTCAATTTCGGGCAATACGGGCTCAAAGCCGTCGAGCCGGATCGCGTCACCGCCCGGCAGATCGAGGCGGCGCGGCGGGCGATGACGCGGCACATGAAGCGCGCCGGCCGGGTGTGGATCCGGGTGTTTCCCGACGTGCCGGTGTCGAAGAAGCCGATCGAGGTGCGAATGGGCAAGGGCAAGGGCACGCCGGAGCTGTGGGTGTGCCGCGTCAAGCCCGGCCGCATCATGTTCGAGATCGACGGCGTGCCGGTGGAAGTCGCGCGGGAAGCCTTGGCGCTCGCGGCCGCGAAGCTCTCGGTCAAGACGCGATTCGTCGAGCGCATCGCCGAATAGGGGAAGGCTCAGGATGAAGGCCGCCGACGTGAGATCGATGACGCTGGACCAGCTCAACGACGAGCTGCTCAAGCTGAAGAAGGAGCGGTTCAACCTGCGATTCCAGCGGGCGACCGGTCAGCTCGAGAACACGGCGCGGGTGCGGCAGGTGCGGCGCGACATCGCCCGGATCCAGACCATCGCGCGGCAGAAGCAGGCCGTTCAACCCAGGGCGAAATGAGGAGAGTGGAATGCCGAAACGCATGCTGCAGGGCACGGTGGTGAGCGACAAGCAGGACAAGACGGTGATCGTCCGGGTCGAGCGCCGCTTCACCCATCCGCTCCTCAAGAAGACGGTACGGCGCACCAAGAACTATCACGCCCACGACGAGAGCAACGAATTCTCGGTCGGCGACATCGTATGGATCGAGGAGCACCGGCCGATCTCCAGGCTGAAGCGCTGGGCCGTGGCCCGGGGCGAGAAACGGGCGAAATGAAGCGCCGCGCGCGCAGGAAGAGAGAACGAGGCGCATCATGATTCAGATGCAGACCAACCTCGACGTCGCCGACAATTCCGGCGCGCGGCGCGTCATGTGCATCAAGGTGCTGGGCGGCTCCAAGCGCAAATACGCGACGGTGGGCGACGTCATCGTCGTCTCGGTCAAGGAGGCGATCCCGCGCGGGCGCGTCAAGAAGGGCGAAGTGATGAAGGCAGTCGTGGTCCGGGTCTCGAAGGATATCCGCCGCCCCGACGGCTCCGTCATCCGCTTCGACCGCAACGCCGCGGTGCTGATCAACGCCCAGGCCGAACCGGTCGGCACCCGCATCTTCGGTCCCGTGCCGCGCGAATTGCGCGCCAAGAACCACATGAAGATCATCTCGCTCGCCCCCGAGGTGCTGTGATGGCGGCCAAGATCCGCAAGGGCGACAAGGTCGTCGTGCTCACCGGGCGCGACAAGGGCCGCACCGGCGAGGTGATCCAGATCTTGCGCGAGCGGGATCGCGCGCTGGTGCGCGGCGTGCACATCGTCAAGCGCCACCAGCGTCAGTCGCCGACCCAGGACGGCGGCATCATCTCCAAGGAGGCATCGGTCCACCTGTCGAATCTGGCGCTGGCCGATCCGAGGGACGGCAAGCCGACCCGGGTCGGATTCAAGATCATGGCCGACGGCAGGAAGGTGCGCGTCGCCAAGCGTTCGGGAGTCGAGATCGATGGCTGAAGTGGCTTACACGCCGCGCATGCGGGCGCTCTACGACGAAGTCGTGAAGGGCAAGCTCGTCGAGCAGTTCGGCTACGAGAATCCGTTGCAGGTGCCCAGACTCGACAAGGTGGTGATCAACATGGGCATCGGCGAGGGCGTCGCCGACCGCAAGAAGGTCGAGTCGGCCGCCGCCGATCTCACGCTGATCGCCGCGCAGAAGGCGGTGATCACCAAGGCGCGCAAGTCGATCGCCACCTTCAAGGTGCGCGAGGGACAGGCGATCGGCTGCAAGGTGACGCTGCGCAAGGCCAGGATGTACGATTTCGTCGACCGGCTGGTGAACATCGCGCTGCCGCGGGTCCGCGATTTCCGCGGGCTCAATGTGAAGAGCTTCGACGGCCGCGGCAATTACACCATCGGCATCAAGGAGCACATCATCTTCCCCGAGATCGACTACGACAAGACCGCGGAGATTTGGGGCATGGACGTGGTCGTGTGCACGACCGCCGCGACCGACGACGAGGCGCGTGCGCTGCTCGCCGCATTCAATTTCCCGTTCCGGCAGTGAGGAAGTTTTCCTCAGACGCGGAAAGCCAGGAGACCTAGATGGCGAAGAAGAGCTCGATCGAAAAGAACAACCGGCGGCGCAAGCTGGCGAAGAAATTCTCCGGCCGGCGATCCCGGCTCAAGGCGATCGCGCGCGACAAGGCGCTGCCGACCGAGGAGCGGTTCGCGGCGGCGCTCAAGCTGGCGCAATTGCCGCGCAACTCCTCGAGCACGCGCATTCGCAACCGCTGCGAGATCACCGGGCGCCCGCGCGGCTTCTATCGCAAGCTCAGGATGAGCCGCATCGCCTTGCGGGAGCTCGGCGCCAGGGGCGTCATCCCCGGTCTCGTCAAATCGAGCTGGTGAGGAGGAGCGCACGATGGCTCTGAACGATCCGCTCGGCGACCTGATCGCCCGCATTCGCAACGCGCAGATGCGCAACAAATCCAAAGTGTCGACCCCCGGATCGACGCTGCGGGCGCGCGTGCTCGACGTGCTCAAGAGCGAAGGCTACATCCGCGGCTATTCCACGGTGGAATACGGCAACGGCCGCACCGAATTCGAGGTCGAGCTGAAATATTTCGACGGCGAGCCGGTGATCCGCGAGATTGCCAGGGTGTCGAAGCCGGGACGGCGGGTCTATGCCTCGGTCAAGACCCTGCCGCGCATCAACAACGGGCTCGGCGTGTCGATCCTGTCGACGCCCAAGGGCGTCATGGCCGACCACGACGCGCGCGATCAGAACGTCGGCGGCGAGATCCTGTGCACGGTGTTCTGAGCGCGAAAGAGCAGGAAGAGAGAGAGACCATGTCTCGCATCGGTAGGAAGGCGGTGGCGGTGCCGCAAGGCGTGAGCGCCAGCGTCGAGGGCCAGAAGGTCAAGGTCAAGGGGCCGAAGGGCGCGCTCGAAGTCGTGCTCCACGACGACATCACGCCGCGAATGGAGGCCGACAGCATCATCGTGGCGCCGCGCGCGGAGACCAAGCGTGCGCGCGCCATGTGGGGGCTGTCGCGCTCGCTGGTCAACAATCTGGTCACCGGCGTCACCAAGGGCTTCGAGAAGCGATTGGAGATCAGCGGCGTGGGCTACCGGGCGGCGGTGCAGGGCAAGAACCTGCATCTCTCGCTCGGGTTCAGCCACGACGTCACCTATCCGATCCCCGACGGCATCGCGATCGTGACGCCGCGGCCGGTCGAGGTCGTGGTATCCGGGATCGACCGCCAGAAAGTCGGACAGGTCGCCGCCGAGATCCGCGCGTTCCGGCCGCCCGAGCCGTACAAGGGCAAGGGCGTCAAGTACGCGGGCGAGTACATCTTCCGCAAGGAAGGCAAGAAGAAATGATCGGGAGCCGCTGATGGCGCAGGATCGCAAGGCGGTCGCGCGGCGCGAAGCCAGCGTGCGCCGCGCCGTCAAATCCGCGGCGGGTTCGAGGGTGCGACTTTGCGTCCACCGCTCGTCGAAGCACATCTATGCGCAAGTCATCGACGACGGCAAGGGCGAGACGCTCGCCGCCGCCTCCTCGCTGGAAAAGCCGATGCGCGAGGAACTCAAGACCGGCGCCGATATCGCGGCCGCCAAGGCGGTAGGCAAGCTTCTTGCCGAGCGCGCGCTCGCCAAGGGCGTCAAGCAAGTCGTGTTCGACCGCGGCCGCTACTTGTTTCACGGCCGCGTCAAGGCGTTGGCCGACGCCGCCCGCGAAGGCGGATTGAGCTTCTAGAATTGAAATTGCGGGCAAAGGACCCGAACCAGGATGGAACATAAGCATGGCACGTGAACGCGAGCGGGAAGAGCGCGACAGCGAGTTCGTCGACAAGCTCGTGCACATCAACCGCGTGGCCAAGGTGGTCAAGGGCGGCCGGCGCTTCGGATTTGCGGCGCTCGTGGTCGTCGGCGACCAGAAGGGCCGCGTCGGCTACGGCCACGGCAAGGCGCGATCCGCAAGGCCACCGACGCGGCCAAGCGCCGCCTCACGCGGGTGCCGCTGCGCGAGGGCCGGACCCTGCATCACGACGTGCTCGGGCGCCACGGCGCGGGCAAGGTGTTGCTGCGCGCGGCGCCGCCCGGGACCGGCATCATCGCCGGGGGCCCGATGCGCGCCGTGTTCGAGACGCTCGGGATGCAGGACGTGGTGGCGAAATCGATCGGATCTTCCAATCCGTACAACATGGTGCGCGCGACGTTCGATGCGCTCAAACGACAGGACAGCCCGCGCTCGGTCGCGGCCCGCCGCAATCTGAAGGTCTCCACCCTGCAGGCGCGCCGCCGCGAGGGCGAGACCGAGGTGGCGGCGGACTAAGAGAAGCGCGGCAAGCGCGGGGAGCACGACATGGCCGGTGCAAAGAAAATCAAGGTACGGCAGATCGCGAGCGCGGCCCGCCGCAAGCACGACCAGCACGAGACCCTGATCGGGCTCGGGCTCAACCGGATCGACCGGGTGGCGGAGTTGCCCGATACGCCGGCGACCCGCGGCATGATCGCCAAGGTGCGGCATCTCGTGCGCGTGGTGGAAGGAGCGGATCGATGAAGTTGAGCGAGCTGCGCGATCGTCCGGGCGCGCGCAAGTCCGGGCGTCGCATCGGCCGCGGCATCGGCTCCGGCAAGGGCAAGACCGGCGGGCGCGGCGTCAAGGGCCAGAAGGCCCGCTCCGGCGTCGCCATCAAGGGCTTCGAAGGCGGGCAAATGCCGCTGCACCGCCGGCTGCCCAAGCGCGGCTTCAACAACATTTTCCGCAAGCGCTTCAACGAGGTCAGCCTCGGCCGCGTGCAGCAGGCGATCGATGCCGGCCGTCTCGATCCCGCCGTCCAGGTCGACGTCGAGGCGCTGGTGAAGGCGGGCGTGCTGCGCCGGGCGAGAGACGGCGTGCGCCTTCTCGGCGGCGGCGAGCTCAGCGCCAAACTTGCCTTCGCGGTTGCCGGAGCTTCGAAATCCGCCGTCGCTGCCGTCGAAAAGGCCGGCGGCTCGGTCGCGGTGCTGGCGCCGAAACCGCAGGCGGGCGAAACGGCCGCCTGAGCCCTATATAGACCCGGGGTGCGAACGGGCGCGGCGGAAAGGAAAGCGGACGCATGGTCTCTGCAGCGGAACAATTGGCGGCCAATCTGAATTTTTCGGCGCTCGCCAAGGCCGAGGAACTCAAAAAACGCATCTGGTTCACGCTCGGCGCGCTGCTCGTCTATCGCTTGGGAACCTACATTCCGCTGCCGGGCATCGACCCATCCGCCTGGGATCAGATCTTCCGCAACCAGGCCGGCGGCATTCTCGGCATGTTCAACATGTTCTCGGGCGGCGGCATCCACCGGATGGCGATCTTCGCCCTCAACATCATGCCGTACATCTCGGCCTCCATCATCATCCAGCTGATGACGACGGTGTCCTCGACGCTCGAACAGCTCAAGAAAGAGGGCGAGCAGGGCCGAAAAGTCATCAATCAATATACCCGGTATCTCACCGTCGCGCTCGCCGCGTTCCAGGCCTACGGCATCGCGCTGGGGCTCGAGGGCGCGGGCAGCGTGGTCGCCGATCCCGGCTGGTTCTTCCGCATCTCGACGGTGATCACGCTGGCCGGCGGGACCATGTTCCTGATGTGGCTCGGCGAGCAGATCACGTCGCGCGGCATCGGCAACGGCATTTCGCTGATCATCCTGTCCGGGATCGTGGCGCAACTGCCCTCAGCCATCGCCGGCACGCTCGAGCTCGGGCGGCAGGGTGCGCTGTCGACCGGCGTGATCCTCGCCGTGATCGTGATGGCGGTGGCGGTGATCGCCTTCATCGTGTTCATGGAGCGCGCGCAGCGCCGGCTGTTGATCCAGTACCCGAAGCGCCAAGTCGGCAACCAGATGTTCGAGGGCCAGTCCTCGCACCTGCCACTCAAACTCAACACGTCCGGGGTGATCCCGCCGATCTTCGCGTCGTCGCTGCTGCTGCTGCCGACCACGGTCGCCAATTTCAACACCGGAAAAGGACCGGAATGGCTGAGCATCATCACCACCGAGCTGGGTCACGGCCGGCCGGCGTTCATGGCGCTCTACATCGCGCTGATCGTGTTCTTCGCGTTCTTCTACACCGCGGTCGTGTTCAATCCGACCGACACCGCGGAGAACCTCAAGAAGCACGGCGGCTTCATTCCGGGGATCCGGCCGGGCGAGCGGACGGCCGAGTACATCGACTACGTGCTCACCCGGATTACCGTGGTGGGCGCCGCATATCTGGCGCTGGTGTGTTGGATTCCGGAGATGCTGATCACGTATCTCGCGGTTCCGTTCTATTTCGGCGGCACCTCGCTCTTGATCGTGGTCAGCGTCACGATGGATACGGTCGCGCAAATCCAGGGCTATCTGCTCGCCCATCAATACGAAGGCTTGATCAAGCGCTCCAAGCTCCGAGGCCGTCGCCGATGAGGCTGATCCTGCTCGGGCCCCCCGGCGCCGGGAAAGGTACCCAGGCGCAGCGCCTGGTGGACAAGCACGGGATCGTGCAGCTCTCGACCGGCGACATGCTGCGTGCCGCGGTCGGCGCCGGCACTCCCGTCGGGCTCAAGGCCAGGGACATCATGGCCCGCGGGGACTTGGTGCCGGACGAGGTGGTGGTCGGCATCGTTTCCGACCGGATCGATCAGCCGGACGCCAGGAACGGCTTCATCCTCGACGGGTTCCCGCGCACGGTTCCCCAAGCCGAGGCGCTCGACCGCATGCTGGCGGCCAAGGGACCGGCGCTCGATGGCGTGATCGAGATCAGGATGGACGAAAAGGCTCTGCTCGACCGAATCGCGACCCGGATCGCGCAGATGGAGGCACGCGGCGAGAAGGTGCGCCCGGACGACAATCCGGAGGCGCTGAAGACGCGCCTTCACGCCTACCGCGTGCAAACGGCGCCTCTACTCGACTATTACGGGAAAAAAGGCCTGCTCCGGAGCGTCGACGGCATGGCTTCGATCGACGCGGTCGCCCAGGCGATCGACCGGGCCTTGGGGGTGAAAATGCCGGCGGGCGGAGGTTGACGAAAGCACGGGAAATCCAGTATTTACCCGCATCCGTTTGGCAAGAGCTCAACCGGCGACGCCGCCTCCCCGGAAGGAGGGGGCAGCGTCGGCATGGCGTCATGTCATTTGCCTCGAATAGAGCCGGCAGCGCCCGGCGACAGGAGCGAAGATCGTGGCCCGAATCGCCGGCGTGAATATTCCCACCAACAAGCGCGTGGTGATCGCGCTCCAGTACATCCATGGCATCGGTCCGCACAAGGCCCAGGAAATCATGGACAAGGTCGGGATCCCGGCGCCCCGGCGCGTGTCGCAATTGACGGACCAGGAAGTGCTGCAGATCCGTGAAGTGATCGACCGGGACTTTATCGTCGAGGGCGACCTGCGGCGCGAGGTCGCGATGAATATCAAGCGGCTGATGGATCTCGGCTGCTACCGGGGCCTGCGGCACCGCCGCGGCCTCCCGGTGCGCGGGCAGCGCACCCACACCAACGCCCGCACCCGCAAGGGCCCGGCAAAGCCGATCGCGGGCAAGAAGAAGTAGCATAGAGACAAGTCGGCGCAGAAGAGGTCGGCGCCGCGGGCTGTCGCGGCCGAGCCGCGAAAGGATCGAGCACAATGGGCAAGGAAGCCACTACCCGCGTTCGGCGGCGTGAGCGCAAGAACATCGCCTCGGGCGTCGCGCACGTGAATGCGTCGTTCAACAACACGATGATCACCATCACCGACGCCCAGGGCAATACGATCGCCTGGTCCTCGGCGGGGACCAAGGGGTTCAAGGGCTCGCGCAAGTCGACGCCGTTCGCGGCCCAGGTCGCGGCCGAGGATGCCGCCCAGAAGGCGATGGAACACGGCATGCGCACCCTCGAGGTCGAGGTGGCGGGGCCCGGGTCGGGCCGGGAATCGGCCCTGCGGGCATTGCAGGCCGCGGGGTTCACCATTACCTCCATCCGCGACGTCACCCCGATCCCCCATAACGGCTGCCGGCCGCGCAAGCGCCGGCGGGTGTGAATTTTTTCTCCGGCGGACGCCTCAAGCGATCCGCCGCCGCCGCAAGATACCCACGGGGCGGAGTGGGGTACGCGGCTGAACGAACCGCGCCGCTCAACGCGATGGTGAAAACGTGATTCAGAAGAACTGGCAGGAACTGATCAGGCCCGAAAAGCTCCATATCAGCCTCGGGACCGATCCCAAACGCTCGGCTACGGTGGTGGCCGAGCCGCTCGAGCGCGGCTTCGGGCTGACGCTGGGCAACGCGCTGCGACGCATCCTGTTGTCCTCGCTGCAGGGGGCCGCGGTGCAGTCGGTGCATATCGACGGCGTGCTGCACGAATTCTCGTCGATCCCCGGCGTGCGCGAGGACGTGACCGACATCGTGCTCAACATCAAGGACATCGCCATCAAGATGCAGGGCGACGGTCCCAAGCGCATGGTGGTGAAGAAACAGGGACCCGGCCAGGTCACGGCCGGCGACATCCAGACGGTCGGCGACATCGGCATCCTCAATCCGGATCTGGTGCTGTGCACGCTCGACGACGGCGCCGAGATCCGCATGGAATTCACGGTGAACACCGGCAAGGGCTATGTGGCCTCCGAACGCAACCGGCCCGAGGACGCGCCGATCGGTCTCATTCCGATCGACAGCCTGTATTCGCCGGTCCGCAAGGTCTCCTACAAGGTCGAGAACACCCGCGAGGGTCAGATCCTCGACTACGACAAGCTGACGCTCTCGATGGAGACCAACGGCTCGATCAGCCCGGAAGACGCGCTCGCCTATGCGGCGCGCATCCTGCAGGATCAGCTCAACGTGTTCGTCAATTTCGAGGAGCCCAAGCGCGAGACGGCGGCGGAAGCCATTCCGGACCTCGCGTTCAACCCGGCGTTCCTCAAGAAGGTCGACGAGCTCGAGCTCTCGGTGCGCTCCGCCAATTGTCTCAAGAACGACAACATCGTCTACATCGGCGATCTGGTGCAGAAGACCGAGGCCGAGATGCTGCGCACGCCCAATTTCGGCCGCAAGTCGCTCAACGAGATCAAGGAAGTGCTGGCGCAGATGGGCCTGCATCTCGGGATGGAGGTTCCGGGCTGGCCGCCGGAGAACATCGACGAGCTCGCCAAGCGCTTCGAGGATCATTACTGATGCGCCACGGCAAGGTCTACCGCAAGCTCAACCGCACGGCCGAGCATCGCCGCGCCATGTTCGCCAACATGGCGGCCGCGCTGATCAAGCACGAGCAGATCATCACCACGCTGCCGAAGGCCAAGGATCTGCGGCCGATCGTCGAGAAGCTGATCACGCTCGGCAAGCGCGGCGGCCTGCATGCGCGCCGGCAGGCGATCGCGGAATTGCGCGACGTCGCCATGGTCAAGAAGCTGTTCGAAGTGCTCGGCCCCCGCTACAAGGAGCGCGATGGCGGCTACACCCGCGTGCTCAAAGCCGGGTTCCGCTACGGCGATTCCGCCGCGCGCGCGGTGATCGAGTTCGTCGATCGCGACGAGACCGCCAAGGGGGCGGATTCCGGCCCGGTCGGCGCGAGGACCGCCGAGGCCGAGGCTTCGCCTGCTTGAACTCGGAGCGACGATCACCCCGCATTGTCATCGCCCGGCTTGTCCGGGCGACCCAGTAGCCTCCGAATTATCGACCTTGCTCCGAAATCACGGCGGATACTGGATCGCCCGCCTGCGCGGGCGAAGACACGTCCGGTGCCGGCCCCGTTCCTATTCCGCGTGTGCCTTGGCCCATTCCGCGACCTCGCGGTGGGTCGCGAACCACACGCCGGCGCGCGCCTGGGCATGGCGGATCACCTCCTCGACGATGAATATCCGCGAGCGGTAGCCGATGATGTGCGGATGCATGGTGAGCTGGAAGATGCCGCCCTGCTCGTAGGCCGCGTCGAACTCGCGCCGGAAAATATCGAGCACGTCCGTGGGCGGCGTATAGGGGCGGAGCGACTGGAAGCGGTGCATCATGAAATAGACCGCGTCGTCGCGCACCCATTCGACCGGCAGCTCGACGATGCCGGTGGGTGAGCCGTCGAGCAGGAGCTCGTAGCAATCCTCGTCCGCCATCAGCGAGGAATCGTAGGCGAGCCCCATCTCCTGCTCGATCGCCAGCGTCGAAGGGCTGAAGTCCCAGGAAGCGGTGCGCACGCCGACCGGCCTGACCCCGGTGATCTTCTCCAGCGTGTCGGCGGAGCGCAGCATCAGGTCGCGCTCGGCCTCATAGGGCAGGGTGGAATTGAGCTCGTGGATCCAGCCGTGGATGCCGATCTCGTGGCCCTCGGCGATGACCCGGCGCTGCTCCTCGGAATGCAGCAAGGCGACGACGGCCGGAACGTAGAAGGTGGCGCGGACGCCGTAGCGTTCGAGCAGCGCGAGGATGCGCGGCACGCACACGCGCGCGCCGTACTCGCCCCAGCACAGCCGCCCGATCGACTTGCCGCCGTCGCGCAGCTCGTTGGTCTCGTGATCGGAATCGAAGGAGAGCGCGACCGCGCAGCGCGCCCCGTCCTTCCAGGATTTCGGCCGATAGGCGCGCCCGGCACGGACGTGGCCGACCAATTTGCGCCAATGTTCCTCCGGCCATTGCCACGGTTCGAGCTTGGATATCTGCTCCGTCATGGTTCGCTCCGTTTCAGGTGATGGGAGAGCCGGTCACCGGTAGCACCTGGCCGGTGATCCAGGAGGCGTAGTCCGAAGCCAGGAACATCACCGCATGGGCGATGTCCTCGGGCGTCCCCATCCGCCGCATGGCGATGCGGTCGAGCAGCTGGGTCTGGAACGCCGCATCGTAGCCTGCCCATTGGCGTTCGTAATCCGGGCTCGTGGGCATGAACCCCGGAGCGACGGAATTGACCGTCACCCCGAACGGCCCCAGCTCCTGGGCGAGCTGCCTGACCAGGCCGAGCTGGCCGTGCTTGGCGGCGGCGTAGCTCTGGATGCCGGTGAGGCTCGTCGCCAGCGCCGCCCGGCTCGAGATGGTGACGATGCGGCCGTAGCCGGCGCGTTTCATGCCGGGCGCGACCGCCTTGGCGAACAGGAACGCGCCGGTGAGGTTGGCATCGACGATTTCTCGCCAATCCTCGAGCGACACGTCCTCGACCGGCGTTGCCGATTGGCCGCGCACGCCGCCGGCCACATAGGCGAGAATGTCGATGGCGCCATCGCGTGCCGCCGACGCCACCAGCCGCTCGATCGAGCCGGCGTCGGTGACGTCGACATGCGCCGCATGCACCTGTCCGCCGCCGGGACGCGCGCCGGCGAGCGGCTGGCGGTCTCGCGCAGGCTGAAGATGACCGCGGTCGAGACGATGGCGGCCGCGATGAGATAATAGGTCGGCGCGATCGGCGAGCCGGTCGTTTCGATCAGCCAGGTGGCGATGTAGGGCGCGAAGCCGCCGAAGATCGCGACCGCGAGGCTGTAGCCCGTCGACATCCAGGTCGAGCGCACCTTGGTCGGAAAAATCTCGGCGATCGCCGCCGGTCCCGGCCCCGAGAACAGCGCGATCATCAGCCCGAACAGGATCTGGATGCCGACGATGGTGGCAAGGCCGGCCCCCGATAGCATCAGCAGGAACAGCGGATAGGGCAGCACGATGAAGCTCAGGCAGCACGCGATGAGCAGCGGCTTGCGGCCGTAGCGGTCGGACAGAAGCCCCATCAGCGGCACGGCGGCGACCAGCACCAGAAGTCCGACCGTGTTCGACCACAGCGCCTCGGCGCGGCCGAGGTGGGCGTATTTCTGGGTGAACGTCGGCATGTAGCTGAGCATGATGTAATACGAGACGGTCCACAGGATGGTGAAGCCGAACGCGCGCGCGGCGAGCTCCAGCCCCGAGGTCGGATCGGCCGGGCCGGCCTCCTCCTGGCTGCGACGGAAGACCGGCGTTTCGCCGATGCGCCGGCGCATGTAGATGCCGACCGGTAGGATCAGCCCGCCGAGCAGGAACGGAATGCGCCAGCCCCAGCTCTCGACGTCGGCGGCGGAGAGCAGCGTGTTCGTCAGCGCGGCGACGCCGGAGCCGAGCAGCAGGCCGGCCGCCACGCTGCTCTGCTGGAAGCTGCCGAACAATCCGCGGCGATCCGGCGGTGCCCATTCGACGATGAACGCCGTCGAGCCGCCCCATTCGCCGCCGGCCGAAAAACCTTGCAGCAGCCGGGCGAGCACGAGGAGCACGGCCGCCGCAACGCCGATGCTCCGGTAGCTGGGAATGATGCCGATCAGCACCGTCCCGGCCGCCATCAGGAAAATGGTCAGCAGCAGCGAAACTTTGCGGCCCTTCTGGTCGCCGATCCATCCGATCACGATGCCGCCGAGCGGCCGCACCACGAAGCCGACGCCGAACACCGCGAAGGTCGCGAGCAGCGAGGTGATCTCGTTGTCGGACGGAAAGAAGTTCTTGCCGATCACGCCGGCCAGATAGGCGTAGACCGCGAAATCGTACCATTCGAGCACGTTGCCGATGACGGCCGCTCCGACGGCCTGGCGGACTTGGATTTCCTGCGGTTCGTGCATGGCTGTCTCCCCGGCGGGCGCTTGGGTTCGTTTCGCGGCCGATCCCCGGCGGCCGCCCCCTTGCCGAGCATAGCGCCAGGAGCCGGCAGGGGAAGCGCGCCTGCGGCCCGCTTCCTGCCAGCGGGAACGTCGCCAAGTGTGCCCTTCTATTATCGTCTTCGGGGCTTTATATCTGCGCCACATCTGCGCCAATTCCGCAGGAATTCGCCGGGGGACCATGACCTTCCTTTCACGCCTGCGCGCAGTCTCGTTTCCTGCGCTCTTCCTGCTCGGATTCGCCGGCTTCGCCGCCGGTGAGGAGCGCCGGGTGCCCGGCTCGACCGCCGAACTCACGCTGTCCTATGCCCCGATCGTCCAGCGGGTGGCCCCGGCCGTGGTCAACGTCTATGCGGCCAAGGTGGTCGAGAACCGGACGCCGTTCTTCGACGATCCG
>WNGG01003178.1_pt1 | contig 18535 bp, 21 predicted proteins | sample 5400661 | NCBI WGS metagenome assembly WNGG01 (sample SAMN13153372, study PRJNA577476) | soil metagenome | isolation source: 100 cm soil or saprolite under Garry oak tree replicate 1 | place: USA:California | collected 2016-06-15
GCTTCGCCGGCACCGCCGGGGATGTTGCGCGTCTCCTCGCGCCGCGGCGGCATCGCGGCCGCCCTCGTCCTTTTTCTGACCGGGCTGTTCTTCGCCTGGCAGGCGCTTGCCCTCGACCTCGGCAGCATCGGCCTGCCGGGACCCGGGTTCTTTCCCTTCGCGCTCGGCGTGCTGCTGATGGGATTTGCCGCAACGATCGCCGGCGGCGCCGTGCTGCATCGGGCCGCGGGCGAGACGATCGAGCTCGGCCATCGCGACGTGCTCATCGGGCTCGCGACGCTTTTCGGCGCGTGCGTCGCCTTCGAGCCGCTCGGCGCCTACCTCACCCTCGGCCTGTTCAGCGCCGCCCTGCTGGTCCTGATCGGCCGTGTCCCGATCGTCGTCGCCGGCCTGTCGGCGATCGCCGGCATGATCGCGGTCTGGTATTTCTTCAAGGTGCTGCTGGGGTTGCAGCTTCCCGACGGTCCGATCGACACCGACGCGATGCAGAACTTCCTGACGGCCCTCATCCGTCGATAGGGGCGCCATGTCGGGCTTCGATCAGCTGGTCGCCGGGTTTGCCCTCGCCCTGTCGTGGAAGGGCCTCCTCTACTGCTTCATCGGCTGCCTGTGGGGCACGATCGTCGGCGTGCTGCCCGGTCTCGGTCCGCTCGCCGGGATGACCCTGCTGCTTCCCCTCACCTTCGGGCTCGAGCCGACCGTCGGCATCATCATGCTGACCGGCATTTTCTACGGGGCGATGTACGGCGGCTCCACCACCTCGATCCTGGTGCGCATCCCCGGGGAGGCGGCCTCGGTCGTCACCTGCATCGACGGCTACGAGATGGCGCGCCGGGGCCGCGCCGGGCCGGCGCTGATGATCGCCGCCGTCGGCAGCTTCATCGGCGGCACCTTCTCGATCCTCGGCCTGATGTTCATCACCCCACCGCTCGCCAAGGTGATGATCGAGATCGGCCCCTCGGTCGAGGTGATCCTGATGCTGCTGGCGCTCAGCGTGGTGACCGCGGTGTCCTCCGGCTCGCGCCTGAAGACCGCCACGATGGTGCTGCTCGGGCTTGCCATCGGCACGGTCGGCCTCGACAACCTGACCGGCACGCTGCGCTTCACCTTCGGCAACGTGGGGCTCGCCAGCGGCCTCTCCTTCACCTCGCTGGCCATCGGCCTGTTCGGGGTGTCCGAGATCCTGATCAATCTCGAGCAGACCGCGGCGGTCAAGGCGATCCAGCCGAAGCTGCGCGAACTGGTGCCGCGCTGGAACGACCTCAGGGAATCCGCGCCGGCCATCGGCCGCGCCTCGATCGTCGGCTTCATCTTCGGGGTCATCCCCGGCGTCAGCCACGTGGTGTCGACGTTCGTCTCCTACGCGCTGGAAAAGCGGTTTTCCAAACACCCCGAGCAGTTCGGCAAAGGCGCGATTGCCGGCGTCGCCGGACCGGAGACCGCCAACAACGCGGTCACCGGCACCGCGATGATCCCGCTGCTCGCGCTCGGCATCCCGTCGATCCCGGCGACCGCGATCCTGCTCTCGGCGCTCACCATCCACGGCGTGCAGCCCGGACCGCTGCTGCTCAAGGACCATCCGGAAGTCTTCTGGGGGCTCGTCGCCAGCATGTATGTCGGCAACGTGATCCTGCTGATCCTCAACCTGCCGCTGGTCGGCGTGTTCGTGAACCTTCTGCGCATCCCCTACACGTGGCTGGTGCCGATCATCCTCGTGGTGTCGGTCATCGGCGTCTACAGCGTCAATTTCAGCGCCGCCGACATCTGGATCATGGTCGTTTCGGGCGGCGTCGGCTACCTGCTGCGCAAGTTCGGCTACGAGATGGCGCCGCTGCTGCTTGCCCTCGTGCTCGGCGACCGGCTCGAGGAGAATTTCCGGCTCGCCTTGACCATGTCGGGCGGCAGCTACGCGACTTTCGCCGACAAGGCGGCGATTATCGTGCTGGCGTCGGCGGCCGCCCTGCTGCTGGTGGTACAAGGCTTCGCCTGGACGCTCGGCTATCGCAAATCCATGGCCGACGAGGTGAAGGGCGAATAGAATTGAGTTCACCCGGTAGTCCATCGCCGCCGTTTCGGTTAAGTTGCTGGCCGCCCGGATACGGGCGGACAAAGAAACGAAGTTGGGGGAGGGAATCGCATGTCCACGGTCAACGCCGGCGCGCGTCTCGATCGCTTGCCGATCTCGTCGTTCCATCACCGCATCTTCTGGCTGATCGGCGCCGGCATGTTCTTCGACGGCTACGACCTCTACATCGGCACGACCGTGCTGGGCGCCGCCCTCCAGAGCGGATTTTCCACCCTCGCCAAGAACGCGCAGTTCGTATCGCTGACCTTCGTGGGCATGACGATCGGCTCGCTCGTCGCCGGATTCCTCGGCGACCGCTACGGCCGGCGGTTCACCTACCAGTTCAATCTGCTGGTGTTCGGCCTCGCCTCGCTCGCCGCCGCCGTCGCGCCCGACATGGACACGTTGAACTGGGTCCGCTTCGTCATCGGGCTCGGCCTCGGCGCCGAGATCGTGGTGGGCTATTCGACCCTGACCGAGTTCGTGCCGCCGCGCGTGCGCGGCCAGTGGCTCGCCTTCATGGCGTTCATCGTGGTCTCCGGCCTGCCGGTGACCGTCCTTCTCGGCACCCTCATCATTCCCGGCATCAGCGCGTGGGGCGCCGGGCTTGCCAAGGAGACCTCGGGCTTCCTGGCCGTATTGCTTCCGGGTCTCGGCTGGCGGCTGATGTTCGTGATCGCCGGCATCGGCGCCTTCGTGGTGTGGTACCTGCGCAAGGCGCTGCCGGAATCCCCGCGCTGGCTCGAAGCGCGCGGCCGCGCCGCCGAAGCGGAAGCGCTCATGCAGTCGATCGAGCGCGAAGCCGCGAGCGCCGGTCCGCTGCCGCCGCCCGCTCCCGCGCTGCCGACCCCCGCCTGGACGCTTGCCTCGCTGGCAAGCCCGACCCTGCTGCCGCGCCTCGTGGTCGGCTGCGTGTGCCTCATCTCCGTCAACACGCTGATCTTCGGCTTCGTGCTGTGGCTGCCGCAATTCTTCATCCAGCAGGGCCACAGCATCGCGCGGTCGTTCGCCTTCACCCTGATCATGAGCCTCGGCTCGATTGCCGGCTGCGCCGTCGGCGCGCTCACCGCCGATCGGCTGGGGCGGCGCCGCAGCATCATCGGCGCGTCGCTGCTCACCATCCTGTTCGGCGCCGCCTACCCGTTCGTCGTCGGCGCCCACCCGGCGCTGCTGCTCACCGTCGGCGTGCTGCTGATCGTCTCGATCTACGTGCAGGTCTCGATGCTGTTCGGCGTCTACACGCCGGAACTGTTCCCGACCGAGGTGCGCCTGCGCGCCAACGGCATCTGCAACACGCTCGGGCGCGCGGCGACCATCGTCTCGCCGTTCTTCGTGGTGGCGCTGCTCAAGGCCTACGGCATCGGCGGCGTCATCAGCCTGATGATCGGGCTGCTCGTCGTCCAGATCCTGGTGGTGTACCTGTGGGGGATGGAGCCCAGCCAACGGCCGCTCGAGGAGATGGAAGCGGAGGAGCCGGGGGCGGGAGCTGCGCCGCGCCCCGCGCAGGCCTGAACCTCGCGGCCCAAGGTTTCATCAAACGAAGAGAGCCGCCCCGTCGGGCGGCTCTCGCATTTGAGCCTGGTCGACTGCGCTCACATCTTGCTCAGCTTGGCGACGTCGACCGCCTGGGCATAGGCGAGCTTGGCGTCGGCGGGGGCCGAGCCGGTCACCTGGACCAGGAACTTGTTGGCGATCACCATGTGGATGTCGCCGTCGCCGCTCTGGATGCCGCGCTGATTGCCGATGCGCACGATCTTGCCCATGACGCCGGCGATCTGCGGGTTGCTGAGGAGGGCGGCAAACTGCGCCAGCAGCGCCGAATCCCCGGTGATCTGCACCTCGACCGTCTCGTCCTTCGGGCTCGTGTAGGTGCGGCTTGCCGACGACGCGCCGAACGCGACGTTGCCGACCGCGCTGGTCTCCGCCTTGCCCGCCTTCCAGCCGGCGAGCGGCGCCGGCAGCAGGGCGGCGAACCCTTCGGCGTTCTTCTGGCCGATCAGCTGCGACGCAAGGTCGAGCGACTGCTTGGCGCCGGCGAGATCGCCGGACTGGTAGGCTTTGCGGCCCTGCTCGATCGCCTCGATGATGTCATCGGCGGCGAACGCCGCGCCTGTGGTGGCGGCAAGAATGACGAGCGCGGCGAACGTGCGAGTGGCGAGCATCGAATCCCCCTTGTGCGCAACGGCGAACGGGGGACCTAGCGCACCTGGGGCCGCGGATCAACGAAGAGGCCGGCCTTTCGGGGCGGCCCGCCGCAACGGCGCAGCGGGTTACCCCTGGCCGGCCTCCCCTGCCCGCCTGCGGATGTTGCGAGGGATCCGGCGGCGAGCAGGAACGCGCAGTCTGCGGTCGACGCCGTCAGTTCGTGCCGGACCGCGTCGCGGGCTTGGGCGCCGCGACGGCCTTCTGATCGGTGCCCGCCGGCTTGGCCGAGGTCGCGGCCGGCTTTGCCGGCTTGGCGATCCGCACGTGCTTCACGTGCTTGGTGTGCTTCACATGGACAACGTGCCGCAGGTGCCGCACGTGCTTGACGTGCCTCACGTGCTTGCGATGGGCGTGCCGGATGGTCTTCGCGACGCCCTTGTCGGCCGTCGCGGCCTTGGTGTCCGACGGGGCTGCCGCCGTCGGCGACGGAGCGCTTTTTTCCGCGGCAAGCGCGGGCGCGACGATCATGGACGCCGCCAGCAGCGCGGCGCTCAGGGTCCTTAACATGACTTTGTCCTCTCTGGAGGCCGGGTTCATCTTTGACATCGGTCGGCCTTTCACCGGTCGTCGCGCGGACTATGGCGGCAGCCCGCTGAACCGGCCCTGAAGCCGCGCCGCGCCGGCCGTTCATCGACATGAAGCAGCGCTGACAACGCCTCCTGCTCAGCGTTCAGAATCCCACCGGGCATTGCCGGAACGGCACCTTTGTGATCACGGTCGCGTGAACCGAGGCACAGCGGCGATGCAGCCGGCGCGTTCCGCCGTATGATGGATGAATCGCCCACCTGTTGGAGGACACCATGATCACGCGCAGCGCCCGCCGCCTCGGCGTGCTCACCGCGACGACGCTGTTCGGGCTTGCGGTTTCGCTCGGCCCAATTCTCGCCGCCGGCGATTCCGAGCCGCGAACTCCGCCGGCGCCGTCCGGCGGCGGCGCCAAGGGCGGCGACCAGAAGAGCACCAAGAAGAAGAAGCCGGACCAGAGATCGCAGCAGGAGTTCATCGACGGCTATCGCGCCGCTCGCGCGCTGGTGCTCGACGGCAAGTACGAAGAGGGCATCGCCGCGTTCAAGGCGCTCGGCCAAGACGACAGCGCCGAGGTCGCCAACTACATCGGCTATGCCAATCGCAAGCTCGGCAATTACGAGCTCGCCCGGGTCTGGTACGAGAAGGCGCTCGCCATCGACCCGACCCACGTGCGCACCTGGCAGTATTACGGCATGTGGCACGTCGAGCAGGGCAACATGCTCAAGGCCGGCGATTTCCTGGAAAAGATCCGCCTGATCTGCGGCGGCACCGACTGCCAGGAATTCAAGGACCTCAAAGGCGCGATGGAAGGCAAGATCAGCTACTGAGCGCAAACGGCGAATAGCGAGTAGAACACCGCCCCGCATGGTGAGCGCGGCACCGATCTCGGGTTTACCCGAGATCGGCATTATGATGCGCAAGTCGGCTACAGCCGACTTGCGTGCTGCGCGTCTCGAACCATGGCGGCAAGCGCCCCTGTTGCCATGCTTCGAGACGGCCCGCTACGCGGGCCTCCTCAGCATGAGGTTTCTGTTTTTATTCGCTATTCGCTATTCGCTCCCCTTCCCCGCTTCCGTCTCCGCCATGATCCAGCCGAGATAATCCGGATCGCCGCCCTCGACGGGGACGACGAGGATCGACGGCGTCGTATAGGAATGTCCGGCGCGCACCGCGGCGCGCACCTTTTCGGCAAACGATGCGCGGGTCTTGATGATCATCACGACTTCCTCGCCCCGCTCGAGGACGCCCTGCCACCAGTAGTGCGAGATCATGCCGGGCAGGATGTTGACGCAGGCCGCGAGCCGGCGCTCGACGATTGCACGGCCCGCCTGCTCCGCCTCGACAACCGACGGATAGGTCGTATAGACGAGGACTGCGCGCTCCATGTGAGCCACCGGGGTTAAAGGTTCGACGCCCGCCCGCCCGGGGCGGCGCCGCGAGATGCGAAGACCGATGCGCCGAGCCTCCCGATACGACCGGATTGCCTTCGTGGCGAGCCAAAATCCACAGGCCGAACGCGCGCGCAAACGGCTGGTCGCGCGCTATGGCGATGCGCCGCTGGACAAGGCCGACGTGGTGGTCGCTCTGGGCGGCGACGGCCTCATGCTGCAGACCCTGCACCGCCTGATGAGCGCCGGCAAGCCGATCTACGGCATGCACCGCGGCACGGTCGGGTTCATGATGAACGAGTTTCGCGGCGACGGCCTCAAGCAGCGGCTCGCCGCCGCCGAGGTCGCGGTCATCCACCCGCTGGTCATGCGCGCGCGCGACATCGCCGGCATCGAGCACGAGCACCGCGCCATCAACGAGGTGTCGCTGTTCCGCCAGATCTACCAGGCGGCGCGCCTGCGCATCCTCATCGACGGCAAGGAGCGCCTCGCGGAGCTGGTGGCCGACGGCATGCTGGTGGCGACGCCGGCCGGCTCGACCGCCTACAATTTCTCGGTCCAGGGGCCGATCATCCCGATCGATTCGCCGCTGTTGGCGCTCACCCCGATCAGCCCGTTCCGGCCGCGCCGCTGGCGCGGCGCGCTGCTGCCCGACAAGGCCCGCATCACCGTCGAGGTCATCGAGGCCGAGCGGCGGCCGGTCGCCGCGGTCGCCGACCACGACGAGGTGCGCTCGGTGCGCTCGGTCGACATCTCCATGGATCACAGCATTTCGATGCACATGCTGTTCGATCCGGGGCACAGCCTCGACGAGCGCATCCTGCTCGAGCAGTTCGGCTACTGATCAGGGACTTGGAGGACGCCCATGAGCCAACTCGGTCGACGGCAGAAAACGATGAAAATCGCGGACCCTTTGGTCATCATGTTCAAGGGGCAGGATGACGACGTCATTTGTCACATTCATCCCGGCAAGTTGACCCACGAGCACTACGGGCTGCTGGTCTGCGATCTCGTCCGCCATGTCGCCGCGGCCTTCAAGGTCAACGAGGACGCCGTCTGGGAGTGGGTCGACAAGGAGCGCCACCGGCCCACGACCAAGATCAGCCAGCCGTCATGACGGCCCGCAAGCGCCGGCGGGCTCGGGCGCCGGGGCAATCATCCTAAACGGTTCGTTAACGGCAAATCCTTAGCGTGCGGACGGGCTGCCGGCGTGGCCGGCCAGCCGTCGGGATCGCCATGGTCCGCATTGATTTCAACCGCCTGCGCTTTCTCGTCATCGACGACAACGCGCATATGCGCCGCATCCTGCGCACGCTGCTGCACGGCTTCGGCACCCGCGAGGTGTACGAGGCGGAGGACGGCGCGGCGGGCCTCGAGGCCTTCACGCACTATTCGCCCGACATCGTCATCACCGATTGGGCGATGCCGATCTTCGACGGTCTCGAGCTGACCCAGATGATTCGCCAGCCCGGCGCCAACGCCAATCCGTACGTGCCGATCATCATGCTCACCGGACATTCGGAGAAGAAGCGCGTCGTCGCCGCGCGCGACGCCGGCATCACCGAGTTTCTGGCCAAGCCGATTTCGGCGAAGGCGCTCTACCAGCGCATCCTCAACATCGTGGTCAACCCGCGGCCCTTCATCAAGACCAAGACCTATTTCGGTCCCGACCGGCGGCGCAACGTCAATCCGAACTATGTCGGGCCGGACCGGCGCAAGGGCGGCAAGGCGGACATCATCAAGCAGCAGCCGCTGCTCGACAAGGCAAAGGCGCTGACGTGAGCCGCCGCCCCGAGGACCACGCCGAGGCGTCGGTGACCAAGTTCAAGGATTACGAGGTCATCACGCCGCCCAACAAGCTGGAAAAGGCGGTGGTGCACGCGCGCCCGAGCGAGCATTACGAGCCCGACCCGGTGGCGCGGGCCGAGCAGGCGCTGCTCACCCTGTCGAACGACTTTGCGCAGTGGATGGAGGCCGAATGCCGGCGCCTCGATGCGGCGCGGCGCAAGGTCCGCGAGGCCGGCTTGACGGACGCGGCGCGTGACGAGCTGTTTCGCGCCGCCCACGACATCAAGGGCGAGGCGGCGACCTTCGGCTTCCCGCTGATCGAGCCGGTCGCCCGCAGCCTGTGCCGGCTGATCGAGCACTCCCCGGAGCCGGCGCGCATCCCGCTCGTACTCCTCGACCAGCACGTCGACGGCGTCCGCGCGATCGTCCATCGCAACGCGCAGGGCAATTCGGAGCGCAAGGCGCAGGTGCTGGCGGAGCGGCTCCGCCAGGTGACCGAGGAGTTCCTCGCCCACGAGAATCGGAACCGGCCGGGCTATCTCGACGAGGTCGCCGCTCCGGCGTTGGCGCCGGATCCATCATCCGGCTGATCGGCGTTACGCCGCGGCCAGCTCGTCGCAGAACATCCGCGCTTCCTCGCGCGCCGCCTCGGTGGCGAACCGGCGCAGCAGCATCAGCAACGGCTCGATCTCGGCCGAGGTCTGGTCGGCGCAGCGGGTGAGCACGCGCTCGATCATCCGGCGCTTGAGCCGCGTCGCGCCGCCGGGATCGCCGATGAAACCCGCCTCATGCATGGCCTCGAGCGCGGCGCGCACCGCCGGGAATGCCGCGGCCGGCAGGTCGGTCCGCTGGTAGAGCGCGCGCAATCCGGCGCCGCGCCGGTCGTGCACCAGGCCGGCGACGCGCGCGGGCGGCAGGCCGGACAGTTCGGCAAGCGCCTGCTCGAACAGGACGACGTTGCCCGACAGCAACGCGCGCAGCACGAGGCCCGCGGTCAATTGGCCGCTTTCGCGCAGGTGCCGAACGAGGCGCCGCATGTCGGACGTCGCCTCGGCCGCGATGGTGACGGTCGCCTTCTCGCACGCCTCGCGGGCGATGCTCTGCGCGCGCCCCTCCTCCAGCCAATTGCGCGCGACCACGAAGCCCGTCAGCGTGGCGGAGAGCTTGACCACAAGGGCCTGGCGGCTCGCCGCCGACAAATCCTCGCGTGCCAGCAGCGCCTCGCGGATCGCGGCGAGATGGCCGAAGCGCTCGACCAGGCGCTCGATCGAGAAGGGAGCGATGTCGGCGTCCGCGCTCTCGATCAGGATGAGGCACGCCTCGGGCGAGCCCACCTCCGCCAGCGCCGCCGACACCGGGCGCGGCAGCGCGCGGCGCCGCGCGATCGCCGCCTGCGCCCGCGGCTCGCCGCCGCCGACCTGGTCCACCAGGTCCGCATCGATCAGGAGCGGCGAGCGTTCGAGCACGATGCCGGCGATCTCCGGCAGGTCGCCGGCGAGGGCGAGGATGACGGCGGGCGGCGCATCCGGCGAGGCGGCGAGCGCCTGCGCCAGGGCCGCGCGCACCAGCGGCGAGGAATCGTCGAGCAGCATCAGCATCGCGCCTTCGGCGGCGACGCGATCGTCGGGGGAGAGGTCGGAGTAAAGATAGGCTCGGGCCAGCGCGCTCGTCGCTTCGGCGCGGTCGACCGCCGGAGCGGTGCGCACCCACTGAAGAAAATGCCGAACGATCATGGCTCACCGGACTCGACGCGACCGACGCGGGTGAAGGGCGCAACGCGCGCGACATCGGCCGGACGCAGATTAGGAGCCCGTGCTTAATAAAGGGTTCACCATAAATCTTTGGGAAGATTGATGAAATCTTAACGGGCCGCCCAGAGCATGATCCCGAAAAAGCCTGCCCCGGACTTGATCCGGGGTGGATACCGGTTTTCGGAAAAGATCATGCTCCAAAGAAACTGAAGCGGGATGACGATTCGAAGAAAAGTCGTCCCGCGTCAGGCCGAGTGCGCGGTCTGCTGCGCGCGGATGTCCGGGCGCAGGAACTGGAAGAGATCGAGCGGCATGCCGATCCGCCCCGCCGCCGGCCGCGCGGCCTCGGCCCCGGCCGCCGGCGTCGCCGCCGGGACGAGGGGAATCGCGGCTGCGTCCGCTCCCCACAGGTCGTGCACGAAGGACGAGACCGGCCCGCTGCGCTCGGTGCTGAACAGGCTGTTGAATTTCGGCGCCGGATCGGACGCGTAGGCGCTCGCCATCGGCGGCATGATGGCGTCATCGTCCGCCGCAGGCGCGGCCGGCGCGGTTGACGGCGCGGATGCCGATGCAACGGCCGGCGGCGCGGCGACCCCGTCGTGCTTGGCGACGAGGACGGCGTAGACCTGCGCCAGGCTGCGCGCCCCGCCCTGCTTGTCGTAGAAGATCGAGCGGTTGGCGCGCGCCGCGTTGGGGAAGAGGTCGGCGGCCTTGCCCTGGGGCGCGCTGTCGGTCGCGGAGATGAATTTCACCGCGCCCGATTGGCCGAGGAAATGCGCGATATAGAGTTCGCCGTCGGTCGGTCCGCGGCCGAGCGCCTTGGCCAGGCGGTCGGTGTTCTTCCTGGTGAAGGCGCCGGCCATCAACGCGTTGGCGGCCGGATCGTAGCGCAGGTTCATGACCTTCTGGCGCATGGCCGGATCCGTCACCACGTAGCGCCCGGAGGCGGTGCGCTTGACGGCGTCCGCATAGCTGCCGTAGCCGAGGCCTGGTCCGGATTGCTTGAGCGTTGCCAGCCAGGTCTGGTCGATGAACTGGAACAGGCCGGTGGCCGAGCTGGTCGATGCCTTGGCGTTGGGGTTGAAGCTCGATTCCCGCATCGCGGTCTTGAGCAAATAGTCGAACCCGGTGCCGGTCGCCCGCGCGGCTTCGCGGATCGCCCCGACCACCCTGGTTGCGATGTCGCCCGTGGCCTCGATCGCCATGCTTCTTCCCCGCTTCGCAGGATCGGCCATTATGGTAAACGGGGTATTAAGAACGGCCCGGAGGAGGAACGTCATGGCGCAAGCGACCGCGACCCGGCACCCGCGCGGCGGGCTTTACTTCGAGGATTTCGTCGTCGGCGAAGTCTTCGCGCACCGGCTCACCCGCACGGTGACGCAGATGGACAACATGCTGTTCTCCAACATGACGCTCAACCCGCAGCCGCTGCATATCGACCGGCATTTCTGCGAGCAGGAGACCGAGTGGGGCAAGCCGCTGATGAACTCGCTGTTCACCCTCGGCCTGATGATCGGCATCTCGGTCAACGACCTGACCGTCGGCACCACCATCGCCAACCTCGGCATGACCGAGGTGAAATTCCCCCATCCGCTGTTCGAGGGCGACACCGTGCACTGCACCAGCGAGGTGCTGGCCAAGCGCGAATCGAAGTCGCGGCCCAAGGCCGGCATCGTCGATTTTTGCCACCGCGCCTTCAATCAGGACGGCAAGCTCGTCGCCGAGTGCCGCCGCCAAGCCTTCATGCGCATGCGGCCGAATTAGAGCATGATCCCGAAAAGTGGGAACCGGTTTTCGGAAAAGATCATGCTTCAAAAAGAGGGTAGAGCGGCATGACGATGCGAAGAATCGTCATGCCGCTCTAAAACCGGCTGATGCGCTCGCTGCTGTTCGTTCCCGGCGACAGCCCGAAGAAGCTCGACAAGGGTTTGGTGAGCGGCGCCGACGCGCTGATCATCGACCTCGAGGATTCGGTCGCGGCCGACCGCAAGGCCGAGGCGCGTGCGACCGCGCTCGGCTTCCTCAAGGAGGTGGGCGCGGCGGCCCGGCGCCCCCGCCTGCTGGTGCGCGTCAACGGGCTCGACACCGGCCTGATCGACGCCGATCTCGACGCGGTCGTCCCGGGGCGGCCGGACGCCGTTCTGCTGCCCAAGGCGGAAGGCGGCGCGTCCGTCATCCATCTCGACGCCAAGCTCGCGGCGCGCGAGGCGATGTGCGGCGCAGCCGACGGGCTGATCCGGATTTTTGCGATCGCGACGGAGACCGCCGCCGCGCTGTTTGTGGCGGGGAGCTACGCGGGCGCGAGCCGGCGGCTTGCCGCGCTCACCTGGGGGGCAGAGGATTTATCGGCCGACCTCGGCGCCGAGACCAACCGCGACGCGGACGGGCGGTTCACCGACACGTTCCGCCTGGCGCGCAGCCTGTGCCTCGCGGCGGCGGCCGCCGCCAAGATCCCCGCGCTCGACACCGTGTTCGTCGATTTCCGCAACCCCGACGGCCTGCGCCACGAATGCGCGGAAGCACGGCGCGACGGATTTGCCGGCAAGATGGCGATCCATCCCGGCCAGGTTGCGATCATCAACGAGGTGTTCACGCCCTCCGCCGCGGAGATCGCCAAGGCGCAGGCGGTGATCGCCGCCTTCGCGGCTTCTCCGGGCCTCGGCGTCGTCGGCATCGACGGCGTGATGTACGACCGTCCCCACCTCGAGCGCGCCAAGCGCACGCTTGCGCGGGCGAAGGAGGCGGGAACCAGTAATCAGTGATCAGTAATCAGAGACAAATCGTCTCCGAATACTGATTGCTGGCTACTGATCACTGGTTACTGATCAGGCCGCCTGGCCCTCGCGGAGCTTCTCCAGGCGCCGTTCCTGCGCCACATACGCACGCGCGGCGTCGGTCTTGAACAGCTCGTGTGTCTCGATCTCGTCGTCGGCAATGGGCGAGAGCGCCGCGTCCATATAGTCGTGACGGCGCGGGTCGTGCTTTACCTTCAGATAGATTTTGCGCAGCTTGGCATAGAGCGAAATCCAGCGGTAGAGCTTCCATACGGTTTCGGCCCAGACCTTCGGATAGAACCGCCAGATCGGCTCGATCGCCCGGCCGGGGCGGCGGTCGCGGCGCGATTTCAAACGAATGAAGCCGCCCTCGAGCGGATGAATGCCCTCGATGTGGATGCAGCCCTTGAACCAGGTGAACATGGAGAGATTGTTGCTGGCATTGACGCCGGTCGCGATCGCGCGCCGCATCACCGTCGCCGCGTGATCGAGGGAATAATAGGTATCCCAGGCGAGCAGATGGGCGCGGCCCCATTCCTCGCGCGACATCAGCGGATGCCCCATGGTCACGTGGATGCCGTCGTAATTGTTCATGTCCGGGTCCATCGGGACGCGGGCGCGGTGCATCTTCTGATGATCCTCGGACCCGGGCAGCGGCGTCAGATTAAAGAATTCGAGCAGATCGATCGGCAGCTCGTTCTTGATCACCTCCATGTCGTGACGGATCGATTCCAAGGTGTCGTGCGGGAAGCCGAGGATGTAGCCGCCGCAGGTCAGCGCCCCGATCGATTTCCACGCCAGCAGCATCCGGCGATACTCGGTGATCTTGTTCTGCCGCTTCTTGGCCGCCAGCAGATTGGCGGGATTGATGTTCTCGAGCCCGATGAACACGCGCCGCACGCCGGCGCGCCCGCACTTCTCGATGAAATTCGGGATGCGGTGGCACAGCGTATCGACCTGGATGACGAAGCTCATCTTGAGCTTTTCCACCTCGCGCAAGTGGATCAGGCGGTCGAGGATCGGTTCCCAGTCCTTGTTGCGGGCGAAATTGTCGTCGGTGATGAAGAACGTGTGGATGCCCTGGGCGAGATTGGCGCGCACGATCCGCTCGACGTCATCGGCGGTCCGCCGGCGCGACTTGCGGCCCTGCACGTTGATGATGGTGCAGAACGAGCACTGATAGGGACAGCCGCGGCCGGCGTCGAAGCTCGTCAGCCCGCCGATCGTCCGGTTGACGCGCGCGGCCGGCAGGATCGGCGTCGGCGCGCCGTCGATCCCCGGCAGGTCGTCCATGAAGTTGTAGAGCGGTTTCAAGCGCCCGCTCAGCGCGTCGCGCAGCACCGCGTCGAGGCGGTCTTCCGCCTCGCCGGCGAACAGCGCGACCCCCATCTCCTCGGCGCGGCGCACGTCCGAGTCGCGCTCGTCGAGCATGGCGATGGTGCCGGAGACGTGGAACCCGCCGACCGCCACCTGGATGCCGCGCTCGCGCAGCGGGCGGGCGATGTCGAGGGCGCGCGGGAACTGGATCGACTGGACGCCGACCAGCATCACCATGCCGTGGCCGGCGGCTTCGATCAGGCCCGCCAGGCGCGCGGGGCGGATGCGGGTGTTGGTCTCGTCGAGGGCGTGAATCTCGATCTCGACATCCTCGCCGAGGGCGCGGCGGTCGGCGCAGTCCTTGGCAAGGCCGTACAGCGCGGCGAGTGAGTTCGACGGAACCGCGGAGCGAAGGAACTGGATGACGTAGCCGTCGTCGTCGTAGTGCGACGGCTTCACCATGACGAGGCAAAATTTTTGTCGCGCGCTCCGCGCCGTTACTGCCGCCATGTGGCCGCTGCCCCGTGAACCCCGACGCCCAGCGGGGCGCACCGTACACATCCGGGACATCGAAGTCGACGCCGGAACGGCCCGCCGGCCGGATCGCCCGGTTACCGCGGCTTGTCGGGATCGCCGTATACCGCCTTCGGATCGAAGGCTTTTTCGGCGTCGCGGAACTCGAGCGTGACGGCGCCCTTGCGGGCACCGAGCGGCACCGCGCGGTAGAAGCACGAGCGGCGGCCGGTATGGCAGGCGCCGCCGCCGGCCTGCTCGACCTTGATCCACACGGCGTCCTGGTCGCAGTCGATCCGCATCTCCTTGACCCGCTGGACATGGCCCGAGGTCTCGCCCTTGCGCCACAGCGCCCGGCGCGAGCGGCTGAAGTACCACGCCTCGCCGGTCTCGATCGTGCGCGCGAGCGCCTCGGCGTTCATGTGCGCGACCATCAGCACGTCGCCGCTCTCCGCGTCAGTGGCGACGCAGGCGACGAGGCCGTCGGCGTCGAATTTCGGCGCCAGCAGCCGCCCTTCCTCGACCTCGGCGGGCGAGCCGCGGGGTGCAAACGAACCAGGATTGTCGGCCAAGGCAGTCCCCTGCGGGGGTCAGCGCGTCCCGCGCACCAGCGTGATGAACCGCACCTGCTCGGTCGCGTCGTCGCGGAACAGGCCGGTGAACTGGGTGGTCACCGTGGCGACCCCCGGCTTCTGCACCCCGCGCATGGCCATGCACATGTGCTCGGCTTCCATCATCACGGCGACGCCGCGCGGCTTGAGGATTTCGTCGATCGCCGTCGTGACCTGGGAGGTCAGATGCTCCTGGGTCTGCAGCCGCCGCGCATAGACGTCGATCAGGCGCGCGATCTTCGACAGCCCGACCACCCGCTCGACCGGCATGTAGCCGATATGCGCCTTGCCGACGAACGGCGCGATGTGATGCTCGCAATGCGAATGGAACGGGATGTCGCGGATGAGCACGAGATCGTTATAGGTGCCGATCTCCGCGAAGGTGCGGTCGAGCACGTCGGCCGGGCACTCGCGATAGCCGCGGAACAGCTCCTCGTAGGCGTTGACGACCCGGGCCGGCGTGTCGCGCAGCCCTTCCCGCTCGGGATCGTCGCCCGCAAACGCGATCAGCGTGCGCACGGCCGCGGCCGCCTCCTCGCGCGAGGGCCGCGGCGCCGCCGGCGCGGGCGCCGCCCGGACATGGTCGGACAGTCCCGCCTTGGGAGGAAACGACTTGATGATGGCGTCCATGACGGTCTCTCCGTTCGACCGGCGCTGCTCCGTGCGCCGGGAGTGTCACCGGGGTGGCCGCGTCACGTATACCCCCTCGCGCCATCACGACAATGCGAGAGGGGAGCGGACGCCGCATTCCCAACATGCATGGCTGGTGTAGACCGAAGCCCGGCCGGCAGCGCGCCCTTCTCGCACCGGCCGCCCAGCGCCTATATATTTGCTTACCGGCCGGGGGCAAACACCCGCGCCGTTCAAATTCAGGGCATCCATGCTCAACGAGGTCTACAACCGCCGCATTCTGGAGCTCGCGGGCACAATTCCGCGGATCGGGCGGCTGCCCGCGCCCGACGCCAGCGCGACCGCCCATTCCAAGCTGTGCGGCTCGACGGTGACGGTCGACCTGAAAATGGACGGCGATACGGTCACCGACTTCGCCCATGAGGTGAAGGCCTGCGCGCTCGGCCAGGCCTCCTCCTCGATCATGGCGCGCAACGTGGTCGGCGCCCGGGCGCAGGACCTGCGCGAGCTGCGCGAGACGGTGCGGCGCATGCTCAAGGAGAACGGCGCGCCGCCCGCCGGCACCTGGGGCGACATCGCCGTGCTCGAGCCGGTGCGCGACTACAAGGCGCGCCACGCCTCGACCATGCTCACCTTCGATGCGGTGGTGTCCGCCATCGATCAGATCGAGGGCAAGCGCGGCGCGGTCGCGGCGCAGTGAGCGGGGCGCCGTTCTTCGCCGCCGCTGCGGCCATGGCCTTCGCCGCGATAACCGCCGCCCACGGCGCTCCGGCCGACGAGGGCGAGGCGGCGCTGCTCGCCCGGGCGGAAACCGAATTGCCGAGGCTCGACCTGACGCCGCCGTTGCATCACCAGCTGGTCTGCATCAGCCTGGAGACGCTGGCCGAGTTCCGGCGGCGGGTCGGCGCGCATGTGCGGCGCTGCCCCGCCTCGCCCTACGCCGCCAAGGCGGCCGGCTGGGCCGGCGAGGATTATGGCGCGCAGTTTCGCCGCCACCGCTGCCGGCGCAAGCTTTGAAAGCCCCGCCATGGACCTCGACCCCCTGTTCGACGCCGCCCGGCACACGCCGCGCCAGGCCGGACGCGGGCTCGTCAGGCTCTACCGCTATACGTTCTCGGCCCTGGTCGGCTTCCACTGCCGGCACCTGCCGACCTGCTCCGCCTACGCGGACGAAGCGATCGGGCGATTCGGCCTGTGGGCCGGCGGCTGGATGACCCTGGCGCGGATCCTCCGCTGCCACCCGTTCGGCACCTCCGGCCTCGACTTCGTGCCGCAAGCCCCGCCCGCCGGCGCGCGCTGGTACCTGCCGTGGCGGTATGGAAGGTGGCGGGGGACGAACGTGGATCCTACGCCGGTGGACGCCGCGCGCCGGCCAATGTAAACCCCGCCGCGAACGACGACCGCTTACCTGCATTCGTAGGCAGCGAGTGAGCAGGAGACGAAGATGGTTGCAGTGACCTTCCCCGACGGGGCGCGTCGGGATTATCCCGACGGCATCACCGGCCTCGACATCGCCAAAGGCATCTCGCCCTCGCTCGCCAAGCGCACCGTCGCCATGGCGCTCGACGGCGCGCTCGCCGACCTCACCGACCGGATCGAACGCGATGCGCGCATCGAGTTCCTCGCGCGCGACGACAAGCGCGCCCTCGAATTGATCCGACACGACTGCGCGCACGTGCTGGCCGAGGCGGTGCAGACCCTGTGGCCGGGCACCCAGGTGACCATCGGGCCGGTGATCGAGAACGGCTTCTATTACGACTTTGCCCGCAACGAGCCGTTCACGCCCGAGGATTTTCCGGCGATCGAGGCCAAGATGCGCGAGATCGTCGCGCGCGACCGTCCCTTCACCAAGGAGGTGTGGGCGCGCGACCAGGCCAAGCGCGTCTTCCGCGACAAGGGCGAGCTGTTCAAGGTCGAGCTCATCGACGCCATCGCGCCGGGCGAGCCGATCAAGATCTACAAGCAGGGCGACTGGTTCGACCTGTGCCGCGGTCCGCACATGACCTCGACCGGCAAGGTCGGCGCGGCCTTCAAGCTGATGCGGACCGCGGGCGCCTATTGGCGCGGCGACCCGCGCAATCCCACGCTCTCGCGCATCTACGGCACCGCGTGGGCGAGCGAGGCGGAACTCGACGCCTATCTCAAGCAGATCGAGGAGGCGGAGAAGCGCGACCACCGCCGGCTCGGCCGCGAGATGGACCTGTTCCATTTCCAGGAAGAGGCGCCCGGCTCGGTGTTCTGGCATCCCAAGGGCTGGACCCTGTTCCAGATGCTGGAGAACTACATCCGCCGCCGCCAGAGCGCGGCCGGCTACATGGAGGTCAACGCGCCGCAGCTGATGGATTCATCCTTGTGGGTCGCGTCCGGCCACATGGAGACGTTCCGCGACGCCATGTTCTTCACCCAGCCGCGCGAAGAGGACGAGCGCACCTTCGTCATCAAGCCGATGAACTGCCCGGGCCACATCCAGATTTTCAAGAACGGGCTCAAGTCCTATCGCGACCTGCCGTTCAAGCTCGCCGAGTTCGGCAAGGTGCATCGCTTCGAGCCGTCCGGCGCCCTGCACGGCCTGCTGCGCGTGCGCGCCTTCACCCAGGACGACGCCCACGTGTTCATCACCGAGGATCAGATCGCGGCCGAATGCCTCGCCATGAACGACCTGATCCTGTCGATCTACGAGGACTTCGGCTTTCCCGACGTCACCATCAAGTTCTCCGACCGGCCGGACAAGCGCATCGGCGCCGACGAGGCGTGGGACAAGGCCGAGGCCGCCCTGATGGCGGCGCTCGATGCCTCCAGGCGCCCGTGGACGCTCAACAAGGGCGAAGGCGCCTTCTACGGGCCCAAGCTCGAATACGTGCTGCGCGACGCCATCGGCCGCGACTGGCAGTGCGGCACGGTGCAGGTCGACCTCAACATGCCCGGCCGGCTCGGCGCCTTCTACATCGACGACCACTCCGACAAG
>WNGG01003179.1_pt1 | contig 18534 bp, 16 predicted proteins | sample 5400661 | NCBI WGS metagenome assembly WNGG01 (sample SAMN13153372, study PRJNA577476) | soil metagenome | isolation source: 100 cm soil or saprolite under Garry oak tree replicate 1 | place: USA:California | collected 2016-06-15
CTCGTTCGAGGTGAAGGACCAAAGCAAGAGGCGCAGCGCCAATACCTTAGCGTTTGCGAATCGTACTGGGGGGAGGCGGCCTGTCGCGGGTCAGGCGGGCAAAGTGATTGGTGGCTGCTCGCCCTGAAGTGCCAGCGAGAGCGACGCATAACCTGTGGCCATGATGCCTTGCAGGCCCGGCGGTGAGGAAATAAAAGACGTCTGGTTGTGCCGAAGCCACGCGTTAGCGAAGAAGCAGGTGGCAACAGGTGTGAAGAACATTCGGGCGGTCTGCCACTTGTTGCCCGTGACCGCCCACGTCACGAAGCTCGCGGCAGCGCCAGCAACCAGGTCGGCCAACTGAAGGAATGAGTTGTGGATCGTGCTACCCACCACGACATCGGGGAACGCCTTACGGTGTCGCAATGGGCCGCACGTAAACGAGTGACCTTCGACGCTAACCCCAGTGTGCCAGGGTTCGTGGTAAATGTGAAAGTAGTTCTTCTCGATGTTGGCGTCGGGCCAATCAAGGCAGACGAGAAGCTCGGGCGGCACAATCTGGTGAGAAGGGTTGACCGTCGTTAGGTAACCGAGACGCTGAAGCAGGTTGGTCGTCGCCCACTGGTAATACTCCTTCCGGGTCTTGAAACCGAGGCTGCCCATGGCGCAAATGAACGTCCTCGCATTGTGCTGCGGCAGGAGAGCAAGCAGGTCCGTTCGCATCGCGTCTGCGCTCGCTCGTGCCGTGACCAACAGCGGACTCTCGCCTCGGGCCTCGTAGTACTTATCGAGGCGGCCGTCCTTCATGTTGTATTTCACTGGGTGACGAAGGTCGAGGCCGTAATGTCCCTTTACTGCCTCGATGTCGGACAGCATGGCGCCCAGCAGGTGGTGCTCGATGGCGTAGCCGGCCAGTAGGAAGACCTCGCGGTACCGCCACCCGAGTTTCGACGTCGTGAAGATCGTCTCATCACCAAAGAACACCCACATTGCAAGGACTCGCCCTTGTCAAAGGTGGGGATCAGTATGCGGGCAGGCGCTCGTTGCGCTAGGGTACGAAACGCCAAGCGCTGAGTTATGGATGGATCAATACGAGAATCCTTGACGGCGGGCGACTTCAGCGACTAGAGCTGCTCTAATGGATTTGCTAATGGAAAAGTGCGGTAGGTCCTGGTCCTACTACTGGCGATCCCGTGAATGGTGGGTCGGGAATTCCGTGAATTGCCTCGCGGAGTACGGTGGGAGCACTTCCGGGGGTCTGTAGAATGGGGTTCAGGGGGTCGCGGGTTCAAATCCCGCCGTCCCGACTAGTTGAAGAGCAAGCCTCACATCGACTTCTGGTGTGGGGCTTTTTCCTTCCCCTGCCCCGTGCTGTGAGTAATGCTGTGAGTTTCTCCCGGCCCTACCGGCTCACAATCCGGTTGGTCGGGTGCAGCACGACGTTCTTGATCGTCTCAGCATCGGCGAGCTGGTACGAGGTCATCAGCACCTCCTCAGTTTTCCAGCCGCCCGCCGCGGCGACGTCCTTCACGGGGTAACCCTTCCGCTCGGTCGCCCACTTCCGCCGAATCGGGTGCCACATTCCCCGACGCGGGGGCACAATCTTGGCGAGACGATGCGCCCGCCGCAGCCATTTATCAAAGAGGTGCCGACTACAAGGCTTCGTCGGATCCTTCGGTGACGGGAACACGGGCGCCTTCCCGATCGCCGCCTGCGCCTTCTGCTGCGCAAGGAGAGCTGTTCGCACGCTGCTGCTCATAGGCATGACGCCCTCGAACCCCTTCTTGTCGTGCTCGGCACACCAATGAATCGTCCCGCTCTCGAAGTCGACGTCGTCCCAGACCAGGTTTCGCCACGCCGAGATGCGCCGGCCAGTACCTTCGGCCACGATGAGCGCCAACGGCAGTAGCGGATGCACGCGCGGCGCGACTTTCAGCAGCTTGAGATACACGTCGTGCGACATCACCGGCCGCTCGGGGTTCTTCTCCTTCGGCAGCCGAACCCCTGTGAGGGGGTTCTCCCGCAGCAACCGCCGTCCCGCTGGCGTACGCTCCCGCGTCGCCCAGTTGAGGGCCGTCATCAGCATCACTAGGTCCAGCTCGACAGCGCGGTCCCGAACTGGCCTGCCCGGTGTCACGCCCTTGAGCCTCTGGTCGCCTTGGCGCCTCGCCAGCGTGTAGCGCCGCACGTCCGACTCGGAGAGGCTCGCTACATGGCGCGTAGGTCCGAGGAAGGCGACTACGCGCTCAAGGCAAGGCCGGTCGGCCAGCTGCGTGCGGACCTTCTTGCTCAGGTGCTGGGGGCTTTCCAGGTAAAGCTGGGCTAGCATGCCGATGGTGAGCGTCTCCTGGTCTAACGCCTGCTGGTTCGCGAGCAGGGAGTGGAGCAGCTCGTAGGCCTGGCGGATTGCCAGCTCCTTGTCGCGGTGCCCCAGCGACTTCCGAACCTCCTTTCCGTTGACGTAAACGGACCGGAACAGCGGGCCGTCAGGGCGGTCTTCATACAACCGCACCCTGGCACCGCGCTCGCCGACGGACTTCGACCAGCATTTCCGGTGCTTCATAACTTCCTCCGGAGTCTGGCGATGTCCTGGGCATCGGCGTCCGGATCATACGCCCGGCCGGAGGGAGTGGCAAGCTTCTGGAGGTCGGCGCGGCGGATCTTGTGGCGTCCACGGGGATTCGCCCGGCGGTCAGGGATGGCCCCGTTCCGCACGGCGCGCCGGATGGTCTCTTCACAGCGGCCGGCTTCCCGGGCTGCCTCGCCGGCGTCGAGCTCTGCGTCAAGGTAGGCATGGGCGGCGCCGAGGAGCTTCTTGAGTAAGCCAGTACGCGCCGCAGCCGCCTGCTCCGCACCGTTCTCGCAGAGCGTATCCGTTTCCTGTGCCGCCTCGCGGACAAAGCGGGCCAGCCACGACGGCAGGCCACCGTCGACGGGAGCATTCTGGGTAGTGGGGACGGACTCCTTCGCGTGGAAGAGGCTCAATTGGGTGGGGATGCGGGACGGAGTAAGCGGCATGGAAACGCTAGGATCCTTGGTCCTCTCACTTGTAAGTAGTCCCGCATGGGGTCGAGCGTGTCACAGCGGGGGGTCGAGATGAGTCCCCTCACTAAGAAATAGGCCCGGATGGGGGTCAGCGTGCCCGACCAGGGCTCCGGAGCGGCGGGGTCGGCGTGCGAGCCCCTCTCACTTAAGTACTCCGACACGGGGGCCAGCGTCTCATGAGACAGTGCGATCGGGGCGCGCGACTCAAGGTTAGGGGTACCCTTGAGCGCCCACTAGGCGCGAATGGGCGCGTTGGGGGGATCGGTGCACGCGCACCAGCGCGTGCACCGATATCTCCCCCACTAGCTTGCACACCAAGTAACGCGGCTGAAGTCAGTGCACTCCGAGGTATCCAGATCCTTCTCTCGTGACAGGTATGCTCGAGGCGGCGGCTCGGGAATGGGGCAAGCGGAGGGAGGATTGAGGGCCGGCGCAGTCAGCCCTATGTTGAGTGAGGTTACCCCCCTAGCTCCTTCGGGAGCTGGGCGCGAGGCCGTGCCGAGAGGCCGGCCTCTGCTTTTACCGTCTTGGGTAATGCGTCAAGCCGGCACCTTGCGCTTCCCCCGACGCTGGCGGGCGACCTGCTCCGCGAGAAAGACCTTCATGAGCGACTGATACGGGACGTCGCGTTCGTTGGCCAGGGCCTTGAGCTCCTCGAGCAGTGGAACCGGAAGACGAATGGAGATGGCCGCCGTGGACGGTCGGAGGTCTGGCAAGGCCGGCCGGACCGCCTTGCTCCAGTCGAAGTAGTCAGCGGTGTCGTGCTTCGCCCAGAAGCGCCGCTCCCGGTCCTCGTTCGCGAAGCGCGGCAACGGCTTCCTAGCCGCTCGCTTAGCCTTGCTCATAGATCCTCCGCTCTCGTCGGCTCATGTCTCGGGCTGAAATCACCCGCACCAACGTCCCCCGAATCGTGAAAACGACTGCTAGCTGGCGCGCGGCGTTGGTTTGTCCCAAGGCGGCGTAGCGTGGCTCGCGCTGCGAGTGTTCGATGTCTGGCGCCACCAGGAGCGGGCGGTTGAAGAACACCTGCTCGCACTCTCCCTGCGAGACCTGGTGCAGGTCCCAATTCTTGTCAGCGTTGCCGACGTCCCACTGAAAACCGGTGCACTGAGCCAGGTCATCGGGGAAGCCGGACACGTTTGATGTATATGCTGAATATATACGCTTGTCAAGCGCGGGGAGAATTCAGCAGACGGGTTGCGTGCGAGAGTCCGTCCTTAAGGGCTGGGAGCGGTAGCCCTTCCTGTCACGCGAGGCTTACTAAGCCCCCTGTACGTGCAGCAGGCGGTCGCGTAGCCGCTACTGTTCATTCTCTGTGCCTCCTAGCCAGAGTACGACGGCAAGGGTACGGGAGCTTGACGATCAGCGCGTAATGTAGAGGAAGTGCAGAGTCGGCAGAGGTTGACCGGCGGACTGCAGCCGTCGCACCTTCGGCAGGTCGCGGAAGACGATGTACGGCTGGTACACTCCTCCGTCAACCCGCCTCTTGCAAGGCGCACACCGGCCGGCATATTGGCCGGTGCGCGGGCACCGCGCTGAAGAGGCTGCTCAACCGATGAGTATGAGCACGCGTCCCCCCCCGCCCGGACCGAAGGGGCATTTCCTCCTCGGTAACCTGCCCGAGTTCAGCAAGGATCTGCTCGGCTTCATCACCCAGTGTGCGCGCGAGTATGGAGACATCGTCAGGCTGCGGCTCGCGAACCGGGTGGCCTATCTACTGAATCACCCCGACTACATCGAGTACGTGCTCGTCACGAATCACCGCAACTTCGTCAAGAACTCGTTCTTTTGGCGCCACGTGAAGGCCGTGTTTGGGAGCGGACTGCTCACGAGCGAAGGCGATTTCTGGCTGCGCGAGCGCCGATTGTGTCAACCGGCCTTCCATCGCGAGCAAATCGCCGGCTACGGACAGGTCATGGTGAACCTCACCGCGCAGATTCTCGCCGACTGGCATGACGGCGAGGTGCGTGACGTCCATCAGGACATGATGCGCCTCACATCGCGCATTGCATCCCGCACCCTCTTCGGCACTGACGTCGGAGCCGAGGTGGAGCAGATCGAGCCGGCGGTGAACGTCGTGATCAAGGAGATCGCGGTGCGATTCCGGCGGCCGTTCCCCATTCCCGACAGCGTCCCGACGCCGCGCAACCTGCGGTACCGGGCCGCGATCAAACGCCTGGATGACCTCATCTACCGCGTGATCCGCGAGCGCCGGGCGGCAGCGGGAGCCGGCGGGGAGCGGGGCGACGACCTGATGTCGCTGCTCTTGCACGCGCAGGACATCGACGGCACCCGGATGACCGATCGCCAGCTGCGTGACGAAGCCATGACCCTCTTCATCGCCGGTCATGAGACCACCGCATTAGCCCTGTCGTGGACGTGGTACCTGCTGTCGCAGCATCCCGACATCGAAGCCAAGCTCTGGGCCGAGCTCCAGACGGTCCTCGGAGGACGTCCGCCCGGCGTGGCGGATCTCGCCCGGCTGACCTACACGGAACGAGTCGTGATGGAGTCGCTGCGCCTGTATCCGCCCGCCTATGGGTTTGGGCGGGAGGCGCTGCAAGACTGCGAGATCGGGGGGTACTCGGTGCCGAAAGGCACCACGCTCTTCATGAGCCAGTGGGTGATGCATCGCAGCTCCCGCTACTTCCCTGATCCCGAAGCCTTCCTGCCGGACCGCTGGGCCGACGGCTTGGCCAAGCGGCTCCCCAGGTACGCCTACTGCCCCTTCGGGGGCGGCCCTCGCACCTGTATCGGCAGCGGCTTCGCCATGATGGAGGCGGTCCTATTGCTGGCCACCATTGCTCAGAAATTCCGGCTTACGCTTGTACCAGGCCATCCGATTGCGCTGTACCCTTCGCTCACGTTACGACCTGCCCACGGGGTGCGAGTCGTGCTCGAGCGGCGACGGTAAGCCCATCCGCTTCCGGATCTCCGCAAAGCGCGGATCTTCGCGGAGCCGTGCCGTGGTGGGGAAGCCGTAGAGTGTAAAGATGAGATACAGGTCATGCTCATCGCACGCCCGGTGCAGCAGCGCCAGCGCCTCGTCTCGCTCTCCCGCTGCGGCGGCTACCATCGCGAGGGTGGTAGGCTGGACGTATTCCCGCTGGGAGCGTCTGACGAGCTCGTCTCGCATCGCCCGCGCCTCGTCTGGTTTGCCCGAATCCGCATAGACAACCGCTTGGCCCGCCGTCCCCCATGGGTGTCGGCCCGAGATCGCGAGCGCCCGCTCGTATACGGCCAGAGCGTCCTCCAATCGCCCCGCCCCGTGATACGCCGCCGCCAGAACGATCTGCGAGAGGTACGCATCGGGATCGAGTTCCGCGGCCCGACGGGCCTGGTCCACGGCCTCGTCATGGCGTCGCGAGCCCAAGAGCGCTAGAGCGAACATCGATCGCGGGTACGCGGCCAGCGGCTCCATTTCGACCCCGCGCGCGGCCTCCGCAACCCCCTCCTCGTCACGGCCGTGCACCCACTGAAGATTGATGACCCCATGCCAGCACCGCGCTTGCAGGTAGCTCGGGTTGAGCTGCAACGCCCTACGGAACTCCCGGTCGGCGCCCAGCCAATCCCAATCCCACACCCGTACGCCCGCCACCGAATTGTGGGCCTCGGCCAGCTCGGGGCCCAGCTCGACGGACCGCCGCGCGGCGGCCCGCGCCTGCGGTAGCGCATCGCGCGGACTGAGAGCCCCGGACATACCCAGGAGCGTGTAGGCGTCCGCCAGACCGGCGGAGGCGAGCGCGTATCGCGGGTCGAGCGCCAAGCTGGCGCGAAACGCTTCCAGCGCCTGCCAGATGGCGACCCCCCGCTTGTAGAGTAGCCCACGACCCTTGAGATAGAGAGCGTACGCCTCGAGGTTCTCCGTGTGGGGCCGCACCAGCGTCTTCTGATCGCTGCCGGCCAGGCTTACCTGCAACCGCTCGGCGATCGTTCGGGCGATCTCCTCCTGAATCGCGAACACATCCGCGGCCTCGCGGTCGAACCGCTCCGACCAGAGGTGGTAGCCGTCCGCCACATTGACGAGCTGCGCGGTGATCCGCAGCTGCGCTCCCGCCTTCCGCACGCTGCCCTCGAGCACCGTGCCTACCGACAGCTTGTCCCCGATGACACGCAGATCCTCACGCTTCCCCTTGAACGAAAAGGCGGACGACCGACCCGCCACCCGCAGCCCCGGCAGCTGAGCGAGTGCGTTGATGATCTCTTCCGCGATGCCGTCGCCGAAGTAATCGATCTCCGCGTCCGAGCTCATGTTGGTGAACGGCAGCACGGCGATCGACTTCTGGATCGGCGCGTCGCGTGGGGCCGGGCTCCCGGGCTCCGGGGCGATCAGTGCCGCGGCGAACTGCGCGGCGCTGGCGTAGCGTTCCGCCGGGTCCCGGGCGAGAGCTCTGACGACGGCTCGGCTCCCCCAGACGGGGACGGCGTCGCGGACGCTCGACACGTCCGAGGGACGGTGCGTGAACCGCATCGCCATGACCGACTGGGCCGAGGACCCCGTGAACGGTGGCGCTCCGGCCCACATTTCGTACAGCACGCAGCCCAGACTGTAGACGTCGCTCCGGCCGTCCAGCTCCGACTCGCCGGCCACCTGCTCGGGGCTCATGTACGCGGGTGTCCCGAGGAGTATGCCGGTCTGCGTCACGCTCTGATCCCCGGCAGCCTGAATCGCGCGCGCGATGCCAAAATCGGCGACGACCGCATGCCCGGCCGAGAGGAGGATGTTCTCGGGTTTGACGTCGCGGTGGACCACGCCGTGCTGGTGGGCGTACTCCAGGGCGTCGGCCACTTCCCGGGCAATGATCAAGGCCTCCTCAACCGGCAGCTGATGCTCTCGGACGAGCCGGTCGCGCAGCGACTCGCCCTCGACGTACGGCATCGCGTAGTAGAGAAACCCGGCCGCTTCTCCCGAGTCGAGTAACGGCAAGATGTGGGGATGGTTGAGCCGGGCGGTGACCTTGATCTCCCGCAGGAAGCGCTCGGCCCCCAGCGCCATCGCCAGCTCCGGTCGCAAGACCTTGATCGCAACGAGGCGTTCGTGCTTCGGGTCTCGCCCGAGAAAGACAAGCGCCGTCCCACCGTGGCCGAGCTCGCGCTCGATCGCGTACCGGCCAGTGAGGGCGACTTCCAAGCGACCAGCGAGGTCGGACAACATGGCCTGCGACGTCTAGGAACAGTCCATGATAAGGGCGTCAATTGAGCCGGACCAGGTGCTCTCCACTAAGGCCGCCATGCGCAAGCCGCCGAAGCCCGGCACCGTGGTGGACGCGACCCCCCCCGGCGCTGACTATTCCTTGTAGAGCGTTGGGAACTGTAGAGCGTTGGGAACTGCTGCCCCACAGGCGAGAGATCGCGACGGCATCGCGCGCGCGCGAGACGGCGACGCTGGAACACGCGCTCTGACAACCGCTCGCTCCGCTTGGGGGCAGGTGTCGCGCAGCGGATTGGTCATCCGCTGCGCGGCGCTAAGCGGCTCTGCCTATTTTGATTAGACGGCGCGATGCCGGAAGGTTTGCCGCAGGACGTAGCCGCCCCGCGCTGACCCCCTTGTACGTGCATCAGGTGGCCGACGGTACACGTCTGCTGTGAAGCCCATCACGGGATAAGAGCGAAGGGCGCTAGACGCTTCTCCCAACGCCACTCACATCGTTGCTAGCGGTAGCGTTCGATGTGACCGCGACCCCATCGTCGGACGTTCTCGACCAGCGGCTGCAGCGACCGCCCGTAGTCGGTCAAGGAATACACCACTGGTGTTGGAATGCGCTCGGCCGCCTTTCGTGCGACGATCTCATCAGCCTCCAGCTCCCGCAGTTGTTGCGTCAGCACTTTCTGCGAGATACCGGCCATCTTTCTCCGCAATCCGGCAAAGTGCATCGGCCCCTCATTGAGCCAGTAGATGATGATCAGCTTCCACTTCCCTCCGATCGCCGCCAGCGCTGCCGTTAAGGGGCAGTCACTCACGGGATTCGCCCGCCGGCGAGGACGGGAGTTACCGGGAGGTTCCTTCTGGCAAGGCATCGTCATGTCGACTAGGGTAGCCAGCATGATAGTAGAAGTCAGAAAGTCCACGATCAAGCCCGGCTCAGCGCGATCCCTTAGGCAGCACCGATCTATCCCCGATCATGAGCGATCCTGCGCAGGATGTGAACGAGCTCTTCGCAAACATTCTATCGGGAGCGGGACGGGCACATGATCATCGAAATGCGCACATACAAGACCAAGCCCGGAATGCGAGCGGAATTCATCGAGACATTCAGGACCAAGAGCCTGCCGGCACATCAGCAGATTGGGATGAAAGTACTTGGCCCGTTTCTTTCGGTTGAAGATCCGGACGTCTTCTTCTGGATGAGAGCCTTCCCGAACCTCGAAAGCCGCGGGCCGATGAAAGACCAGTTCTACGAGGGCGAACTGTGGAAACGGGAGCTTGAACACAAGCTCCTCCCGATGCTAGAGAAGTATGACGTGGTACTCGTCGAAGCAGAAGGCGGCCTGGGATCCTGGCAGTAGAGGGAAGACGGACGCGTGGTCCTGGGTTCGACGAGGCGGAGCTGCGCGCTGTGCTGATGCCACGGTCTAGCCACACAGTATGATGCTCGCTGCGGCCTATCTGTCGGTTGCTCTCGCTCGGGCGCCAGCCGAGACGCTGCACATCCGGGCGCTCTCGCACGCTCCCTCCTTCAGCGGACAGGTTGACAGTCTCGAGTGGGGCTCGCCGAGCTTGATGATTTCGAAGCCGAGCGGCCTTGTGCGCGTGTGGGTGCTGCGTTGGCGGCATGAGGTCTACATTGCGGCACTGATCGAGGACGCCACCCCCTACTGGGGAGACGACTTCGTCGTCAGCCTGGACCCGTTGGGAGATCGATCGGCCGCACCTGATCAAGATGACCATCAGTGGTATTTCCGGCGCGTGCTCGACAGCAGCGTCGTGTTCACGGGGCGAGGCGGGCGCTGGCGCCCACCTGGGGATGATCCGCGCTGGCGATTGGGGAGGCAGCGCTCCGGCCGGGGCTGGGCGGTTCGTGAGTTGAGCGGCCGCGCCCGGTGGTCGATCGTCCTCAAGCTCGACGCGCTATGGTTCACGCGTTCTGGGCAACTGCGCCCCGGTATTGCGTTTCGCACTTTCGATGACTCCCCAGATGGGTGGTATACCTGGCCGGCCACGCCCCTCGGCCTCGACGGGCGCGACCTTGAGCGCCGACCGGATTTGTGGGCCGTCGTGATGCGCGAATGAATGGTCCGGAACGTGGCGGCGTCGGCATCGCCCTGATTGCCTGGCTGGCGATGCTCCCGGCGAGCCTTGTCGGCGAAATCGTTGCGCGCGTCCTCTTCCATGCCGAGTTGCCGGGCTGGGTCGCCTTCGCCGGGCTTGCGCTCCTGCTCGCGCTCGTCGCCCTCACTCGCGCAAGCCTCGACCTCCGCCCGCTCGGCGGATATCTCCTCGCGCTCGTCGCGCTCACTGCTGGCGGCATGACAATGGCCGCGATCGAGCGCGGCGCGGCGTGGACCGCATGGACCGCGCGGGTCTCCTACGCTGCGGGGATGGTCGCGGACTCGTTACTCGAGTTGATCCCCTGCCTCCTCCTCGCGCTCACGGCGATCGGGGTCGGGCGCCGGACACTCTTCCTCACGCGCGGCGATCTGCGCGCGCGGCGCCCACTGCCCTTCGGCCTTCCCACGGTCTCGTGGGCGCTTCTCGGCCCAGCGCTCGCCGTGCTCTTCGCGGGTCCGCTCGCGCTCCAGCTCATACTTAAGGCGCCGCCCGATCCGCGGCTGCTCAGCAGGGCGCTCGCCAGCCTACCGCTGGCGCTGGCCTTCGCGGCCTTCAACGCGGCGCAGGAACAATTCCGCTTCCGCATGGTGTTGCTCGCGCGGCTCGCGCCCGTTGTAGGCGCCGGGCAGGCGCTGCTCGTGACCTCGACGCTGTTTGGAATCGGCCATTGGTTCGGTCACCCCTCGGGCGCGAGTGGCGTCCTCATGGCGGGGTTGGCAGGCTACGTCTGGGGCCGCAGCATCCTGGATACGCGCGGCTTCTTCTGGGCGTGGCTCAGCCACGGCATGCAGGACGTCCTAATCTTCCTACTGGTACTGATGTCTGGCCGCTGACCGTGCGTCGCGACGCGCTAAAGCACCTGCAATCGAGTCAAGGTCCACTTCGCACCACGACCGTGCTGAAGGAAACCGGCGAGAAGCGCGTCAAGATGGTGGCCACCCCCTGCACGTGCATCACGGGGCCTGCAGGCTCAGCCAGTCTTTGCGCAGCCCGCGCACTGATCATCAGAACACGTATCGCACCCCGAGCTGGGCCTGCCAACGCGAGGCCGGATCAAAGACTTGATCTCGGGGCGGTAGCTCAAGAACGTAAACGCCGCGCTGATTCACGGTGTCGTACCCTGCGAGCTTCAGCAGAGGTACGGAGGGATCGAGGGTGGTAAAGCGATGCTGCCCCCACCGCCGGCTGATGAGGTTCAGGACGTTAAAGACGTCCGCTCCCATCTCCAACGACTGCCCGCCGAGGGACACAGTTTTTGTCATCCGCGCGTTGAGCAGGTTGGTCCAGCGGTTGCGGCAGCTATTGCGCGGCAGCAGTCGACCGCGATTGAGCCGCAGGCAACCCTCACTGTTGATGAAGTCGTCCAGCTTGCCGTAGTCCGCCGGGTTCTGGAGCGTGATGTCGGAGGCGTTTCTGGGGACGTAGACGGCATCATTCCTCGGTAAACCGCTCACAACGGTTCCGTCAGCGTTCGCGTCACCGTCGATCACATAGGTGAACGGCGTTCCAGATGCGCCAGCATACAACAGCGAGAGCCAGACGTGCCGCGGAAGCCGCACTGTAACGGTCACCGTCACGCGGTGCGGCATTTCGAAGAACGACGGGCGGAGCCGGCGGTCCTCCAACGTACCGTCGAGCGGTGTGTTCCCCAGGAGCGGTCGCGTTAGAAAGTTCACTAGCGACATCAGGTCGCTCACGTGGGAGTACGCATACAGCGCGCTCAGCTCGGCGCGGTCGGTCAGGCCCTTGCGCAGCTGCGCTGCCACGATGAGGGCGCGGTCGCCGCTCCGGTTCGAAACCCGGATCACCTCCCCGAAAGCCGGATTCCGCCACGCAGGAGTGGCCGTGCCAGTCGAATCGATCCTGCCGTAGAGCGGGCGACCCCCCTCACCGGCTGCTGCGCCGACCGGGGCGCCGAGATTGGCGTCCGTGAAATACCACTGCTCCACCCCAAGCGTGTACAGCGCATCCAGGCTTGCGGCGACGTCTCCGGGGAGGCGCCGATCGACGCCCAGAGCGACCTTCAAGGTTTGAGGGAATCTGAGGTTCGGGTCGAAGAAGCCGATGCGGGGCACCGGCTTGGCGCCCGACCCGCACGTCGTGGGCTGGTTGAACGGGTCGAACGGCGGCACGGCGACGCCGACGCAGGTCAGCGACGCCTCCTGGCCTCCGGTGTCCCGGTAGCCGTTCCCTAGCCATCGATACGGCGGATGCCCGCTGAACAAGCCAAGCCCGCCGCGCAGCAGGGTGCGGCCGTCGCCGGTGAGATCGTAGCTCGCGCTGAGGCGGGGGGACCAGAGGGCGCTGCCGGAGGGGAGGCGTCCCGTGTCGACGCCGAGGGACGTTTTCAGCGCAGTATTCGTGAGCACGGCGTCTGGGAGGAAGGGGACGTCCAGGCGCAGGCCCAGGGCGACCGTCAGCCGCGCAGTGGGCGTCCACCAATCCTGGACGTACATGCCGAGCTGCCGCACGTGGTAATCGACCACCGGACCCTCGGGACGCAATAGCCCGGGCAGCCCCCGCTCGTACTTCGTTGCACGCCCCGCGGCGAGTGAGTCCAGGCTGCTGAACGTCCACCGACCTGCCGAGTTGAGGAGCAGTGGGTCATGGAAGTGGAGGAGCTCGTCGTGGGTCCCGATCGTGATAACGTGACGGCCGATGCCGAACGTCGCATTGTCGGTCAGTTCGAGGGCGTCCTGCGCGACAACGCTCGTGGAGCATGTGTCGTTGGTCCCCGCGACCAGCCTCCCGCTGTCGGCGAACACCAGGATTCTTGGAAAGGTCGCGTTGGGTTGGCATTCATCGCGCAGCCGCTCATAGCTCACGATCAGCTCGTTCGACCAGCGGCCGCCGACGAGGCTATTCCAGATGACTCGCGACGTGTGTGCGGTGGACCGCTCCTGCTCGGCGACAGAGGTGAGGGCGTAGTAGCCATACTGGCGGCCGGCGCTGAAGCCGGTTCCCAGCCCGGAGTCCAAGAAGCCCTGACGATCCCCGTGGGCATAGTGGTGCGACACTTCGAGGTGATTGTTGGTGCCGAGCTGGGCAGTCAGCTTGGCGAATAGATCCTGCGCGGGCACGCGCCCGTCGGCCGGACCCAAGGTGCCGGGATTCAGCCCGTAGGTGTCGGTGAGGATGCGCTGGAATCGCGCCGCGCTGGCGTAGCGGATACCAATCCGCGCGAGGTCGGCTCCCGCGGCCGTGTCGCTGACCAAGGGGCCGGGGTCCGGCACGACCCGGGACTGGACATCGGCGCTCAGGAAATACTGGAGCCGGTCGCGCAGGATCGGTCCGCCGAGGCTGCCTCCGGACTGCCAGGTCGTGAAGTCGGCAGGCGCCCTGCCGGCCGAGCTCTCGCCGACGAGGTGTTGGTTCTCCAGGAAAGCGAACGCCGACCCGTGGACCGCGTTCGTGCCGGACCGCGTGACCGCATTGAGCAATCCCCCCGCGAAGCCTCCTTCCCGCACGTCGAACGGCGCGACCAACACCTGGAACTCTCGCACCGCCTCCGGGGAGATCGTGCGGGGCTCGACTTGAGGCAGAGCCACGGTCCGAACGGCTCCTCCCGGCGCCCGATCGAAATACTCGTCCGTGTTCTCGCCGCCGTCGATCTGGATACTGTTGAAGGATGGATTCTGGCCGCCGATAGAAACGCCTCCCCCAGTCTGTGGGGCCACCTGGGGACTGAGCACCGCTAGGTCCACGAAGTCGCGGGAGATGTTCGGAAGGCGCGCGAGAGCCGAGTCGGAAACGGTCACGACCGGCCCGGTCCGGCTGCGATCGGCGAGCGTGCCCCCGGTCGCAGCCACGAGGAGCGCCGGGAGTTCGATGGGGGCTGGCGCAAGCTCGAAGTCCAGAGTGACCCGCTGGCCAAGCTCCAGCATGATGCCGCTCCGGTGCGCCGGCTGAAAGCCTACGGCCCGGATCTCGAGAAGATATGGCCCTCCTACAGCGATCGTCGGGAGGACGTACCGACCGCCTGTGCGGGTCTCGACCTGCCACCGTTGGCCCGTGGAGGTGCTAGTCACGCTAACGGTCGCCGCCGCGATGGGCAGGCCGTCCCGGCTGGTCACCGCGCCCTGGATCGCGGCGGTGGTCACCCCCTGCGCTGCGAGCGGCGCGGCTATCACGAGTGCGATGGCGAGTGGGCTGAGCGTCGGGCCTCTAACCCTTTGGCCGTAGCAGCTGTTCGAAGGGCGGATAGTCGTGGAGCGGCTCGAAGCACGGATCGGCATGAAGAGTGGCGATCGGTTGCTCCCAGAATTCGCCGATGAGCCACAATCCCTCCTGGTGTGCCTGGGCGATCAAGCGCACAGCTCTCGGTCGGTCACCCAGTTGCGCGGCGATGCAGGCGTGCCAGTAGGCGGGGAACCCCTGCAAGAAAGGGCGCGAGCGTGCAGCGAGGATGCTGTCAGCCTGCGCCGCCTCCTGCCGATCGCCGCGTTGCGCGGCGAGGGCGCCCCGAACTCCCTGATAAGTCAAGCTGTCCGGGTGTTCGCGCGCGAGCTCCTCAGCAAGCACCCGCGCCGGCTCCCAGCGTCGATCCGCGTACAACGTCTGGAGGCGCAGGCGTCGGGCGGGTTCGGTACCTTGCTCCTGCACGGGGCGCCCCTCGAGCCAGGCGAGGGCCCGATCGAGGACCGAGTCGCTCGCGGCACCATACCCGTGTGCCCGCAGCTCCAGGGCTGTTTCCCGGATGACCGCCACCGGGGTCCGCCAGGGATGCGGCCTCTGCGACGGGAGTTCATCGAGGAGTTCGTTGACCTCCCGGACGCGCCCGAGCGCGGCCAGGGCCAGCGCTTCCTGCCTGAGCGAACCGAGGTTGCTCGGGTTCAGCCGCCGCTGGAGTCGGGCGGCCTCGAGTTCCTGCTCATGTTGTCCCAGCGAATGGTACGCCGCAGTCAGCCAATAGAAATAGTACGGCCAGTCCCGCAGCGCGCCGCGGTCGGGATGCAAACGCCGGAGAATTGTTATCGCTTCGCGTGGGCGGTCGATGAGCACCGCGTCCCGCCCGAGGTATGCGGCCATGAGCTCTGATCCAGGCAAAGCCTCTACTAACAACCGGGCGTTCTGGTAGACCGCAGGCAGATCCCCGTGGCACTGCGCGACCCATCTGTCCAACAGGAGCCGGTCCACGCGCGCTAGGTGCTCGGGAACCGTCTCAAGCTTCTTACGGAGCCCCTCGGTTTTCTCGCACTCGAACCGCCACCAATGGGCGAATGCCGCCCACACGAGGGGTAGTGTGTACGTCGAATCGAGGGCGGCCGCTCGGTACAACAAGCGCACAGCCTCAGCGGTATTCAGCCGGTTCATCGCATCGACCCCTGAAGCAAACTCCCGATAGGCGGCGTAGCTCGGAGGCTGACTCGAGCGTCCTTGCCAGTCTCTCAGTCTGGGGTCGAGCACCACGGCGAGGCTCGCGATGATGCGCTGGCGTAACGCGCCGATGGCTGGCCGCGGATCGTCGGACGTGCCAAGCACGGGGCCCAGACTGCGAACCAGCTCGCGCCGGCGTTCGTCGGTGATTTGCGCTGCGAACTCGAGACTGTCACCAGAACGGAAGAACGCGCCCCACACGGCGACCTCGGCGTCAGTGGAGAGCGCGAGGCTGTGGGCGGCCTCGGCTTCGTTGGGCGCTGCCCCACGGCCCGGCGGTGGCTTGGCTCCGGGATCGGCGACTTCCACCAGCCCCGTCTCAGAGAGTCCCCGGGTGATCCAATCGGCCGCCAGCTCACCCAGCCGGTCGAGCGTCGTATCACCGGTCCGGTTCGCGAACGTCGCCACGACGACCCGGCCGGCGCGGAGGTGCGGCCCGCGCGTGCTGCGCACGTACAACGCACTCCCACCGAGCGCGAGTGCCAGGGCGATCGCGACGGTCCACCAGGCCAGCCTTCGCGGGCTGGGCGTTACCGCGCGAGCCCCCGGGGCGGCGAACTCGCCTAGAGCAGTCGTGATCCTCGTTGAACCCGCAGGCGCGATGGAAAGCGGTTCGGCCCGCGTACGGGCCGCCTCTCGTGCCCGCACCGAGCCGATCAACGCTGTGGTTTCCGGGGCCGGCCGAACCTCAAGCTCGTCCCCGACCCGCGCGGCGAATTGCTCGTATGCCTGCACGGCGCCGGCGCGGTCACCCAGACGATCCAGAAGCGCGATCAGCCGCCGCACGACCCCTTCGTCGAGCGGCATGAGCACCGCCGCCTTGCGGGCCCACTTGACGGCTGTCGCCATGTCGCCCGCGGTCTCGCACCGCTCGACGAGAACGTTCGCCGCCCGGGCGGCACCTTGCCGCAAGCGAGTACGCTGCTCCTCGAGCCAGCGCTCGAACTCGTCGGCGCCAGGCAGGAAGAATCCTTCGAGGAAGTCGCCGTGATAGAGCGTAAGCGCTTGCTCGGCGTTTCCGGCGGCCACGGTCTCGTCGAACGCGCGCGCATCGCACCAGAGGGCCGCGGGGTCCAGGCCGACTTCCTCGTCGCCACGGCCCGGCAGCGCGGCAGGGCCGAGCGCCTGCCGCAAACCGTGAAGCGCTTGGCGCAGCGCCGCCCGTGCGTGGTCCTGGTCCAGGTCGGGCCAGAACAGGCCGAGCAACTTGTCACGCCGATGAAAGCGGTGAGGTGTCGCGACGGCAAGGTAGGCAAGGAGGGCGACGCGTTTCGGCTGGGTGAGCACCGCGCGGTGCTCGCGTCCGTCCGGGCCAAGCAGGTCCAGCGCTCCCAGCGTCCGAAACTCGATCACGGACAGGTCGCCAACGCTCGCATAACGCCCCGATCACAGTCCGATGATGCGCGGACCGTACGTTCGCCCGGTCAAACGTACGAACGGGCCCCGGGCTCGGCAAACGGTCGCCACGATCTCGGGAAGCTGCGCGGACGGGCGGCCAATGAGAAAGGCAGAGTGTCATGAGTCGCTCATTCGCGATGTGCGCCAGTCTGCTGGCGCTGGGAACCCTCGTCCAAGCGTGCCGGCCCGACGCAGAATCCATCGGCCTCACCGGGCCACGCCTTGTGGCGGACGCCGCCACCGAGGAGGGGCCGCGTTGGTCGGATTGGACGACGCCCATCAACCTCGGCCCGCTGATCAATGCCGCCGGCTTCGACCAGAGCGGTCCCGCGCTTTCCAGGGACGGGCTCAGCCTGTACTTCGCTTCTAGTCGTCCCGGCGGGCTCGGCCGCAACGATCTTTGGGTCGCCCAGCGGCCAAGCCGCGACGACGCCTGGGGGACGCCGCAGAATCTGGGGCCCAACGTCAACAGTGGCGGGGACGACTTCGCTCCGAATTTCTCAAGAGACGGACACTGGATGTATTTCAGCAGCGACCGTCCAGGTGGCTGCGGAGGACACGACCTCTATGTGTCCTACCGCCAGCACACTCAGGATGACTTTGATTGGCAGCCAGCTGTCAACCTCGGGTGCGTCGTTAATACGCCCTTCAACGACTGGCTCCCCGATCCCTTCGAGGATCCCGAGACGGGTGTCACCACGCTCTACTTCTCAAGTAACCGGCCCGCGGGGATCGGGTTCCTCAACATCTATACGACCACTCTAGGTGAAGACGGCAGCTTTGGACCAGCGGTGCTGGTGCCGGAGCTGAGCAGTGCCGCGCGCGACGCGCGTCCGGTGATCGCGCGTGACGGACTGGAGCTGTTCCTGGCGTCGAATCGCCCGGGCGGCCTGGGCGACTGGGACCTTTGGGTCTCGCGACGCGCGACCACTCAGGACCCGTGGGGAACGCCCGTGAATGTCGGCCCATCGGTCAACACACAGTACTTCGAGGCCGCTCCGGGTTTGTCGGCGGATGGCACGATGCTGTTTTTCCGTTCCACTCGGCCGGGGGGCTTCGGCGTGGGCGATCTGTGGATGAGCACGCGCCGGCACGGCTCAGTCGGCGGGCAGGAGCCGATCGTCCCATGACGCACGGGACTACACGAACGGAAGAGAGGGCGGCCCCCCGAATGACTCGGGGGGTCGCACGCTGTGAGTTCTGCTGTGAGTTTCTCACGACACTCGGTTGATCTTCGGGACTCGTGTTACGACACCGATGCCCAGAACCTCGCGTGATTACTACTTGGTGTCGTAACTCGGTCCCCTAACGAGTTGCATGGGGTTCAGGGGGTCGCGGGTTGAGCTTCGGCCGCTTCGTGGCCTCCGCTCCGCTCGCCCGGCTGCGCCGGGCGCCGGCCCTGACGGGCCGCGACCGAAGGGAATCCTTTAGGGGACGCGTCAAATCCCGCACTAAAGTACTTCCTT
>WNGG01007717.1_pt1 | contig 18526 bp, 16 predicted proteins | sample 5400661 | NCBI WGS metagenome assembly WNGG01 (sample SAMN13153372, study PRJNA577476) | soil metagenome | isolation source: 100 cm soil or saprolite under Garry oak tree replicate 1 | place: USA:California | collected 2016-06-15
CGTTTCATCAATAACGGCCAAAGCTGTATCGCCACCAAGCGAATCTTTGTAGTCAGAAAAGTTCTAGACGAGTTCCTCGAAAAATTTGTGAAAAAGACCAAATCACTTAGAGTCGGGGATCCTTTTAGCCCGGAGACGGATATCGGACCCATGGTCAGGGAAGAGGCACTCAAGACCTTGGACGGGCAAGTCAAAGACGCCCTCAGACAGGGAGCTCGTCTAGAACTTGGCGGCGGGAGACTGAGGCGCAAAGGTTCCTTCTACGCTCCCACCGTTCTCACAGATATAACACCCGAGATGAGGATGATGAAGGAAGAGACATTCGGACCGGCTGCACCTGTTATGGCAGTCAAAGATGAAAATGAAGCGATAAGATTTGCCAACCACAGCGAATTCGGGCTGGGAGCAACCGTTTGGGGAACTGATATGAGAAGGGCAGAAAAGGTCGCGCGAGAGATCTCAGCCGGACTGGTAACAATTAACAACGTTGTTGTCTCAGACCCTCGAATGCCCTTCGGCGGAGTTCGGCACAGTGGGATTGGTCGGGAACTCTCAAGATATGGAATGTTGGAATTCGCGAACATAAAATCGGTCCGTGTATACGAAAAATCGCCGCTCGCCCATGCCCACGTAGAATGATAGCCAAATAGGGACTTTTCTTGGGAGGCAGAACCACTCTTCTCTACTCCGAGAGGTTTCTGGATTACAACCTCGGACCCCTTCATCCCCTGCGTCCTGTAAGAGTCAAGCTAACCCATGACTTGATTCAGTCGAAAGGATTACTCGACGATGACGAGATCAAGATTGCCGCGCCACGAGTTGCCTCTGAGGCAGAGATTCTTCTCTTTCACGAGAAAGAATATGTTCGGTTGGTTCAGAAGTATAGTGAAAAGGGCTCAGGGCTCTTGGACGCGGGCGATACTCCTGCCTTCAAGGAATGCTTCGAAGCCACCAGTCTGGTCGTGGGCGCTTCCCTAGAAGCTTGCGACAAAATAATGAGCGGAAAATTCGCTCATGCCTTCAACCCATCTGGGGGACTGCACCACGCACATCCTGAACGAGCGTCAGGGTTCTGCATATTCAACGATCCAGCCGTGAGCGTTAATTATCTGAGGAAAAAATACAATCTCAGGAGACTTGTCTACCTGGACATCGACGCTCATCATGGAGATGGCGTTATGTACGGTTTCTACGACGACCCATCGCTATTAGACATCGATTTCCACGAGAGCGGAAAATACCTCTTCCCCGGAACCGGATTTCCGGACGAGATTGGAGAGGAGGCAGCTAAGGGTCTCAAGCTAAACGTCCCACTTCTCCCAGGCACAGGGGACGAAGCGTACCTGAAGGCGTTTCACAAACTTGTTCCAGATGTCGTAAGAAGATTCCGACCTGAGATTATTCTCGTTCAGTGTGGTGCTGATGGTCACGCGGATGATCGTCTCGCCCACCTTCGACTGACCACAAACACGTACAAGGAAGTTGTTTCCGAGATGCATTCCCTCGCACACGAGTTGTGCGAGGGCCGATTCCTACTGTTCGGCGGAGGAGGGTATACACTTGCCAATGTACCGAGGGTCTGGACGGTCGCGTTCGCAACTCTTGCGAGAAAAAAGCTGGATGATGAGATTCCTGAACGCTGGTCCAGAGAGTTCAGAGAGCTCACCGGAGAGGATCCTCCGAGCGCCTTTCACGATAGGCCTACGAACGACGATTCGAAGACGATTGGCGAAGTGGATAATGTGTTAGAGGAGCTGGCAGGCTACCTCGCAAAGTAGCGGCGTGATAGTGCAACGTTTATCTTTCAAGGCCTGGAGCGTTTGCGGCAAGGACCGTAGATGGGTAGCAAAGGAACCACATCGCTAGGCAAGATGGGTGGAAAGGGTACACATATCAGATGCAGGAGATGTGGCCGACACTCTTACCATGTTCGCAAGAAACGTTGCGCAGCCTGTGGCTTCGGAGAGATTACGAAGCTGCGACGTTACTCATGGCAGAACAAGAAGATCAACCGGACAAGAATAGTCTAGAACCCGCGATTTTTCGTCCCACGGCTTGTTTTGGATCTTTTATTCTTGAGATCGGATTGACCACAGCGGTTGCCTATGGTCGAAGTTAGATGTCCGCGTTGCAACCATCCAATGCATTGGAACGGTAGACTGAAAATATTCATCTGCGACACAGACGGATTCATACTGGGTTCAAACGACCCCTACGTGAAACGCTTGGAATACGAGATCGGCCTGAATTCCCAAGCCTCTTCCGGTCCCTACAGGCAAACTTTGCACATGGGTACTAGTGGGCTCGGCAGGAATCGAACCTGCGACCTTCGCCGTGTCAGGGCGACGTCCTAACCAGGCTTCGCCGACGCGTCAACGGCGTCTTAGACGACGAGCCCCGAGGGGCTTGGCCGAATGCTGATAGCGTATCAAGTTTTTCCCACAGCCATATTCGAGCGAGTTATCGAGAGTAGTGATACAGCTTATACCAGTTCCATGGAAAGCACGCTGTTTCATGATGGAAAAAATTCAGCGCTCGGTACTTGCGATCTCCCTTCTGGCACTAGTGCTCGCCGCTGTGAGCTTACCTGTCCACGCCCAGCCGACTGTCAACACGCGCGCCGATAAGTCAGCCTACGCACCCGGCGACTCAGGGACCATGACAATCTCAATAATCAATACTATTGGAAACCCGCTGCTGGTTCGCAACATCACAATATACTATCCATGGGCCGGTTACGATACCAACGGAAAATGGTTCACCGCTAATTACACCTACCCTGTTTCTCCACCCGTGGCCTTAGCCACCAAAGGAGCCAACAATTACTCCTACACAACACAAACGTTCAACATTCCGACCTGGTGGGGAATCAGCAGCCGATCACAGTTTGGCTGCCCGGGGAACACGAACACGAAATTCGGTTTGTACTCTGGATGCGTCCTTCTCGGAACGAACTCTACAACACGTTATGAGGGCTTCGATTTTGGAATAGCCATGGCACTAGCGGTTTACAATCCGTCGACTCTGTCAGCTATTCAGGAGTGGATACCAGTTGCAACTCTCATCGTTCTTGTGATCGCGACAGCCATCCTGGCCATGGTCATGATGAGGCTTGGCAATCTTTCAAAGAAACCGTAGACGTAGCGCTTTCTCTCTTTCTCTTCCCATCTTCTCTTCTTTTTTTTCGTGCCTAGAAAATTCTCCGTTGTTCTCAGTGTGGGAAGGCATTTTACCGAAGAGCTTGTGGGCTCCTGCTGGGCCCGTAGCTCAGTACGGACAGTAGCGTCGGCCCTCTATTAATCAGGGGAGAGCCGAAGGTCGCGGGTTCAAATCCCGCCGGGCCCGCCAGAAACTAGCCGCGATCTCTTTCTTTCTGCCGACCTACAATCAGGTGCTCAATCGCCCTCAACTGTGGATGAAGCCGGTGGGGCAATGCGTCCTTCAAGATTGCAAAGTCGGACGCTCCGAAGATCCTGAAGGCTCGGCTGATGGCGAGAAAGGCTAAGACAAACACGACGATCAGGATTGGTAACCTACGAAAAGGGCTAAGGTGTCCTATGAGAAGGTCATCGACGATGGCAAGGGGAACTCCTACTCCAACTGCAAGAAGAACTGCGATGGGTAGCGCATTCTCCGTGTGAGTTTTCACTGAGGACCCCAAGCTCCACCGAGCCAAGATGACGGTGCCTGCAGCGAGCACCAGTCTCCCTATGGCACCGCCTAGCGTTCCCAAGACTGCGACAGTGGAGGCAACTGTGAGCAAGCCGACGGCAGTTGAGGCGAAGGTAACGATGAGAACTTGTCTTGTTCGGCCAATTGCCTGGAGGGATGTTGTGAGAATGGCTCCTTGCGCGGTGAAAATTGTGGCGAGAGCTAAGATGGCGAATATTCCGGCCTGGCTAATGTAGGTAGGTCCGTAGACGAGCTCGATTGCGGTCGGGGCGATAGCGGCCAGGGCTGCTCCCAACGGTAGGACTGCAAGGTTGGTCAGTCTGAAGGCTACGGCCAGCCGTTCCGAAACCGCTTCTGTTCCTCCAGTGGCGTGGCTTGCGGAGAGAGCCGGATAGAGTGCTTGGGTTACCGGGATCCAGAGGACGGAGAGGAAGCTCACGCTGGAGACGATCAAGTAGTAGGCGCCGGTGGTTGAAAGTTGACCAATGATTGCTTGCAGAATGGTAATGTCACCGTATTGTTGGCCGAAGGCAATCAGGGCGGACCCAAATACTGGTAGGCTAAACGCCAAAAGTGGTCTTACGGGATGCGAGCTTCGCTCTGGTAGCTGGCCGTGCCAGAGATACGTGGAGAGGAGTACCGCTGCGAGCCCTCCTGTGACCCATCCTGAGATGATTCCTGTTACACGATAACCCAGATACGCGAGCAGGAGTCCGAGACCGCGGCTGAAGGGAATGTACAGTGCGTTCTGGTAGAGGTTCCGTGCATAAGCTCCCACACCGATGAAATAGGCGCCGTAGACGAGGACTATGTCCAGCAGGAAGCCGGAGAAAAAGGTCAGGATCAAGAGAGTTCCAGCATCAGACCTGCCGATAACCGAGGGTCCGACTAGTGGCGAGATTAGTGCGGCGATCGCGAAGCCAGCGGCTCCGACCATGATGGAGAGTCTCAGAATCGTTCTTGCTACTGCGCCAGCGGTTTGGCGGTCGCTCTTTCCAATGTTACCTGAAATATAGCGGGTTGCTGCCGAGGGTAGTCCTAGTTGCGTCAGAGCGACAAATGCGGCTTGGGCAGCAAGAAGTAGGGAGACTTGACCGACCTCGTCTGGTCTCAGGATTCTCGCGAGGGCAACGTAGAAGATCAGATAGGTTGTGTACGTGATGATCTGCTGGGTTGTGAGATACGCTGTGCCTCGTGGAACGTTGTAGACTTCGCCGGCCTTGGACATGTTATCCGTGCCATCATTGGCGGAGTTCTTCTAGATTACGGTCGAAAACTGACCAGATGAGGTCAGGGAGTTTGACACTATTTCAAGACACTTTTCCTCGAAAATGAGTCACGTAAAGTGTTGCCAGCCTCGCGCTTCAACTGTAATTTGTTTTTCTCCAATTTGAGTTGCGACTCCGAAACGTTCCTCTTCCACTATTCCGATTCTCCTCAGGGATGGAACTTGCCTCTTCAAGGCTTTGAATCTCTCCGGTCTGATCGTTACCACGAGTTCGTACTCTTCTCCTCCGTAAAGCGCGAGTTCCAAGGCCGACAATCGATGCTCTTTCGCGAAACTCTCCACTTCGGGGGCGACGGGAATTGTGTGGAGGTTGATTCCGACCTTGCTCGACTGTGCGATCTGGTGGAGGCTCCAGGCTAGGCCATCGCTTGAATCAATGGAACTACTCGTTCCATGGCTCTTGGATAGAATGATTCCTTGGGCTAACCGGGCTTCGGGCCGACGTGCAGCTCTGACGAGTGATGGATACTTCAGGAGATCACTCTTCCTCTTGGAGATGAGAATCCTCAGGCCGGCGCTTGATTTCCCGAAGGGTCCTGTCACGGCGACAATGTCTCCTGTTCTTGCTCCATCTCGTCGGACCAGGGTTTTGGGATCCGCAAACCCAACTCCGGTTATGTCTATTACGAGATCATCTGCTTGGTTTGTGTCTCCGCCGATGATCTTGCAGTGGTATTCTCGTGCTGCTTGCCCTAGACCTCGGGCTATATCTTGGACAGTCGTCCTTTTGGCGGGTGCGGAAAGTCCTAGGGAAACCATCAGGGCCTGTGGTTTGACGCCTTTTGCAGCGAAGTCGCTGACGGTGGCAACGACGGCCTTTCTCGCCGCTTCTTGAACTGTCATTCCTGGTGGGACGTCAGTGCTGCCGATGAGCATGTCTGTCTTCACGATGATCCAGGTCTTCGGCGAAAACGGGATCGCGGATACGTCATCATCGAAGCCTAGTGGTGTCCCTGGTTGGCCCGCGAATTGGTTTGTGAGTATGCGAATAATTTCATGTTCTGTTAGACTTTTCATCTAGGAGCAGGATGGTCCATTATGGTAGGAGCTTTAAGTCAAAGCGTTGTCGAGCGTTGGCTTGGTGCCTCGGTGGCTCAGCCTGGGCTAAATATTAGGAGAAGGTAACGTACAGCAGCTGAGTTTTGGATGCGATTTAGTTCGGTTATACCTTTGTTGATCATTTGTAACTTATCCGTCGCATCCGTCTTCTTGTCAGTGATCATGTTCGCCGCTGCGGAAGAGACTGTTCAGGAGGGCTTAGTGCCTGCAAGAGTCTCAGGAGGCGGCCCGGTTTATCCAGAACTCAACGCGACTCTTGTTCCAGGTCAAGCTTTTCTCACGGCCAAGGTAAACGTGAACAACCTCCACGACAACGAAACCACCCGGATGACTGCAACCTCCCTTGACATGATGCCGCAAATCCAGAGCACTCTGACCTCATCATCAACGATCGACCCCAGCGGGAGTTTGGCCTCGACCACGTTCTCGGTCAGCGCATCCTCAGTGAACTCCTCTCTGGGATTCGACGGGCTGAACCAAGTTCAAAGCTGCAACTGTGCGCCTCCAGATGTCCAAGTGGCAACAGGCCCGAACAGCCTCATAGAAATGGTCAATCTTGAGACGGAAATATTTTCGAAACATGGCACCTCAATCAAGGCTCTACCGCTTTCCACTTTCTTCAGCACAGGGGCCGACTCAATCTCAGACCCAAAGGTGTTCTTCGATGCCGCTTCGGGAAGATTCTTTGCTTCCATACTTGACATCAGCTCCCTCAGCATCAGACTAGCTGTGTCCACATCAAATGATCCTGCTGGAACATGGACCATCTTCACTCTAGGAACCGGTGGCAAATGTGCTGATCAACCGATAATCGGAATAAGCGATGACAAGTTAGTGGCCAGCGCCAACGATTTTACATCATGTTCAAAGACTGGTAGGCTTGCAGGCGCGCAGTTCTGGGTCCTCAATAAGAGCGAGATGGTGGCCGGTGCTGCAAATATCGACCTTGCTTCATTCGGGCCGAACAGCACGCTGTTCTCGGTGCATCCAGTTCACTCTCTGAGCTCTACTGCGAGTGAATTCATGGTCAGCACGGGCTCGGGATCCAAGGTCAACAGTGTCGAGATCTTCTCTATTACAGGAGTTCCCCCGGGGACTGTGGCAGTTAGCATGGTATCTCTCTCGATCTCGCCAATCACCCTGCCCCCTGGAGGGGTCCAGCCTGGAACAAGCGTCCTTGTAAATACTGGCGATGCTCGGGTTGAGGACGCCACTTGGCTCCAAGGGAAGATATGGTACACCTTCAACGAGGGTTGCACGCCGCAAGGCGACACTGCAACCCGCTCCTGTCTTCGGTTGACCCAAGTTAACACTTCCACATCAGCCATAATCCAAGACTTTGACTTCGGAGCGAGCGGCAAGTACTACTTCTATCCAGCGCTCCGCGTCGACAGCCTAGGTAACCTCGATGTCATCTATGGCTATTCTTCCTCCACAATCTTTCCAAGCCTTGCGGTTACGGGAAGGGCGACCAGCGACCCGATCGGGAGTCTAGCCCAACCCAAGAATCTCAAGCTGGGGTCGGCCGATCAGACAACGGGAAGATATGGCGACTACTTTGGGGCAGGCGTCGATCCTTCCAACCCGACCACCGTGTGGGTGGCTGGCGAGTACACTTCAAACACTGGGGGTGTTTGGTCAACGTTCATAGCCAACATGACCATTGTCTCAAGTGACTTTGTCGTTTCTGCGAATCCACAAGTTTCGATCTTGTCGCCGGGCCTTTCGGCATTGTTCAATATCAGCCTGAATAGCATCAATCGCTTCACGGGTTCTGTGAGCCTAACGGCGAATGTTTCACCCGTGGTAGCCAATGGTCCCACCACTGTCCTAATACCAACGACTTTGAACTTGACGACAGGCGGGTCAGGCAACTCGACTCTAACAGTTTCCACGACTAGCGCCACCCCTGCCGGCATCTACTCCGTCACCTTGACCGGAGCTAGTGGCTCGCTATCCCATTCTGTAGCTGTTTCCGTCCAAATTTTTGACTTCTCCATCTCGAATTCGGGCGCGATCACCGTTGTCCAAGGCGGATCTGGTTCTAGTACGATAAACCTCGCCTTGCTAGGCGGCCCATCTATGGCTGTTAGCCTCTCTTGTGTTGGAGGGCTACCATCCGACGCTTCGTGCTCCTTCCTTCCTCCCTCAGGCTCTCCCACTTTCACCAGTTCACTGACGATCACGGCTTCGTCCTCAACGCCTAGCGGCACCTACACAATTACCGTGGATGGGAGCAATGGGGGGCTTAGCCACAAGACTCAGGTTACTCTAACTGTTCTTCCAGCCAGTATCATGGGTGGCGGTCGAGGCTTCTTCCAAGAATAGTCGCAAGAATACATGACTGCGAAAGAGACAAGGAGGCGACTAGACGGATACCGCAACCCCTCACACTCCAGTAGTGTTCATCCTCTTTCGACGGGCCTGGGAAGAGGCACATGCCGGCACCGTTGAATCTCATTTAACTTGCTGCGACGATGGCGCGAGAAAGAGCCGACGTTCTGATTCACTTTTCAGGACTGGGGTTTGGGCCACGTTTCCTCTTTCGAGATAACTCCGCTGTTGAGGCTTAGCACGGCCAACTTAGATCCGTCGGCTCGCTCGTTATGGCGAGATCGATTGATTGCAGAATGCGATACCGTTATTATGGTCCTATGTTCGTAGTAGGATGGTATGTTACGGCTGAGAACGCTGCTGGTTGCTCTAGGAATAGTACTATTGTTGGGCATGGGGACCCGTGCATCTTCACTAGACTTGCTCCCCTCGATTCCACGGGCTCACGCTGCGACTGTCTCTATGGTCTTAACAGGTTGCGCTTTCGTTACAGGCAGCTGCCGAGCCGCGGGCTGGAACGGCACGACGACGCGCCCTAATCCTACGATAACAGTTCAGCAGGGGGACATTGTCTCGGTGACATTGAGCAGCGCTGATACTTTATCGCATCAGTTCCTAGTTGATGCAGATACTGATGGTGCGGCTGATGTTGCCGACTGTCCAACCACGGATCCTTGTTCAAAAATGTTTTTCTCCCCTACACCGTTTACCTACACCTTTACTGTTAGTTTCCCACCCGGCACATATTCGTATTTCTGCATAGTTCATCCGGCGAGTATGCTTGGAAGCTTCGTGGTGGTTTCTACCCCAGTGGGCGGCGCGCCTCTCGTTGTGAACAAACTGGGCTTACTGGCTCCTTACATCGGATTTGCCACCGTGCTAATGGGACTGATTGGCATAACGCTCTTCCACGTCAGGAGGGAGGCTCGCAAAACCGAGTCATAATCTGCCGGCGTCCAGCTCCATCCGTCGAGGAAAACGAAGACGTCCTTACGACCCACTCCGACCTTCAACATAACTCAGCCTTGCAAGGAGGAGCAAATGTAGAACTTGTCCCACTGTGCGAGTTGATGATCCCAAACTGAATCTGGGCAGTAACTAGTACTCGTTGAAATCTTCACACAAGTATCCGATACCAACACGCTAGGAAGTAGTCCTGATTGTGCAAGAATCATAGGTTTCAGGCTTATACGTATGGAAAGACAGGTGATTCCCTCATCCTCGGTTCGAATAGGCGGTGACAAGGTGGCGAGGGATTCGCATAGAGCGGAGTCTAGCAATAGAGGAAGACAGCTAGACCAGGTCATAGACTCACTGATATCTGAACTGCCTAGAACGCCGTCTATCCTAAATCGACACTCCAACCTTTCGAGGAACGGTAGGCTAAAGGCCGCCCTGCTCTTGTCTCTAGCAATCACCTTGTCGCTAGTCACTTTATTGGGAGTTATTCCACTATGGGGTTCTGGTTGCAGTCCAAGTCCAACCAGCTCAACAGCTTCTAGGAGCATAGCGCTGATAGACTCCCTTGCTGTAGACTCTCCAAACCCGGGTCTTGTAGAGAACATCTCATCCCTGACAAACGTGGCGGGTTACTCTCTTGACTATTATTCGCCCGTTGCTGTAACGATTGACTTGTTTCAGCATCTTCCAGAGAAGGGATATTCCATGATCATTCTGAGGACTCATAGTACGTGGGATGGGAACGTGGTCGTCACCTCTGAGCCTTACGACCCTCATCAAAGGATCATCGGTCAAGTTCTGGATAGGGTCGGAGACGCCAATGTTGGAGGCCGTCAGTACTTCAGCCTGACACCTGGCTACATCGGAAGCACAATGTGTGGACGACTTCAAGGGGCCATCGTTCTATCGATGGGGTGTACCACTGGCAGCGGGCAACTTGCGAAAGCCTTCATGGAGAAGGGAGCACGTATATTCGTAGGCTGGGATGGCGTGGTCACCGTTGCCCAGACAGACTCTACTTTTCAGGCCTTGGTGGGGCTCCTGCTGAAAGGTGAATCCGCGCACGAGGCGATTCAAACTGTAACGCCTGGTCGCGGTGTGGACCCAACAGCTGGTCCGAACCTCGTACTCTACGGACAATAGGTCGATGTTGGTTGGTTGATTGGTTGGATTCTTTCGCTTCACGTCTAGGCACAAACTTTAGCCGGCGAATGCGAGCGACTCTCTAAGTCAGTGTGATGTTCTGGTTCTCCTGGTAGAACGATGGGGTTCCGGTTACCATATCGAGAAGCGAGGAGACGGTGACCACAAAGAAGGTTTTGGCTGTGACGATTCCGTTGTGGGTGTTGTAGAAGGTTGAAATGGACGTTGCGTTTTGGGGGTTCAGCGTGACAGCGAAGGTCCACACTGTTATCATGTGCGGCGCTAGGGTCCGATTGATCATCCAACTGCGCGTGACGGGGATGCGGTCGAACAGGGAAGAGTTGCCGGACACAAAATGGGTTGAGACGTTGACCAGCGTCGGCCTTAAACCACCATAATCCACGGGGTTATCAGCTCCTACTTCTACCAGAATGCTCGTCTGGTTTGCGATAGCGCCTTGCAAACTCATTCTGGAAATTGTGAATTGTAGTTGGCCGAGGGAAGCGTACAAGAGGAGATAATCTCTGCCACCTAGTACGAGGTTGACGGCTGAAGCTGCCGACAACAGGACAAAGACCCAGGGAATAAGTCGTCTGGTCTTGAGCTGAAGCTTCATCTGGGTCCCTACTCGGATATGTCCGCGTTGGGTTTGTTTGACGTTAAGGGTATCGGTCCAAAGCTGGTCCCGGCGAAGTCAGGTTTGGTCGTCTTGGGCTGGGGGGTTTCCCTCGCTAGCTTGGCTTTGACAGGTATTCTCCAGGGCATTATAATTCCCCACTCTGCTCAATACGTTCCCCAAGCGGGTGTCGGAATATTGGGAGTTGCTCTCTATTATGGGGGAATATTTGGCTTGTCGATTTTGGCAGGGTGGGTGCTTGCGGATATCTCGAAAGCGGTGCTTGGGTTCTTCGTCTCCTACGGTGTTGGAGTGTTCTTGACGTTTCTGGCTCTCGCTGGGCCTGGTTTTGCGGGGGTAATTCCTGAGTCGGTCGCGGAGCTATCGGCTATTGTGTTCACTTTTACAGCGCTCTTTCCCCTTGCATTTCTCGCGGGGATGGTTGGCGGGCTTCTGGGTGCTGCTTCCTCGGAGGCTTAGCGCTTTGCTCGGCCCGGTGGACGAGCGGTATCTCGCCTAACGAGAGGCTCACGCTAGAGTGGAAGAACTGCTAGGAATCGTTGCTTTCCATCTCAGTGCGTAATGCTTCCATCCTTGAAGCCTGTCTGAGGATTGATGTAGCTGAAGAAGCTGGTTTCGCGATCCGGTCGCTTCGGGGATTAGGGGAGGCTTAGGGTACTCGTATCTGGGCAACTAATGCTAGAACATAGAGTATCATCAGAGCAATGATGAGAACGCTGAGCCAGTACTTGTTATTCATTTTTTGCATGTCTCTGGGGCAGTACTTGCGATGCATCATTGACTTCTCTCCTGATCCGCTTATTTCAGTGTGACTGCCCGGGGACTGACGGGTCCAAGACGCATTCTCATCTCCAGGATTTGCGAATAGTCGAAATCGTCGCACTGCGCTTCTTTCGCGAGCGTTCTTGTCGACCTTTCCGCACAAGTGTTGTGTCTATGGAACAACAAATCGTCTTTGGGGTTGGGTCGCTGGTTCAAGTCCCGCCCGAGGCTCCAAAAAAACCAACAAGTGTGGATGGTCTCGCATCCTTTTTCTCCGCGGGAACCGCTCTTGCGTCGTGAGACTGCTGAAACGCACCCCCCTTTTTGACTGGACGATTTCCTGTCAGGCAGTGATTCTGGGCGAGACTGGTTGATCAGGGCGCCATTCAGGCTTGGTCGCGACAGCGAGTACCGTGCTCTATCCCGGAATTCCCGAACGATTTCTGGTCGAAAATCCAGCGCTGGCCCAGGTTCGATATCAGGGCTGATATTGCGCGATTTCGTGAGACGGAGGTTTCGCGTCGACCGCTCTTGCGTCGCGAGATGCTTGAAACATACCCCCTTTTTCGCCGAGACAATTTGCTGTCTGGCAGGGTTTCTGGGCGAGACAGGCGATTCAGGGTGCAATCCAGGTTTCGACGGCAGGGCAAAAAGACGGGAAATCTAGGGCGATCTCCGAACGATTCTAGGGCGAGATACAGGAGTGGTCCCAGATTCGCGATCAGAGCTGACAACGTGCGATTTTCTTACCTTTCTTGTTTGGAACGCTGAACAACATGGGAATAAGGATCTCGAAGTAGCAAGGGCGTGTTTTGAGCCGGGCTCGGGATCGAACATCCTGTTCCCCTTTTTCCGAACAATTTTCACGAACGAGCAAGGGCTCGCGTCTAACGGGGGTTCTAACAGCTTAGGTAGGTTTAGAACCATCTCGACACGAGATTGTTCCTGAGCGCTTGAAGGGAGGCGCGATTATTGGAAGGACCTCGAGAGTTTGAGTTTGTGACTTTCGATTGTTATGGGACCCTGATCGACTGGGAGTCGGGTATCCGGCTCGCTTTCAAGCAGGCCCTTGAAGGCTCAGGACTGAGCCAAACCCAAGAGGGTGAACTGTTCGAGCTATATCTGGAGGAAGAGAAGAGGATCGAGGGCAAGATGCCTTACCGACCGTACCGCGAAGTTCTATCGCTAGCAGCATCAGGGGCTGCAAGAAAATTCGGAAAGAACATTCCGGACAGGCTGGCAAGTCTTCTTGCAGAGCAGCTACCGAGCTGGGCTCCTTTCCCCGATACGAACCCTGCACTTGAGAGGCTTTCAACAGAGTATGTGCTGGGAATATTGTCGAATGTTGATAATGATCTTCTTGAGGAGACATTGAAACACTTCTCGGTTCCTTTCGATCTCGTCGTGACTGCTGAGCGTGTGAGGTCCTACAAGCCTGGAATCGAGCATTTTGAAGAAGCGCGGAGGACTATCGGAGCTGATAGAGGATGGCTTCATGTCGCAGCAAGCCTCTACCACGACATCGAACCTGCGTCAGGGCTTGGAATCAATACCGCATGGATCAACCGGAAGAACAGTCCTGAAGGAAAACGGCTCAAAGGCAGGATCGTCAGAGAGGCCAAAGACCTGACTCAGCTGGCGGATTGGCTCACACCCTGAGGGACGGGGCGAGTACACAACGGTCTCGTGAAGGGCGAGGCGCGGGAAAATCGACCATCCCCGGGGGTCACATAAGAGTTAGCAGAAAAAAATAGTTTTCAGAAAAAGAAAATGCGAATGACGCGTTGTTTGTTCTGAAGAAGGGAATACGCGGTTCTAGAAGAAGGGTTGGATTTGTCTACTTTCCCGGGCGTCCTTGAAAGCCACTCGAGCCACGTGGGGTCCCTCAAGGGAGCCTTTTTTTCCGAGAATGCGTTTCTGTCCCTCAACCTGATCAGAGTACAGTCTGGGCTCCGATCACTTGGGATTTTTCGAGTTTCCCAGCATGAAAGGTCCCTTGAGGCTCGACTGCTTGTTCAGATAGTGAATCAGGCTGGTAAATGTGGTATATCTCCGGCTTCCTAGAGTCATCTTGAGATTCCTAACAGGAAAGAACGACCCTGTACCATAGACATTATAAACGAAATAGGGATTAACGCGCAGTTTGGAGCGATGGAGTCGTTAGTAGTATCTCCAACCGCTGAGCCTCGAGGCTCTTCAGACATTGGGGACGAGTTCTTTTTCCTGAAACTCTTCCTTCAATATACGACAGAGTCGGCCTCGCGGGCTAGAGCGGCCCCCCTTGAAACAGAACTCTTCGGAGTCGAGACACGAGTAGAAACGCTCGGTTTCAGCGCCGGCCCTGCCATCTATCCCGTCCTTTAGTCTAAGGGCCGTTCCAGGCACCGGCTGGTATGACGTTTTCGATGAAGAGCGCAGCTTCAACGCTAACAGTGGCCACGTCGAAGTCGCACAATCTCCTCACGAATTAGCGACCCTTCTCGCTGAGTCCACGCAAGACTGCAGTGGTCACTGGGCACCTGAACTCTATCCTCATACAAGAAGTTTGGTAGCGCCTATACCGAAAATGTGCACTATAGTTTCTTGCCGAGGAACTCGCTCACAACAAAGAGTCTGGTTCTGCGTCGGCAAAGCGAGCAGACCGTTCGGCTCGGGTCACCGTGATGGCGCCCGAGGACGTGAAAGAAAGTTGAGAATGAAAACAAGATTCGTATCGTTAGATCCGCACCGGCAACACGTCAAAGTTGCGCTCAAGCATGATGGAGGTCTCTGACAGATTTGTCAAAGAATCCAGCTATAGTCAGGATGTCCAAGGCTCTACTGATCACCGGCTTCGTTTTACTGGGGTCGCTAATGGCAGCTCCACTGGCGGCCTCCAACCATGAGTCTCATCCTACTAGTAATTCCCTAGCCCCATTGGCGAGCGCCCCGTTCGATCACATCGTTACAATTCTCATGGAGAACCAAGGGCTATGTGATGTATACGTTGGATGCGGAGGGTCGGCCACATACATGAGTCATTTCGCTGACCAAAACGTCCTTGTAATGACTTGGGGGACGACCAGTCACCCGAGTGAAGGAAACTACATCTCGCTAATCGGAGGAGACAATTTCGGCCACACGAATGACGGTTATTGTTGCTGGGGCATCAATGCACCGAACATCGTAGACAGGATGGAATCAGCAGGACTGACATGGAAGGCATTTGCTGAGGACGCTTCAGGTTCGGGAACCTGCAGTTTCAACCCACCCAGGGGAGCAGACCATTTCGCCTTTCTGACCTTCGCTGACATTAACACTCCCGCAAGATGCGCGAACCTTCTCACCACAACATCATCCTCCGATACAGAATTTTTGAACTCCCTGAACTCGGCGAGTCCGGCGAACTTCATCTGGCTAACCCCGAACGACTGTAACAATATGCATGACTGCGGCATCGCAGCCGGAGACAGTTATCTTTCAACGCTTGTTCCACAGATTCTGTCAAGTAAAGAGTTCACTACGACAAAAGCTACTCTTCTGGTAGTCTTTGACGAGGGATATACTGGATGTTCTAACACTGGGGGTACGGGAGAATGCGTTTACGCCTCGTTCAGTGGTCCAGTAGCAAAGAAGGGATTACAACTTAGTCCGCCCGGTGCGTCTCACTACTCGTACTTGTCAACAATCGAAGCTGCCTGGGGACTAGCTTCGCTTACTTCCAACGATGCGGGCGCGCCAAACTTGCTCAGTGCTTTTGGCGCAATTTGTACAACCAACTGTCCTCTCGCGACGAGCTTCGCTTTCCTTCCCGCAAGTCCATCGGTGAACTCGCTGGTCACTTTTACGGCGATAACGACCGGCGGAATTTTACCGTACACTGTTGGCTGGAACTTCGGTGATGGAGGAAGCGGAACAGGACCTATCGTAACTCATACTTACACTTCGGCGCAGTCGTTCACGATCACAGAGACTGCGAAAGACTCGTCTACGCCGACGCAGACCGCCACAAGCTCTCAGCCTGTCACAATCCTTTCAATGCCCCAACTCTCCACTACCTTCCAGGCTTCCTCATCCTCACCCCAGGTTGGCGAAGCTGTGACGTTCACTGAGTCTGCGACAGGCGGAACCTCACCCTACACTTACACAGTAACGTTCGGGGACGGTGGAACTGGTACCGGAGACCCTGTAACCTACGCTTACTCTGCCCCAGGATCCTACACTGCCACAGTGACCGTTACCGACTCAGCCTCGCCACAAGCAAGTGTCTCAGCAAGCATGACCCTCAATGTGCAGGCGCTAATCCCACCCACACTAACTGTTCCTGGAAACCAGACTGTCACAGCAGGAACATGGATCAACCTTACGGTCACAACCTCATCCGTCAACATAGGCGGCACCGTCATTCTTTCAGCAACGGGGCTACCGTCGGGCGCATCATTCGACCCGACGACCGGGCTTTTCTCTTGGAAACCCGGCACGAGCCAGACCGGATCTTACGCGATCATTTTCACGGCGTCCGACAGCAGCTATCCATCCACACCTACGAGCAAACCGCTGGAAATTCAAGTAAACCAGGCCGCCCCAGGAGGGTCTAATGGAGGAAACGGAGGTTCAGGGGGAGGCTCGAGTGGAAGCTGTGCACTCTGCGGAATATTCCCGAAGATCTCCACTAGCATCGGTATTTTAGTTGTTGGGGGACTTCTTGGGCTAGTTGGTGCCCTTGCAGTTCTCACAGTCAGGGCTCGGGCGAGTCTAGAACGAACAAAGCGACGGTTAGGAAATTGAACGTCGAAACGAGACTGGGACCCACAGGTTCAGACCCGCGACATCATGCTACTCGGGTCCAGGGGAAGAAGACCTCAACATTGAGAGCTCACTTACTAGCTGCTATCCTGATTATTGGGATAATCGCGATGCCTGCTCTGCCGATCGCACATGCAAGTGGGAGCGGCTTCGACAACATAATTATCGTCGCCGTGGAGAATCAGAATTATGCTGACGTGATGGGGAACGGCACAGGCAGTACTAATGCTCCATTCATCGCAAGCATGCTGGCCGCAGGCGCGACCATTCCCCTCTATCACGGTTACGGTGCCGCTGGAAGGAGTATCACGGGATGCTCCGCCGGATGCTACACGGCACTCATCTCAGGCTCAGACCAGGGAATATCAGACGGATATTCATGTTGCATAACCGCACCGACTCTAATGGACAAGATGATTTCTGCAGGTCTTAGCTGGCAGGCATATTGTGAAAGCGGATGCCCAAGGGGCAACGACCACTTCCCATTCACAGGATTTGCAAGCATAGCCAATAGTCCAAACATATTCGCTAGCAGTAGTGTTTCAACAGCCGACTTTGTGGCGGCCGCAAGTTCGGCAACCCCTCCTAACCTGTTGTGGTTCACTCCAACAGACAACCACAACATGCACGACAATAGCATACAGACCGGAGACACTTATCTACATGAGTTTCTTGTCGGTTCGATCGGAAGTCTAGCCAGCCCGGCTAGTGGGTCCCTTCTCGCCAGTAACCTCTTCCAGCCAGGTCACAGAACATTATTGGTTCTCTGGTGGGACGAGTATGACCCAGCACCGATTCTATTCTACGGGACAATGGTCAAGCACGGATTCATTTCTTCCAGTGACGTTTACGACGAGTTCTCGATTCTGCACCTAATGGAGAGCAACTGGGCTATTCCAACTCTGACCTCCAATGATGCGGCTGCCTCGTCGATGACTGAGGTCTTCGGATCGTCAACTCCACCTTCTGGAGGCTCAGGTGGAGGGTCCACGGGGTCAGGCGGCGGTTCGGGCGGGAGCTGCCTGTTGTGCAGTCCCTTTCCTGGCCTGAAGAATAAGGCGAGTTACAACGGTCCAGCGAAGACGTCGCGCTCGAAAATCGACTGCCCTAGGCGGTCGTGAGAAGCACGGTTATTTTCGAAACCGGATTGTTGGGTTTGGAAGCCCAAGATCTAGCTTCGAGAGTTTCTCTGTGCTGTGGAAGGAGCCCCGGTCTAAATGTAATAGTCTCACGATAAAACTTCAACATGAACCACAGTGGTTGCATTTTCCCCGTATTGTTCTGTCTTCTGAACGCTGAGATAGTATGTTCCGCTTTGCTGAACACTAACATTGAAGCCCCCCTGAGTAGTGTTTGTAACCTGCTTGTCAAAGAGGTAAGTGGTCGCGGCCTGGTTCTGCTGGTACCAGAACGTTACAAAGACTAGATACTGGACGGTGCGGACTGTTATGTTGACGTTTCTGTTTCCGAGAACATAGAGATCGAATTGCCATTGATGACTCTCCTTTAGCGTCAGGCTATCATCTACTAAGACCCTCGGAACGTACTCAGAGTAAACATACGCCGCAACCGCTGAAGCTATGATCACTGTCAAGAGAATACCGAGTGTCAGAATCTTGTATCTCTTCTTCAATGCCTGGTCACATGATCATTTTAGGTGAGAAACCGTTGCCGGTGGCACCCAGCACTGAAAGCTTTGGGAGGATAAAGAAAAACATAGGAGGTCTGACCCGGTCGTTCTAACGGCTGTGCTGTTGAGATCATAGGCAAGTTCTGTGAAATTCTGAAACTCAAGGAACAGTGTAGGGGGACTCGTCCGGTGGTACCACGACACGAAATCGCAGTCGGCCAGCCCCTGTTGCTTAGCTCTTTCCTGCGTTGTGATG
>WNGG01028293.1_pt1 | contig 18521 bp, 17 predicted proteins | sample 5400661 | NCBI WGS metagenome assembly WNGG01 (sample SAMN13153372, study PRJNA577476) | soil metagenome | isolation source: 100 cm soil or saprolite under Garry oak tree replicate 1 | place: USA:California | collected 2016-06-15
CGACTGCGCGCGCGTCGTTTGCTTTCTACAACACCAGGGAAGAAGTGGATGTCCTGGCAAGAACGATTGAGAAGGTGATCGAGGTGTTTAGTTAGGCAAAATGCAGAGCGCAAGACCTATCGCATGTCAGAACTAACCGAGCTTTATCAACAGGTCATCCTCGATCACAACAAGAAGCCTCGCAACTTTCGTAAGCTCGAGGCGGCCAATCACACTGCCGAAGGGTACAATCCTCTCTGCGGCGATCAATTAACAGTTTATCTTCAGCTCGAAAATGATGCCGTCAAGGACATCAGTTTCGAAGGCGCCGGCTGCGCAATTTCGAAGGCTGCCGCCAGCATGATGACGCAGGTGGTCAAAGGAAAAACCAGGCAGGAAGCAGAGTGGCTCTTCGCTGAGTTCCATAAGATGGTTACGGGCGACCTGGATGAGAGTGTGCCAAATCAGCTCGGCAATCTGGAAATTTTCGCCGGAGTGCGCGAGTTCCCTGTGCGCGTCAAGTGCGCGACGTTGGCGTGGCACACGATGCAGGCAGCGCTCAATAATGAAGCAATGGTTTCAACCGAGTAACTGCCAGGCTGAATCAGCCAGAGAGTTTTCTCGAGACGGCAATGGGCCGTCTTATTCATTTGTAGTGTCCCAAAGTTGTGTTGCCCGGGGCGGGGAAGTAGCCCGACCGTCAGGGAGGGCTCAGATTGAAGGAATGGAATAGCGGAGCCCTTCCTGACGGTCGGGCTACGGCCCCGGTCCACGCTTCGAATCCTATCAACATAAACTTTAGGATACGACTCATTCATTTGTATTGCTGACAAAGCAGCGTGGCACGGGCATAATGGAGACACGCAAATCCAACAGCGGAGTTTTCAAATAGTGATCGTTTCATCCATCGAACTACGTGAAATCCGTCTGCCGCTCATTCATTTCTTCGAAACCAGCTTTGGCCGCACCACTGAGCGGCGGATTGTGCTCGTCCGTGTCGTTGATAGGGATGGCGCTGAAGGTTGGGGTGAGTGCACGGCAGGCGAAGGTCCATTCTATAGTGACGAATGGACCGAGACTGCCTGGGCCACGCTGAGAGAATTTCTCGCGCCGATGGTCGTGGGCCGGGAGATGAACTGTGCGCGAGCAGCGTGGCCGTTGATGAAGGCAGTGCGCGGACATCGGATGGCCAAGGCGGCAATTGAAACCGCCTGCTGGGACCTCGAAGCAAAGCGGGCGAATGCTCCCTTGTGGAAGCATCTTGGCGGCGTGCAGACCGAAATTCCGTGTGGAGTGTCGATCGGAATTCAGGAGTCGCCTGAAGTCTTAATTAAGAAAATCGAGAAGGAATTGGCGGCTGGATATCAGCGCATCAAGATCAAGATCAAGCCGGGTTGGGATCTAAACATCGTCGAGAAAGTGCGCCAGCGCTTTTCAGACATTCGTTTAATGGGTGATGCCAACTCGGCCTACACGCTCGCCGATGTCTCTCTCTTCAAAGCGCTCGATGACTTTAACCTGATGATGATCGAACAACCGCTGGCTCACACGGATATGTTCGATCACGCGGAGTTGCAGCGGCAGATCAAGACGCCAATCTGTCTGGACGAATCGGTGCATTCAACGGAAGACGCCGACCACGCGATTCAACTAGGTTCGTGTCGCATTATCAACATCAAGCTGGGGCGCGTCGGCGGCCATGCAGAGGCGAAGCGAGTGGAGAACGTCTGCCGAGAAAAGAGAATTCCGGTTTGGTGTGGTGGGATGCTTGAAGCGGGCATTGGCCGGGCGCATAACATCGCGATGGCAACGTTGGCGGGGTTTACGTTACCGGGCGATGTCTCGTCGAGCGCGCGCTACTGGGAAGAAGACATTGTTGATCCGCCGGTGGCTGTCACCGCGCGCGGCACGATCATCGCGCCGGACAGGCCCGGCATTGGCTACGATGTGAACCTGACGCGAATCGAGAAGGTAACGGTCAGACAAGAGACGATCGGAGGATAGCGAAATCTTCGATCCGAAACGCACAATACCGAAGACGCAGGATTGAAGATTTGAGATCTCAGATCTCAAATCTCAGATCTCAGATTGGAAATCAAAGATCCAAAAATCCAAAGATCAAAGACCAAAGATCAACGAGCAAACCACGAATGTCGACCCAAGTTTCCAACTCAAACGCCACCGCTTTGCGTGATTACTTCCTGAACCGGCAGCGCGAAATACTGGCGCTGACGCGCGCGCTGGTCGAGGCGGAGTCGCCTTCCGGCGACGAAAGCGGCAGCAAGGCTGTAGTGTCATTGTTGGCTGCGGCGGCAAGAACGATTAGCGCGGTGACGACCATCGAGCGCGTGCCCAGCGAAAATTATGGTGAACACCTCCGCGTGCACGCGTTTGGCAATGGCCGAAATAACCCCCGGACGATCTTGATCCTGGGCCACACGGACACCGTTCACCCGCACGGCTCTTTGGAGAAGCGGCCATGGCGCGAGGAAAGCAGCCGTGCTTATGGACCGGGCGTGTTTGACATGAAGGGGAATTGCGCCCTGGCGATCGAGGTGATCAGAGCGTGTACGTCGCTTGGCTTGCGGCCGCAATCTCCGCTTGTTTTACTGCTGACGTGCGACGAAGAGACAGGGAGCCTGAGCGGACGCGGATTGGTTGAAGCAGAAGCCCGCCGGGCGAGAGCCGTGCTGGTGCTTGAGCCCCCGGCCAGCGGCGGCCGCGTCAAAACAGGGCGCAAGGGGACAGGCATGTTCACGATCGAAGCCCGCGGGCGCGCGGCGCATGCCGGTCTCGAACCGGAAAAGGGTGCCAGCGCAATCCTGGAAATGGCACGGCAAATTGAATCGCTGCACAGGATGAATAATCTCACCAGCGGTATCACCGTAAATGTTGGTGTCGTACAGGGCGGAACGTTATCGAATGTAGTTGCTTCCGAAGCGAGGGCGGAAGTGGATTTGCGGTTTAGCTCGAACGATGAAGGCGCACGAATTGAAAAACAAATACTTAACCTGCGTCCGTTTGACGCGCGTGTGCAACTGATCGTGCGCGGCGGAATAAACCGGCCGCCACTCGAGCGCACAGACAAAGTGCTGGCGCTTTACGAACACGCGCGCAGGATTGCCTCGGCGCTCGACTATGAACTGGGCGAGGCGCAAGTCGGAGGCGCCTCCGACGGAAACTTCGCCGCGGCGATGGGCGCACCGGTCCTGGATGGTCTGGGCCTCGATGGCGACGGCGCACATGCGGCACATGAGCACATCCTGATCGATGACATTCCACGTCGCGGCGCGTTGTTGGCGGGGTTGATTGCAACAATCTAGTACTGGATTGCCACAGAGACACAGAGGCACAGAGCAATAACAGAGAAGGCAGAAGGAAGTCTCCAGAAGGCGGTCGAACATGGCAACAGAGAGGGACGAGAGTTACGTAACACCAGCCTGGGCGTTTCGGCTCTGTTTTGTCTCTGTGTCTCTGTGCCTCTGTGGCAAGTACCTATCGATCTATGAAGATTGCTACCTGGAACGTTAACTCGATCCTTGCACGGCTGCCGCTGGTCACGCGCTGGCTCGATGCGACTCAGCCTGATGTGCTCTGTATGCAGGAGACGAAGTGCACGGACGACAAGTTTCCAGCGGATGTTTTCCGCGAGCGGGGTTACAAATGCCTGACATTTGGCCAACAAACTTACAACGGCGTCGCCATCCTTTCCAAAGCTGAGTGCGAAAACCCGCAGCGTGGTTATCCCGGTGATGATGAAAGTTCGCATGCTCGTTTGCTTTCCGCCAACATCGCAGGCATACAGATTGTGAACGTTTACATTCCCAACGGACAGATGGTTGGATCCGAAAAGTACCGCTTCAAACTGGATTGGATGAGCCGCTTGCGCTCTTTCTTCGACACGCATTACGAAAGCAATGCGCCCGTACTGCTTTGCGGTGACTTCAACGTCGCGCCCGAGGAGCGCGATGTTCACGACGTACGCCTGTGGCAGGGCCGCATTCTTTTTAGCGACCCGGAACGCGCTGCTCTTCAGGAGATCAAGGGCTGGGGATTTGCCGACGCGTTTCGCTTACATACCGAAGCCGCCGGATATTACTCCTGGTGGGATTACCGCGCCGGAGCATTTCGGCGCAATCACGGTCTGCGCATCGATCACGTCTGGATCAGCGAACCGCTGGTGACCGGAAACAAGAACACCTGGATCGATATGGAGCCCCGCACCTGGGAGCGGCCATCAGATCACGCCCCAGTCATCGCCGAGTTTGAATAACTTCGCACGCTTGATTTTGCGATTAAAGCACCCTGCACTAAATGCAACCCAAAACCTTCTGCGAGCGACTTGTTCGTGCGGCCACGCAGCGCCCAGACAAAGTGGCGATGACGCTGCTGGGACCCAGTGGCGCCGAGACGACAACTTTCAGCTCTATGCTGTCGCAGATTCGCAGTCTGGCTTATCGCCTCGGTGTCGAAGGGATAGCATTTGGCGATCGCGTAGCGATCATCGGCGAGAACCATCCAAACTGGGCCATCGCTTATCTGGGAACGATGTACCGCGGCGCCGTGATCGTGCCGCTCGATCCCAGCGCCCCGGTCGAAGCCCTCGCCGCCTTTCTGGAGAATTCAGAAACGAAGCTTACCTTTGTATCTCAAACCAACCTGGAAAAGTTTGGCGCGGTTTGCGAGCAGCTGGGCCGGCGCATTAGAGTCGTCAAACTGCAACCCGTGAACGGCTCGGATGGTTTGCCTGATCTAGTTGCATGGTCCCAAACGCCAAGACCGCCAGAGTTCGACCTGGCGCGCCCACCTGCCGCGCCGAATGACACGGCCGTCTTGATGTACACCTCAGGTACGACCGGGACGCCCAAAGGTGTTCCACTAACGCACGGCAACATTTATGCTGAGGTTGATGGCGTACAGGAAGTATTGCACCTTACAGACGCAGAAGTGATCCTGAGTTTGCTTCCGCTCTTTCATGCTTACTCGCAAATCGTCAACCTTTGGTTAGCCACAGTCATCGGAGCGCGGATTGTTTACATTAATGAGATCAATAGCGAAGAAATTGCGCGCGGTTTGAAAGAGGGCGGCGTGACGGCGCTCACTGGAGTGCCGCGCCTTTGGTATCTCTTTCATAAGAAGATTTTTGACGCAGTACGCGATAAGCCACGCTTCGTGCACTGGCTTTTCCGATCGCTGCTCGCGACCAACGGTTGGCTGCGGGATTCGCTCGGCGTGAATGCGGGCCGCCTCTTCTTCCGGCGCGTTCATGAAGGATTTGGCGGCCGACTCCGTCTGGCCGTCTCAGCCGGTTCCAGCTTCGATCAGAGCATCGCCCGCGACTATCACGCGCTGGGGTTTACGATCCTTCGTGGACCCATCGTCATGCACGGCTATTATCGTAACCCGCAGGCGAATCACGACTCCTTTACCGAAGATCGATGGTTTCGCTCGGGTGATCTTGGCCGGTTTGATGCAGAGGGACACCTTTACATTGTCGGACGCAAGAAAGACGTGATCATTTTGCCTTCCGGGCAAAACGTCTACCCGGAGGACGTCGAATCGCATTATTCGCTCTCACCTTTGGTCGGTGAAGTCTGCGTGTTAGGCGTACGCGACGTGACCCGTGAATTTGCGCTTGCGGAAAAACTTTGTGCGGTTGTGGTGCCGGATTTCGATTATCTCAAGACCCAGAAAATTGCCAACGCGCGCGAAGCGATCCGTTTTGCGCTGGACAACCTCGGTCGGGATTTGCCTGAGTATCAGCGGGTGCGGGACTACATCGTGCGATCTGAGCCGCTGCCGCGCACCGCCATTCGCAAGGTACGACGCTTCGAACTCAAGAGGCAGATCGAAGAGTTGGGAGTCGTCGCGCGTCAGGCTCGAGACACCGGCCAGCTACCGTTCACGAATGAGGACCGCATTCTAATGGAAACCAGGCCGGGTCGCGCCCTGGCAACCGCCATCGGCCATCACGTTCCCGACGCGCCCATCATTCATCCACAAATGAACCTCGAGCTCGATCTGGGTCTTGACTCATTGGCGCGAGCCGAATGCATCGCGAGCCTTGAGCAAAGTCTCGGAGTGGAACTTGATTCCGCCGCGGTCGGCTCTGCGTTGACTGTAGCCGAAGTAGTGACACTGGCTAATAGCATGGTGTCTGGCGTGGGTCACGACACGGTTGGAGGTGCGTCGCGAGAGAGTCGAACCAAAGCAAGCCGCGTAGAGATTTCGCCATCTCCGGGCAATTGGAGCGAGATGTTGCAACAGACTCCGGCAGACGATCTCGAACTCTTACCGATCCTCAAACGCCAGCGCGTTACGGCGCTCGTTGCCTACCTGCTGCTGCGGCCCGTCTATCTCTTGGCGCGCGTGTTTCTGAGAATGGAAGTGCGTGGACTCGAGCACGTCGAGCGGCTAGAGCGTCCGTTTTTGATTTGTCCGAATCACCAGAGTTATCTCGATCCACTGTTGGTTTGTTCTGCTTATCCGCCGCATATTTTGCCGCACGTATTCCACGTGGGCGCGAGCGAATACTGGAGCAACGTCTTCACCGCGCAGATCGCGCGACTCATAAATATTGTTCCGGTTGACCCAGACACTAACTTGATACGGGCGATGCGTGCCGGCGCGGCGGGACTGCGCGCAGGAAGGATCTTGAATATTTACCCGGAAGGCGAGCGTTCGTTCGATGGCTTGCTGCACAGGTTCAAGCGAGGCGCGGCCATTCTCGCTGGCGAGCTCGATGTTCCAATTGTACCGGTTGCGCTGGACGGCGTTTATAAGGTCTGGCCGCGGAAGTCACGCCGCATACGATTGGCTAAAGTAAGAATTCGTTTTGGCGAAGCGATCAACCCGCGCGAAATACCCGACGGCGTTGACGGACAAGCCGACTACGACGGTATCATGACCGAAGTCAAGACAAGAATTCACTTGATGCTTGAAGAGATGCGTGACGCCTGATTCCTGACCGAAATAGAGACAGGCCGCCTAAACTACGGCAGCAAAACGTAGGACGCGAGAAACTGCCGCGCCGAGGCGGTGTCGAGGCGATAGTCAACATTTCTCGAGCGACACGGGATGTCGCCCGTAATAGTGATAGCCGCAAGCGTCCGTGTTCCATTGATGTTCAGAAAGTTCGGACCGCCGGAGTCACCATAACACGTGCCACCGTTACCGGTAGCCGGATTCTGAGACGATCTTAAGTATCCTTTGTCCAGGGCGCTGAAAGTGGAAAAGGCATACATTCGTGGAACAGGATTGGCATCCTGAAAAAACGGTGGTCCACCTCCCACGATCCGATTCTGCACTCCATATCCCACCGCCGTGAACACGGCGTCCTTTAGCCCATTCTTATCGGCCAGTTGAGACAGCAGTCCAAAAGACGGGAGAGTGGCCGGAGTAACGCCGATGGTATCGCTGGCGGATACCAGCAGCACGCCGACATCCCCAGGATCGCTTTGGGTCCTATTGAAACCGGGATTGGTAACGACCTGAAGGACTGGAATGGTCTTCGTGACGTTCAAGTTAGTCAAGTCCCCAAACCCGATGGGGCTGTCAAAGCTCACATGCGCAGTGAAGCCCAACGGAGCGAGACTCTGATTGAAGAAATCGGTGCAGTGGCCGGCTGTTAAGAACACTCCTGCGGAGATCAGAGTTCCAGAGCAAATCGGAAAGATGTGGCCATCGCTCGGTCGCTGGACGATGAATGCCCCAACATTGCGATAAGTGCCGTTTGCATCTACAAAGCCGTAGGTGATTGCCCGCGCACGGTCAGGAGCAAAATACAGGATTGTCAGGGAAGCCAACAGAATGATTAAGAGAAATCTTTGAAGCATGCAAACTCTCCGTTCTTTTGTCTGGTGAAAGCCTTATCAGTTTGAAGTGAGCTCTGCCGTCTTTTCCGTAATATCCTTCTGCGCCCACTCGTTGTCGCGGCTGGCCTCGCCGGCCTTGCTGCGTTTCGCCGCCTTCATCTTCTGGACCAGATCCATGTGTGTTGAGAAATACGTCAAGCTCTTGCCGACGATCTCCTGCACCGAATCGAAGCCCTTGTCGGTCAGAAACTTTGCCAGACCGTCCTGCAGCTCGTCGATCATTTTGACGCCATGGAGCATGACACCAGTGCAGAGCTGCACCGTCGACGCGCCCAACAGGAAGAATTCGATCGCATCATGCGAAGTCTCGATGCCGCCGATGCCGCTTACGGATACGTCTTTCGGCAGACCCAGTGCTAGTTGACTGACCATGCGCAGCGCAATTGGTTTGACGGCTTGCGAAGAGTAACCGCCCGGCACCGTGTGACCTTCGACCGTCGGCATTGGGCGAAGCGTGTTCAGATCGACGCCTATAACAGAGAGAATCGTGTTGATGGCCGAGATGCCGACCGCGCCGCCGCGCACGGCCGCCAGCGCGGGTTCCTTGATATTGGTAATGTTCGGCGTCATCTTGGCCCACACGGGAATCTTCGCTACTTCGGTCACCCAGCTTGTGACCTCTTCTGTCAGATCGGGATGCTCGCCCATCTCCGACCCCATCTTGCGTTCGGTCATGCCATGCGGGCACGAGAAGTTGAGCTCGAATGCATCCACGCCCGTGTCCTGGACCACGCGCGTCAGTTCCTGCCAGCGGCTCTTTTCATACTCTTCCATGATCGAGGCCACCAGCACGTGATTCGGATACTCCTTTTTGATCTGGCGAAACTCGTCGAGCCAGACTTCAATCGGGCGATCGGAAATCAGCTCGATGTTTTCGAAGCCAATGACCTCGCCGGAAGTTCTCGATCGCAATTTCCCGTAACGCGGAACGACGTTGACAACTTTGGCGGATTCCAGACTGACAGTCTTCGCGACCGCGCCGCCCCAGCCGGCTTCGTACGACTTCGCGATGACGCGGGCGTTTGTTCCTGGCGGGCCCGAGCCCAATAAAAATGGATTAGGAAACTTGACTCCGTTAACTGTGATCGAAAGATCCATGATTGACTCCATTTCCGATTTCCGATTGCCAATTGCCAATTGCCGATTGCGACTGCGCTTCGCCGTGGGTCCAACTTCAGATTCGATGGCTTCACTGCCGTGCCGCCAAATCAAAATCGGCATTTGGCAATCGGCAATCGACAATGATTTAGTCCGCGACCAGTGCTTGATAGGTGTCCGGCCGGCGGTCTCGGAAAAACTGCCAGGTGTTGCGCACTTCGCGGATCATATCTAGATCGAGATCGGCGACGACCAGCGCGTCCTGGTCGCGCGGCGCCTCAGCCACAAACTGGCCGCGCGGATCGCAGAAATAGCTTTGCCCGTAAAACTCGCCGATGTCCCACGGCTGTTCATGACCCACGCGATTGATCGCGCCGACGAAGTATCCGTTGGCCACCGCATGCGCCGGCTGTTCCAAACGCCAGAGATATTCAGACAAACCCGCGACTGTCGCGGACGGATTGAAAACTATCTCCGCGCCATTCAAACCCAGAGCCCGCGCGCCTTCCGGAAAGTGACGGTCGTAACAGATGTAGACGCCGATGCGCGCGAACGCGGTGTCAAAGCAGGGATAGCCGAGATTGCCCGGACGGAAATAGAACTTCTCCCAGAAGCCCGGATTAACGTGCGGAATGTGATTCTTGCGATACTTGCCGAGATATTTTCCGTCGGCATCGATTACCGCAGCGGTGTTGTAATAGATGCCTGTGATCTCTTCTTCGTAGATCGGCACGATAATCACCATGCCGTGCTCTTTCGCGACCTCTTGCATCAAGCGCGTCGTTTCGCCGTCGGGAATCTTTTCGACCGCTTCGTACCAACGCGTCTGTTGCTCGGCGCAGAAGTAGGGTGTAGTGAAGACTTCCTGCATGCAGAGTATCTGCACGCCTTGTTCCCCCGCCTGCTGAATAAGGCCCAGGTGCTTCTCGATATTCAGCCGCTTGATCTCCTGAATGGGAAGATCAGTCGGGGCTGCATTCGTGGCTTGAATCAATCCGCATTTAACTGTGCGTGGCATAGTCCGGTCCTTTGTCTGGTGTCATGGCAAATCAAAAAACCCCTCGACGATAGGATGTCCGTAGGAACGCAAGTCCATAGTTTCGCAGAACTCCTCAAAGATGCAAGCTCCACCCGGGGCAGCAGTAGCCTAGAGTTGTGTTGATAGGATTCGAAGCATGGACCGGGGCATTAGCCCGACCGTCAGGGAGGGCTCCGCTATTCCATGCCCTTTAATCTGAGCCCTCCCTTACGGTCGGGCTAATGCCCCGCCCCGGGAGCCGATCCGTCCGTCATGTCTTGACCTGACTGCGCAATCTTCGTCAAGAGCAGATGGGCAGTAGCCGCCGCGCCGAACCCAACAAACCAGGCGTAATCATATAATGGTCTCAATGCCGGCACCACGAGACCGATCCAGGCCAGGGTGCAACCAATCAGGGTCGCAGCCACCGCGCGCCAGTTCCAGCCGCCATTGTAAGTGTAGGCCCCGCGGATTCGATACAAATCTCCCAGCGCGAGGTTCTTGTTGCGCACCAGCCAGTAATCGGCAATCAGCACGCCGGCGATTGAGCCGAGTCCACCCGAATAACCGACCAGCCATGCGAAGATGTACCCGGAGGGATCGGCCAGCAGTCGCCACGGCTGCATCAGTATGCCCACAATGCCCGTGATGAGCCCGCCCGTACGAAACGAGATCCATTTTGGAAACGCATTCGCGAAATCGTTTGCGGGCGAGACGACATTCGCGGCGATATTTACCGCCAGGGTCGCGACTACGACCGTGAACATCGAAATCGCGATCACCACGACCTGATGAAACTGGCCCACCAATTTCATCGGATCCCACAGCTCATCCATTTTCATGTGGGGATAGATTACAACCGCAGCCGAAGTGATCATCACGCCCATTGCCGCGAATACAGTCATAGTCGTTGGTAACGCCACGACCTGTCCGATGGCTTGTTCGCGCTGGCTATGCCCAAAGCGCGTGAAGTCTGGCATGTTGAGCGAGAGCGTGGCCCAAAAACCGATCATGCCCGTCAGTGACGGAATGAAGATCGGCCAAAACTCTTTAAGGTTGTGAAACTTACTTTGCTGAGTCAGCAGGTAACCAAGCCCGTGCGCTTTCCAAATCGCCCACGCCAGCAAAAGCGAGGTCATCACCAGCACAAATGGCGCGGCCCAGTTTTCGACTTTGCGGAGCAGATCCATCCCGCGATAGATGATGTAGATATTCAGCGCCCAAAAAAGAAGAAACGAGAGCCACTCGGTGGTCATGTGTCCGCCGAAGGGACCGCCCAAGAGGCCCTTCCATCCGGGAATAACCGCCGCGAAGAGAGTGTTCAGCGCTTCGCCACCAATCCACGCTTGAATTCCGAACCAACCGCAGGCAACGATCGCGCGCATAATCGCCGGCAGATTCGATCCGATGGTGCCATAAGCTGCGCGCGCGAAGACAGGAAAAGGGATACCGTATTTTGTGCCGGGATGCGAGTTGAGCAAGATCGGAATTAGAACGATCGTGTTGCCGAGCAGGATCGTGATCAGCGCCTGCCACCAGTTCATGCCTGCGCTGATCAATCCCGACGAAAGCATGTAGGTCGGAATGCAGTGCGCCATGCTGATCCAAAGCGCGGCATAGTTGTAGGTGGTCCAGTTACGGTCGGAAACTCTTACCGGCGCAAGGTCGCGATTGAAGATTGAGCTGCGGCTCATCTCTTCAAACGCTTCAGGCTTCAACTCGACGCGGCCGTCCGGGTATTCAATTGTTTCGCTGTTTGGATGAGCGCTCAAGTTTTCGCTCCGTTGAGGGTTGTGGCCGGGATCAATTATCCGAGTCGAATTTCGGCTTGCCGCTTTTGATTTTCGTGTACGTTCCTCCTGAGCTAACGCCCGCACCAAAGCCGCACTCTGAAGCGTTAGGATCTTCGGCGACTTTTATCTTGTTGCCCGGAAGAAACTTGATCGTGATAGTGCAGTTCTCTTGCGGGTGAAAGAGGGCGGTGTCATTTTCAATTGTCGCCTCACCGGAAGCCGCTCCGGTATTAGCCATCGGTCCTGCGGGCGATTTGTATTCGTAAGTAAGATCCATCTGAACGCGCAGCTTGTTATGCCCCAGCGCAAGAATCTTGATCTCATTGCGACGATAGCGATAAGTCCCGTTTGCTTCCGCGGCGGTTACGATCCTGGCTCTTTGCGGAACCGCGGAACCGCAAAGAAAGAAAATGAAAAGCACACAGACGACCAGCTTCATTTTTGGTTGCTCCTTATCGTGTGATGGAATCCTGAACGAACTTGCCGATATCCGCGCGCATGCGCGCGAGCGATTTCTCGTCAATGTACATCATGTGTCCCGCTTCGTAGTAACCGGTCGAGAAGTTCTTCAGCAACCCTGGGTCGAGACTGATGTGATGCAGAGTGTAATCAACCGCGTAGTACGGCGTAGCCATGTCGTAATAACCCATCGCCACAAAGATCTTGAGATAAGGATTTCGCGCCAGCGCGTTTCGCAGCGCCACGCTCGTGTCCACATAGGCGTTGTTCGTGTTCCAGTTCCATGGGCTCGTAATCCCGCCGCCGAGGATGTAGTACTCAAGATCGCTCTTATAACCGAGTTCTGAACGAACGTAGTTGTTGAAGGTCGATGTGTAAGGCGGGCGAATCGCCGCTTCGCTGGCGTCAAAGTCCGGACTGTCGGTGGCGAAGTTTGAATCGAAACCCTTGAAGCGCGCGTCCAACCGGCCAATAGATCTCCTTTCAGAGCGCAATAACTCTTTTCGGAACAAGCCGAGCGAAACACGCAGATTTGCATTGTCGATGAACTGAAGAGAGAGTCCCGTGTATCGCGCAAGTTTCGCTACGACGTCCTGTCGCTCCTGACCGATCAGCCGATCCCCTTTTCCCAGCGCCAACACGTAATCGTTAGCGGCCCGACTGAAGATCTGGCGGCAGCTTTTTGTGATACCAGGCCGTCGCCGCGTAGGACGGCAGGAACATCACATACGGCAAATCGTTGCCCGCGGCAAAGTCTGTGGTCTCGAAATTCATGATCGTCGAGATAAGCACGATGCCGTTGAAAGCGATTCCGCGACCGATCAGGTATCCCGACAAGGCCGAGGCTCGCGTGGTGCCATAACTCTCACCCGCGAGAAACAGCGGCGAAGTCCACCTTTCGTAGCGCGTCAGATACATGCGGATGAACTCGCCCACCGACTCAATGTCGCCCGTGAGCCCAAAAAACTTCTGCGCCAGTTCCGGCCTTGCCGCGCGACTGTAACCGGTGCCGACGGGATCGATGAAAACCAGGTCGGTTTGATTGAGCCAGGTGTATTCGTTGTCCACGAGTTCGTACGGCGGCGCCGGCATCGTGCCGTCAGGATTCATCCTCACGCGCTTTGGTCCAATCGCGCCGAGATGGAGCCAGACGGACGCCGATCCCGGTCCGCCGTTGAACGAGAACGTCAACGGACGACGGCTGCGATTTCCTGCATCATCGAGCGTGTAAGCCATAAAGAAAATCCGCGCTTCGGTTTCACCGTCACGGTTCTTGATCGGCATCATGCCGACAGTGGCGGTGTACCTGAGGGTCTTACCGCCAGCTCTGATCTCGTGATGAGTGACGACGGGCGGCTCCTCTGGGGTTGGGGTTGCTTGCTGTTGTGGTCTTCCCTGTGCGGTCGAAGGAGAACCAGAAGCGGACGGCGACGCTGTCGCTTGTGGCACAGGCGCGGGCTGCGCCGGAGCTTGCGGCTGTCTGCGTCCCTGTCCATCCGGTTCCTGACCCGGCGACAGAAGCGCGATGAAAAGAAGTATGGTTGCGACCATGAGTCGTTAATTCTCCGTAAGACTAGAAGTTCAAAAGGCGTGATGCAGCGCGCATATTAAGACAACTGCGGTGAGGCTACAAGGGTTTTAGCGATTGGCCTACGGCTTCTGGCGCTTTTCGTAGACTTCGCGAAATGCCTCCAACAGAGCACCTCGATCAGATCACGGTTCACGCTTCATCGATCACCTTTAGTTGCTGAGCGTCCGGCTCGCCGTAACCCAGGTACTTTGGCAGATTCTCAATACACCATTGGCGATACTCGGCTGTCGAGTTGAACGATCGCCACGGAGCATCGTCCATCACCGGTTTGTAGACGTAACAGAAGCCATGGAGCATGCGCTCTTCAACAGTGCGCTCGAGATTGCGCCGGCATTGGTCTTTGAAATCCGCTAGCCAATCTCTCTGTTTCATGATGAGGTATGTTAGCAGGTCGAAGGAGAAGTTCGCAGCCCTTGATTGACCTTCAATTATGGCACGCAGTCCGAGTGCCCATCGGATCCGCATTGGAATAGTCTTGGCACACCTGTGGCCGTTAACTCTCTCGTATTAATGAAAACTTTAGTTTTCCCATACTTGTCCGCCGTCCAGCCAAGTCGCTGCTTATCACGCCATGTGCCCTCGAGCGCCGCTTCTTCACCCGAGCCGGCCAGATGATATGACTCGTGCAAGAGAATCGCCGCTCTTTCGGTGTCGTCAGCTGCGACATTAAAGAATTCCTGATATAGCGTCACTACCTCAAAGGGAAAATTCGTCGCCGCGTAAGCGTCATGATGGCCCACGTATCGATTCCACCAGTTGTCAGTGTCCCGGTACACCACCAGATGATTGAGCACAAATGCCTGTTTGGCAAAACCCTTCTGCTCAAGGATCGTAATTGCTTGTTTGACTGTTTCGCGCCGTTCATAGGCGAGTTCTTCCGACGTCAGCAGCAACGACATGTAAGCCAACAGGAGAAGAAGGAAAGTTGTGGAAAGGATCCAGATGAGCCTTCGAAGCAAGCTTCGTTTCTTTTGCGGGGCCGCTTCAACCCCCACGCTTGGCGTCTCGCCCGTATTTAGCACCGAGCCGCAGCGGCGGCAATTCTTGTCAGCAGCAGAGTTGACTAAGCCACACTGAGCGCATTTGTTCCTGATCATGCGAGGTTCCATTACCCGTTAAGGAAAGATTTGCAACTATCTTCTCAGACGGCCACGCAGGTCCCACGCTTTAGGAATTGGCCAGCTCCCGGTTTGCCTTTGAGCTGGCCCTTGTCGATTACCACTTTACCGCGGGATAGAACGGTTTCCACGACACCGTTGATCGTGCGGCCTTCATAGGCGCTGTAGTCGACGTTCATGTGATGTGTCTGCGCGCTGATGGTTTGCTCTCTGTTCGGATCGAAGATCACGATGTCGGCGTCGGATCCGATGGCAATCGTACCTTTCTTCGGAAATAAGCCGAACATCTTGGCCGCGGCAGTTGAAGTCAGCTCGACAAAGCGATTGAGGCTGATGCGATTCTCGACCACGCCGCCGTTATAGATTAGCGGCACGCGATGCTCGACGCCCGGCGCGCCGTTGGGAATCTTTGTGAAATCTCCGAGGCCGAGTTCTTTCTGCTCCTTCATGCAGAATGGACAATGATCAGTCGAGATCACTTGCAGGTCGTCCATCTTCAAACCCTTCCACAATTCGGCCTGATTCGCCTTGTCACGGAGCGGCGGCGTCATCACATATTTCGCGCCGTTAAAGTCTTCGCCGTAATCATCGATTGAAAGGAAGAGATATTGTGGACAGGTCTCGGCGAAGGCAGGGATGCCGCGGTCGCGGGCTTGTCGCACTTGATTAAGCGCATCCGCGCAACTCAAATGGACAATGTAGACCGGCGACTCGGCCATCTCGGCAATGGCAATCGCGCGATGCACGCCTTCCGCTTCGGCAACGGTCGGACGCGTGAGCGCATGATACTTCGGCGCGGTGTGACCTTTCTCGAGCGCGCGCTTAATAATCTCGTTAATGACGATCCCGTTTTCAGCGTGCATGCAGATCAAACCGCCGCGCTCACCGGCGGCGGACATGGCGCGAAAGATTGTTGCATCATCAACCAGAAAAACACCGGGATAGGCCATGAAGAGCTTGAAGCTCGAGACGCCTTCGTCCATCAGAGTGTGCATCTCTTCGATCTGGCTGTCTTCCAGTTCGGTCGTAATCAGATGAAAGCCGTAATCGATCGCGCATTTGCCTTCGGCCTTCTTGTGCCAGTTGTCGATGCCTTCGATCAGCGATTGGCCTTTGTACTGGACCGCGAAATCGATAATCGTCGTCGTCCCACCGTGAGCCGCAGCGATTGTGCCGGTGCGAAAATCATCGGACGCCGTCGTGCCGCCAAAGGGCAGCTCCATGTGCGTATGCGGATCGATGCCGCCCGGAATGACGAGCTTTCCGGCCGCGTCGATTGTCGCGTCCGCTTCCATATCAAGCTTCGCACCGATAACGGAAACAACTTCGTTTTCAATCAGAATGTCGGCTGTGTAGTCGTCAGTAGCGGTGACGACGCGGCCGTTACGGATTAGGGTTTTCAATTTCAATGCTCCAAAGTTTGGATGATTGGCGGTGGTACTAATGAATAAAACTCCCCTGGCGGAAAATCCGCTTGGTACAAGAGGAGATCATGGCAAGTTGTGCACGAGAAAAAGAAATACAACCGCTTCGGGTTTATCTCTTCGTCTTCATCCTCAATCTCCAAAACACAGGTGAGGTTCAGCACCTGCGGTGCCGTGTTCCTACAATGCGGACATTCCGCGGTATGCCGGACATCGAAACTTGGCTGTTTCCACTCTGCATCGATTGCCATAAGATCACTCAACCAACTAAGAACAAAGTCAAAGCCGACATGTCCCGGCGTTGCGGCCGCCCGAGTTGATGTTTTGAAGATGCCTTTTGCCTTTGCTCCGCTAGGAGCGAAATGTTTATAGCACCGAGTCCACCCAAGTCAACCGAAGCTCCGTTAGGAGCGCAATGTGCAGCAAGCCCACATTGCGCTCCTCTGGAGCTAACTGAATCAATAAACGCCGGAGCTTCTATAAACATTGCGCTCCTAACGGAGCCGAAGACACGCTCAGGTGAACGTTGATTCGCTTCGCTCCGCTAGGAGCGAGATGTTTATAGAACGCAACATCCTACACCCTAACTGAATTCAAGAATGCCAGCGGTTCTATAAGCATTACGCCCTTGGCGGGACTTTAAGAACCAACACCAAACGATGCCATCACTCAACGAATTCGAAAACATATTTTTTCTCGAATGCGATATCAAACTTCCGGAGCAACGTCAAATACTCATTCTTAAATGAACTGCGCCGGTGATGCCGCTCCTGATTCTGAATGTAGCGGATGATGGTGTCTAGCTGAGAATGTCCGTAAGAGAACGCGCCATACCCTTCTTGCCAACTAAACTTGCCGTGTACCCATTTCTGCTTGTTGATGAAATTCGTGGAGTCGGCCTTGATTTCTCGAACGAGATCGGCCAAGGCCATGGCGGGTTTCAAGCCGATCAAGATGTGAACATGGTCCGCCATGCCGTTAATTGAGATCAGCTTTTGTCCCTGGTTTCTGACAATCCCCGTGATGTATTTGAACAGCTCCTCTTTAAATTCCGGCTGGATGAGAGAGAGCCGGCCATTAACCGCAAAGACAGTCTGGATGTAAATCTGTGAGAAGGTATTTGCCATGAGAGTCACCACATTCCGCTCCTGACGGAGCTTAGTTGAGATTTAGAAGGCCCGGTGATCTATAAAGCTTTCGCTCCTGACGGAGCGATGAAATAATGTGGGAGGCTTCGCATCTATAAGCATCTCGTTCCTACGGGACGAATTCTCTCTGAGCCTTTCCGCTCATCAGGCGGCGGCGCCGCGAAAATCGGCCTCGCCGCCCAAAGGATTTACCGGGTCCCTTCTATTGCAGCTCCGACGTCAACAACGCCCCACCTAATTGCGGCAGGGTCGCGACGATCTTGACGACCTTATGCGAGTCTTTCGCGATCCAGACGGTTTGTTTGTCTGCTTCGTTGTCGGCCGCGACTAATTCGACTTTGTAAGCTTCGAAATTGCCGGCGGGAACGGTAACGTTCTCGGTACCGACGACTCTCAACTGTTTGAGCTGGGTCTTCTGTTTATCAACGTCGAAATTGCGGAACATGGTTGTGTAATTTGCCGCCAGAGGCAACCTGGCCACCACGTCGAATGCTCCGCCACCGTCGGCGAAAATGATTCCGCCGACATCCACTGCGATCGGCTTCGCCTGACCATTTGTAGTCATCGTGCCGGTAGCTTTGTTGTCCTTGAAATCCAGTTCAATCACCACCGGGCCTTGAGTAATCGAACGATGTTTTAGAATCAGAGTGCCCTTATCGATGGTTGAGACGTCGATGATCTTTCCAAAAGGCGTATCGGCGATTTCGGTTGCCACCCATGCGCCGCCATCCTCTTTGATTTCGGTCGTAGTGGTCATCTGAATAGTTTGGGGTCCGGCCACGATAGTGGCCTTATAATTGAAAGTCCCAGGGTTGAGGTCCACCGCAGGTTTGGGGGCACCGGCGGCGGCCTCGACCTTCTTCGGCATTGTCACGGACTTCACGTCATCCGTGATTTCCTTCAAGCGCTGCGCGACTTCGGGTGTCGCACTTTCCTGATAACGCCCGCCTACATACTTGGCCAGGAACTTTTCCGCGGAAGCAAACATCGCCATGTTGTTTACGGGCCGGGCGAAACCA
>WNGG01003188.1_pt1 | contig 18509 bp, 13 predicted proteins | sample 5400661 | NCBI WGS metagenome assembly WNGG01 (sample SAMN13153372, study PRJNA577476) | soil metagenome | isolation source: 100 cm soil or saprolite under Garry oak tree replicate 1 | place: USA:California | collected 2016-06-15
AGCTTCGGCGAGTTGAAATTCGTCATTACGAGTTTCAAAGTGACTGAGGATTTCTTTTACGGCGCGCACACGGCGGCTGCGATTGCTGCGGCGCTCGTTGGCATCGGTGCGCGCATCCTCAGCAGGAGAATCAAATCCCCGCCCGCGTAAGAACGTGAAGAAGGCGTCGGCCAGTGACGGCGCGTTGATCCTCGCGTGTAAACGCTGGTGCGCAAAATCATCGGCTTCAAACTCGCGAAGAATTCTCGCGTCCTTCGTGCCGGAAGAAAACTCAATTTCGCGAAACTGCATAGACTGAAAACCACTTGCCGGATTCAGTTCGTCACGAAAACCAAGAAAGCTGATCGGAGTCATGGTCTCCAGGATATGAATCTGATTGATGAGCAGCTTTTCGATTTCCACGACGCGGCGCACCGCCCTCGCCGATTCAGCGGGGCGATCTTCATTCATCAGGCGAATTGCCGCATCGATCTCGTGAAGTATTTGCTTGAACCAAAGTTCATAGGCCTGGTGGACGGTAATAAAAAGTAATTCATCGTGGTGGGCCGGCGACGAAAGACAGGTCTGCAAATCGATCAACTCCGGCACCCGGAGATACCTGTTGTAGGAGAGCGGAGCTTTTTTTCCGTAGTCTTTGGACATGCAACGTCAGTTCGGAAAGCCCGGGGTCTCGCGGACTTTTCGCGCCTGGCCAAGATGTCGCCGCGTGTGCACCACCGTAATGACGAAAGCGTCCGCCAGGCTGTAACGCATGAAGGGAGTTACCGGAGATCGTAATCTTGTTCTGTTGAAATCGACACCATCGGCGCTGCGCACAAAATTCAGAAATGTTTCCTGCTGGTCCAGGAACTTCTGAAGTGCGCCCTGAATATCCGAGGACGACGGCCGAAACACCTTGGGTGCGGGAAGATTACGGCCCGTTACAGGTTCGAGTTGCCTGATGAGCCACGCTCCCATGCGCGTGGGGCGATACGCGGGCGGCGAGGTGACTGGCCATTTCGCGCGCCCTCGTTCCAACGCAGTCTTAAAGTATTGATCGAACTTGCTGGAAGCGACGGTCAGATGGTCGAGACATTGAGCAATGCTCCATTTCTCGGGCGCGAGTTTCCAGTTTAGTTGTCCTTCATTGAGACCGGCGACCAATTCGCTCGCCGCAGCATTGGTCGCTTCACCCTCGGAAATGATGGTCTGCAGCAAATTCGGCGATTCAAGAAACTGGTTCATAACAATACCTCTGTTATTCAAAATGCGGCGCCGGCCTTTTCGTTTCTGTACTCGTGATGATCGCGGATCTTTTTCATCTCGTCGATCACTAATTTCAGCTCTTCGTCTTTCGTATAAAAGTGCGGCGAGATGCGCACGCCGGCGCCTGGACGATAATCGACAATGAACTCGCGCCGGATCAATTCCCTGGTAATCGCGGCGGCCTGATCATCCCGGACGGTGATCGTACCGCCCCGCTGGCAGGGGTCCTTCGGACTGGTGACGCGAAACCCTGCTGCTTCGGCCATCTCAATCAGGTACCGAGTTTGTCGCATGTTCTTTTCACGAATGGCCGGCACGCCGATTTCATTGATGATCTTATAGCCGCTCATCGCCGCATACAGCGCCGGGATCGCCGGCGAGCCGTGCAGGAACCGGGTGATGTCCGGAGCGTAGCGAAGTTCAGTTTCGAAAGCGAACGGCGCTTCGTGGGCCATCCATCCAGTGGTCTTCGGTTGAAGCTTATCGATCAGATCAGGTCGCACGTAAAGATAGCCTGCCCCTGGGCCGCCGCAAAGCCACTTCACTGATCCCCCCGTCGCGAAATCAACATTGAGCTGCTTCACGCTCAACGGCACGGTCCCCGCCGATTGGTACGTATCGAGCACTATCATTGCGCCAACTTCATGAGCGCGCTCGGTGATAGCTTTTGCGTTCTGGAGGAATGCGCTCTTGTAGAGCACGTGCGAGATGGGAGCCAGCAAGGTCTCTTCATCGATCGCCGCGAGTATTCGCTCGAGCGGCACCGTGATGCCGTCATCGGACTTCACCGTTTCGATGCGCAGGCCATGTTCGCGCGCGTGCGCCTCGTACACGTACATCACCGAGGGAAAGTTCAATTCGGAGTAGACAATCTTGTTGCGTTTGGATTCTTTCGGAAGCGGCAGGAAACAGGAGAGAATCAGCGACTGGCAGACAGAGACGTTCTGGTGCATCACAACCGTGCCCGGATCTGCGCCGATGATCCGCGCGACTTCATTTCCCACGGTGACAGGCATTTCCCACCACCCTTCGGCCCACGCGCGCACGCCACGCGTCGCCCACGTGTCAGCGTACTGTTGCAGGCAATCGTACGTCTCCCGCGGCATTGCACCAAGGCTGTGCGAGATCAGATAAACCGATCTTTCGAGAATGGGAAACTCACTACGCCATTCAAGAAGTTTGTCGACCAAGAAATTCGTTTCCGCCTTTCAAAGACAGTATGTTCGACAAATCGTGAGTACGCAATGGATGGTTAGTGCGTTAGGAAGTGTTAAGCCCGTCCCGAGATCTCGACGTCAAATCCGGCGCCGATCCAGGCCGTAGTGCCGCCTGTGACGTTCAGCAATTTTTTGAATCCGTGCTGCTGCATAATGCTGGTTGCCGCACTCGAGCGATAACCACCGGCACAAATGAGCGCTATGTCTTCCGTTGCCGGTAGATGCAAGGCCGCCAGATTGTCGCGCAAGCCGGCAAGGGGTGCACTGATCGCTCGGGGGGCGTGGCCGCTTTGATATTCAGCCGGACGGCGAACATCGATAACTTGCAGCCCGCGATTAGTGTCGATCAGTTCTTTTAGTTCAGCGACGCTGATCTGCGGTACGGTGCTAATCTCCAGACCAGATTCTTCCCACGCTTTCATTCCGCCGGTCAGAAAGCCCTGGATGTTTTCCAATCCCACCCGCGCCAGCCGCATTTGTGCCTCGCCCACCTGCTCTTCTGATTCAGCAACAATCACGAGCGGTGAAGTCATGGGGATCAGTGCGCCCGCCCACGAAGCAAACTGGCCCCCGAGCCCGATGTTCAGCGCGCCGGGAACATGGCCGGCTCCGAATTCCGCCGCCGAACGCACGTCGAGAATTACGCAGGTTTGCGTCACCCGTGCGCAAACTTCAAGGGGTGAAAGGGCCGCGGGTCGCGGCAATCTATTCAAGGCCTGGGCGCCGGCTCGATTAATTTCGGCATCTTTCGAAAAATATGCAGGCGCCTCGGGCAAATCGGCGGTCATCATGGTAACGAAATCGTCTTTAGCCATCGGCTGAAGGGCATAATTCAATTTCCGCTGGGCGCCGATGGTAGACGAAGTTTCGTTCGAAAGATTTTTGCCGCACATCGATCCGGCGCCATGCGCCGGGTAAACCTCGACCGCATCGTCCAGTTTCAAGAGCTTCTGATGCAGGCTGTCGTACATCATTCCGGCCATCATCTGCGGCGTGTAACCTTTGCCCCCCGCGAGATCCGGGCGACCAACATCGCCAATGAAAAGAGTATCGCCGGTCAGGACTTTTTGCGGTTGATCCGAAACGGAGGTATCGATGACAAGCATGCAGATGCTTTCTGGGGTGTGGCCCGGGGTTTCCATAATCCGCAATGTTACGTTGCCGATCGTCAGCTCGTCCCCATCCGTGACAGGGTGATGGGGAATCGTTGCTCCGGCTTTCTCTCCGAATACGATGTCTGCTCCGGTACGCGCGGCCAGCTCGCGATGCCCGCTGACAAAATCGGCATGGAGGTGAGTTTCAATAATGTATTTGATCTTCAGGTTATGCGCGGCCGCTTCTTCAATGTACTGATCGACGTCACGTTGCGGATCCACAACTGCGGCTTCGCCTTCCGACGCAATCAAATATGAAGCGTGCGCGAGACAACCGAGGTAGAATTGCTTGAAATACATTGAAGTTGAGGCCTCCGATCGCGTCATTGACCGAACTAGGTCGTTCTTGGACTCAGTGTAGGCAATCGCTTGAATTCCTCCTATAGCTCATATCAAATATCGGTAATCGGAAGCAAATGGCGCGCGCGCCGGGGACAGGTTAATTCGGCGTGGCCGGGGGTCGGGCGCTTGATTCACGGTCGGGACGCCGGTGCCACAGTCATCCAAGTTCCTCAGCCGTTTTTGGCCAGTCTTCGCGCAAAATCCACGAGAGTGCGCGATCAGCGAGAAGTTTGCCGCCCGTTTGGCAATTCGGACAGTAGTTGGTTTCGTTCGTCGCGTAGCGGATGCGTTGAATCTTTGCGCCGCAACGCCGGCATGGTTCACGAAAGCGGCCGTGGACCATCATTTCTTCCCGAAAGGCGGTGACGTTTTCCGGAAACCCCTTGCCGCCCTCGGCCCTAAGATTCTCTACCCACTGCAGGAGAGTCTCCCGTACTGCATGATGAAGCCCGGCCACTTCTTCTTCGGATAGTTTTTGCGTGAGTTTCACCGGCGACAATCGCGCGGCAAACAGAATTTCGTCCGAATAAGCGTTGCCGATACCACTGAACAATCTCGGATCAGTCAGCGCGCGTTTCAATGTGTGATTTTCGGATTTGAGTACCTGGTCAAAAGTCTTCAGATCGATGAATCGGTTCTCGTCGGGTTTGTGGCCGGCTTTGAAGAGTTCAACTCCGCCAGGATCGAGGCGGCTAAGACCGTCTTCTCCTGTCACCAGATGAAGCGAAGCCCGCCGTTGCGTGCCTGCTTCAGTAAGCCAGAGCACTCCGTTGTCGAAGTGGAAAGTCGCGAGCTGTGCTTTGTACTTTGACGGGCGCGATGCTTTGGCTGGCTGTTTGGCAACGCCTTCTTTCCAATGAAGACGGCCGGCGATCATTAAATGAAGAACCAACCATAACTCGTCTTCCAGGCCAATGCAGATTCGTTTGCCGAGACGTCTTAACTCGACCACCTTCTTGCCTTCGATATTAGAAATGGGTGGCGTGGCTGTGCGCAGCAGGAATGGGGAACCGATTTGGACGCGTTTCAGCGTGTGATTAAGGATTCTCTTTTCGAGCGCTTCGAGATAGACGACGATGTCCGGGAATTCAGGCACGGATCATTTTCCATTTGTCATTTATCATTTTTCATTTGGTCATTGATTGATTCAAGCTGGAACGTTACCAAATCGCATATGAAAAATGTCAAATGACAAATGGAAAATGCTCAGTGCTGGTCTGCGGACGGCAACTTATAGAACTCCCGCGCCGGTTTCAACGGCCGCAGCATCCAGTAGGGCCGGCGCTCGCCGTTCGGTGAATATTGATGCGCCGGTCTTGTCTGGGCCAGCCATTTCCTGTAAACCTCGCGCGACTTGGCGGTATCGACATGGATGTCGCCGTACTTGTCGTTGCTTCCGGCTTTGCGAACACGCACAGCCTGATGCCAGCAATGCATTCCGGAAATCGGATCGGGATGAACTGGAAAAGTCAGGTTCTGATGGACGCCCACGTCATTCCACCAGATGCGCAGGGTATCGGCGTCGCTTGATTGATATGGCGCTGCGCCGGATTCGCGGGTCAGGCTCCACTTGTCACCGTCGTGATTCAATCTCACAGTCGCCATCAACTGACGCTGGCCATTCTCGTGAACCTTCCAGCGACCCATGTGATGGCTGCACGCGACAATTCCCGGCTTAATTCCTTCCGTCACCCAGGCGCGCACAACGAAGTAACCGATGTCCGTTTCCACTCGAACCAGATCGCCAGTGCGCACGCCGAGCCTGGCAGCGTGGCTGGTGTGCAGCCACAACGGATTAGTATGCGCGATCTCGTTCAACCATTTCGCGTTCGCACTACGCGTGTGAATTTGAATCGGCAAACGAAAGGTTGAGATCAGAATCGTTTGATCGGATGCGAGATTTTCGGGATGAACATGGCCCGCTATGTAAGTTGGGATGGCGTACTCGGGCCAGCCCCAATCAGCGAGCGTACGCGAAAAGAATTCAAGTTTGCCGCTCGGCGTGGGAAATCCGCGCTTGATTTCGCCATCGACCTTTAAGCCGACAAAACGGCGGCCCTCGGCATCGCCATCGGGACTGGGAATTGGAACCACATTCGCTGAGGCCGGTTTCGGCGCCCGGGTAAAGATGCGACCCAGATCATCTTCACGAATATCTTCCAGTTCTTCCCCTGGAACGTTCTGCTCGTGAACGGCGCCAATCTTCCTGGCGATTTCAAACGAGCCATAGCGCCGCATGAATTCAAGCGGCGTCAAATCCTCGGCCGCGGCTTTCGCCGGCAAGCCTGGAACTGAGTTCTCAAAAATCCATGCGTAATATTCATCGACACTGAGACGCTCGCCGGGTTTCTGCTTCGACTCAACAAACTGGCGGATGCCAAGCGAACCATCCGCGTCGATGCGCCACGTAAGTTCCATCCAGAATTCGTTTTCCTCCCAGACTTCGCCGGGATTCACTTGTCGAGTGTCCGTGACGTCATCGCCGTTCCGTTGCCGGGCGGCGCGCATCACGGGCTGACGAAAACCCAACCACTGCGCATCATGCGTTTCATACGAATGAATGTCATGACGTTCGGGCCCGAGACCCATCGGCAAAATATAATCAGCGAAGTACGATGTTTCGTTCCAAACGGGCGTCAAGGCCACATGACACCCAATCAGGTTTTCATCAGTAAGAACTTCGATCCATGAAAAGCCGTCGGGATTCGTCCACACCGGGTTGTAAACGCGGGTGAAATAAGTATCGAGTTTGCCGCGTCCATCCTTAAGCAGACGCGGCAGGAGAAAAGACATCTCGTGCATTGAAGCGGGAACTCGGCCGGCCAGTTCACTTCGCCCCACATCTTCGGATGCGGCGGCGTGTGGATTGGTTTAGGCACGAACTTGTTCCAGGCATTCGGAAAGACGCCGCCTTCGGTCGCCACCGCGCCTAGCAACGCGTTCAGCATGAACAAAGCGCGTGCTACGGTCCATCCGTGGCTGACTCCGGAAGTCACACTGCGCCAGTTATGACTGGAGAAGCGAGTGCCGGCAGTCGCCACAACCTTCGCGATTTCCTCGATCGTTTTGACATCGACTCCCGATTCTTTCGCGGCGAATTCGAAGGTGTAGTCAGAGTAGAGTTTTTTCAGGATGCGCTCAAACTCTTTGAACGAATCTTTTTCTGACCTCTGATCTCCGACCTCTGACCTCTGGTCTAAATATTCCTCCCAATTCCACCAGCGCCGCACGAACTCCCGGTTGTAAAGATTGTTCTGAATAAGGTAATTCGCGATTGATAAAAGAATTGCAGCTTCGGAGCCGGGATAAGGAGCGATGAAATAATCAGCGTGAGTCGCCGTATTGGAGAGGCGGGTATCAAAGACGATCAGCTTCGCGCCGCTCGCTTTGCCATCGATAACGCGCTGCGCATGCGGATTGAAATAATGACCCGATTCGAGGTGAGCGCTGATTAGCAGAATGACTTTCGCATTTGCATGATCCGGACTTGGTCGATCGAGTCCCATCCATAGTTGATAGCCTTCGCGCGCGCCGGACGAGCAGATGTTCGTGTGCGAGTTATGACCATCAACTCCCCACGCCGCCAGAATGCGTTCCGTGAATCCATCTTCTCCAGGGCGGCCGACGTGATACATGATCTCCTGACGGCGATCTTCAACGATTGCTTTGCGGATTCTTGATGCCAGGTGATCGAGAACTTCATCCCAACCAACTCGCTCCCATTTGCCTTCACCGCGCTTCCCGGCGCGCTTCAGCGGGTAAAGTATTCGATCGGGATCAGTAATCTGATTGAGCGTCGCCGGACCTTTGGCACAGTTGCGGCCACGGCTGCCCGGATTTTCAGGATTGCCTTCGAACTTCTGAATCTGATTTGTGTCTTTGTCGATATAGGCGAGCAGCCCACAGGCCGACTCGCAGTTGAAGCAAGTGGTCGGCACCAGTGAGTAATGCCGTTCCTTACGTCGCGGCCAGGCCTGGGAATCTAGCTCAGTCCAATCATCCCAGCGCTCCTTTGGCGGAAACGCCGCGAGATGAATACGCGAAGGGCCGGGATATGCAGTGGTTGGGTCTGCTTTCATCTTTTAGGGTTCGCCGAATTCCTTTTTTGCGTCTTCGCGCCCGCCATATCCGGATTTCGACAATACTAAGGTTAATGGCTTATTTTCTGCGGTAACCGTAAACTTCACATTCGTGTGTCCTGGAGGGCATGCTCGTCGAAGTAATAATTCATTCCTTGGCGCGAGCGCGCAATTCGGCAAGCACTTCGTCACCAGGGATCAGCTTTGCTCTTCCTTCATCGATCGCTTTGGCTCGTCGTTCGGCCTCTTCAGTCCATATTCCGTCAATTCTTTTCTGCGCTTCAGCATCGAGGCTCTCAAGTAAGTGGTCGGCAAGCATCGCGCGAGCGCCCGGCGAGAGCGAAAGCGCGGCGCTCAGGATTTCTTCAAAATTCGCAGACATAAATTCGGATCTCCTAAGTCACAAATTCTACCTCTTCTTTTCTGAACGTGACACTCGCCCTTTTTCCACAACCTCATCTCACACTGGCCGTGAACACTTCTTCCATCAGATACGGCCGGCGGCAACCGCTCGATGGCGCCAGCTGGCGCCGGCTGTCGGTCCAAATCGGATATGACACGCCATTGAAGGACACCAGACCTTCGTAGTCGCCCTGCTGGTTTCCGTAGTTGATCCCCTGACACGGAAAGACTCCGTTGCAGTCGTGTTCGTTCGAGCTGACTGTGCTGACCCGAGTGTCTGCTGCCGGGAACGTCAGCCCACCATCGGTCGACTGCGCCAGATAATAATCCGTCTGATAGCGAAAGCCCGTGGTGTCGTTACGCGTGTCGTAAAACGCGACGTTGACATCACCATTGGTTGGATCGACCGACATCCAGTGATTGAAGCGATCGACTTTGAAACTGAACTGATCGGGAACATGCGCCGGCGTCGACCAGGTCAATCCGTTGTTGTCCGAATACGAGATGAAGATGTCCGTGACGTTCGCCGATGTCAGGTCCATCCAGGAACAATAGATACGGCCACGATGCGGACCACTCGAGCGATCGACATCGAGTGATGGATACACCAGAGCGCCACGAAATGATTCCGCGGGAATGCCAATGTCAAATGGCAGGGTCTTACGAGAAATGGTGACTGGAGCGCCCCAGCTTTGCCCACCATCGTACGAACTGTTGAAAACGATGGCATTTGCGAAGTAATCATTCCACGCAACATATAGCTCACCATTAGGCCCGACTGAAGGCGAGGCGCCGATCGCTCGTCCGGGACCGGATGGATCATCGGCTCGCGTGACCGAGAAGGACGCGCCGTGATCTGAAGATGTACCCACGCGCACGCCACCGCCGGTCGATCCGCCTACCGCTGCATCCCAGGCTATATAGACGTTATCGTGAAATGTACTAGCGGCATTCGTATCGGCAGTAATCATCGGTTTGTCATTGAAATGGTTCTCGCCACCTTCAAACGAAAAGAATGTGACCGCCGGATAAGTCTTTCCACCATCAGTCGATCGCGCGACTGCCATTTCCGTTCCGTTGATTCCCACCCCGTTGGGCGAGGATACCCCGCTGAAGAAAACTACGATGTAGCCATAGAAGACATTCCCCTGGGTATCGAAAGCCAAGGTTGGGTCTGACCCAAAATCAAAACCGCTCTTCGATTTCGCGGGCGGTAGCGGCAAATCGACGCCGCCCCAACTGCCACCTCCGTTCGTGGAGTAGTATCCGCGCATCGGCAAGCGAAAGATCTCGTTTGAGCCGGCTGCCAGAGTTCTTGGCGTGTTTGGATCAATGGTAATGAAGGTTTCGCTTTGCGGGCCGCACTCGTTCGATACGTCCACATTGGCGCCGACCGAAACCGAGGTCGTCGTCCCGATTGCCGGATCGGAACCGTTATTGCGGAGAAACTCGTACTTGCTCCACCACGTAGGATCGTGCGGACTGGTCTGGGCCGATACCTTCAGCGGCCGATTCGAGATGCCAACACTTAGACTGATCAAAGCAAAGACTACCAGCATCGATAGACGAAACTTGTTTTTCATAAAGTCCTCCCTTGGTTCGGATCAAATTCACTCGCGCACTTTAAGATCTCCGTTATCGGGGGGGGCCGGATTCTATCTCAATTCAGACGACGGCAAAAGCTGCGCCTTGGGACGGAAGGACAGCTCGGAGTTCCGTCTTTGGGGGGAATCATCCGACAAATTTCCGGCTAAAGCCGGCACTCCAAACTGAACGTTCAAGCAGTCTCTTTAACATTTGACGCCCTGCCGCCTTACGCCAGCGGCACTGACTGTCCCGCCTGCACGTAAGCATGCTCGTAAAGCATGACACCGATCAGAGCCAGAGGCGCGCTGCCTACGCCGATCGACATACTCACGTAACCAATAATTGCAAGAGCTGCTAATACACCGCCAACAATCGACAAACCTAGACCGATCAGAAAATCGCTCTGGTAGCGGCCATGTAACATTTCCCAAACCGCAACGCGCGCGTGGGCAGTGGAATGCGTAAGCGAAACCTCGCCCCAGATCATTAAGAGATGCAGAAGACTAGTGCCGGCAACAACCCAAAGCAGCACTGAAACTGAATCCGGACCAATTAGGCTTCTAATACCGAATCGCGCCGCGAGTGGAAGCAGCAACGCGGAACCCAGCAGTAACGCCTGGACCAGCAAGTGTGGAGGCAACAAAGGGTTCTGCCAGAGGTCGCGGGCCTTCGCCTGAGCAAACAGATAAGCCGTGTAAATTGCTGTAAGAATCGAAAGCGGTAGCCCGCCAATGATCAACCACTGTTGCAGGGAAACCGATTGGGTCAAACTTCCTATGAAATGCAACCCAAGCACAAGGGAGTATCCGGCGATGACAAACGCGCCCTTCACGAGCCAGCTTTGCCACTGCGGTCGTGTGAAAATCATGTAGAAGCGCGCCGGATGTTCCAGGTCCCAGATCAAGAGGCCGCCGGTGAGCGCGAGAAACGCGCCTGAGACAATCGGCGTTACCCACAGCCAAACCGCACTATCCGGCCGCAGGAATCCAAACAAAACCATCAGCGCCGCGACCAGATACACCCCCGACGCAATTCCTTTGGTCCAGGTATACAGACTTACGCGCCAGTCCCACGGGATCGAATGCGCTACGTCATAACTCAATAGCGCCGCTGCTGAACTGTTATTGAAAGTGGGATTGCCGGATACGACTTGTTCGCTCGATTGCTGCTGCTCGCTCCACATAAATAAACCGGCTTCCGGCCGCCGCGCGGCCAGCGGATCAAGTGTCGCCTGGTGCGCCCCTTTATAGAAAAGCTTTGGCAGTGTTTCTTTTTCCGGTCGCCGCACATTCACAGGTTCGCGATTTACAATCTGCGCAACGTATGAAGACTGATCGTTCAGGTCGCCGATCAAGATCGCCTGCGTCGGACAAACAACTACGCACGCCGGCTCCAAACCGACATCAATACGATGCGCGCAGAAGTTACATTTCTCCGCCGAGTGATCCTCAGGATTAATGAAGATCGCATCATAAGGACAAGCAGCCATGCAGGCTTTACAACCGATGCAGATTGACTTGTCGAAGTCGACAATTCCATCGGCCCTTTTGAACATCGCCGCGGTGGGGCAAGCGGTCACGCACGGCGCATGGGCGCACTGATTACAACGCGTTACCTGATGCGCCCGCCGCACCTGAGGAAAAACACCGACGTCAACGTGCTTGACGTAGGTACGCGTGACACCGATTGGAACCACGTTCTCAGACTTGCACGCGGTAGTGCATGCGTGACAACCAATGCAGCGCGTATGGTCGATTACTTTTGCCCATTGCACGGGTTTGTCGCGAGCTGGTTGTTCGCTGATCATGACTTTCGGAATTCTCCAAAGCGCCGCCAAAGATCCGGCAACCGCAGGCAAGGATGCCTGGTTTCCTTCGGACGCCTGCGGCCCCGCGATTCCTGCGTTCCGGAAAGCGCGAAATATATCACGCAAAGTCGCCAGGCGCGCAAACGACGCTCAAAGCCCTGGAGAGTTTACCGGAACGTCAATGCCGCAAACCTCCACGGCCATGATATAAACTCCGCCAATGATCCGAACTCTGAGTCTCGTCATTCCCATCTACAACGAAGCTCCGCACCTCGAGCAGTTCCTGACTGTAATTGATCAGCTCGAACTGCCGGTGACAAAAGAATTGGTAATCATCGACGACGGTTCGACAGATGGTTCGGTGGAAATCCTTAAGCGCTTTCCATTTCAAGCGCGAACCATTGTCATCACTCACGATCGAAATCAGGGCAAGGGCGCGGCTGTCCGCGCCGGCCTTGAACAAGCTACGGGGGAATTCATCGGGATTCAGGATGCCGACCTCGAGACGAACGTTGACGACATTCCGGCGCTGCTTGAGCCGCTGCTAAACGACAAAGCCGACGTCGTCTATGGGTCACGATTCAAAAAATCCGGTGTCCAGGTGCACCGAACCTTTCACTACCTGGTCAATCGCATACTTACCGCACTCAGCAACATCCTGAGCGGCCTGTACCTGACCGATATGGAGACGTGCTACAAATTCTTTCGCGCGGATGTAATCAAAAATGTTCGCCTCAAATCGAACCGCTTCGGTTTCGAACCGGAAGTTACGGCGCGAATTGCGCGACTGCAACTTCGCATAATGGAATTGCCGGTGACTTATTTTCCGCGCAAGTACCTCGAAGGAAAGAAAATGAATTGGAGGGATGGCTTTGCGGCAGTGGTCCATATCGTCTGTTTTAATCTCTGGAAGCGAAACACGAACTCTTTCAAACAGTCGTTGCCACGCCACTATTTGCGCGATCGCGATCGATGATTACCAGGCGAGGCCACTGGGTTTGCCGGCTGTGAGTAGAACCCGCACACGATTACTTTGGGCCGTTCTAATTCTCGCGGCCTTTCTGCTGCGTCTCGTCTTCATATACTTCATCGGCGGAAATCTCGATGGGGACAGCAATGGCTACTTAATTCTCGCGCGTAATCTTTTACGTGAGCATGTTTACTCAATTCGATCTGCAACTCCGTTTGATCCAACTTTCACCAGACTACCTGGTTACCCTTTGTTCATCGCTCTGATCTATTCGATCAGGGCGGATAGCTTGATCGCTATTCGTCTCGCGCAAGCGCTGGTTGATACATTGACATGCGTCGCTGTCGCGGCATTGGCTTACCGTTGGGAACCTGACGAAAAGCGAAGACGCGCGGCGGCGATTGCTGCGTTCGTCCTGGCTGGAGTCTGCCCGTTTACGCTGAGGTATGTGCCGGCGATTCTGAAGGAAACTCTTTCCACTTTTCTGGCTGTCATGCCGGCGCTCGCCGCGGGTCGCGCCCTGCTTTCAAAGACGCGCCGGAAAGCGCTCGGCTGGTGGGTGGCGACGGGATTTTTGTGCGGCCTCGCCGCGTTAGTACGACCGGATGCGGTGCTGCTTGTCGTGGCCGCGTTAGCAACGCTGGTTATCGCGGCGATTTACGAGTGCGCAGCCAGGCGCTCAGATCAAACCAGGTTGCGCAAGACTATTCCATCGCTGACGCATGCATCACTGTGCGCCACTACTTTTGTGCTGGCTTTTACTTTCACCCTTGCGCCCTGGCCCATTCGCAACGAAGTTGTTTTCCATCAGTTCATTCTCCTGGAACCTAGGTATCAGAGTTTGCCGAATGGTTTTGTGCCTGCCGGCTATTACGAATGGCTGCGCACGTGGGTTGACGACGAGCGGTACGTCAAGCCTTTGAGATGGGAACTGAATTATTCGGCAATCACGCTGGACCAAATACCAGCGAAGGCTTTCGATTCTGCAGAGGAACGCGCGCGTGTCGCGGAACTGCTGGAGCAATACAATCATCCGCGATTAGATCCGTCGACGATTGACAGTACGACGCGCGTGAGCATGACGCCGGAGATTGATTTAGGCTTTGCCGGGATTGCCACGGAGAGACGCGGGCGTGGTCCCTTACGCTTCTACATCTTGCTTCCTGCAAGACGCGCGCTCGCGCTCTGGTTTGATACTCACTCAGATCACTTTCCATTTGCAGGCGAGCTGTTTCCGATTCCGGATCGGAGCTACTTTCAGAATGGAACGCATTCATACGCCGGTTACGCAACGCTCTGGCTGTTCGCGATATTGGCATGGCTATACACTCTGCTCGGCTTGGGCGGCACCCGGCGGTTGTGGAGCAGTGGAGAATTCATCACGCAAACTTTTGTGCTTTTCATAGCGCTCATCATAATAACTCGCGTCGCATTTTTTTCGACCCTGGATAATCCCGAGCCGCGTTATCTCGTACAACTGTTTCCATTTCTCTCCGCCTCCGGTGGAATAGCAATCGCCGGATTGATCGCGCGACGCAAAAGCCGTGGACGTGTCTGGGTATCTTCAGAATGATGCAAACGCAAATCAAATCAATGCGCGAGTTTCTGCGAGGAAACAAGTATTGCGCGGAGTCTATTTGCGCAAGTCTATTGATTTTGATGGCCATCAATCTCCTGGGCGCGATGTCGCGAAAGAGTTTGACTAATGACGAGTTCTATAACATCCCGGCGGGTCACTACAATCTCGCGGCCCGGGACTTTGCAATCAACAATGTACATCCGCCGCTTATACGCATGATCGCCGCCACGCCACTTTTGCCTCTGCACCTGAACACGCCGCCACGACAGCCTTCCGACAACGCTATTCGCGGCGGACACGAAACCTTTTCGGCATTCTGGTTTGCTAATCTCTTGCGCCTGGAAACGATCGCCTTTTGGTCGCGGGTGCCTATGGTCGCTTTGACGCTTTTATTAGGCGTTATCATCTTTGTTTTCGCGCGCCAACTCTTTGGCCCACGCGCGGCTTTATTCGCGGTGCTTCTCTTCATTCTTGAGCCAACGGTGCTGGCGCATGGGCGGATTGTCCAGACCGATGTGCCCGCAGCGCTCGCTTACGTTTTCTTTTGTTTGGCGCTGTTAAGGTTCGGAGAAGAACCAACGACAGCGCGGGCCCTGATAGCCGGATTCGCTTGTGCGGTCTCCCTGCTGACCAAGTCTTCATTGATTGTAACTATTCCGATGTTTGCTTTTGTCGCGGCGCTGCTGTTTTGGCGGCCGCCTCGTCAAAATCAAAGCCGCCTCTCGCTTGCTCTGAGAATCGGCGGCGCAATGCTCATTGCAATTCTGGTCATTAACGCGACGTATTTTTTCCAGAGAGTGACGCTCGAAGCCGGGGACTTACACTGGCTCGCCGCAGAGTTTCCCTCGCGCTTTTCCACGATCATGAAAGTGATGCCTGTGTTTTCTGCGATCGTGCCGCCATATTTTCTTTTTGTCTTTTGCGTCGTCTCGGGAATCAATCATGAAGGCTGGCCGGCGTCGTTGCTCGGCATGTATAGCCGCACCGGTTGGTGGTACTACTTTCCCGTTGCGTTCGCGCTCAAAACGACAATTCCTTTTCTCCTGGTTTCACTGGGTTCGCTAAGCTGGTCTATCTGGAAAGTTTTCGCGGAAAAGAAGACCACGTTCCTGTGGTTGATTGTACCGGCCGCTATTTATGCCGCCTTGACCATGTCAAGCAACATCAATATCGGAATTCGTCATTTGCTGCCGCTATTCCCATTTCTTTTTATTCTGGGAGGCGCGTTCCTGGATCGCTTATTGAAGTCGCGTTTTCGGAAAACAGCAATCACTATTGTCGTTGTTCTGATCGGGGTGATGACTATTGAAGCTGTGCGAGCTTATCCAAATCAGATGAACTATATGAATCAACTGGCCTGGTCGCATCCGGATTGGTACTACCTTTCGGATTCGAATGTTGAGTGGGGCGAAGACACGGGCGAGCTCGCCAGGTACTTGCGCGCGCATAACGAGACCAAGGTGCGCGCCGCTTTACTCGGTGGATGGATTACCCTCGCGCATTACGGAGTTGAATATGTTGATGCGACCCGTCCGAGACCCGATGTGCTGCCAACTCATTACACAGCCATTGGCGCGAGCTTCTTGAACGGCTCGACTGTGCCGGAGAGTTTGACCAATGCAGATGGATCTTCTTTAACCGAAGAGCAGCGACATAATTTCTTCGACCTGTATCGAGCGCGATCTCCTGAAGCGGTCTTCGGAAACTCGATCTATCTTTATCGCGAAGCGGATTAGGGATCAGCCACAGATACTCGAGACGAAGAGAACCTTAATAAAATGAACAGCCGAAGCCTGACTAATTAGCGCCATCAGTGTTAATCCTTCTCGCTGTCTCGGTCTTTCTGTGGCTACTTTTCTGAATGTCGATCTCAACTTCACAAAAGGATTATCTGTTTGCGCTGTCGATCTTCGCCGTGGCTCTGCTTGTGTTTTGGTTTTCTCCCGTTCATCAGATCACTGACTCGAATTATTCAATGCTCCTGAGCGAGAGCCTCATAAAGCATCACAGCTTTGCTCTTGATAACTACAAGATTCCTCGATTTTCGCCGCGTTATCACGACAACACTTACAAGAACGGCGAGATGTATCAGCTGGAATTGGTTGGGCCGCATCTCTACTACTACTTTCCGCCTGGAAGTTCCGTGCTTTCCCTGCCACACGTAGCCGTCATGAACGTTACGGGTATTTCCGCTGCGAACTCAGACGGAACGTATAGCCCGGATGGGGAAGGGATAATCGAAACGACATTGGCGGCGATCCTGATGGCCGCGCTGGCAGCGATCTTTTACTGGATGGCTCGACTGGTTCTGCCGATTAACTGGAGTGTAGTCCTCGCGCTCGCCGGAGCATTCGCCACGCAAGTCTGGTCGACGGCGTCGCGCGCGCTATGGAGCGACACCTGGGGCATCCTGCTGCTGGGCATCGTGGTGTGGATGCTACTCCTGCAAGAGGCAAAACGCCGTCAGTGGAATCCAATCCTGCTCGCCACTTTGTTGGCATGGTCCTACTTTGTGCGCCCGACAAACGTTATTTCGATCGCCGCCATCACGACCTGGGTCTTTTGGTTTCATCGATCGACATTTGTTAAGTACGCGGTCGCGGGAGCTCTGTGGTTCACCGTATTTGTTGGCTATTCCTGGTACAACTTTCACCAGGTGTTACCCAAATATTTTTTGCTGAATCGCCTGAGGTTTGGCTCTTTCGCCGCAGCCTTCGCGGGGAACCTGATTAGCCCTTCGCGCGGGCTGCTAATTTTCGTCCCCGGCCTGATTTTCATCAGCTACCTCCTGGTACGCAATAGAGCACGAATACCGTTGAAGCGATTGACGATACTTTCGCTGGCAATTATTGCCGCGCACCTGATTGTGATCGCCGGCTTCAACCCCTGGAATGGCGGATTTTGTTATGGGCCGCGCTATACAACCGGCATCATTCCGTGGTTTGTTCTGTTGGCAATCGTCGCGATCAAATCGATGCTGGAAAATCGAGGCACCGTTTCGGCGAAGCGAGTAACCCCGTGGCGCATGCAAGCCGCGGCGGGCGCGTTGCTGCTGACGATCAGCGTGCTGATGAATGCGCGCGGCGCGTTATCGGAGGAGACCTGGGCCTGGAACAACTGGCCGGTGAGTGTTGATAAAGTACCTGGCAGGATTTGGGATTGGCGGCAGCCGCAATTTTTGGCGGGCTTAATCCATCCGCCGCGTCCGCAAAATTTCCCGGTGCTCGCCGGCAAAATCAATTTCGCTTCGCCAGAGGCAGACAAATACCTTTGGTACGGTTGGAGCTGGCCGGAACCGCAAATTCGCTGGAGCGATGGCAACGAGGCCGCAGTTGTCTTCACGCTCGACAAGATCAGCGATTCAATTCTGCGAATTAGGATGGGTCCTTTTCTGGCTCGCGGAATACTTGATCAGCAAAGGGCAGCTTTGATTCTCAACGGCAAACCAATTCAACAATTTATTTTGAAAGATGACGGGGCCAAAATCGTGGCGGTTTTGTGCTCCAGGGAAATTCTTAGCCGCGAAAACGTTCTGACTTTCGAATTCCCGGATGCAGTCCGTCCAAAATCTCTGAAAGTCAGTGATGACTTGCGCAAGCTGGCGGTGAGAGTTGAATGGCTGGAACTGGAAACACAACCTTGAAGTGCCACGTACACAGCCGCTTATGAAGCTTCCGAACTCGGTTACGCGAGTTATTGAAAATCGCATCGCTGCGTTTGTTCTTTGTCTCGCGTTCACCCTGTTGATGCTCAACCACCGGGTGCTGCCGCTCAATGTCCTGCCCTATTACGACGGCAGCGCCGGTCAGGACTGCTACCAAATGGTTTGGGATCTTTGGGAGGTAAACGAATCAATCACCAGCGGCCACAATCCTTACCGGACAGGCTTGATCTATTACCCGCTGGGCGCCGAACTCGGCCGGCACTCGCTGGCCGCCGGCTTTTTTCCGCTCACTTTCATCGTCAAGGTTCTCACGCGCGGTGATCTGATGTACCCAGTCTACGCCTATCGCGTCGCTATTCTGCTTTCATTCACTCTGATTCTGTATTTCACCTATCTCGCTTTGCGCGAGCTCGGCTTTGACTCCTGGGCGGCAATCATTCCCGCGATAGCGTATGCCTTCAGT
>WNGG01003594.1_pt1 | contig 18507 bp, 8 predicted proteins | sample 5400661 | NCBI WGS metagenome assembly WNGG01 (sample SAMN13153372, study PRJNA577476) | soil metagenome | isolation source: 100 cm soil or saprolite under Garry oak tree replicate 1 | place: USA:California | collected 2016-06-15
CCGGGCAATTCAGCCAGCGCTGCTCTGAGCCCAGCTCCACCAACTGATCCTCACCAGATGATTCAAACGCTGCAGAGCATGTACGAGCAGCGTAGGCAGCTTCAGATACAACAGAATCAAAAAGCGACGGGGCAAAACTAGTTGTAGTAGCTTTAGAACCTCCCGTACCTCGAGCGCCCATCCACTCGAACGAAGATTCTGCGTCGAAGTCTGCCCCCCCATCTTGCGCCCGAGTGTGCCTGCGAGCTTCCCGGTGCTCCTTTAGAAGGACCTAACAAACTTTTACAAATTTTACGCTTTGTTGCTGTGCGACAAAGAAAAGCCGTCAGGGCCGCGTAAAGTTACAGCACTTACTTTTAGGAAGGCTGCCTAGCTCTATGACTCCTGTCTGTACGAACGCGCGCGGAGCAAGCCGGGCTGCTGTTGTGACTCGAGCACAGGAGGTCATACTGCCGTGAGAAAGCTCTACCAGATTTTTTTCCCCGTACTCGCTCTCAGTCTTGCGCCGGCGCTACATGACCGAGGCCGACGGCACGCAGACGTTCATGTTCTCCTTCGGCCCGCTCTCCGGGCTCGCGGACGTCGCCGCCGGCCATCCGAGCACTCAGGTCCCGAGCGTTTTTAACACCCCGTATCCAGGCACGCTGACGCGCGGTGACCCCGCCACGACCGATGGGGCGACGGCCGGCAACGCGCCGGGCGTCGGAGTGACTACAGGTACCGTGGTGCCGCCGTTTTCGTGGAACGGCGCGGTGGGTCTAGCCCCCGACATCCCGAACATCGTAACCGTGACCGACATCATCGCGGGCTCTCTTACCACCCCCCTCGCCGCCCCCCACTGCGCCCCTGGCGCCAACACGGTAACGGTTTTCACGGACTCGCCGCTGGGCGTTTCCTTGGGATCACAGGTCGTCATCGCAAACGATGCTCATTCCACCGGGATCGGGGGCACCCCCACGCCGGCGGGCCTTCTGGGCACTTACACTGTCACCTGTGTAGATAACGGCGGTCTGGCTCCTGACTTGGTCATCAATGGGAGTGGTTTCGTCGGCTTTGCCTTCCAGTACAGCGACCCAGGCGGCGCAGGGCTGTCCAACGTCGGCAATAACAACGCCGGCACCGCCGCGGTGGTTGCTCCGGCGAACGATGGACACGTCGACCCCCGCCAAATCATCGATGTGGGCGTGATGAACGGCAATATTCCGGCGCCCTTGGCTGCCTTCGACGAGGACGACGAGTTCTTCCTGACCCTTACCAACGTGGGCATGATTATGCGCCCGGACTTGTTCGAGCAGCATACCGTCCACTTCCACGGCTACCCCAACGCTTCCTCGTTCTACGATGGAGTCCCTGACGCTTCGGTGGCCATCAACATCGGCGCCAGCTTCACCTATTACTATCTCGCCCCTGACGCCGGGACTTACTTCTGGCACTGCCACATCACCCCGCCCGAGCACTTGCAGATGGGCATGGTGGGGCAGCTCTTTGTGCGTCCCCGGCAGGACCGGGTGCCGAGCGGCGGCAGCCTCTATACCTATCTTGGGTACCAGAATGGGATCTCCGAGCCCGCAACGAATCCTACGGTGGACCTGCGCACGGCATGCAGCCCCGCTGCGGATATCCTGTGCTCTGCCACCCTGCCGGCCGGCGGTGCCACCGCAAACACGGCGACTCGAGCGGCCGCCAACACGCTTTGCAGCGGCGCCAGCGCACCAGGCTTGACCCCTAACTATGTTTACAACGATGGCGACGGCTCGACGTGTTATGACGTTGAGTACCCCATCCAGATGCACGGCTTTGACCCCAATTTCCACTTTGTCGGCATGACGTTCAACCCGGAAATGTTTGTGGACATGAAGGACAAATACTTCCTGCTCAACGGGCGGAGCTACCCCGACACGGTCGCGGCCGGGCCACAGGCTACGGTGTCGAGCGACGGCCAGATGCACTACTCGCAGCCGCTGCCGGCCATCATTAACATTCCGGCGGGCGGCAGGGCGGCGCTGCGCCTCGTAAACCTGTCCGTCTCGGAATATCACACCCTGCAGACGCTGGGGGTTCCCATGAAAGAGGTCGGGTTCAACGCCAAGCTCCTGCGGGACCAGGGGGGAATGAACACCGAATTCTACACCAACTCCATCACGCTGGGCGGCGGCGAGTCGCTTGATGTGATTCTGGATGCCAGCGATGCAGGCTGCGGGTCTGTGGGCTGCGCTGCACGGCTCTATCCGGCGGGGAGCGTCTTCTATGTGTACTCCCCCAATCTCGACCACCTGTCGAATGACGCCGAAAATTTCGGCGGGATGATGACTGAAGTACATATCTGCACGAGCGTCACGGGCGGCAACACATTCGGTAACACCTGCAACTAGGAGCGCGGCAATGAGGGAGATGACAATGAAAAAAGCAATTTCGCAAGTCGCACACATTCTCGCGCCGATAGTGTTGGTGTTCTCGCTCTCGGCCACGGCTTTTGCTGCCGCACCCGGCATCACCGGCCCGACCTTTAACTTGACGGCGCAACAGGCCTATCTCAACCAGCCCGATGGAGAGGCGGTTTACTCCTGGGGCTACGGTTGCAATGGGACGCCCGCGGGCTTTGCCCCGACCTTGAATGGGCAGACTTGCCCAACGATGCAGGTGCCCGGCCCCACGCTGATCGTCCACGAGAACGCTGTGGTCACGGTCACCCTGCTGAATGGTCTGCCCAATGCAGCCGGCAATACCTCGATCCTGTTCCCTGGCTTCAACGTCACCACCACCTGTCCTGCGTCCACTGCAGCTGGGGCGCCTCAACAGGGATTGTTGACGTGCGAGGCGGCGCCGGGCGGTACAGTGACCTACACGTTCACTGCCTCAGCGCCCGGGACGCATGCTTACTACAGCGGGACGCAAGGAGACCTTCAGATCGAGATGGGTCTTTACGGCGCCGTGATCGTCCTTCCGGCCAGCGTCCCCGCCAACTGCACAACCGGCTACCATGCCGCGAACCTGGCCGCGGAGGCGCACTGGGGAGAAACGGACTTCCGGCTCTCGCAGGCTGCCTACGATCACCCCGGGAGTTGCTACGACCGGGAATATTTGTTCCAGTGGGCCGAGATGGATACCAGGATTCACCGCCAGGCGCAGGCGCAGGTGGCGGCGCGGGCCAACTGCACGGTCGGTAGTGCGGGATGTAGTCTCGACGTACAGACTGAGCCCTACCACCCTGCCTACTTCTTGATCAATGGACGCTCCATGCCTGACCTCATGGACCCCAACTTTGCCGGCGAGTATCCGCACCAGCCTTACAACGGCAACCCGCACATGCATCCGGGCGAGCTGACCCTGATCCGCACCATCGGCCAAGGGCGCTGGCAACATCCCTTCCACGAGCACGCCAACCACGTGCGCATCCTGGCGCGGGATGGGAACCTGGTTCTGAGCGGCGCCATCGCCAACACCATTTCGTACAACACGCCAGGAGGCACAGCGGCGTCGGGACCCCCGCTTGCCGGGCTACTGATGTTCAACACGGACACGACTCCGGGCGAGGCGTTCGACGGGATCTTCTACTTTACGGGCCGGGGATTGAACTGGGACCCGTACGGTCACCATCCTGTCTCTAGTACAAACGACCCTCTGGCCACGCTTCCGTGCACTCCAGACGCCAACGGCTACAACTCGGGCGCGCCGAACGCGGTCAACTTCATGGAGTGGTGCCAGGACCACAACAAGCCGGTGCAAGTGGCCCCCTTCGGGGATGTGGCGGCGGGCGGCCCGGCAACGCTTCCCGATCCGAACGTTTTGACGAATGGCCAATGGTACGGCGGCACTCCCTACCTGGGTCCGGATGCGAGCCTGCGGGCGGCGATGCCGACCTGTGCGGCTAACCCTTACGGCACGCCCAACCCCCCAAGCGCCAATTGCACCACATTGCTTCCGTCCAACACCCAGGCCAACCCAGCCAGCGAGCGCGGTTGGGCGTTTATGTGGCACTCGCATAACGAGCGCGAGATTACGACGAACAATGTCTTCCCCGGCGGCATGCTGATGATGATGCTGGTGGATTCCCGGGAATTTGTGATTGATGAGTCGCTGTGAGCTGACGGTGAAAGACGACTTTAGATTGACGGAGAAAACGATGCGAACCAGCCACTTCAAAGCCAATGCAATCATGAAGGCCGCCGTGCTAGCGGCCTCTATCCTCCTGTTTGGCGTGAGCGCAAGCTTCGGCCAGCAAACCGTTAATTTAACGGCGGCGCCGACGACGACGACCTTGCCGGACGGCACCACGGTGCCGATGTGGGGGTATTTCTGCGGCACGGCTGTCGCTACTAATCCCGCTCCGGCCGCGACGTGCGGGGCATTGAATCCCTCGTCGGTGTCGACGGTGGCGACAGTGCCGTCTACTTGGTCCCCTGTGATGATTACCGTTCCCTATGTTCCCGGGGCGACGAGTTTGACCATCAGTCTCACCAACAACCTCTCGTTCACCCCGACGGGGGCCACGACGGCGAATGCTATTCCCACCTCGATCATAATCGTCGGGCAAGTGGGCGGCGGTCTCGGCGTTGTAGCGCAGCGAACGGCCACGCCGAGTCCCGACCACTCCAACGCGCAGGGGTGCGTCACTTGGTTTATCGCCGACCCCACCAACACTCCGCCGGGCGTCCCATGCCCGCAAACGGCTACAAGTCCCGTATCAGGAGCTTATCCGCCAACCCAGGGGCCGCGCGTGCAGTCATTCGGCGCGGAAGTGACAGCAATTGCGGCAGGGACAACGGCGACCTGCACAGCACCCACAACAGGGCCTGTCGCCGGCTGCGCGGCGCTGACATGGCCCGCGCTCAAGCCGGGCACCTACCTGCTCGAGTCGGGCACGCATCCCTCGATTCAGGTCCCCATGGGGCTGATCGGCATGCTGGTGGTCACGACTGCGCCGTCAGGCAGCACAGCGGGCACAGCGTATCCCGCCGTCGGAACGGCTCCTGCGGTGCCTTACAATGCCGAGCTTCCACTGGAGTTTAGTGAAATCGACCCAGTACAAAACAAGGCCGTCAACACTGCGGTCAGCACCGCTGGTTTCAGCGAGACCAAGGTGTGGGACGGCCACATCGGCGCGTGTGGCAATCCCAATTCGCCTGTGGGGGTTGCGAACACGTGCTATCCCCCAGCGGTGAACTACACGCCGTTCTATTACCTGATCGACGGGCTGGCGTTCAACAAGACCAATGCGACGGCTTCGCTGTTCGCGGCTTCGGCTGGCGTTAGTGGCACACCTCCTGCACCAGTCACGACCGGAATCACCGGCACCGTTCTCGTGCGCATGGTGAATGCCGGCCTGCGCATGCACGTGCCTTCGATCGTCGGCTCGCTAACACAGGGCTTCACCGGAGCAGGTGCGGCTGCCACGGTGAGTGGATTCACCTTGATTGCGGAAGATGGCAACGTCATCCCCGGCGTAGCTCCCGCTGGCGCCACCACCGCTCCCGTGGCTCCCCGTGTACAGACCGACGTCTTTATGGCCGCGGGCAAGACTTTTGACGTGATGATCAATGCGCCGACCAGTACGACGGCGCCTGCTCTTCCGGTGTACGATCGCGAGTTGAGCCTGTCGGCCAATTCTTCCGCGCGTGATGCCGGAATGCTGGCCTATATCGGTGTCAATGGCTCCTTACTCCCGGCGGCAGCAGGCACGGGTGTGTTCGCGGCCGCGAAAGCCAACGCGGATACGTATAATTCCCTGGCTGCGGGCCAGACGTTCACAGTATCGGACACGTCCAAAGGAGTGATCGCCAACGACGTTAATGTTTACGGCGTGACACTCCTCACGCAAGCCGCCAGCGGCGTGGTGGCCCTCAACGCCAACGGGACGTTTACGTATACACCCAACGCCGGCTCGACAGCGACCTCAGACAGTTTCACCTACTGCGCCAACAATGGTTTTACTCCGGCGGCAGGCGCGACGGCGGCGAGTTGTTCCTCCTCCGCTTTAACCGCCACGGTGACCCTGGGTGCTTCAGCGCTTACCGGAAACCCCACCGCGATTGCTCAGTCTTACACGGCGAAGTCGGCCACGTACCTGAAGATTGCGTCGCCCGGCCTCCTCGCGCCGAACACAGACCCGAACAACCTTCCTCTTACCGTTGTCACCTCCCCCGCGCCGACAATCACTGGCGGAACCCTGCTTGTGGATGCCCAGGGTGGGTTTACTGTGTCCCTCAGCCCAGCGCCCACAACGGCGACCGTGGCCACCTTCTCGTACACCGTGAAGAACTCCCAGGGTAGGTCGAGCGCCCCCGGAACGGTGACCATCAACTTCCCGGCCCCCAGCAATCTCACGGTGAATGTGGTGGATGCCCAGGCTTACAATAGTTGCAATGGCGACAGCACCTGCATCAGCGGATTAACTAAGATTACCGACTACCGCTGGATCATTGAAGAAGACAAGACCTTCTGGGTAGATCCCAATTGCACAACGAACGCCAGCATTACCGCGCCGGGCTGCCCCCACGTTGTGGGCCCCTCGGGCCAGAGCACCATCCCCACCCAAGGGGTTCAGTTCCACACGAGCACTATGGATTATGTGGCCACAGGCTGCACGGGGGCGAAGTCGTGCGAAAGCGGCCAGACCGTGTTGGATACCAATCCGAGTTCAGCGACCTTCGGCCAGCACGTGCCGGCCGCCTGTGACCTGGGCAATGGCGCTTGCCGAACGACGGTCGATCTAACCACCGGCGGAACGACAGCCTCTTTGCCGAGCTCGGTCCATCTCGATCCCAGCAAGCGCTATTACATCTCGGTGTTGCCGGGCGATGCGGGCGACCCCTTCCCCGCGTACGCTGGCCAGCCCACTTGTACATCGACCGGTGCAAATCCTGGTGATCTCGGCTGCGGCCACACCATGGGCGGCGCTCAGGTTCCTCCGGCCTGCAACGTTTTAGTGGCTGGGTGTACCTCAACCAGCACCACTGCCTTCGCACCCGTAACGGTGCTGGTGGTGCCCACTCCGCTTCCAACAGGCAAACTCTCATTGATCGTGTTTGAAGATGACTTCCCACTCAATGGCGAGCAGGATGCCGGGGGCGGTATCGACGTTCTATCGGCCAACGAGCCCGGTCTGGGCGGTTTCGAAATCATCCTGTGGGACAACTATGGTTCACTCGGCGACGTGACCGGCCAGGACACCCACGACATGTTCAACCAGCCGTTGTCGAACAGTTTGGCGGGAACCACCGATCCCGCTACGGGGCTTGACGCGTGTCCGGTCTCGGCGCAGGCCACTACGGATCCCACGCAGGCGGGCATCACGGGTAGGATCGTAACCTGCCCGAAGTATGAATCCGATGGGAAGACTCTATCTCCGCTGGCAGGCCAGGCGGTGGTTGCCAATCTCATGGCGGACAAATTCAGCGTCCAAGCCTACCCGGGGGCTGACCGGATTGCGCGCGGGGAAGAATGGCTCCAGACCAACACTCTGGATGGACAGCATCCCCACGATTCTTTCATCCGCGTTGGGGAGCCCGGCTACTTCCAGGAGTACGGGCCTGCCGGCTACCACGTGAGCATTGGCTTTGTCAATCCGAAGATCATCAATGACCGCCACGATGCGGTCTGTGCCGGCACCTTCGGTGCTGTCGGCCCTTGCACCAACATCATTGAAGGGCAGGTGGATGTCCAGCGTTTTAGCCGGACACCGGACCAGAGACTCTACCCCAGCGGCTCGCGCGATGCCCTCGCTTGGACCCAGTGCTGGGTGAGCTTGGGAGACCCGGACGCAGAAGACTTCATGTTCACCAAGTGCGACGCCAACGGGAACTTCAAGTTTACCGGCGTTCCCGGCGGCAACTGGAGACTGACCCTCGGCGACCAGTGGAATGACCAGATCATTGATGGCCTCTCGACGCCGGCCAACGTGGGCTGCGTCCCCACGCCGCCCGCGACCACCTGCTCCGGCGGCATTACCGACCTCAAGATGGGGCAGATTGGCGCCCAGCAGTGGCAGGCGAATGTCTACACTCGCACTTTCGTTGACGATAACAAGAATGGCATCCGGGACGCAGACGAGATCGGGATTCCGTTGGTCTATACCTTTGTTCGCTACCGCGACGGCAGTCGGGCCAACGCTCTGACGACGGACTTCGACGGCGTTGCCAGTTTCAACGAGACGTTCCCGCTGTTCAATTGGTATGTCGTCACAGCGGATTCGGGCCGCTATAAGACGACCGGGATCCACACTGTTTACGACGCGGGCGGACCGGCCGACGGCTCGACGTACTGCGGGGGGGCGGGCCGGCCTTGCGGCACCTCGACCGATTACAACTTCCTGGCGAACACCTACGAGGCGGTTCCTCTGCCCGCCGACCTGTCTGTACCTGGCGCGGTCTATTGCGCCAAAGCCGATTGCAAGGCTGAGGCCGCTACGTTCGCAGCCGGCACGGCGATCCCCAGCTCGTCAACCGCTTCCACCGGCCGCATCGACCCGCCGTGGGTTGCCGCGGAGGGCTGGTCGGGCGAAACAAGCCAGGGCAACTGGATTGAGTTCGGCAAAGCACCCTTTGCGAGCTGCAACCCAGCCCTACCCGCAAGCGCAACAAACTTCTGCGTGAGCGTGCCCAATCCGCTGTACAACCCCACCGCCGGCGGAACTACTCCTTCCACGATCCCGGTGGGCGAGAACGGCGGCATCCATGGACTTGTCAAATATGCCGCCACGCGCCCCTTTGACGACGCCTCGCAAATGGTCGAGCAGCCGTGGTCGCCCGCTGTGCCGCGCGTCACCATAAACCTCTACCAGGAAGGCTTTGCGGCGGATGGCGAGACCGCGACTCTCAAGCTGGTGGATACGACGCAGACCAGCAGTTGGGACGACTGGGCGCAAGGGTTCTACCCGGGTAGCACCGCTGGCTCCGGAACAGGGGCAGGACAAAAGCCCTATATGAGCTGCCCCGGCCAAGGAACGGCTACTGGCGCCAACGCCGACCTTTTCTTCTTTACGCTGTTTGACCAACCCAACTACTTGAATTATTACAACTCCCTGCACGGCGGGCCTGCGCAGGGCCCTCTGCCGTACAACTCGCAGTACAAATGCTATGACGCCATGCACATCTGGAACCAGGTCCAGCCGGCGCCTTTCGACGGCATGTACTCGTTCCCCAGCGTCCTCGGCATCCACCCGACGACTGGAAAGCAGATCACGCCCGCAGGTTACATCAACCCAATCACCGGTGCGGCCCCAACGATAGCCGGGACCAACTGCACGATCTGCGTGGCGAACCCTGACACCACTGATGCCTATAGGGTCGGCACGCCCATGCTGCCACCCGGCAAGTACGTGGTGCAAGTGATCCTGCCCCCGGGCTATGAAGTCGAGAAGGAAGAAGACAAGAACCTCCTGATCGGCGACAACTACATCGCCCCGGCTAATGTACAGTTCGGCGGCTTGGGTGGCGACATCTTCATCATTCCCGACCAGGCGTCGGTGGCTTCGCTTTACGACGAAAGCGGCGCCGGCTACAACCCCACCAACTACCAGAACGCGACTACGTCCCAGGGGTATGGGAATCAACTCTCACTCCCGGCTTTCCCCGGCTTTCAGGATCCAGTATGGCCGTGCGTGGGCGAGATGCGCGTGGTGCCCGACTACCTGAGTATGTTCCCGCAGGTGCAGGAAACTGCTCCGTTTGCCGGCGCTGCTCGTCCCCTGTGCGACCGCAAGGAAGTGACCCTGCCCGACCAGATGTCGGTGAGTGCGAAGTTCTACGTCTTCACCTCGACGCACATCGCCTCCCACTTCACCGGCGTGATCACGGATGATTTCACTTCCGAATTTGATCCCTTTGCGCCTCAGTTCGGCGAGAAGTTTTCCCCGCCCAACCTGCCGGTCTCGACGCGGGACTATCTCGGAAACGAAGTCTCGCGCGTGTATTCTGACCACTGGGGGATCTATGACGGTTTGAATTTTTCGAGCTGGGACGTGAACCCGCCCAACATCACGGGATACTCGCCCTCGATCATGGTGCAATGCATGAACGACTACGGGCCGATCCTGGATACCAATTCGACCAGCCCGACATTCGGCAAGATGATCAACGACCCGTTGTACAACCCGGCCTACAGCGATTTCTGCTACGAAGAGCCGTACATGCCGGGCACGACGACTTACCTCGATACGCCCGTGGTGCCCACGCAAGCTTTCGTGGGCGCGGGGTACAACAATCCCGATTGCGCCTATCCGGATGCCACGCCAGCCATCAGCGAGGTGGATGGCGACGGCATTGGACCCTGGGTGAGTGCCGCCGGTCACACACTGACGATCACCGCCTTGGGCAACCTGACCGTGGCGAATTCGAGCACTTGCACGATCGCGAGTACCGGCGCCGATGTCGCTGTCAATAACTTTGCTTACGCCGGGCCCTCGGCCTCAGTGGCGCCCTTCGATTGTAAGACCGTTAGCCGCCACTATGGGTTTGGGGCACGCTGCACGGCCCCAAGTGCGACCAGCACAACCTGCAACACTGCGTCGAGCGTTACCATCGGTGGCGCTGCGGCGATCATCACTGGTTGGAGTGACACAACAATCACGGCCACTGTACCGGGTGGCTTGCCGGGAACCCCTGCGGTGCCGCTGTGCACCATACAGCAGCAAGCGCAATACGGTGGATCGCAGGCACGTTGCGGTCAACTGGTCGTCACGGCCGGCAACGGCAGACAGTCGGTGGACGCAGTGAGCGTCACCGTGGGCGGCAAAGCGCCCTTCCACGTCGCCGCCTCGGGCACGATCCAGGGTGCGATTGACGCCGCGGCTCCGGGCGACCTGATCATTGTCGACCCGACGTGCCGCACAGGTACCACAGTGGTTCCGTGCACGACTGCCGGTGCTGCCAAGAGTGGCGCTACTCACACCGAGATGCTAATTATGTGGAAGCCCGTCCGGCTGCAAGGCGCTGGCGCCGCTTCGACCATCATCAATGCCAATGCCATTCCCGCCGGCAAACTGCTCGATCCCTGGCGCCGGCATATCAATTGCCTGTTCGGCTTGACGCTTCAGGGTGTGCCATACACGGCGGCGGGCGGCGCAAATCCTTACGATCGAAGCGGGACCTACAGTTGTCCTGAGACGACTTGGAAAAACTTCACCGCGCAGCCCAACGTTCCGCAGATTGACCGGTTGCCGCTCGAGGCTACCGTAGGTTGGGACGCCACCCTGAACGGCAACCTGGCCGAACTCTTGCAAGAGCCCTCGCTGATGGGCGCCTATGAAGGAGCCGGAATTACGGTGCTGGGCAAAGGGGTGGATTTCCACGGACAGATTCCCTGGAACGACGGCAGCGAGGCAGGCGCGTTCCCAGCCGGCACCACGCTGCTGACGGGAGTGGTGAGTAACCCCGCGACTGGTCTCCAGTTGGGCGATGCCAACCCCCTGTGTCACACCAGTACTACCGTCACGACTAACCCGTTCCCCAGCAACTTCATCTGCAACCCCTCGAGCATCGATGGGTTGACCATCACCAACAGCTCCCAGGGCGGCGGCGGGATCTTTGTGCACGGTTGGGCGCATTTCCTCGAAATCGCCAACAACCGTATCTATAACAATGCCGGAACGCTCTCGGGCGGCATCAGTGTCGGCCAGGGCGAATTTGCTCCCCCGTACATCCAGGGCGGCGCCACCAACGCCGCGCCCGGCTCGTGCAGCGATGGGACGGGATTGATAACCAACCAGCATCTGCCCATGTGCTTGCAGTTGCACCCGAACGTCCACAACAACATGATCACGGACAATTCCTCGATCGGCGATGAACTATTCTCCGCCACGTTGTCGGGCGGCGGGGGCGTGAGCTTCTGCACCGGCAACGACTACTACAAGTTCAACTATAACTGGGTCTGCGGCAACATCAGTGCCGGTGAGGGCGGAGGCCTGGTTCACCTCGGGGAAATCTACAACGGCGACATCGAACACAACTCGGTCGTGTTCAACCAGAGCAGTAACCCCACGATTCCCACCAACGGCGGCGGGATCATGATTCAGGGCACCCCGGACACCGACCCGGTCTGCGGCACTATACCCGACGCGGATTGCCCGCCGGGATTGAGCGACGGTACCGGTCCCGGCCTCGTGATCAACGCCAACCTTATCCAGGGCAACTCCGCGGATAGCGGCAGCGGCGGCGGCATCCGTCTCCAGCAGGTCAACGGGACGGAGGTAGCCACCTTCGGGGGGATTTATGCGATCACTGCCGCAGATGAAGCCCACACAGTGACAATCCGCACGCCGGCGACAGCAACGTTACCCGCAGTGGGAGATTCAGTCACGATTGCGGGAGTATCGGTGGCTGGATACAACGGCACATTCACAGTGACCCGTGTCGGCACGCGGCTCTTCACCTATCTCGACACGACCACCGGTCTCGGCGGGGGCACCGGTGGGACTTTTACCGATACTACTGCGGCAGGAACGGCGCAGCCGATTACTAGCGCAACTGAGGCGGGACCGACGACGGTCACGATCACAAGTACGCTGTCACCCACGGCGGGCGACACAGTCACGATTACGGGAGTAACACCGGCTGGATACAACGGCACATACACAGTGACGTGCACGCCGTCGTCGGTAACGTCGGTAACATGCCCGGGGGGTGCCACAGCGGCGGGGACTTTCACCTATACCGACCCACGCAACCTCCTCACCGCGGGCACCGGCGGGACTGTTACCGATTCCAACCCCAATCAGGCGACAGCGGCACTCTGGCACGACGTGACCATTACCAACAACATCATCGTCAACAACGTGGCGGGTTGGGACGGCGCGGGAATATCGTTGCAGGACGCGTTGAACGTGAAAATCATCAACAACACCATCATGCACAACGATAGCCTCGCCACGTCGGGCGTTCTTACCAACAGTATCGGAACGCCCCTGGCCAGCGCCCCCGCGGGGAATTGCACCATGGCCGGGACCACCGGGGCGAACACGGCATCCTGCCCGCAGTCGGCCGGGGTGACAAGCACGCCCAATTCCTCGTTGCTGACGACGACCTTCGTGGCGCCAATCAGCTGCCCGGCGGGTCATCCGAACTGCACGGCGTTCTCGAACCCGATTCTGTATAACAACATCCTCTGGCAGAACCGCTCGTTCCACGTCGGCATAACCGGCCTAGGTACGGGACAGCAGAACCAGCAGAACGTCATCAAGCTGTTCAATGCCGTTAGCAACGCAGCCGCTCCGACCCAAACGGCCACTGGCCAGTGCTCCGCCGGCGTCACCTATTGGGACCTCGGTGTACGCGGCGACAGATCGCCGACCACCCACGAGTCGGGATTCACCCTCCAGCCGATATGGTCGGTGACCACCTACGGTGGTCAGGGGAACATTAGCAGCGACCCGGCTGTCATCGCTCAATACTGCAACGGTTCGCGAGTGCCGCCGGAATGCACCGTGGCGAATGGATGCGGAGGACCGCACGGCTTTGGGGTGCCTCCGGGCATCGCCGACTCGCTAGCGGGGCAACCGCTCTTTAGCCTCGTACCATCGGCAACGGTTGACGAGGGCAACAACTGGATCAACGTGAGTTGGGGCCCGCTGTCGCTGTCGAACACGTCGCTAACCGGCGGGACGTACGGAAACTATGGCGGTGGACTCCCGCTCGGCAACTACGTGCCGACAGCAGGTTCTCCGGCGGTTTCCCACATTCCGTGCCCCGGCAATGCTCGTCCCTGCCTGCCTCCGGGATTCGCCCTTGGTGTTACGACTCCGCTCACGGATTTCTTCGGGCATCCGCGGCCGGATGGCAATGGAGCCTTTGATGTGGGAGCGGTCGAGATTCCGAACCACTGAAATGAATTAAGCAGCTCGAAACGGGCCGGGCATCCGGTAAGGATGCCCGTACCCGTTTGGTTAACTTGTGAGTAGCGAGGTTGCGGCTAAGGAGTAACGAGTTTCCGGAAGTGGAACCTGAGAAAGAAACAGAGAGAGAAAGACGATGATTCGACACAGATATTTGCTTTGCTTGGCGGCTCTGTCGGTTCTCCCGGTGCAAACGTTGCTGGCCTCGACGGTTCAGGTTGGAAACTGCTTGACCGGCCCTCAAAACTTCTCAACCATTTCTGCTGCGGTCAGCAGCGTACCGCCCGGGTCAACCGTCGAGGTGTGTCCGGGCACTTATGCTGAGCAGGTTCCGATTACGAAGGCCCTTACCCTGGTAGGCGTTACGTCCGGCACTGCCAATCGGGTCCTGATCACGGTGCCCTCCTCCGGGCCGGTGCAAAACGCGGTGAGCATGTTTGGCGAGCCAGTGGCGGCGCAGGTACTGGTGGAGGAGGCGGGGCCGGGGCCGGTGAACATTACGAATATTACGGTGGACGGTACGGGCGGCGACACGTCCTGCACCGTCTGGCTGGCGGGGATCTTCTACGGTTCCGGCTCCTCGGGAACCGTCGACCGGGTTCGGGCCAGCAACCAGATCGACAGCACCTGTGGAGTGGGGATCTGGGCCGAAAATGCCAACACTCCGGGAGAAACAGTAACGGTCCAAAACAGCACCGTGTACAACGCGGACTCGGCGGGGATTTTCGGCGGCAGCGGGACCATGCCCACGCTTACTTTCAACGTAGAAAATAATGTCGTAAGTACCAGCGCCGCAGTCGCCGCCATCGATTCCGATAGTGTGAACGGCGACGTTAACGCGAACGACGTCAGCAACGCTGTGTTTGGCGTCTATGACCTCTCGAAGATCAACGTGCAGACGAACACGATCATTGGGACGACCTATGGAATCTTCCTAGGGAATGGTGGCACAGCTTCTGGCAACAAGGTATCGGCCTCCAGTCAAGGCGTGCTTCTCGGCGCCAGTGGCGCCATGTTGAGCAATAATGTCATCATGTCGAGCACGACTGCCGGGGTGGAGTTGGGTTGTTTTTCCGCCACCGTGAACGGCAACCTGATCAACGATGCTCCGGTCGGAGTCGATGCCGCTCCTACGACGGTTGCCCTGGGAACGAACACTTTCGCCAACACCGCCACCACCTTCACCAATGGCTGCGCCGCCGCTGCTGCTCTCGCTGCGCCGACCGCGCAGCTCACGGCCATCGGCTCCAATTCGTCGGAGCAGTGGCACACGCCGGCGACACCTTTCGGAACGCGAAGGAAATAGAGAATCAAAGGGGGAAGCGGCGGACACGCCGCCCTCCCTCCGCAAGCGAAACCTTACCTGGCTCCGACCAGTCAACCCGGATGTGTCGGCCGGGCTTGTCGGGGCCGCCTTGGGCCCGGTTGATTGCGGGTATGGCGGCTATGGGTGCAGGAATTGGCAGTGTCATCGGGCGACCAGACAGCAACTTACCCGTTGCTTTCTTTCCACCGCAAACGCAGCTGGGTTTGTTCCAAGGGATCGTGGGCGGCCGGGAGTGCCTCCTCGCCCGCGGGCAGGATCTGTTCAAAGGCATCCGAGAAGGCTCAAGAGCTATATTCGATCACTCGCAATAAGCTCCCGCCAGGTCAAATAACCGAACCCATCAACGCGCAGGCGAACCCGATCATTGGGTCGATCTATGGAATCTGCATGGCGAACGGGGTGGCACAGCCTCTGGCAACAAGGTATCGGGTTCCAGTCCAGACGCTCTCCAGGATCGCAAGAATTCAGCCCAACGTGGTCTTTGCTCCAGGTCAAATAGCCAATCGTGGAAGTAGGGTAGCATTGAATTGAGGAATCGCGGTGCGCGATCCATGGTGAAGCCGATGTTCAGGAATAGCAATTCAAGGAACAGCCTAGTGCTGTTCGCGGCGGTACTGGCGGCGAGCGTTGCCGCATCGAATGCTTTTTCACAGTCGTCTCAAGGTATGCAGAACTCAACCGCAGGTCCCAAGAAGTCTTCTGTGGCGGCGGCTGAGCCCCGCCCTAACCCGAATTGGCTCTCGCGACGGGCGGAGATGTATTACCAAGGTGTTTGGGGAGTTGACTCGTTCCGCGTCAAGTACACGGAGTCGGGCGAGATCATCCGATTCAGCTACCGCGTGGTAGATCCGGAGAAAGCCGCCGCACTCAATGATAAGAAGTCCGAGCCCAGCTTGATCGATACGAAGGCCGGGGTGAGGTTGGTGGTTCCGGAGGTGTCAAACGTCGGGAAAATGCGCCAGACCAGCACACCGAAGCCAGGTATGACCTACTGGATGGCTTTCTCGAACTCAGGCAGGCCGGTAAAGCGCGGAGACCGGGTTGACGTGGTAATTGGACACTTTCGAGTTACAGGACTTGCAGTGGAATAGCGATTGCTGCGGACAGTTTCGACGAGGTTCGCGTCTTTTGGATAGACGGAGAAATTGTGCATCGCAGATGATTGGGCATTTTCGAGCCGTGCGACTCATAGAGTAGTTCTGCCTTTCTCTCGTTCCCCGCACCCACGCGTTCCCGAAGTTTGAGCAAGCGCAAAGAACATCGTTCGGATGGCTTTATACTCAACTGAGCTAGGTATCCGATTTCCCAGCGAGGAGCCACAGATGCACCGAAAGACTTTGACAATTCTCAGCGCGACAGCGTTTGCGCTTTCCCTTAACGCTCAACCGCGTACGTCTCCAACCGTGCCTACATTGTCCGCGGCCCAGATCGTCGAAAAGACCGTTGCGGCCAGAGGTGGTTTGCAAGCCTGGCGAGCGGTTGAAACCATGACGCTCGCGGGGAAAATGGGCGCCGGGGGGAATCAGCGGGCTGCTCTTTCCGTTCGAATCCCAGGAACGAAAGACGCCCAAGGGGCCCTGCAGGGGGTTCGCGGGCGACCGGCCGAGGAGGTTCAACTGCCGTTTGTCATGGATCTGGCGCGTCCTCACAAGACGCGCGTTGAGCTCGAGTTCAAAGGACAAACGGCGATCCAGGTGTATGACGGCACGAACGGCTGGAAGCTAAGACCGTTCCTGAACCGCTTGGAAGTGGAGCCCTACACGGCCGAGGAAATGAAGATAGCCTCCAGGCAAACAGAGCTTGACGGTCCGATGGTCGATTACGCGGCCAAGGGCACGCGGGTCGAATTGGACGGTATGGAAAAAGTAGAGGACCGCGATACGTACAAGCTCAAGCTAACCTTCAAGAGCGGCGACGTAACCCACGTATGGGTGGATGCGAAGACCTTCCTCGAGGCCAAGGTGGAAGGGCAACCCCGGCGGCTCGATGGCACCGACCATCCCGTCGAAGTCTACTACCGCGATTACCGCAACGTGAACGGTCTAGAAATTCCGTTTGTCCTCGAAACGAGAGTTCTCCCGGTGACGAAGAACGCCCTTGGGCTGAGGGATACGCCTGTTCCGCCGGAGAAAGTCCTAATCGAAAAGGTAGTAATCAATCCCAAGCTCGACGCAGGGCTGTTTTCGAAGCCGGTTCCCGTCGCGTCGAAAGCCAAATAAACACGAGACCAGGTTGTCTGCGGCCATCGCTCGCCACTTCCGCAGCGCCTTTGCCCGACGGAACCGTCGGCGTCGACGTCGACAAACAGCAGTTGTTCGGCATTCGCGTCGCTGCTGTTGAAAAGACCTCGGGAAGCGAGAAAATCCGCGTGCTGGGGCGCGTGGTTCCCGAAGAAACGCGCGTCTACCGGATTACTGCCGGTTCGGATGGGTTATCCGGAGACCTGCAACGACTCGGTCGGTGAACTGGTCAAAAAAGACCAGAAGCTCGCGTCCTTGCTGTGAACAAGCAAGGGGTGAGCAGCATTCAAGGCTATTCCGATCGCTTGCGCAATCTCGGCGTGAGCGACGCGCAGATCAGGCAGATGGCAGAAACCCACCAGCTCCCGGAAACGGTTGAAGTGATTTCGCCGGTCGATGGATTCATTCTGGCGCGCAACATATACGTCCGGCCAACATTTCGACCGCTCTATGGAGTTCTACCGTATCGCCGATTTGAGCACAGTCTGGATCGTGGCGGAGATCTTTGGCAGCGAAGCGCACGACTTCGGTCCCGAGACAATAGCGCGTGTCACTCTGCCCGATCCGATCAGGGAAAAACCTTTTCGGCACGCGTGAGTAACACCCTTCCGCAGGTCGATCCCGTTACCCGGACTTTGAAGCTGCGGCTCGAAGCGGACAACCCCGGATTTGCCCTGCGTCCGGACATGTTTGTCAACGTGGAATTGCCGGTGCGAGTGCCGCCGGGACTCACCGTGCCCTTGGATGCGCTGATTGACTCGGGATGCGAGCAGCGCGTGTTCGTAGAGCGCAGCAAGGGGATGTTTGAACCCCGACAAGTCGAAACCGGGCGGAGGCTTTCTGACCGCGTCGCGATCTTGCGGGGCCTCGTTGAAGGCGAGCGCGTGGTCGCCGCGGGAACGTTCCTTGTGGATTCGGAGAGGCGGTTGAGGTCGAGCGTTCAGGCGCCGCCAAAGCAACAACAACACGAGAAGGTCACGCCGCAACCTGGCAGCAGATCCGGCCTAGCCGTCCACGCCGCCAGGTGAAAGATGCGGCGCGCGGCATGATGATTTCAACGTAGACCCGAATCGTCTCCAGGCCTATGGTATTCCCATCCGCCGCGTCGCGGAGGC
>WNGG01013245.1_pt1 | contig 18496 bp, 9 predicted proteins | sample 5400661 | NCBI WGS metagenome assembly WNGG01 (sample SAMN13153372, study PRJNA577476) | soil metagenome | isolation source: 100 cm soil or saprolite under Garry oak tree replicate 1 | place: USA:California | collected 2016-06-15
CCGCTGCGGCTGCAGCTGGACGAGGTCGCGCACCGCCATCCCGAAGCAGGGATACGTGACGAGGAAGGCGATGTCCGCGAGCGACGGGTACGGCGGCCGCACCCGCAGCCATAGGTCGTAGTAGTTCCAGGCCATCTGGCCGACCAAGAACGCGGCGCATCCCCCCCCGATCCAGCGCCACGCGCGGCGCTCGCCCCGGGGCGCACGCCGTAGCGCGAGCCCGCAAGCAAGCGATGCGAAGACCGCGGCCCAGGTCCAGGACGCATCGGCGATGAGCGTGCGGTGCCAGCGATCGGGGGGGCCGAGGGCGTAGGCCAGCACGATGGCCAGGAACGACGCCGCGCTCGCCGCGGCAAGCATGCGAGAGAGTCGGCTCGGGAATGTCACAACAGCCTCGACGGGCTAAGCTAACGGGGTGCGGTGGTGGGGGGGAGACCTCGGTCCTGCGCTCGCTATGGGCTCAGCCAGAAATTCACCTTCACGAGAAGGACGTTGGTCGGCCGGTCGAGGAGCAGCTCGGAGCCGAGGTCCCGACCGATGTCGAAGCGGTCATCGAATGGGAAATAGCCGGAGCGGCGCTGCGTCCACACGAGGTAGATCGTCGAGCCCGGGCGATATTCCCAGCGGAGCACTCCGCTGATCCGCAGCGATCGTGTGCGGAAATCACGGTCGGCGATGGTGAAAGGGTTCCCCCCCCCGCCGGGGTCGACGACGTAGCCGGGCACGGTATCCGTCCCTGACACCAGCAGGGTGTCCTTGAGCGTGGAGCCGCCGTCTCGCCCGTATACCGTGAACTCGTACGTCCGGCTTGCCCGTAGCTCCTTGAACCCCCGGTACTCGCCCGTGAACGTGAACGGCTGCGCGTACAGTTGAATGCTGCAGGCTGGCGAAATGGTGGTGTTGAGGCGCAGAGTCACGTTGAGACTCTGCTGCAAGAGGGTGGCGAAGACGTAGCGGGTGCCGAGCGTCGCCGTCGCGGCCGGATCGGCGTAGGCCCCGACGTACTGGGCCGCGCCACGGCTCGCGGTGTACGCGGGTCCGAGACTCGCCGTCAGCACCGCGCCGGCCCGCAGGGTGAGGAGGGGCGCGATGTTCACCGACCAGCCGCCTGCGGTGTCCCTCCCATACCCCAGGTAGAGGTAGGCGCTCAGTGCCCGTCGATCGTCGGTCGAGAGATCGGCGCTCGCCTGCCAACCGGGCGGCTTCCGTGCCAGGGGTCCACCCCGGGTGAGCCGGTCGTCGAACACACCCGCGCTGTAGGACGCGGCGAGGTCGCTGGACCAGAAATTGTGGAGTTGGGCGAACGCGTACACCGCGCCCGTCCGCTCGAGGAGGTTGCCGTCGTAGTTCCAGCCGTGCGCCAGCGAGAATGAAGCGAGGGCCTGCCGGAACACCGGGCCAGGCCGTGTCCAGCGCCGCCGCGCTGCGGCGACTGCCGAGATCCGGTCCACGCGCGTCTGGTAACCGAGGTCGTTCACCTCGAAGCCGGGCGACACGGTGCCGCCCGCGAGGCTCCAGTTCCAGGCGCCGGCGACCTTGCTCAGACTCAGGCTGCCCGTCTCGCCGTTGAGCGACACGCGGGTCGGATCGTAGTGGAGGCGCTGCGCGTCGGGCCGCTGGAAGTAGCGATTCGACGACCGTTGGGCCTGTTGGATGGCGAGCGGGTCGCCCCGGATGTCGGAACCGCCGAGGCTCGCCGCGAGGGTGTAGGTGTTATGGCCCCACCGGTGGAACAGGTCGACGCCGGCCCCGTAGGCGTCGGACCGGAGCGGGTCCAGGTTGGACGTCTCGAGGTTCCGGTGGACCGCGGCGGCGAGGGCGCCCAGCGTGGTGTTGCCGCCCCGCAGGTCGCGCTTCAGCCGAGCGACGAAATAGTTGGTGGGCGGCTCGACTTCGTCGCGGGCACGCTGGCCCGTGGTCGTGTCCGCTACGGTGGCCCATTCGCGCGCGGTGACGGCGTCGAGGACGCCGATCGACCAACCGTCGGCTCGCCTGCCGCTGAGCTTCGCCGCGCCGAGGATGGTCGTCTCTTCCGGCATGTCGACGAACTGCCCAGGGGATGTGGTGGCTCCCTCCGGAGGGCGCCCGATGCGCCGGGAGTAGAAGAAAAGCGGTGCGCTGCCGGCGCTCGCGATCCCGCCCCCGTTACCTCCGAAGTCGAAGATCTCGGTCCCCTCGATGAAGAAGGGCCGCCGCTCCGACAGAAACTGCTCGAAGGCCGTGAGGTTGACGAACGCGGGGTCGAGCTCCACCTGCCCGAAGTCCGGGTTGACCGTGGCGTCGAGCGTCAGATTGGAGCTCACGCCGTACTTGACGTCGACCCCGGCGTCGCCGAAGTAACTGTCGGGGTGGTCGAACGGATTGTCCGGCACATCGGGCCGGTAATAGCTCCCACGCGCGACGCCGTAGGGCACCAGCTCGATGCGCCGGGGAGCGGCAAGGTCGTGCAACCCCACGAGGTGGGCGAAGTGCGATGCCAAGCCGGTCGCCGTCTTCGCCGTGAAGGGAAACATCGCGAGCTCGTTCTTGCGTTGGATCCAGCGCTCGAAGCGCACGCCCCACACCTGGACTGGTGCTGGCGAGAACCGAAGCTGGGACAGCGGGATGCGAATTTCGGCGGTCCAGCCGAGCGAGTCGACGGCCGTCGCAGCGCTCCACACCGGATCCCAGGAGGCGTCGGAGAAGCTGCCATCGCCCCCGAGCAGGATGTCGGTCTGGACGCCGGCGGGGTTCACGATGAACTCGAAGGCCGTGCGATGGTCGTGGTAGCTGTCCAGCAGCACGCGGAACTCGTCGCTGTGCGTGGCCGCGTCGCGACGGCCGAGCCGGCTCACGATGTCGTGGGGATCGGAGTCGAACAAGCGCGCGCCCACGAACAACGCGTCCGCGTCGTACAGCACGCGCACCGCGACGCGCTCGGAACTCGGCGCCCCTTCGTCGGGGTCGCGCTGGATCAACGTGGTGATCGGGGTGGCCCGCGCCCAGGCCGGGTCGTCCAGCCGGCCGTCGAGCACCGGTGGGCGGTCCACGCGCTCGGCGCTCACCGCGGAGCCGGCGGGGTGTCCCACGGCGACGGAGTCGATCGCCTGGGCCTGCAGCAGGACCGTGGCGAGCAGCGCGATCACGGCGGGACCGGCGGGTGTTCCGCCATCCCGTTCACCGCCCGATCCACCAGCTGGCCTTCACGAGGAACACGTTCGTGGGCCGGTCCGCGAAGAGATCGCGCCCCAAGTCGCGGCCGAGATCGAACGCGCTGTCGAACGCGACGTAGCGCGAGCGGCGCTGCGTCCACACGAGATAGAGCGTCGAGCCGGGCCGGTACTCCCAGCGGAGCACGGCGTTGATCTGCAGGGAGCGCGTGCGGAAGTCCGGGTCCTGGAACGTGAGGGAGTCGGCGGGGCCGGGGCCGTCCGGGTCGACCGTGTAGGTGCTGCCGGTGCGCGAGATGGTCGAGGCGTTGTCGCGGCCGTACTGGTTGAAGGCGAAGGTGCGCGGCGCCCGCAGCTCCTTGAACCCCTGGTAGGTGCCTGCGAAGCTAAACGGCTGCGCGTACAGCTGGACGCTCAAGACCGGCGAGAACGCGGCATTCACGCGCACGTCCAAGTCCAGGGTGTGCTGCAGCAGCTGCGCGAAGACGTATCGGGTCCCCAGGGTCGCCGTTGCCGTGGGATCGGGGAATGCGCCGATCCACTGCGCGGGAGCTTGACTCACGGCATACCCCGGGCCGATGCTCGCCCAGAGTGCGGAGCCATGCCGTAGCGTAAGCAGGACCTCGCTATTGCCCGACCACCCGCCTGCCGCGTCGCGCCCGTACGACAGGTAGGTGTACGAGCTCATCTGTCTCCGGCTATCGCTGTACACCTCGACACTGGCCCGCCAGGAGAATGGCGTGCGTGCGAGGGGCCCGCCGCGTGTGAGCCGATCGTCGATGACGCTGGCCCAGACGCCCGTGTTGCCCACAATGGACCAGAAGTTGTGGAACTGGCCGTAGCTGTACGTGGTGGCGTTCAGGACGGTCCGATCACCGTCGAAGTTCCAACCTTGCCGGAGCGCGAAGGCCGCGATGCCGTTACGGAAGATGGGCCCGGGCCGAGTCCAACGGCGCTGCACCCCGGCTGCCGTGAGGATCTGGTCCACGCGCGTCTGGTAGCCGAGGTCATTGACCTCGTAGCCCGGGGAGTTCACGATAGTCGCGAGACTCCCGGTCCAATTGCCGCTGAGCTTGTTGAGATAGAGGTCCCCGTGCATCCCGCTCAGCGCGGTACGGTGCGGGTCGTAGCTGAAGCTCTGCGCATCGGGCCGCTGGTAGTAGCGGTCCGAGGAGCTCTGCGCCTGCTGGATCGCCAGCGTGTCTCCGTGAATGTGCGAGCCGCTCAGGCTGGCGGCCAAGGAATACGTGTTGCCCCCCCAGCGGTGGAACAGATCCACGCCGCCCACATACGCCGAGGTGCGCAAGACGTCCAGCGCCGGCGTGTCGAGCCTCCGGTCCACAGCGGTGGCGAGGACCCCCAGCGTGGTATTTCCGCCACCCAAGTCGCGCTTCAGCCGTCCCACGTAATAGTTGGTGGGCGGCTCGACCTCGTCATGGGAACGCATTCGCCCGGTGCTATCGGCCACCGTGGCCCACTGGCGGGCCGTGAGGGCGTCGAACATCCCGATTGACCAGCCGCCGGCGCGCTTGTCGGTGAGCTTGGCGGCGCCGAGGATGGTCGTCTTGTCGGGCATGTCGACGAACGGCCCGGACGACGGCGTGGGCCCCTGCGGCGGGCGTCCAATGCGGCGAGAGTAGAAGAGGGGCGTGGGATCACCGAACAGCGTCATCCCGCCACCGGTCCCGCCGAATGAGAAGATCTCTCTGCCTTCGACGAAGAAGGGTCGATGTTCCTCGAGGAACTGCTCGAAGGCCGTGAGGTTCACGAAGGCGGGGTCCACTTCCACTTGGCCGAAGTCGGGGTTGACGGTGGCATTGAGCGTGAGGTTGGAGCTGATGCCATACTTCACGTCGCCGCCCACGCCGCCAAAGTACCGACTGCCGTCATCGAAGGGATCGCCTGCCAGGGCTGGCCGGTCGTAACTGCCCCGACCGACGGCGTAGGGCAGGAGCTCGACGTGCTTGGGTGCCGCGAGATCGTGGAGCCCGACCAGGTCCACGCAGCGCGACGCCACCCCCTTGCGCGTCTTCGGCACGAAGGGGAACCCGGCGAGCTCGTTCTTCCGTTGGATCCAGCGCTGCACGCACACGCCCCACACCTGGGTCTCCACGGGCGCGAAGCGGAGCTGAGAGAACGGAATCCGCATCTCGACCGTCCACCCCGCGGAATCGACGGATGTCGCCACCTCCCACACCGGGTCCCACGAGTCGTCTGTGTAGGCCCCGTCGTCACCCACGAGCAGGTCGTGCTTCACGCCAGCGGGGTTGACGATGAACTCGAAGGCAGTGAGACGGTCGTGGTAGCTGTCGAGGAGCAGCCGGAACTCGTCGCTGTGCGTCACTGCGTCGCGGCGCCCCAGGCGACTGACGATCCCGCGGGGGTTCGCGTCGAAGAGCCGTGCACCGATGTACAGCGCGTCCGCGTCGTACAGCAGGCGCACTTCGGTCCGTTCGGACACGGGGGCTCCCTCGTCGGGTTCCCGCTGGTACAGCTCGGTGATCGCGGAGACCGACGCCCAGACACGGTCGTTCAGTCGTCCGTCGACCGTCGGGCTCTGATCGACGTGCACCGCCGTAACGGCGGGCGCGCCATGCTCCCTCGGGTAGCGTCGGGCAGAGGAATCCGTGAACGCCACCTGCTGCAGCACCAGGAAGGCAGCCGCGATCAACATAGGCGTAACCCCTCCTCGAGCATGGTCTCAGCCCGCTCGCGGGCCGGGGGACTAGGCTTGACGAGATCATTCCGCGCGCGGTGCAGGCACTCCAAGGCTCGGTAGAACGCCAGGTGTGCCAGCGCCCCCTCTTCGCCCGCGGCGGCATAGGTCTTCAGGAATGTCTTGACCACCTTGTCCAGCGCGCCCAATGCATCGTGGCGTCGCAGTGCCAGGCGTTGCAGCGCCACGACGAACCACGCGACATCACGGCTGGGAGGCGCCAGATCGTACTCATCCAAGTCGATGACCACGGTGCGGCCGGGACCGAAGAGCACATGTTCGGGGATATAGCTGCCGTGGCTGGCGCGATACGCGCCGGTGGCCGGTCCGGGCCATACGGCTTCCAGCGCGCCGAGCAGCCGCCGGGCCCTGCTCGCGAACGGCTCTCCAAAGGCCACGAGCTGATCCCGCCAATAGCGGGCGCGAACGAGCTTGCGAGTGAGGTCCGCCACGGGGCCCAGGCGGGGGCCAACCGTATGGAGCCGCGCCAGCCACTGCGCACAGCGTTCGGCGGCCGCCATACGTTCGCGCGGGGTGGCGTCAGCGAAGATCTCCAGGGCCGGCCGCCCCGCCACTTTCTCTTCCAACAAGACGTGCAACGCGGGCAGGTAGGCAACCGGCTGCGGGATGGAGAACGCTTCGTCCGCGCCGAAGCCGGCCTGGGCGAGCGCCTCCATCCGACGAAACAGCTCAGAGCGATCTTCGGCGTGGACCTTGCCGATCAGGCCGTGCCACCCGCTCCGCGTCCGCACGGCCACGTCGAACGCGCAGCGGCGAGGGTGTGCCTTGAGGGGCTGCAGACGGATCTCCTCGAGGCGGCCCCAGCCCAGTCGCCCCCGCGCCAGCCGGTCGAGCTCGGCACGGAAATCCTCGTGTGCGAAAGGTGCGGCGAAGCCGTCGATCACGACCTGCGCGTCGCGGAGACGATATTCGGTCGTCACGACGGCATCGCTGCGAGCACCAAGTCGAGCTCGCGCAGGAAGTTGGCGAAGTGACGCGAGAGACGGCGGTGGTGCCCCCACCAGCCGAGCCACTCCAGCGATTGATACAGCGCCACCGCGGCGAGCTCGAGACAGAACCCTTCCCAATCCAGTCGCTGGCCGGTTTCCGCCTGATACTGCTCGAAGTACGCGGCCCGCATGGCGTGCCGCTGCTCGGCGGTCCATTTCCCGGAGGTCAGGCTCACGAGATCGAACGTTCCCGGACCGAGCGCCGCCGTTTCCCAATCGATGACGATGATCTTGTGACCGCCGCGCGCTCGCCGCAGCAGAACGTTCTTGCCGAAGAACTGTCCGTGCAGGACGCTGCGAGAGAGCCCGGCGAGCTGGGGGATGCGGCGGGCGTAGCACGCGAGCCCGTGCTCGACGAGTTGGCGCTCCTCGCCGTCGAGGTTGGGCAGAATCGCTCTCACGCGGTCCGCGCAGCGGCGATAGTGCCTTTCGTCGTATCGGGGGAGGAACGTCGTCTTGGCCTCGGGGAGGTCGCGCGTGGCAGCGTGAAATCGAGCAGCCCAGCGCGCGGCGGCCGTCCAGCGCGGCATGTCGAGGAAGTTGTGCAGCACGATCCGGCCGCCGTCCTCCAGGAAGATCCAGTAGAGACCGCGCTCGGGTTCCCAACGATGGCTGTAGAGGTGCAGCGTGCCGAACCGCTCGGGGGACAGGACCGACTGGTACATCCGCAGCTCCCGCAGGCTCGGCTCGAGGTCCGGCGCGCGTACCGTGCGGGCCTTCTCCATCTGGTTGTGGGGATTCAGGTCCTTGAAGAACACTCGGAGCGCCTTGCCCCCCTCCAGCGTGACCCGCAGGCGTTCCGTGCGGAAGCTCGAGCTCGAGGCCAGGAATTCCCGCTCCATGGTGCGCACGCGGATCGCACGCCCGCGGGCGCCTGAGAGCCCCGCTTCGAGAGTCGCCGCCATGAGGCGAGTCGTCCCGTCGGGGCTGCGTGCTGCTCGGGTGGAGGCTCGTGTCGGCTCAGCCATCGGAGCGCGCGGCCGCCTCCTCGAGGAACACCCACCCGAACCGCGCACTGTCGGGCTTGAAGCCGCGGTAGCGCGGTGCCGCGACGGGCAGGTGGCTCAGGATCCACCGGTACAGGGTGAGCGCGACCCAGGCCCGCTCCGTGCGCACGCGCCGGGCGATGATCGCCACGCCTTGCGGCCCCGACCCGACGAGCCGGTACGTCGCGGAGTCTCGTCCATCCCGGGTCACTTCGATCCGCTCCGGCTCGGGAGCATCGGGCGCGACTTCTCGCCACGCGGCGACGGCCGGGTGCCAGGACAGCTTCCCCCACAGCACATGGGTGGCGGGCCGCCTATTGAGTGTCGCGATCATACGAGTAACGGCGTCGCCTCCAGGAGGCGTCCGTCCTCCAGTTGGAACCGCACGTCGCAGATCGCGAGCGCGCTGGCTCGGTGAGTGATCAGGAACGCGGTCCGCCCCCGCATCAGGCGGTCCATCGCCTCGAGGATCGCGGCCTCGGTTTTCACGTCCACTGCGCTGGTCGGCTCGTCGAGGATCAGGAGCGGGGCGTCCTTGAGGAATGCCCGGGCCAGCGCGATCCGCTGTCGCTCACCGCCGGAGAGCTGCATCCCGCGCTCTCCGACCGGCGTTTCGTACGCGCGGGGCAGCCGGGCGATGAAGTCGTGCGCGCCCGCCGCGCGCGCCGCCGCCGCGATCTCGAGCGCGCTCGCCCCGGGGTGCCCGTAGGCGATGTTCTCCGCGATGCTCGTCGAGAACAGGACGGGCTCCTGAAGCACGATCGCGAACTGCCGGCGCAGGTCGGCGAGCCGGTACTCGCGCAGGTCCACGCCGTCGAGCAGCACGGCGCCACCTGTCGGGTCGTAGAAGCGGGTCAGCAGGCTGACCAGGGTCGTCTTGCCGGCGCCCGTCATTCCCGCGACTGCGACCCGGGCGCCGGGCGACACTTCGAACGACACGTCGTCGAGCACGGGATGCGCCGGATCGTAAGCAGCGCGAGGCGGATGCGCGCCGTCATCCCCTCGCGCGCGCGGCGCACGAACCGCTCGGTCTCACGCCCCTCCTGCCCGAACGCTTTCACCACGCGCAGGGCCCCCAGCGTCTCGTGCACGGCGGCCAGCGCCCAGCTCTCGAGCCGCTTCACCTGCCGCGACTCCTTACGCATGCGCGGGCGGTACGCGCGCGACACCAAGAAGAGAGGCGGAGAGATGACGAGGGCGACGAGCGCGAGCTGCGCGTCGAGCCGGGCGGTCACCACGATCATCGTGCCGAGCGTGATCGCCGCGGACACGAAGGGTACGACGCCGTCGACCATCAGCGACTGGATCGCTTGCGCGTCCTGCTGGATTCGGTAGAGCGAGTCGGAAGTGCCGCGCGAGTCGTGGTAGGCCAGGGAAAGTCGCTGGACTTGATGCACGAGCTGAGCGCGCAAGTCGAGGACCAACCGCTCGCCGACGTACGTCCGGAGCAGCGTGTTGCCCAACCCCTGGAGCTGGCCGAGGCCCACGACGACCACGAGCAGGGCGATGGCGGCGAGGAGCAGGGCGGCGGGCGACCGTGTCGCCGCTGTTGGAAGCATGGGGCGCAGCAACACAGGCAGGGGGCGTGTGCCCAGGACCGAATCGACGACGATCTTGAGCGGCACCGGGTTCAGGAGCGCAATCGCGCTCCCGAGGAGCCCCAGCGCGAACATGCCGATGAAGGAGGGCCAATACGGCTGGACCTGCCGCAGCAACCAGCGGGACAGCGCGACGTCGCTCACGGAACCTCAGTGGCGCGCAGGCGGGCCACCGCGCTGCGGATCGTGGCCATGGCGGCCATCGTCTGCTCGACGATGTGGAGCAGCGGCAGCACGACGCCGAGTCCCAGAACGACGGTGGCGACCCCGGCTCGCGCGTCCGCCGCCACGGCTGTCAGCGCTGCCAGCCCGAGGGCCAAGGCCGGACCGCGCCACGGGACCTTGGGCCAGTAGCGCAGCCGGAGGAGTTGCTTCGCGTCCGGATGGTCCTCCACACCCATGCGTGCTCTGCGCCGCGCAACACGCACGCATGCGCCGCCCGCAGCGTCGCCTCCAGCTCCCGGAGGCGCTTGTCCTGCGGCTGCCACCGCTCGCTCCAAATCGATGCGGTGACGGGCCAGAGGGGCGCGGGCCGCACAGCGCCGTGTCGGCGCCACGGCGTCAGCCCCTCCTTTAGCCGTCCCCGCAGCCGAGCGAGGGGCTGGAGCAGATGTAGCAGAGCGGTCAGCCCCCGCCGGATGGCGCGGGCCACGACGTGCGGGGCTTCCGGGAAGGACACGCGGGCGGCGCTGTGCCAGGCCTGGGCGATGGGTAGGACGAGGGCGGGGATGAGGAGCAGCCGGGCCAGCTTGAGCGGCTCGCACACAATGCTCAGTCCCGCCATCGCACCCAGGGTGGCGGTCAGGAGATGCCATTCGGGCATCTGAGGCAGGAAGGCGAGCAGGCTGGGCGCTGGCTGGTAGAGCGACTGGAACGGCGCGCTCCCCCATACGCCGTGATACACGCGGGGCCGGCGCCACCCGAGCATGCTGGTGAGTCCGGGACCGTAGATGCGCCCGACCCAGCGCACGTGGCCGGGGCCGTTGTATTTCTCGGGCCACTTGCGCTCAAGCATCGCCTCCGCGCGGCCGTAGCCGATCTGCTGTCTCCAGTAGGTGCGCAGGGAGTTGCGACGGTGGTGCCACACCGTCGCCGCGGAGTGGAATCCCAGGGTCCAGCCCTGCTCCTGCAACCGCCAGCACACATCGACGTCATCACCGGCGGCGCGGAACTGCGGATCGAAGCCTCCGATCGCCTCGAGGGCGGTCTTGCGGAACGCCATGTTGCAGCCCGGGATGTGCTCGGCCTCGCGGTCGGTCACGAGGACGTGGATCGGGCCCCCCGGGGCGCGGGCGACGCACTCGGCGACCGGCCCATCGCCCGGCGGGGCGAGGTTCGGGCCGCCCACGCCGGCGTGCGAGGTGCTCAGGAACGTGGCGGCGAGATACGTGAGCCAGTGCGGGTCGGGGTAGGCGTCGTCGTCGATGTACGCGACGATCTCCCCGCTCGCCGCCTCCAGGCCCGTGTTCCGGGCGGTGGCGAGACCGCGGTTCTTGGTGCGGATCAAGCGGCAGTCGTAGCGGCGCGCGATCGTGGCCGTGGTGTCGGTCGAGCCGTCGTCGACGACGATGACCTCGTAGTTCGGATAGGCGAGGCGGCCGAGGGCCTCGAGGCAGTCCCCGATCGTGCGCGCGCCATTGTAAGAGCAGACGACCACCGAGATGCGGGGCCAGGGGAGCCGTGGCGAGAACGGCACGTCGGCGAACGCCTCACGGACCGTGCCGAGCGCCGGCTTGGGCGAGCGGTCCACGCGCGTGAGGCCGAACGCCCAGTCTTCGACGTCGTTGCCGTGCCGGTACCACTCGTCGGTCCAGGAGAAGATGAACGCGCCGGCGCAGCCGGCGGCGAACGCCGTGCGCACCTGCCAGTCGAGCACACGCGCTTGGGCTCGCTCACCGTTGCGCAAACCGTCGAGCCCGAGCTCGCTCATCAGGAGCGGCCGGTCGCCGGCGATGTTCTGGAGGCGCGCCAGATACGCCTCGAGCCCGTCCTGCGACTCGAGGTAGACGTTGAAGCTAACGAGGTCGAGGAAGGGAAGCTCGAGGTACTCGGTCGTGGGATAGTTCACGTACGTGACGACCCCCGTGGGGTCCTCTTCCTTCACCGCGCGGTACAATCGCTCGAGGTAGCGCTGGACCCCGTCCCGTCCGATCCAGCGAGCCAGCTGTGCCGGGATCTCGTTGCCGAGCGCGTAGCAGAGGAGCGCCGGGTGACCGGCGCAGCTCCGCACCTTGGCGCGGATCAGTCCCTCGATGTCCGGGGCGTTGCGGCGGTCGACGAGGTAGCCGACATACTGCTCGGCGCTCAGTCCCACCATGACGTACAGCCCTTGCCAGGCAGCGATGTTGAGTAACGCCACCGGGGGCATCGTGTGAGGAATGCGCACCGCATTGATGCCGTTCGCGGCCATCAAGGCGAAGTCGCGCTCCACTTTCGCCAGATCGTGGTACTCGTTGCCCTGGGGGTCGGGCTGGAAGGCGCCGTACGTGACGCCGCGGATGTAGAGCTTCTCCGCGCCGACGGAGATGAACTTGCCGCGCACCGCCGGCCGCCGTGGCGCAGGCGTGGCGCGCTCGCCGACGGTCGCACCGGCCGCCGGCTGCGCGCCCACAAACAGCGCGTGACCCTCCGCGTGCCTCGAGTCGTGGGAGGGGTGAATCTGACCGGGGGGACCGTGCTTCAGCGGAGCCTCCTCAAGGAACGCGAGTGGGACGTTCTATGTTGAGGGACGACGAGGAAGGGGGGGGCCACAATCCCCGTGCCAGGAGCTCAGGCCTTGGGTGAGCGGGGATGGCACGGTGGGGTGCGGAGTCGGCGGCACCCGGACGCGTGCAACCGGCCCGAGCCATGGCCGGCATTTCGACGGCCACGCCGCTCCTCGCACGCCGACTCTCGATGTCTCTGTGGGATCTAGTGGTGACATCAGTCCCAGGTGTCGCTCCCCGCGGGCACGGTGGCGTGCATGCCCTACCCTGTGTCGTATCAGTGATCGTCGATTGAGCCGCCAACGATCCACTGCGTAAGGGCAAGGCACGTGCCACGTTCCAGAACCGAGCCGGGAGGGGTCAATGGACTCCGCCCCGATCGGCGCGCAGCACCGCTAACGGGTTGTCGCATAATGGGGAACGTGCGGGGCTGGGGTGACGCGGATTCGGGAGCCACCGGCGCCCGACGCATCGGGCGTGGCTTCGGCACTGCTGCGGGCTGGCACCACGCGCCACGGTCGGTTTAGACCCGCGTTACTTCGACTGCTCTCGGTGCGTCTTCATCTTTTGTTGTGCTCGTCAATTCTTCGCCCGTTTTCCCGAGTGAGATTTGGCGCGGCTCCAGCGGTTCTCGGATCGGGGTGCGGCAACTCTCGACTGGCGTACGGCTTTCACGTTTCACCGCTGGTTCAAGGTGTCCGCGTCCCGTCCCGGCCTCCCGCGTTGCAGTGCCGGCTGCGAGAGCAGGCGCTACTCATGACCAAACTCATGTGGCGCTGGCGCAGCACGACCAAGTCGTTGCTGCGTAACGGGAAACGCCTTGTAGGAAACGGCCCCGCGCGGCGGCGACCCTCCGACGTCGCGACGACGCAACACAAGAGGCTCTCACTTCGCGACGAGCGACTGTTGCACAACGAGCGAGCGCCTGACCGGCGGTGGCGCCGAGCCCGCATGCACGCTCGTCCAGATCTCCCAGTTGAGCAGCGCTTCGTCGGCCGCGTCGGGTCGCGCGAGATCGCGCGCCGGAATGCGTGAGCGAAATGCCTGCGGGTTGAGCTCGTCGAGGGGCCAACTGCTTGGTAGGTGAACAAACGGCGTCGCATCGAGGCGTTGAGTAAAGGCGTTCAGGAGAGGCGTTGCCGCCGCGTCGTACTGGCTCAGGGGTGGGAGGGCTAGGATGAGCCCGATCGAGCGCACGACAGAGCTGGTCGTGTAGAAGCTGCTGTCCACGACGCCGTGGCGTGCGTAGGGTGATGCGACGAGCAGCACCGACCGGTGCGCATCCACGTGGTCGGGGCCGTTCTGCGCATCGTCCTCGAGCGAGAACACCACTATCGAGGCCCACGCCGGGGAGCGGCCCAACCGCTCGATCACTTCTCCCAGCGCGAGGTCGTTGTCGGCCACCATCGCTCGCGGCGTAGGACTGCCCGCGCCCTGACCCTGGGTGTGGTCGCGCGGCAGCCACAGGAAGATGAGATCGGGAAACTTGCCGTGGCGGTCCCAGCTGTCGACCGAGTCGGCGAACAGCCGGGCCCGCGTCGTATCGGGCACGGAGAGCACGAACCCGGGATAGTTCGCGGCGGTCACGCCCTGCAAGCCCAGAATGTTGGTGTGCGGGTGGGTCGCCGCGCTGGAATCGCGCTCGTCGGACTCGGTCATCTCGCCGAAGTTCACGACCCACAGTCCCCGCCGCCGCGCCGCGTCCCAGAGGTAGGCGTCCCTGCGGTTCGCGAGGTCCTCGCCGCTCGTCAAGTCCCACTGGCGGCGATCGGAATAGATCTGGGGCCAGGTCTTCTCGTTGTAGTCGTTCGCGAACGCGGCGTCGGTCCACTCGTGCCCATCGGCGCTCACGTCGCCGTTCACGTAGAAGTTGTCGAACAGCACCCACCGGCGCGCTAGGGCGTGTGCATTCGGGGTGATGGAGTCGTTGAAGATCGCGAGTGCCCGGTCGCCGTTGCCGCGCTCGACGTCCCCGAGCACCTGGTCATAGGTCCGGTTCTCCTTGATGATGTAGACCACGTGCTTCAACTGCGACGGGAAGGCGGACGGGCGGACGGGCGGACGGAGAGCGGCATTGGAGTACGGGCTTAGCTCCCGAACCTGCGGCGTGTAGCGAGCGAGGGTCGCGGAGTCCGGCACCGGCAAGATGGACACCGAGCCGGTGATGAGCCTGGCAATGAAGGTTCCGTCGGCATTCGAGCCGGACCCCCGTCCCTTGCCGTTAGCAACATACAGCGTGCGGCCGTCCGCCGACGTGGCGATAGCGGTGGGATACCAGCCGACCGGGATCAGCCCAGCCACGCGCAGCGCGCGTGGGCCCACGTGCACCACGGCGACCGCGTTGTTCCCGGCCATCGCGACGTACAATGTCCGGCCGTCGGGGGAGAGCGCGAGCGCGTTAGGGTCGCTGCCCACGGGCGCACCGTGCCCGAGGCCGACTGTGAGCTGCTCCACCACACGTCGCTGCGCCAGATCGACGCGCGCGACACCGTTCGTCCCAGGGAGCGCCGCGAAGAGGTCGGTGCCGTGGAGTGCGAGCGCGGACGGATGGGGACCGACAAAGACGGCGGTCGGGCGGTGAGGCGGTCGGGCGGTCAGGTCGATCACGGTGACCGTCGAGTCGCCCCAATTGCTGACGTAGAGGTGGCCCGAGTCGGCCACGGCGGTGTACGGGCGGTGACCCACGGCGAACGCGCGCTGGCGGGCGAGCGTCCCCGTCTCGATCACGTAGACGCTGTCGCTCAGGTTACCGACCACCGCTACGACGTTGTGGCCGGGGACGACGGCGATCCCCGCCGTGAAAACGTGGGCGCTTGAGTCGCCGAGGGCCAGCGTATCGACGCGCCACTCGGCGCCGGCGCGCACCACGCGGTACACGCGGTTCCCGCCGCTCGCCCACAGCGTATCGGCAGGGCTCCCGCTGCGCGCGAGCCCGAGCCAGGCCGCGGGCAGCTGGCGCTTCCACACCACCGTCGCGGACTTGGGATCGATCCCCATGAGTCCGTTCTCGGCGTAGCCGTTGTTCGTCACGACCAGGGACCCCTCCGAGAGTGTCACCAGATTGAGGGGCAGTGTGCCCACCGTCACCTGCCGACCGGCGGGCCGGATGCGCCACCCCGACGGCAACACCGTGACGCCGCTGGCGAGCCGGCCCGGGACCAGTCGCTTCGCGACCGCGGCCAGCGCGAAGGCGAGCGGGAGCACGAGCAGTGATCTGCGTGACATAAGGGGCTGGGTTGGTTATGGTAGTCGACCTTCGCCGGCGGAGCGCGCCGTGACATGGACACCGTAACGTACGCCGGCCCCTGGTCGTTCGCTTGACCGGTTTCATCTTTCACCTCATCCCGCACACGCATTGGGACCGGGAGTGGTATCTCCCGGCGGCGGCGTTCCAGGCACGGCTCGTGCCCGCCCTCGACGATCTCATCGAACAGCTGCGGCAGGACCCCGGCTACCGCAGCTTTCTGCTCGACGGACAGACGGTGCTGATCGAGGACTACCTGGGCATCCGTCCCGAGCGCGAAGCGGACATCCGGGCCCTGGTGAAGACCGGGCGTCTGCAGATCGGTCCCTGGTACGTGCTCGCCGACGAGCTGATTCCGTCGGGCGAGGCGCTGGTGCGCAACCTGCTATACGGGGCGGGGGACGCGGAGCGGTGGGGGGGGCCGGGGGGCCGGAGCAACGTCCTGTACTCGCCGGACGCGTTCGGGCACCCCGGCGTCTGGCCCACGCTCGCCCGCGAGTTCGACATCAGGTACGGCGTGGTATGGCGTGGGGTGGGTGGGGAGCCCGGCCAGGATCGCGATCTCTACCGCTGGCGCGGTCCGGACGGCAAGGACGTGCTGCTCTGGCATCTGCCCCCCGCGGGCTACGAGATCGGCGCCGCCCTGGAGGCCGACGCCGACCGACTTCCGGCCACGTGGGCGCCGATCCGTGAGACCCTGGTCGCACGGGCCGCGGGCCGGCATATCCCGGTGTTCATCGGCGCCGACCATCACGCCGCGCACCCCGACGTCACGCGGCTACGCGACCTTCTGGCCGATCTCGAGTCGGGGCGCGGCGGCGCGTGCCGCGTGTCACGGCTGGACGAGTTCTTCCAAGGGGCGGAGGGCGCGAAGGCCCAACCCCTGAGCGGCGAGCTGCGGTGGTCGTACCGTTACGCATGGACGCTGCAGGGCGTGCATGGCACGCGCGCCCCCCTGAAGCGGCTCAACTCCGAGGTCGAGCTGTGGCTCGAGCGATTCGCTGAGCCGCTCGCCGCGCTGTCGCGTCGCGCGGGGAGGGGAGGGGCAGGACGCGACCGGCGACCGCTCACCGATCTCGCCTGGCGGGCGCTGCTGCGGTGCCAGTTCCACGACGCCGTCGCCGGCTGCGTGAGCGATGCCGTCGCCGCGTCCCTGGCGACACGGCTCGCGGGGGTGAAGATCCTCGCGCGTGAGATCGTGCGCACCAGCCTGCACGATCTCGTGGGGCACGACCCCGACGCGGCACGCGCCCGCCGCGCCGACTGGAATCCGTCCCTCGTGGTCTGGAATCCCGCGACGCGGCCTCGCGGTGGCGTCATCGTGGCGGACGTGACGCTGTTTCGGCGCGACGTCCCGGTGGGGCCGCCCTCGGGCGGCACCGTTCGGACAGGGCCCGGGTACCGACCGTTCGCCCTGACGGCGGGCAATCGCGCGATTCCGGTGCAGCTGCTCGGCCGGACGACGGCCCTCGAGCGACTCGAGGCCGCGCGGCACTACCCCGATCAGGACGAGGTCGATCGGGTGCGAGTGGCCTTCCGGCTCCCCGCCATTCCGGGGCTCGGCCTCACCGCGCTCTCGCTCGCCGCGCCGCAACCGCTGCCCTCTGCAGAGGGCGCACTGGTGCGTGGCCGGACGCTGCTCAACCGCTGGGTCGAGGTGGGACTGGAAGGGACTGGCGCGCTCACGCTGCATGACCGCCGCACACAGCAGCGTTACGCTGGCCTGCTGCGGCTCGAGGGCGAAGGGGACGCCGGCGATGCGTACACCTTTTGCCCCGTCGCCCAAGGTCGCCGCCGCAGCGCCGGAGGGCCGGTTACGGTGCGTCGGCTCGCCGCCGGGCCGCTCGTCGCGGCGCTGGAAATGCGACTCAAGATGCCGGCCGGGAGACGGGGACGCATCGCCGCCCGTCTCGTCGTCACCCTTCATGCCGACAGTCCCGTCGTCCGGTGCGTCCTCGAGATCGACAATCAGGCCACGGACCACCGGCTGCGCGCGCGGCTGCCGACGGGCCTTGCGGGCGGGGTGGCCGTCGCGGGAGCGCCGTTCGGGGCCGTCGCGCGGGGGCCGGTGGCGGGCGCACCCGACGACTATCCGCGCGAGATGCCGGTCGCCACCGCCCCCGCCCATCGCTTCGTCGCAGCCGCGACCGACGCCCGAGGCCTCGCGCTCTTCGCCCCCGGGTTCTTCGAGTACGAGTGGACCGCTTCAGGCGACATCCTGCTGACCCTGCTGCGCGCGGTGGGCCAACTGTCGCGCGACGACCTGCCGACGCGACCCGGCCACGCCGCGTGGCCGTGCGCCACTCCGTTCGCGCAATGCCTGGGACCCACGCGGATCGAGCTGGCGCTCGCACCGGTCTCCGCCCTGGACATCGAGCGCGGCGACGTGCTGCCGGCGCTGTGGGAAGACTGCTTCCTCCCCCCCCGCGGCTTTTGGCTGCGCGATGCCGTCGAGCTCGACGCCGCGCCGATCGACATCGCGCTCGAGGGCGCTGGACTCGTAGCTTCCGCCGTCAAGCCGGCGCAGGGGGGCTCGCCGTTCGTGGTGCGCTGTTATAACGCGACGGGGCGGAAGGTCACGGGGGCCTGGCGCTTCGGCGACGGCGTGCGGAGCGCGCACCGCGTGCGCGCGGACGAGCGTGAGTCCACGCCGCTGGTGCTCGAAGGCCGAGGGAACGTCGTACGGTTCGTCGCGGAGCCGCACGAGATCGTGACGATCTTGGTAACCTGATTCCGCATTGGTGGAGGGGCGAATGCAGGAGCACCACATCGCAGTGACCCGCACGGCCCGTTACTTCACGCTCGGCACGATCGGTCCCGGGGAGGGGGAGGTGTGGTTCGTCCTGCACGGGTACGGGCAGCTCGCGGGGCGCTTCCTGCGACACTTCGAGCCGGTCGCGAAGGCCGGGACCCTCGTGGTCGCGCCCGAGGGCTTGTCGCGCTTCTACGCGGACGACGTCGCGACCCCGCCCGCCCCGCCCGCCCCGCCCGAGCGCAAGGTGGGCGCAAGCTGGATGACGCGCGAGGACCGCCTCGGGGAGATCGAGGACTACGTGCGCTATCTCGACGCCGTGTACGAGGAGGTGTT
>WNGG01013909.1_pt1 | contig 18495 bp, 18 predicted proteins | sample 5400661 | NCBI WGS metagenome assembly WNGG01 (sample SAMN13153372, study PRJNA577476) | soil metagenome | isolation source: 100 cm soil or saprolite under Garry oak tree replicate 1 | place: USA:California | collected 2016-06-15
GTTCAACCCGTATGATCCGCGGCGCGACCCGCGTGAAGCGACATTCGACGGGCGGCCCGCGCTCAGCACCGGCGGTTCAAGTTCAGGGATCGGCACTGCAGCGAACTTCTGGGCGGCGAACGTCGGCACCGAAACCTCAGGCTCGATCCTCAGCCCTTCCAATCAGAACATGCTTGTTGGCATAAAACCGACCGTTGGCCGCGTCAGCCGCTACGGTGTGATTCCCATAACAGCGGATCAAGACACGCCCGGACCGATGGCCAAGTCCGTAGCCGATGCCGCGATCATGCTCGGAGTGCTCGAGGGCGCCGCGGCGGATCCCAATGATCCCGCTACCTCAAAGTGCTCGCGTGTTCCGGGCAACGACTATACGAGATTTCTCAATCGCGATGGGTTGAAAGGCGCGCGCATCGGGATTCCTCGAGCGTTCTTCTACGACAAGATCACGCCGCCCGGCGCAAAGGAACCGCGCGGTGGGCTCGACCCGGCACAAGCGAAAGTCATGGACGAAGCGATCACCATCCTCAAGCAACAAGGCGCGATCATCGTCGACCCGGTTGAGATTCCGAGCATCGTGTCTACCGATCTCCAAGAAAACTTCCTGCTCTGGCCGACCTGTGGCGGCTTAGACAACGCCAAGGGCAAGGACGCCGGCTGTTCGATCATTTTGAAATACGGAATGAAGCGCGACTTCAACAAGTGGCTGGCGTCGCTTGGAGCGGCGGCCCCGGTAAAGACTCTGACCGAGTTGCGACAATGGAACGTGGCTCACCAGAGAGCCGGATCTATCAAGTATGGGCAGGCGCTTCTGGACATCTCGGACGAGATGAATGTTGATGGGGACGCGGCTCGCTACCGCGCCGATCGGGAGAAGGACTTGCGGCTGTCGGCGACCAACGGCATCGACTCGGCGATCAAAAAGTACCAGCTCGACGCGCTGCTATTCCCTGGCCCGAGCAGCGCCGCAATCGCGGCGAAGCCTGGTTACCCGACTGTGATTGTGCCATTTGGTTTAGTGCCTAATGCCCCGACTCCTCCAGCCCCGCCGTTCCCTGAAGGCTTCGCTGCAAAGCCTGCGCCGTTCGGAGTTGGCTTCACGGGAGTGGCTTGCAGCGAGCCGCGGTTGATCGAGCTTGCGCACGCGTTCGAGCAGGCGACGAAACGTCGCGTCCCGCCCCCATCCGCGCCGTAGCGTGAAGTCGAATGTTAGGCGCGCATCACGAGCTCAAGGGCACGATGTGACCCGGAGCATCGAGGATCGAGGCGTTGATCTGCCACCTCGTTAGAGCTGGAATGTTTGTAGAAGCACTGCGCCCTCGGTCGCCAACCCGTTAGGGGTGAAATGCTTTTTGCGCGACTCCCTTAGTATCGGCAGCAACCACACGGACCGACACATATCACCCCTCGGGGTGAGTTCGTATTGCCTCGTCGAGTCTACAAACATTCCACCTCTACGAGGTGGTGAAGGAAGGCGAAGCCTGGGTGTGGATATTTCAAAATCCGCAATCCGAAATCCGCGGATGGCAATTCGAACCAGCGCAGAAAAACTCGCGCTGGCCAAGTACGGGGATGCCGGAGCAAAATAACTGTGGGAATGTTTCCTGACCACAACCGACACGGGAGGATCGCCGATGGAGTCGTCTTACCAACCCATAGAGAACTATGGACTGATCGGCAACATGCGCACGGCGGCGCTCGTGGGAATGGACGGCTCCATTGACTGGCTTTGCCTGCCGCACTTCGATTCTCCGAGCGTCTTTGCAGCCATCCTGGACTACCGGAGAGGTGGGCGCTTTCGGATAGCCCCGCAAGGCGACAATTTCCGACACAAGCAGTTCTACTGGCCGGACACCGCCATTCTCATTACTCGTTTTCTACACGACGAGGGAGTCGGTGAGATCGAAGATTACATGCCGATCGGCGGCACTGGCGCCGTGCCGGAGGAACTGATCCGGCGAGTCCGTGTAGTCCGCGGCCGCATCCCTTTTCGCTTGGAGTGCCGCCCCGCCTTCGACTACGCACGCGCCAAACACCAGACCCATCTCAGCGAGCAAGGCGCTCGTTTCGATGCGCCGGATATGAGCCTGGGACTGACGGCGACTGTGCCGCTCCGGCTTAACAGTAACGGAGTGGTTGCCGACTTCACGCTCGACGAAGGAGAGAAGGCCGTATTCGTGTTGCGCCGGCTCCGCCCCGAAGATCAACAGCGACCTTGTCCCGATGCCAGCGACGCGGAAGATTTATTCCGCAACACCGTTGCTTACTGGCGGCGCTGGTTGTCCAGGTGCACGTACACCGGCCGCTGGCGCGAAGTCGTCCAGCGTTCGGCGATGACACTCAAGCTGCTGTCATTCGAACCGACTGGGGCCATCGTCGCGGCCCCGACGTGCAGCCTGCCCGAGGCGATCGGTGGCCAGCGCAATTGGGACTACCGATACACCTGGATCCGAGATGCTGCGTTCACACTGTACGGCTTGCTGCGTATTGGCTTCACAGAAGAGGCGATCGGGTTCCGGAACTGGCTGAAGGACCGCTGGCAAGACCCCGACACCCTTGCTGATTCGCCCTTGCAGGGAGGAGATCGGAGAGGTAGTCCCTTGCAGCTCATGTACGCCATCGATGGCCGGGCAGAACTCACTGAGCAGACGCTCGACCACCTTGAGGGTTATCGGGGCTCGCGTCCGGTGCGAATCGGCAACGCTGCGCATCGCCAGTTGCAACTGGACATCTACGGCGAACTGATGGACGCGGTCTACCTCCACAACAAGTACGTCGAGCCCATCAGCTACGATGAGTGGACGCACCTGCGGCGGCTAATTGAATGGTTGTGCGACAATTGGAAACTTGCCGACGAGGGCATCTGGGAAGTACGCGGTGGCCGGCGGGAGTTTGTCTACTCGAGAGTGATGTCGTGGGTGGCGGTGGACCGCAGCCTGCGACTGGCCGACAAGCGCTCCTTCCCTGCGGACCGGCCACGCTGGCTGAGCGTTCGCGATGAGATCTACGAACAAGTCATGGCCAGAGGATGGGACAAAGACCGTCAGGCGTTTGTGCAAGCCTACGGTTGCGAGGCGCTCGATGCGTCAAGCTTGCTGATGCCGCTGGTGTTCTTCATGGCTCCAAACGACCCGCGCATGCTGAGCACCCTGGAGGCGATTCGACGGCCTCTGGACGCAGGCGGGCTCGCCGCGGACGGCCTGGTCTACCGTTACGATCCCGCCGACGCGCCGGACGGGCTGCCCGGCCGCGAGGGTACTTTCAACATGTGCTCGTTCTGGCTGGTCGAGGCTCTCACTCGCGCCGGCCGCACCGACCCGGCCCGCCTGGATGATGCACGGTTGCTATTCGAACAGATGCTCGGGTATGCCAACCACCTCGGCCTGTACGCTGAGCAAACCGGCAATAGCGGCGAGGCTCTTGGCAACTTCCCACAGGCATTCACACACCTGGCGTTAATTAGCGCCGCCTTCAATCTTGACCGTGCGCTCGGGACTCGATGAGTCTGCATTAGCGCACTAGAGGCGGTTTGAGACCATCCATTAGATATTTGCTACGTTGTTCGCGCAGAAAGGATCTCTTGGCATATCGGAAAAGGCGAAGGAAGAAAAGGAAATGAAGCAAACGAAATATCCAGAAACTTATGCTGGCCTGTGATCCCTCCATCGACCCGAGCTTCAAGCGTCCAGAGTCCGGTTTCAGTAGTCTCCGAAAGCAGCAGCGTGAAGAACCCTGCGCAACGATTTGCTCTCACTTCGAGTCTGAAATCAGAAACGGCGACGACCTTATCGGCTGGATTCTTCCAAAGCCCTTCGAACTCATGCTGCCCGACAATCCCAGGCGCTCCAACTGAACCCTCCCATTCGCAATAGACGAGCACTTGCCGATCATCGGGGACCTTGAAGACGGTTCGGGCATCATCGATGACGAATCGTCCGCCTTGTTCGTGGCCTTTGCTTCCAGAGATCGAGCATGCGAGTCGAAGTTTGCTCTGAACCTGCGACGCTCCTTCGTGCTGAGAGATAGTTGGTTGCGTGGCATAGAGACCTACGGTAAAGAGTAACGAGAAGGTCGTTAGCCTAAGGCCTGTTCGACAATGAGCCCCTTTGCAAATCATGTTACTTCCCTCCTAGCGGCGTGAACTGAGGGTGTTTCTCTTTACGATGCAGGTTCATCTGTCAGGACGCGAGTCTGTCTCGCAAGCTAATTAGAATTCGTCGCACTACCGGATCGTCAACCTTCCGATGAGTGACGGGGTTCGGTCGAAGAAGTTGATCTAACCAGGTTATCATTTCCCCCGCGTCCTGCTTCGAGTCACACATGACCGCCAGCAGCGGTACGTATCTTGTCTCTATGGTCAATGAATCCCCGACGCGGCGGACAAAGAGTTTCAGCATTTTCTTTCGCTTGGATATCTTCCCCTGTAGCGCTCGGTCACAAAGCCTAAGTGTCAAATCAATATCAGAGGAAGCGAGCTGAACAAGGGTCAGTCGCAACTCGGGTGAGAGTTCTTGCCTACACGCGAACACATATAAGAAGTGAAGGCGCAATTGTTCATCCACCAGAGTGTCTGGTGTTCCCCAAGATAGAATCCTGTCTCGATGCTTACGCTCTCCGTGCTTATTGAGGGCCAAAAGTAAAAGTCCCTTGGCATAACCCGAACCCGGGCAATCGTCGGGACGTTGGACTTTCTTGACTACAAACTGAGCTATCTGCGTGGAGCTTTGCAAGGAGAAAGCTGCATCACAGAGAAACCGGGCAATGTGTATCTTTTGCTCCAGTCTGGCTGTATTCCAACGCCTGAGTATTCGGTTAAGATAAGAGTCAACTTTCTGGAACTTGCTCAGATATTCGAGTGCAACGCCAGTCAGTTCCGGATGCGTTTCTAGATCACGAAGGACACGCCGCTTCATTTTGGGGGAGATGAAACTTGATTGCTGCTTTATACAATCGCCTAGCGACACGGTCCCAGTTTACGATGTTCTTGCGCGATTGTCTTCCGTACCACTCGGCTACGAGTCGTTTGAACGAGTCTTCGTCCCTGCTTTCCCGATCAATCCGTTTATTGAACTCTGAGTGCCGTCTAGCTTCGTAGTGCTCGACTGTTAAGATTTCACTCTTTGCCGCATTGGGATTCAGGCCCACTCGTCTTAGGGCCATATGGTGCTCTCTCTTGGCTTCTTCCGCGGCTTCTTCTGTTTCGACGAAGATGGTGGTGTCATCCACATATCTCAAATAGCGGGCGTCCGACCGCGAAGTAAATTCAGCGTCGACCACCTTTAGATAATTATGTGCCACCAGCCGGCTAATATCGTTCGGCTCAATGGGAATGCCTGGCATTGCCATGTACTCATATCTTGGAAGCCAAGATTCCAAGCAAAAGAACAGAAGTTCCAACAGAGAGGGATGTGCCCGCGTTCTTTGCGAAAGAAACTGTTTGGCTTTGGTTCGATCTACAGATGGAAAAAAGTCCGCAACGTCTGTGTCGTAAACGTAAGCGAAACCTTCGCCCTTCGCGGCAGCTGCTATTGCAGAAGAATAATCAAGCCATGTCTGAAACCAGTTCTCATAGTCCCCAGGTTCTCGATGAGAGCTAGCATGACTTCTCCCACAAAAGGCTTGACCGTTGTCATCAACCGTAATGAGAGGTTCGAGTGCGTCTATGACTTGCCTTCCGACGATCGAATCTATGAGACACGGGAAGACAAGTTCCCTATGGTTCCCTGATCTCTTGTGCGTCAAGCATAGGTAGGCTGGGGATGTGGTCCAGACGCCCGCTACGATCAAGTTCGAGATCATTGCAACGAGATTGTCTTTCAATTCGACGAGGATGGGGCGACGCAAGGGGTGGCTCACGAGGTCATCTTTGTCGCGCTTACTCGCCATTCGACTGACTCCATAGCCAAGGGTATTGGTGTTGAAGACCGCTCGTATCACCTCCGTGCTTCCGAGGTCAGTTTGCAATTGGTCTGAAGAACTCGGTGACATTCGGTTCCGGTTATTCCTCTTTTATGTTTGGCAGAAGGGTCATCGCGATTCACCATTAACAAGGCCCAGGCATCTCAGTTAAAACTTATCATACCTTATCGATTGGTTGTGTAAGACTACCAAAGAGATTCGGCCTATTATAGAAAGCGCGAGTAGGTGTCAGACGTTAAATTATCGACTCTCGCCCGTCACCCGCTATGCGGGTTCGATCGCGGAAGTCGACAAAGTTCGGATCCGCGAGGCGCGCCGGCCTGCCGTTTGAGTTCACTTCAAAGACGGCCATGATGCGGTCAGCGCCGGAATATGGCAGCGGGCGCAGCAAGACTCCGTACACAACGCTGAAGATCGCCGTCGTCGCGCCGATCGCCAGGGCGAGCGTGAACACCATGACTGCGGTGGCGCCGGGATTTTTGCCGAGCACTCGCGCCGCGTACCGAGAGTCCAGCCAGAATTCGCTCATCTTTGCCTCGCTGTTAAAATCTAGCCGCGTTGCCGCGAAAATTTATTCATACCGCAACGCCTGGATTGGGTTCACCCGACTGGCGCGCGTCGCGGGCACATGCGAGAAGCGTCGCCTAATGCCGCCGTTGGCGCGATCATACAACCAGGTACTCGGAGTTCAAAGAGACGCCCTCATCTAGCTTTTTACGTGAGGCAACACGACAGGGAGTGCACATTGTGACCACCTCGTAGAAGTGGAATGTCTGTAGAAGAATCAACCTGTCGACTGCAAACCCGTCAGGGTTTGAATGTTCTTTCGCGCCCATTCCGTCAACAGTGTGCTGAGCCAGGCTGAACTAAGAACATATCACCCGCCTAAGCCGGGCTACTTTTAGGAAAGCCCAATCCTGCCACTTACATTTATCACGGACCAAACGACTGGCGAATCGGAATACCTTACGACCAAGCCGTGGCAAAATGATCGGCGTCGTCGAAGCTTGGGCGACTTCTTGAGGCAGCGCTCTTATGCCTTGCCATTTGGTGGCCCGAGTGGAAACATGCGTGTTTGAGGTAATTGGAAATGGATTCAACATACAAGGCTACAGTTCGAGGCGATCGAATGAGCGCCTCGCCCGGAGCGGCGGTGTTCCTTCCATTTCCGATCCGCTTCAATGGCAGCGAGAACAGCGAGAGGATCGTAACATCCCTGGCCGAACTTAACCGTGCTGCTCGACAGTAATATCATCATTTACGCGGCTCAGCCCGAGCACGCGGACTTGCGAAAACTCATCGCGGAGCATTCACCAGCGGTTTCGGCGATCAGTGTCGTCGAGGTCCTCGGATACCATCGGCTACCTGAGATTGAACGCACGCACTTCGAAGAGTTCTTTGAAGCGGCGAGGATTCTGTCCGTATCAGATCTTGTAATCAGCGAAGCCGTGAAGCTGCGTCAGCAACGGAAAATGACTCTAGGGGATGCTCTCATTGCGGCGACAGCCCTAACGAATAACCTAACCCTCGTAACCCGCAACGTAGATGACTTCGACTGGATTGATGGTCTTCGTGTTCTAGACCCACTAGCTTCGCCGTAATAAGCTGCCACGCTTTGATGAGATCGAATTGCAATTTGGCACGCCTGACCCCATCCATGTCTAATCTCATGTCTAGACTTCTTGGCGGCACTAGAATAAATAGAAACCGACGTGTCGAAGCGTGTAAGACGACCTAAGCCACCCTCTATCCCTTGAGTTCTGCGCAAGCGAGCTCTAAAGTGCGACGCACCTCGCCAGCGGTCGGCCGACGCTTTGGGTCAGCACTCAGCATGCTTGCTATTACGGTCCAAACCGAAGGAGGATAGCCACTCGGAGTCAGAACCTCGATACTAACCCTCGGAAGCTTTCCAGTCATTGCCTCGAAAATGGTCACACCGAGTGAATAGATATCTACTGCAGAGCTTAGGGTGCCATCGAAGGTGCGACCATACAATTCTGGCGCTGCATACATTGGCGTGCCGGCAGCAACAAGTGTCGTAGTGCGAGTGTCGGCCGCCGTAGCCACACCGAAGTCTATTAGCTTGACGTCGCGCTCGGATCCAGTAACTAGGACGTTTTGAGGCTTAATATCCCGATGGATGACACCGTGGCTATGAATATACTCGATGAGCGATGCCAGCTTCACAGCAATGCTAAGCACCTCAAGAGGGGCTAGCATTCCAGAGTCTATTAGCTGCTTTAGACTGGCTGCCTCGACGTACTCCAAGGCTAAGTAGTATCTTCCGTTGAACATCGCGCGCTCGTAGACACGAGCAAAGGACTTGTGGGCAAGCTCTCGGATGATGTCGGCCTCCTCATAGAAACTGGTAGCGACTGCATAGTGCCTCATGTACTCGCCGCGTAGTACTTTGACGGCGAGTACCCTCCCCTCTACCTCAGTCTTGTACACCGTTGAGAATGTTCCTTGGCCCAGAACGCCAGTGATCTGATATCCCGTCGGCAGGATTCTCAGATTCTCGTCAATACTCACGGCGCGAGCGTAGGCTTCCAAAGCCTCGTCGAATCGATGCAACTGGAGAAGGGTCTTAAAGAGGTTGAAGTTGACTGCGGCCTGCTGATTGTCAAGCTCATGCGATTGCGCCAAAAGACGAGCCGCTTCCGAGTAGTTCTTGTACTCGAGTTCCAGAGCTCCGAGGCGCGCGTAGTAACGCGGGTCTGAAATAAGCCGTATATTGTATCTGTCGGCGCATTCCTGACGCTGCTCTTCGTTTTTCTTTGCCTGGAGTAAGGCTTCCAGCGTCTCCGTAATGTTGACAAGGGTGTCATGTATCGTAGGGATTTTGAGGGAGTCCAGATACTCAAGAATCTCCGTTCTGATCCGCCCCAGTTCGACAGCCGAAGGTTCTCTTGACGAGGCAAACCACTCATCGCGTAGCCTTCGGAGTTCACCATGAGTGAACCTTCTACCTTTCGGCGAGCCAGCCGCATGAACGTCGGAATGACAGTCGAAACAGATAGGTATCCCATTCTCTTCCTCGTCTGAACCTCCCTCTGAAACTGGAACTATGTGATGAATCTCGATATTTCGTCCGCGAAAACGCCTGCAAACGCAACAGCAGCGGCGTGCGGCGACCAGAAGGCTTTCAACTACTTCACGGGAGAACGCCATGGGTTGTAAACCTCCTAGTTAAGCGTGGCCCTCGTTGGGTCCGTTCTCGGCAGCAGATCCCCAGATATGCCGACGTTGCGGCACAGGACGCGTTAGAGGAAAGTCAACAGAAGAGGTCGGATCAACCTCAAGCAGATCCGGCACATAGTGCATGAAGTTCAAGGGATACTCAGTTTGTACCGAACGTTCTTCCAAAAAGCTTAGTAGAGCGATTGTAAATGCGATCAGCGCATCTTCTCCGAGGTCGTAAGACTCTATCCAGCCCGTGCCACCAAATGGTGTCGACTCGGTCGTCTCGTAGTTCTTTATGATTACGCGCCCTGGCTCCAACAGGAGGATGACATCCGGCCAACTATCATCCATGTCCTTAATCAGCTCATCCGACAGAAGGTCACATTGCACTGTATGACCTCCTTTCAAGAAGATGGCAGCAGTACCAATATGATGCGGGATCTTGAGCCAACCTTCGGGCTCGCGCCCTAATCGAGACGCTGCCATTTCTTGTTTAAGGAGAACTATTTCGTCTGTGAGTGACAACCCCGTTGTTGCAATGATGTCCCGGACGGAGCGGCACTTTTCGAGCACATCCGTTAACTCACCATCACCCCAATGACTCTTGGACTCGAGTACGACTCTTGCTGACTCTGCAAAAAAGAAAGCGTGATCGAGCATCGGGAGGCATGGATAGTTCTGCGAATCCCAAATGACAATGTCAGCCTCCTTGCTTCGATGACCCGGCCCGTAGACCATTCCACGGCCGACCTGAAATCTCTTCGGGAGTATCTCCCGGAGATAAACCCGTTGGAGTTCCTCTCGGTGACTACCGATCAAACTAGTATGCTCGCAGACCGGCAACTATCCGAGTCTGCGTTGCTGGGTGGCTAGGCTTCAATGATTGGTGCCTCGGTGAATCAGTCGGCCCGATTCTTTATTTGAGTGTGAACTAAACTTATCTAAAATACCAGAGATTTCCCATTCTTTGTTTGTCGTTTGGACTAGGACCAACACGCGACAAGCTTCGTTAGCGCTGGCTGCTTCAGCGCCACTACCGCTAGCGGCGGCAGCGTGACTTCAATCGAGCAAGGCCAGCCTGCCAATTCTTCCGCCCGAGCTGTGACGCCTCCAGGGTCTCTCTATTACCCAGGAGTCCCGAGTATAATCGATGAGGTTTGGATTCGACTGAAAAATAAGCAAGTGAACGATGACATGGCCCTCCTGACGGAGGGCGGGGGCATCTCGATACGCGTTCTATAAACATCGCCCTCCTGACGGAGGGCAGCTCATTCGATGCCCCCCAGACATCAACGCCGGCTTATTACTATTCGCAACGCGGCTTGCTTGAAAGCCTGGCTCAGGATACAGAGGTCAGAAGGCAGAAGGCAAAGGTCAGAAGTCAGAGATCAGAAGGCGAAAGGCAGATGTCAGAAGATGGCCGCTCTGTGACTGATAAGTTAACCAGCACGACGCTTCTTTTCGCGTGAGGTTGAGCGCTTGCCTGGCCGGGAGATCCGCGGTAGCTCCTCTCGAATCACCTGGCGCAACACCGTCTCCGTTACCGGAGGCTCACTCTCTCCCAAGGAAGCCTTGAGCGCTTCATTCATCATCGTTTGATAACCGGTGCCCGCTCGCTCCGCGCGGGCGCGGAACTCATCAAGAACTGCGTTATCGATATAAATCGTTATGCGCGTCTTGCCCGGTTGAGCGATCAGAGCACCTCGCTTGCCTTTAGAAAAATCGTATTCAGCCCTCATAGTCTTTCACCTCACGTGGCGTAGCGCGGCGAGCCGAAATGAGTCGGATTTCCTCACCACGCATTGTGTAAACGAGTACCAATATCCTTCCAATGCTATCCATGCCCACCGCGATAAAGCGCTCCTCGTGTTCCCAGTCTGGACTTAGCTGATGGATCGCCAGAGGATCGTAGAAGACTCCTTCCGCGTCGGCAAAGGAGATCCCGTGCTTCTTCAGATTGCTCGCGGCCTTTGCAGGGTCGAACTGGAAGCGCACACCACAACTGTATGCACAATATGCATACCGGTCAAGTCATGGCCAAAGGGCGGAGGTCGGAGATCAGACGTCAGGAGTCAAAGGTCAGAAGTCGAAAGCCAAGTGCGAAAAGTGGCGACGTACATTATAAATTGAACTGTGAACCTTCCCGTTAACCCGCCAGTGTTGCCTATGCTCGCCAAACGCGTAAGCGAATTGCCAACGGCCGGAGATTGGATCTTCGAACCGAAGTGGGATGGATTCCGGGCCCTGGTCTTTCGTGATCACGACGAAATCTACATCCAGAGCCGCGATGCGAAACCGCTGAACCGCTACTTTCCTGAACTGCTCGGGCCGATCCGTGAAGCGTTGCCTGATGGAGCGGTGCTCGACGGCGAAATAGTGATCGCGAGAGATGGCGCGCTCGACTTCGATGCGCTGCAGCTTCGGCTTCATCCCGCCGAATCGAGAGTCAAGCTTCTTTCAAAACAAATCCCCGCTAAGATCGTGTTCTTCGATCTGCTCTCGAACGGGAATCGCGATCTGAGGAGCGTCGCTTTTGAAAACCGTCGGCGCGAGCTTGAGTCTGTGCTGTCTTCTGCTGAGCCGCCGATACACTTGACGCCCGCGACGCGCGACCTCAGCGTGGCGGCGGATTGGTTTAGCCGCTTCGAGGGCGCGGGGCTTGACGGCGTAATCGCCAAGCCAACATCTGCAATCTACGAGCCCAACAAGCGAGTGATGTTGAAGGTGAAGCACGAGCGCGATTGCGATTGCGTAGTTGCCGGCTTTCGGTGGCACAAGAGCGGTAAGGGCACTGTCGGCTCGCTGCTGCTGGGACTGTTCGACGACTCGGGCTCGCTGCAGCACGTCGGCGTGTGTGCGAGCTTCACGGACAAAACACGCCGCGAGCTGGTCGAGTTTCTGGCTCCATATCGAAAGAATGCGCGTGCGAATCATCCGTGGAAAGACTGGGCTGAGTTTGAAGCAGAACAGAGGCAAGCCGGACGCAGGATTCCCGGAGCACAGAGTCGGTGGAGTCAGGGCAAAGACTTGTCGTGGGAACCGCTGCGTCCTGAGCTGGTTGTCGAAGTCGCGTACGATCACATGCAGGGAAACCGTTTTCGTCACACCGCGCAGTTTCGAAGATGGCGTAAGGACAAGAAGCCGAGCGATTGTACTTATGATCAGCTTGAGATAGTTCCGCCGCAGGAGCTAGCAGAGATTTTTGGCAGCGGTCGCTAGGTTATCCTCGAATGGGGCTTTGAGCGCTGGCATAGGTCAGTTTGACTTCGGCTCCGCCGCCGGATGTGCGGAAAGGCTTTGCCTTTCCGGACCCGATTATGACTCACGCGCGGCGAGGCTGAGCCTCGCCGCGCAGAAACGAGAGGTCAGCCGCTCGCACGGAAAGCCGGAGGCATTCCGCACATCAGGCGGCGGAATCGAAGTCTTGGTCCGCGGGTACAAATCCTGTTGGAACTCAAACTAACGCACTACCAGATGATGGCGTCACTCGCCATCCCGCTTCGAATCACGCCATTCGCGCCACTCGCGGGTGGGATCATCATCCGGGTCGGGAGTCTCTTGCGGCGGACGCAACTTTTCGGGAACGTGCCGCAGCTTCACTCGAATGCGAGTCCACGTAGACGACCTGCCCCGCATTGAGTCAACCAGCACATCATCAACCGCGAGATGCTTTGCAGCTTTGGGATGTTTCTTCTTCCACCTTTCGAGACCTGCGAGGGCCGCGTCTTTGTCTGGGGAGTGCGCGATCACCAGAAGCGGCATCCGCGCGCGCGGCTTCTTAGTAATGGACTTCTTCGCCGATGAACGGGCGCGCGAAGGCTGAACGCGCGAGGGCTCACCTTCCATCTTGCGAAAGTGCGGAGGCCAGGGCGCGTCGCCAAGACCTTCGGCTTCATCTTTCTCTGAAAGCTCAAGCAGCCTTTCAAGCGAGCCTGGCGCCTCGTCCATGCCCGAGTGCGGGTCGCCCAGTTCCCCGAACCGTTTGGGAACCGTGAGCACGGTAAAGTCGGCTGGGTCACAGTCCGGGACTTCATCCCAATGCACCGGCGTCGACACTCGCGCATCAGGAACCGGGCGCACGGAATAGGCTGAGCAGGTCGTACGGTCTTTTGCGTTCTGATTGTAGTCCAAGAACACGCCGTGACGTTCTTCCTTCCACCATTTCGAAGTGGCGAGCTTCGGCGCGCGTCGCGCTACTGCACGCGACAGCGCGAGGGCGGCGCGACGAACTTCGACAAAGGTCCAGCGCGGTTCGATCCGAACATTGATGTGCATACCTCGTGAGCCGCTAGTCTTGGGCCAGCCGTGAAGCCCCGCTTCCTCAAGCACCGTCTTCACTTCGAGAGCTACTCGCAGAACGTCGCTCCACTTCACCCCCGGACCGGGGTCGAGATCGATTCGCAGCTCGTCCGGGTGATCCAGGTCGCTCGCCCGCACCGCGTGTGGGTGCAGCTCGATGCATCCCAGGTTGACGATCCACGCGAGCCCGGCAGCGTCGTCGACAACGACTTCTTCGGCCCTGCGGCCCGAGGGAAATGACAACGTGACGGTTCGCAACCAGGCGGGCCGCTGCTCGGGGGCGCGTTTCTGATAAAACGCTTCGGCTTCGGCGCCGTCGACGAATCGTTTGAGAACTATCGGGCGATCGCGTATTCCAGCCAACGCGCCGGGCGCTACCGAAACGTAGTACCGTACGAGATCGAGTTTGGAGAGCTTCGTCTGCTTTGAAAAGTACAGCTTCTTAGGATTAGTGATCCGGACTTCGCGCCCGTCTATGGAAAGAGTTTCGGCTGGTTCATCCTTCTTCACTGAAGTTAGGTTAGCACGACAGATCTCGGAGGTCGGAGGTCAGAGATCAGAGGTCAGACGTCAGAAGGCAGAAATCAGAGACCAGAAGGCTGCTGACTCCGACCTCTGACCTCTGACCTCTCTGATCTCTGACCTCTGACTTTGTCTAGTGGTGGTGATCGTCGTCCTCTTCCTCGAGGCCGTGACCGATGCGGAAGACGTGCCCATCGGGGTGCCGGACGTGCATCTCGCGTACGCCCCAAGGCATATCGGTCGGAGGCCAGACCACTTCAAGTCCTTGCGCGAGGCAGTTTTGATAAATCGGCTCGACGTCGTCAACGAAGATCGACATCCACACGCCCTTGTCGAATGATTCGCCGTCTTCAGCGCCAAACGTCGTCGTGTTGGTGCCCTTGCCGCGTCCGCCTTGGCCGTCCACGCAGACGAAGATAGTGAAGTCTCCGGAGACGACCGCTCCGAAGCCCGGCGGGTCGCCCCAGTCCCAGGCCTTCTTCCAACCAAGTTTCTCAAACCAGGCAAAGCTTTCTGCAATATTTGAGACGTTCAAGATGGGTATGAGTCCTTTGGCAAGCATCGCGCAATACTATTATCGCGAAGGAAGGTCTGCAAGGTTGTTAATGTCTGGCCGTCTTTATCGGGTTCGCAGTTTTATTCTAAAGAAACTAAACAATCCCACGTTCACATGATATCCTTGGACTCGAAAGGTGACTGACATGCATCAAGTGACCCTTGAGGAAGCCAGGAACCACTTACCCGATTTGATAGACGCGGCAGTCAAGGGTGAACATATCGTCATAACGAAAGACAGCCGCCACAGTGTCAAACTAGTTCCTGTTTCGAAATCAAAATCACGTCCACAGTTTGGCAGCGGCGAGGGACTCATCACGATGTCTGATGACTTTAATGAGCCATTGGGATCGTGACCCGTTCGACCGGCTGCTAATAGCACAAGCACTAGTCGAGCAGATGGAAGTCGTCAGCATTGATGCAGACTTCGATGACTATGCTGTTGCCAGGCATTGGTAGATGGCCCGCAGCAGCTCCTCCCGGAGATCAGTATTATGGCTAAACAGTTGGTTCTACGGTCACCTATCGACGAACTTCTCGACCGACTCTACGCGCAAAGCGCCGGACAGAGCGAAGAGCTCATGTCTTACTTCTCGGCTCGAGCCCAAGCCGGCGACATCGATTGGAACGCGTTCGATGAGCGTACAAATCACTTCCTCAGCGATAAACTCGTAGCGCTCGATCGGAACAAGGCTGAATTCTGTTATCAGGTTTGCCGCGCCTTGCGCGCAAAGCGGGTGGTCGAAGCAGGAACGTCGTTCGGCGTTTCGACTCTGTTTCTGGCGGCCGCCATACGCGACAATGCGCGAGTCGATGGCGGAAAAGGTATCGTGATCGCAACGGAATACGAATCACAGAAAGCTGAGGCCGCGCGCGCCAACTTCGCCGAGGCCGGCCTGTCACAATTCATTGAGCTACGCGAGGGCGATTTGCGTGAGACGCTTGTGGACGTGGCCGGTCCGATCGATTTTATGCTGATCGACATTTGGACGCCGATGGCTCGTCCTGCGCTTGAACTGGTAGCGCCGCGACTACGCGAGGGCGCGGTGGTGATCGCCGACAACACTGAGCAATTTCGAGAACAGTATGGCGATTATTTTGAGTTCGTGAACGATCCCTCAAACAAGCTGCGCACGATGACTCTGCCCTTCGAGGGCGGACTCGAGTTCACCGTCCGCTGCGAGTAGTGGAGCCGAGCGGAAGCCAGTGCTTTTGCGAGCGTCGTCAGCGATCTCTTAGCGATGCGCTCTATTGCTTGTTGTTGACAATATTCACGTGACCGACCTAACGTTTCGGTCGTATTCGAAGATTCAACGCCACCACGGCTTCTCGGTGGGAGTTGAGAATTCCTTCAGACCTCAAATAGGAGAGCAGCAAATGAAATTCAGTCGAAGCATTGCTCTTTTGATCGCAGTCTTACTCCCGTTGATTTCGGCGCACGCACAAACCGAGCAGACGCAGCAGCGCGGACAACGCGGCCGGCAGCCGGATCAACAGCAGCAGGCGCAAGCCAACCAACCGGCAGCCTCCGGCCAGCAACGCCCGGCTCCGCCGCCCGAGGAGAAAAGTTCGGTCACACATCACAGCGCCCGAATCGGCGGACAGCAAATTAACTACACCGCAACCGCGGCGACTTACAACATCAAGGCCGATGACGGCTCGCCCAAGGCTACGTTCTTCTTCGTGTCTTACACAAAAGACGATACGGATACTACAAAGCGACCCGTGTCATTCGTCTATAACGGCGGTCCCGGGTCTGCTTCCTCGTACACGCACATGGGGCTGGGTCCGAAGCGGATCGTGTTGACCGACGACGGATTCGGCATGCCCGCTCCTTATTCAATAATCGAAAACAATGACTCATTGCTAGACGTCAGCGACCTGGTGTTCGTTGACGCGGTCTCGACCGGTTACAGCCGCCCCGCGCCTGGCGAGAACACCGCGCAGTTTTATGGCCTCGAGCAGGACGCCAGTTACTTCGCGGATTTCATCTATCAATACCTGACGCGCAGTGAGCGTTGGGCTTCGCCGAAATTCCTGATCGGCGAAAGCTACGGCACGACGCGCTCGGCGCAGCTTTCATACACTCTACAGCGCCGGCATCAGATTTATTTGAACGGGATCGTGCTAGTGTCGGCGGTCGGTTTTGGAAGCTGGGGCGCCGATGACCGGACGATCTTTTTCATGCCGACTCTTGTGACTTCGGCCTGGTATCACAAAGTTCTTCCGCCTGACTTGCAGAAGCTCAGCGTCGCCGAAGTTGCACAGAAGGCGAGAGAGTTTGCGCATGGCGAATACGCCGCGGCGCTCGAGAAGGGAGACCAGATTTCGCCCGCCGAGTATCAGAAGGTTGTGAAGGATGTTGCTCACATTACCGGCTTGTCGCCGAAGTACATCGAGCAAACGAATCTGCGAGTCAGCCCGCAGCGATGGTTCAAAGAGCTGTTGCGCGACAAGCGCCTGACGCTGGGACGAATCGACGCGCGCTTCACCGGCATGGACGCGGACGCTGCGGGTGAGCGTTATGAGTACGACGCGAGCCTCGCGTCTTACGATGGCTCTTATGTCGCGATGTTCCAGGATTACGTTCGTCGCGAGCTGAAGTGGAACACCGATATGTACTATACGCTGAGTGGGCGCGTACAGCCGTGGGACCAGGGTCAGCCCGGCCAGCCGGCTGAGAGCTTGCGCTCGGCTATGACTCAGCAAACTTATTTGAAGGTGCTGGTACTGTGCGGCTACTACGACGTGGCGACACCGTTCAACGGGATTGAGCACACGGTCTCGCACATGAGTCTTGAGCCGCCGATTCGCAAGAACATCAGCTTCGCGTACTACGAAGCGGGACACATGATGTACATCGAGAAGAAGTCTCGCGAGAAGGTTCACCGCGACGTGTCGGCTTTCATCAACGACACCGCTTCGCGAGTGGAGCGCGCAGGCAGCGGGCAGTAGTCGTTGCCGAAAAGGGAAATTGGGGCAGACACTGCGAAAGCAAGTCCGCCCCGATCTCTTTATCACCATTCCCCATCAGTAGATCGGACGAAGCCCTGGCGCGAGTCTGGTGCTAATTCATGCTTGCTAGCGCGAGGAAAAATCGCGCAACTCTGGTATTCCAGACTTTCACACACGACACGGCGTCATAAACACAGAGCAAGTCGCTCAACCAAAAACTCTCCCGTACAACTTGCTGAGTTTCGTCGTCGCGTTCAATCGACCGCTTGTGGATAAGTGTGTGCGCTCGATTGGGTTTGCGATTGCGGATACAAAACTTACCAGGAGGATTCGATATGAAGCTTAACAAATGTGCGTTGCACTTGAGTTTGCTATTGGCAGTTTCGATCGCTCTCTTGTTAGGACAAGCCAGTGCGGCCACGGCTGCCGGCTCCGGTTCCGACAAGGGTACAAACCCGCCGGCTACACGCCGCAACAAAAAAGATATCGCCCAGGATCGCCGCGATATTTCCAAAGACAAGAAGGATCTGAATAAAGATCGCCACGACGTCTCCAGAGATAAGAAAGACCTCACCAAGGACCGGCACGATGCCGCTCGCGATAAGAGGGACATGACCAAAGATAAGCAGGATGTCGCCAAGGACAGCCGCAATCTCGCTAAGGACAAGCGAGATGTCTCAAAGGACAAGAAAGACCTGACCAAAGATCGTCGCGACACTTCCAAAGATCAGAAGAGTCTCTCAAAGGATCGCAATGATCTACAGAAAGATCTCAAAGAAGGGAACAAGCAGGAAGCGGCTCGGGACCGCAGAGACATCGCGAAGGATCAGCGTGACCTCACCAAAGATCGTCACGATGCGACCAAAGACAAACGTGACTTGACCAAGGACACTCGCGACGCGAACAAGGACAAGAAGGATCTCACCAAAGATCGTCACGATCTCAGCAAAGACCAGAAGGACCTGACCAAAGACCGGCACGATGTGAACAAGGACAAGAAGGACATGACCAAAGACCGTCACGAGTTGAACAAGGACAAAAGGGACTTGTCGAAGGATCGCAAGG
>WNGG01016132.1_pt1 | contig 18487 bp, 19 predicted proteins | sample 5400661 | NCBI WGS metagenome assembly WNGG01 (sample SAMN13153372, study PRJNA577476) | soil metagenome | isolation source: 100 cm soil or saprolite under Garry oak tree replicate 1 | place: USA:California | collected 2016-06-15
GGCCGGTGCAGGACAACCAGCAGAAGGTCGTCAAGGTCGGGCCCGGCCAAAGCGTCACGATGATCCCGACCATTCCAGCCGGCGGCTTCGGCTGTCCGTGCCACGGCGGTCAGTACGACCCCGAAGGGAACCGGACTTCGGGCCCGCCCGTGCGTGGCCTCGACCGCTACGACTACGAGATCAAGAACAGCCATCTCTGGCTCTTGAAGCCCTACAGCGTCACGAAGGTCGTCGGCCAGGGCAAGGACGCCCGCATCCACAAGTACAAGCTCACCGGGCCGGGAGAGCACGTGGACGGCTGGGAGCAGATCCTCTACCCCCTGCAACCGCCACATTAAGTTGGCCCTCGCGCCGCCACGCCGTCGCAAGTCCGCGCGTCGCCAGCGGCTCGAGGCGGCCGTCAACTACCCGCTCGACTGGCTCGAAGAGCGCTCAGGCCTGATCGGCGGGCTCCGCTACTTCCTCTTCCGCAAGGTCCCCGGCGACACGAACTGGTTCCACACGCTCGGCTCGGCGACGCTGACGGCGTTCCTCGTGCAGGCGCTGACGGGCGTGATCCTCGCGATGTACTACCAGCCGGACCCGAAGACCGCGTACCAGTCGATCAACCACATCACGAACGACCTCACGCTCGGGTGGCTCGTCCGCGGCATGCACAAGTGGGGGGCGAGCGTCTTCATCATCCTGCTGTTCTTCCACATGGCGCGCGTGTTCCTGTTCGGTGCCTACAAGTACCCGCGCGAGCTGAACTGGATCGTCGGCGTGCTGCTGCTCGTCTTCGGGATGCTCGAGGGCTTCACCGGTTACCTGCTGCCGTGGGACCAGACGGCCTACTGGGCGACGGTCGTCGGCATCAACCTGAACGGGACAGCGCCGATCCTCGGCCCGTTTCTCGCGGACTTCTTACGCGGCGGCGCGGAGATCGGCCCCGACACGCTGGCTCGCTTCTACTCGATGCACATGCTGCTGATCCCTGGGGCGATCTTCGCGCTGATCGGACTGCACCTGTACCTCGTCGTCCGGCTCGGCGTGTCGTCGCCGCCGTGGTCGAGCAAGGCGGCGGGCGGTGATTGGAGCGAGCGCGAGCAGGCGACGAACGGGCGCGCCGGGCTCACACAGCCCAGCGCGCGCAGCAGCTGGCGTCGCAACGGCGGAGATTCGTAATGGCAGGCATCGACGAACGCCGTGCCGGCTTCCAGAAGTACAAGGAAGACGTCAAGGCGCGCGGGAAACCGTTCTACCCGTACGCGATGTTCCACGACACGGTCATGAGCCTCGTCGTCGTGTCCGTGATCATCGGCCTCGCGTGCGTGTGGTACTTCACGTCCGGGCCGGACCCGAAGACGTGCGGCAGCGGCGATTCCTGCCTGCTCGGACCGCGCTATGCGGAGCCCGCCGATCCCGGCACGACGAACTTCGTGCCGCGGCCGGACTGGTACTTCTACTTCCTCTTCTATCTGCTGCGAATCTTCAAGTGGCCGAACACGGTCATCCTCGGCACGGTCGGGATCCCGACCATCCTCCTGATCATCCTGATCATGCTGCCGTTCCTCGACCTGCGGCGGGAGCGGCGCCTGCTGCGCCGGCCGGTGGCTGTCGTCGCGGCCGTGCTCGTCGTGTTGTCGATGGGCGTGCTCACGTACAAGGGTGCGACCGCGAAGGAGGCGCTCGCAAGCGAGGTCGTGCAGGCGGTGCCGACGTGGGCGCAGCGGCAGGGCTTCCAGAACAACCAGGACGCGCTGGCGGGTGCGCGGATCTTCGCGAGCTCCGGTTGCACGGCGTGCCACACCTACCTCGGCACCGGCAGCTCGAACCAGGGCGCGCCCGACCTGAGCAACGAGGCCACGCGGGGGAAGTCGAAGCAGCAGCTGCACGACTACATCAAGGACCCGTCGGCGTTCGGCAACAACATCATGCCGAAGTTCGGCTTCAACGACACTCAGCTCAATCAGCTGGCGTCGTTCCTGCTGGCCTCCAAGGGCCCGAAATAGGCCCGCTGTGCGCGTCTTCCTCGGGATAACGGGCGCCTCAGGCGCGCCGTACGCGGCTCGGCTCGTGGAGGTGCTCGCGGGCGCCGGCGTCGAGCTCGGCATCTGCGCTTCAGGCGCCGGGATCGAGGTGCTCGCGACCGAGCTCTACGGCAACGCGCGCCTCTCGCGCGACGAGACGCTCGAGCGGCTGCTCGAGCACGCGCAGGGCGGCAACGTCACCGTGTACGACCCCAACGACTGGAAGGCGCCGTACGCGAGCGGTTCCGCGAAGGTCGACGCCTACGTGATCTGCCCGTGCTCGATGGGAACGTTGGGAACGATCGCGTCCGGCGCGATGTCGAACCTGATCCACCGGGCCGCGTCCGTTGCCTTGAAGGAAGAGCGCCGCCTCGTGTTGATGCCGCGCGAGACGCCGCTGTCCCTGATCCATCTGCGCAACATGCTGACCGTGAAGGAAGCCGGTGCGACCGTGTTGTTCCTCGCGCCGGGCTTCTACCACGGGGCGGAGACGGTGGACGACCTCGTCGATTTCGTCGTCGGCCGTGCGGTCGACCTGATCGGCCTCGACGTCGAGCTGGTGAAGCGGTGGGGGGAATGAGCGTCGAGACGGGCCGGCTGCCGGCCGAAGGCGTGCGCGCGATGTTCGATCGCATCGCTCCCGTGTACGACGCGATGAACCGGACGATGACGGCCGGTCTCGACCGACGCTGGCGGCGCTTGACGGCGGAGGCGGTCGTGCGCCCCGGCGACGTGGTGCTCGATGCCTGCTGCGGCACCGGCGACCTGGCGATTGCGTGTGCGCGCGCCGGCGGACGCGTGACCGGGGTCGACTTCTCCGAGCGCATGCTCGAGCGTGCGCGGCGGAAGGCCCCGGAGCTCGAGTGGGTTGCGGGCGACATGCTCTCGCTGCCGTTTGCGGACGCGAGCTTCGACGCGGCGACCGTCGGCTTCGGCGTCCGCAACGTCGACGATCTGGAGCGTTCGCTGCGCGAGCTCCGGCGCGTGCTGCGCGACGGCGGGCGGCTTGGGATCCTGGAGATCACACGGCCGCGCGGCCTGCTCGCGCCGTTCTACCGGTTCTGGTTCGACGGAGTCGTGCCGCTGCTGGGCTTTGTCGAGGTGCGCTACCGCACCTTTGCCGGGGGCATCGTCGCGCTGCACACGGCGAAAACCGAACTGCTGGGGTCAGACCCCGGCCGTTCCGGCCGGCGTCAGACCCCATGACCGCGCTGGCCGAGCTGTGCGAGGCGCCCGGGCTCGAGGCGTACCTCGCCGACCTGGAGGACCGGCTCGACCATGCGGTCGGGACGTACCGGGGGATCGTCTCCGAGGTCGGCGGCGAAGCGCTAGCCGCCGGCGGCAAGCGACTCAGGCCGCTGCTCGTCTACCTCTCCAGCCCGCCGGGCGCGGAGGCGTCGGTGGTCGCCGGCGTCGCGGTCGAGCTCGTGCACCTGGCGACGCTCATGCACGACGACCTAATCGACGGCGCACAGTTGAGGCGTGGGCGCGCGTCCGCTTGGTCCGCGCACGGTCCGGGCGCGGCGCGTGCCGCCGGCGATTACCTGTTCGCGCGCGCGTTCGCGGAGCTCTCCGCGACCGGGGATGCCCGCTCAGTTGCGATCTTGGCGAACGCCACGCTTTGCCTGGCGCGCGGGGAGGCGATGCAACGCTTGCAGCGCTTCGATCCCGACACGGCCGTCGACGCGTACCTCGAGCGCTGCACGCTCAAGACCGGGAAGCTGTTCGAGGCGGCCTGCAGGCTCGCCGGGGGACCGGGGGCCTTCGGGCTGGCGCTCGGCGTCGCCTTCCAGATCACCGACGATATCCTCGACTGCTCCGGCGTCACGATCGAGACGGGCAAGATCGCGGGGACCGACCTGCGCGAAGGCACACCGACCCTCCCGTTGCTGCTCGCAGCGCAGCGCGACGATGCCGTGCGCGCGGCGCTCGCCGGGGGCGCGCAGCTCGAGGGCGCGCTGCTCCGGGTCGCGTCCACGGGCGCGATCGAGGAGAGCCGGGAGGTTGCGCTCGCGTATGCGCGCAGCGCGCGCGCCTGCCTCAACGGCGAGCTCCACCGCGACGAGCTCCAGGCCCTCACCTATGCAGTCGTGGACAGGGAACGTTAGTGGCCCTGCTCGAACGCACCGACACCCTGGCGCCGATCCGCTCGAAGGTCGAGGCCGGGGAGCGGCTCGATTTCGACGACGGCGTCGCGCTGATGGAGTCGGACGACCTGCTCGCGCTCGGCGACCTGGCCGATCTCGCGCGGCGCGTGCGCGGCGGGGACGACCGCGTCTACTTCGTGCAGAACCTCTATCTCAACCAGACGAACGTCTGTCGCGTGAAATGCAAGTTCTGCGCGTTTGCGGTCACGCGCAAGCAGCCGGACGCCTACACGTACACCGGGGAGGAGCTGGTCGAGGACGCCGTCCGCCAGCACGAGCTGAGCGAATTCACCGAGATCCACATGGTCGGCGGCGAGAGTCCTCACGTCGACTTCGAGTACTACGTCGACATCGTCCGTTCGCTGCACGAGGCGTTGCCGGACGTGCACCTGAAGCTCTTCACCGCGAGCGAGATCCACCACATGACCACGCTCTCGGGGCTGACGCACGAGGAGGTGCTGCGGACGCTGCGCGACGCCGGCCTCGGCTCGCTGCCGGGCGGCGGCGCGGAGGTGTTCGCCGACCGGGTCCGCCGGCTGGTCGCCCCCGGCAAGGAGCACCCCGACTTCTGGTTCCACACGCACGACACCGCGCACCGGCTCGGGATCCCGACGCACTGCACGATGCTGTACGGGCACGTCGAGACGTACGAGGAGCGGGTCGACCATCTTCTGCGGTTGCGCGCGCAGCAGGACGAGACCGGTGGGTTCCTCGCGTTCATCCCGCTCGCCTTCCATCCGGAGAACACGGTCTTCGAGCGGCGCGGCTGGCGGCACACGACCGGCTCGGACGACCTGAAGCTGATCGCGGTGTCGCGCCTACTGCTCGACAACATTCCGAACATCAAGGCCTACTGGATCATGATGGGGCTTCCGCTCGCGCAGGTCGCGCTGCACTTCGGCGCGAACGACGTGCAGGGCACCGTTGTTCGCGAGCAGATCTTCCATGCGGCGGGCGCGCGCACGGAGACGGAGCAGAAGGTCCCGGAGCTCGTGCGCTTCGTCACAGCGGCCGGCCGTATCCCCGTCCAGCGGGACACCCTCTACAACGAGCTTCAGCGGTGGTAAGGCTCGGCCGCATCTCCTACGTGAACATGGCGCCGGTCTTCTACCGGCTCGACGCTGACGTGGAAGAGGTGCAGGGCGTGCCGACCGATCTCAACGGGCGGCTACTTGCGGGCGAGCTCGACCTGGCGCCGATCTCGTCGATCGAGTACGCGCGGCACGCCGACCGGCTGCGGTTGCTGCCGCGCCTCTGCGTCGGCTCGGAGGGCGCAGTCGACTCGATCCAGCTCGTCTCGCGCAAGCCGCTGGAGCAGGTGCGTTCGGTTGCGGTGACGCCGGAGTCGGCGACGTCGGTGGTGCTGACGAAGGTGCTGCTACCGGAGGCGGAGCATGTGGCGCTCGGCGAAGAGGCGGACGCGAAGCTGCTGATCGGCGACGCCGCGCTCAAGTCGGCGTTCGAGGATCCGACCCCGCACCACGACCTCGGCCGGCTTTGGCTCGAGCGGACGGGCTTGCCGATGGTCTTCGCCGTCTGGGCCTGCCGGGAGCCGCTGCACGCGGGCCTTGCCGAGCTCGAGGACGCGCTCGTCGCGTCTGTCCGGCTGGCGCGCGCCGAGCCGGAGCAGCTCGCGCACGAAGCGAGCGACCGCTACGGCTATCCGGCCGGCTTCCTCGCGCGCTATTTCGAGAAGCTTCGCTACCGCTTCGGCCCGCGCGAGCGCGCTGGGCTGATGACGTTCCTCGAGCTCGCGCACGAGGCCGGCGAGCTCGACGAGGTGCCGGAGCTGCGCTTCGTTCGCGAGGCGGTAGTCGCATGACCGACCTTGTGGCTCAGAGCCACAAATCGTCCGGCGGGGGCAGGTCCGGCGTCCCAGGGACGGGGCGGGCGGCCGCGCCGGAGAACCTTGTGGCTCAGAGCCACAAGCTTTCCGAGGTGTCTGTTCCCGACATCCTGGAGAAGGCGCTCGCGGGCGAACGGATCTCTGACGACGAGGCGCTGGCGCTGCTCGAATCGCGCGATCTCGTCTCCGTCGGCCGCGCTGCGCACGAGCTTCGGAACCGGAAGGCGGATCCCGGGCGGATCACGTTCATCGTCGACCGGAACCTCAACTACACGAACATCTGCTACACGGACTGCGAGTTCTGCGCGTTCTACCGGCGGCCCGGCGACACGCGCGAGGGCTACCTGCTCCCGAAGCCGGTGATCTTCAAGAAGATCGAGGAGACGCTCGCGCTCGGGGGCACGGGGTTGTTGATGCAGGGCGGCCACCATCCGGATCTCGGCATCGACTACTACGAGGATCTGTTCCGCTCGATCAAGGGGCGCTACAAGATCCACCTGCACGCGCTCTCGCCGCCGGAAATTCAGCACATCGCGCGGCGGAGCAAGCTGACGCTCTGGGAGACGATCTCGCGGCTACGCGATGCCGGTCTCGACTCGATCCCGGGCGGCGGCGGCGAGATCCTCGTCGACCGCGTGCGCGACGAGATCGCCCCGAAGAAGACGAAGACGAACGAGTGGCTCGCCGTCATGCGTCACGCGCACCGGCTCGGCATGTCGACCACCGCGACGATGATGTACGGCCACGTCGAGACCCTCGCCGACCGCGTCGAGCACATGCGCCGCATCCGCGAGCTGCAGGACGAGACGGGCGGCTTTCGCGCCTTCATCTCCTGGACGTTCCAGAACGACGGCAACCGGCTTGCCGGCAAGGTCGCCGCCGAGGACATGCCCACGTCCTTCGACTATCTGCTCACGCAGGCGGTGTCGCGCATTTACCTCGACAACGTGCCGCACATCCAGTCGTCGTGGGTGACGCAGGGGATGAAGATCGGCCAGGTCGCGCTCGAGTTCGGCGCGGACGACATGGGCTCGGTGATGATCGAGGAGAACGTCGTCTCCGCCGCCGGCACGACGCATCGCACGTCGACGGAGGAGCTCGTGCATCTGATCAAGGCGCTCGGCAAGACTCCGGTGCAGCGCGACACGCTCTACCGCGACGTCAAGGTCTGGAATTGAGCGAGGCGCTCGAGGCGACGGCCCGGCTTTACGACGACGCGGCGCAGGAGCTCGACCTCGCCGCGGAGCACTGTCGCGTTGCCTCCACGCACTTCCGCAACAAGGAGATCCCGCGCGGCGCTGCGCACGCGTGGGCCGCGTACGGACACCTGACCGAGGCGCAGGAGCGCATGCGCGACCAGGCGCGCGAGCACGCCACGCGTTCGGTTCCGCAGGCCTAGGCGCCGTAGTCGAGCGAGCCGTCCAGCCGGCCGCGGGAGGCGAGCCGGTTGAACGTCAGCAGCGCGAGCGTCAGCCACGCGGCACCGACGAGCGCCTCGATGCCGGCATGGCCGAGGATCGAGGTCACGGCGGTCCCGCCGAAGACGCCCCGAATCGCGAGCAGGCCGTTCGTCAGCGGGAGTGCGTGCGAGAGCCACTCGACCGCTTTCGGGTAGTACGAGAGCGGGACGTTGACCCCGCAGGCCGCCATCAGCCCGACGTAGGTCGTGTTCACGACCAGGCCGTTGATCTCGCGAAAGCGGAACACGATCCCCGCCAGGAAGGTGCCCAGGCAATAGGCCGAGAGCGCGACGACCCCGGTCAACGGAATCACCGCGAGCACGCGCGGCCACGGTAGGTGCAGGCCGAAGAGCGGGCCGGCGATGAACAGCGCGAGGACGGCGCTGAGGGCGCCGTCGACCGCCAGGTACGCGCCGCGCGCGGCGAAGACGACGACCGGGCTCGTCGGGCTGGCGACGAGCAGGGGCAACGTCCCGGCCCAGCGCTCCGTCGTCGTCATGTTCAGCGAGAAGATCCCGGCCTGTGCCGCAACGGCCAGCGCATTGCCGATCAGGAGGTAGAACGCCGAGCGCTCATCCGCGACGCGCAGCCCGATCAACCCGAAGAAGGACACCTGTGCGATCACGCGCACCATCCAGCCGAGGGTCCAGCTGCGCCAGGTGAAGATCGCGCGGTAATCGGCCACTCCCGCGGCGAACGCGTGCCGCATGACGTTGGCGATCGGGGCGAGGCGTCTCACGCTGTGGCCAGCTCTCCGGTCACGCGCATGCGGCGAAAGACGAGCGCGAGCACGGCGCGGCCGATCGCGAAGCTGACCGTGCCGAGCAGCACGACCATTCCCAGCCTGCCCCAGAAGTCGTGGATGTGTGCCGGCTTCAAGCTTGCGCGGAGCAGGTCGGCGCTCCACGACATGAAGATCGCGGAGGAGAGCGGCTGGATCCAACCCGGCAGGATCGCGATTGGCACGAAGACGCCGCCGAGCACGTAGAACGGGAAGCTGGCGGAGTTCGTGAACGTGTACGCGTTCCGCGTCAGCACGAACAGCGCTGCGAAGGCGACCGCCGTGCCGGACATCGCGAAGACCGTGCCCAGCAGCGTCAGCGCCAGCTCGAGCGGATGGTCGAAGGGGATCCCGACGCCGAACACGGCCTCGCCGATTCCCCACACCTCGAAGAAGCCGGCGAGCCCGAAGGACATCGTCGCCGCGATCCGGCCGAGGATCACGGAGGCGAGGCCGGTCGGCGCCGCCAGGGCCCATTCGAGCAGGCCTTGCCAGCGATCGCTCGTAACCAGGTTGCCCCCGTGAAAGAGCGCGAACCACCAGAGCGTCATCAGCACCGGGGCCATCAGCGCGTCCGGCTGCAGGTCATGGCGCCCGCCGTGGCGCACGATCGTGAGGAAGATGATCGTGAACAGCGGTGCCGTGAAGAGCGGCAGCAGCGAGTCGGGCTGGGCCGCGAGCATGCGCAGCTCGAGCCGGAAGCCCGCGAGGAAGCCGCGCATCAGATGTCCAGCCCGCGGTCGCCGATCAGGTGCACATAGACCTCTTCCAGGCTCGGCAGGCTCGTCTTCACCGACGTGACTCCCGCGTCGACGAGCAGCTTCAGGACCGCCCCGGTCGTCCCCTCCTCGGCGACCTCGATGCGCGCGCCGCCGTCCCCGACGCTGACGTTGGCCACCCCGGTGAGCGCACGCAGCCGTTCGAGCAGCTCGGGCGAGGCGCCCTCGACGTCGATGCGCTGGAAGCGGGAGATGACGCGACCGAGCGTCCGGGGCGATTCGGTCGCCAGGATCGTGCCCCGGTCGATCAGCGTCACCCGGTCGCAGACCGTCTCCGCCTCGACCATGTCGTGCGTCGCGAGCAGGATCGTGCGGCCTTCCCCTTTCAGCTCGCCGATCAGGCTGCGGAACTCGCGCGCCGCAATCGGGTCCATGCCCGTCGTCGGCTCGTCGAGGAACAGCACCTTCGCGTCGCCTACGAGGCCGCGCGCGAGGTGCAGGCGCTGCTTCATGCCGCGGGAGTACGTCTCGACCCGTTCGTCCGCACGGTCGGTCAGGCCGACGCGCTCGAGCAGCTCCTGCGCCCTGCTCTTCGTCCGCGAGCCGGAGAGCTTGTAGAGCGCGCCCCAGTACTCGAGGTTCTGCCTCCCGGTGAGCCGCCAGTAGAGCCCGCGCTCCCCGCCGAAGACGATTCCGATCACCGGCCGGACCGCGCGTGCTTCTGCGACCACGTCGTGACCGAGGACACGCGCGCGCCCCGACGTCGGCACCAGGACCGTCGAGAGGATCTTCACCAGCGTCGTCTTCCCGGCGCCGTTGGGCCCGAGCAGGCCGTGGATCTCGCCCAGCGGAATGTCGAGCGAGACGCGGTCGAGTGCCACGACGCGTGTGTCGCGTTTGCGGCGTGGCTCGAAGACCCGCGTGACCTCCTCGACGGCGACTGCGGGTCCCGTCATGCGTGTCTCAGCGCTGGTGTTTCAGGAGCTGCCGAAGCACCGGTGAGTTGATGGCGTTGACGCAGTCCGGGTCGCTGGTGGTCAAGACGTAGAAGTCGGTCGTCTCGCCAGTGGCGGTGACATGGTACTGCGGCGTCTTCGTGGTCGCGATTGCGCCCTTGTCGAAGCCGCACGTGATCATGAAGGCGAGCACGTTGATGATGTCCTTGTTGTCCTTCTCGAGCTTCGTCACGCGCTTTTGGAGCGCTGAGAACTGCTTCGGCGTGACCGCCTGTTCCCCAGCGGGTGCGGTGGTTGCGTAGAGGGCGACGGCCGCGAACGCGACCACTGCGACGGCAAGAACGCGTGTCATGACTCCCCTTCGTGTCTGGCGGCCCTGAGCCGCGAACGTGAGGCGAGAAACACTAGCGCCCCCTTCCGCTACCCTCGGCCGGGGTCTTGCTCCGCAAAACCGTCATCTCTTTTCTTTGCGCCGGAGCCTTCGCCGCGCCGGCGACCGCCCATGCGGCGACGGCGATCCGCGGCCAGACGCTGATGCCGGGCGTCATCTACTCGCGGCAGGTCGAGTTCACGGCGCACGGCCCCGTGGTGCTACACGTGATCGCCGCCCCGCGGCCGACGGGCCTGTACGCGCTCAAGCCGATCCTGTCGAACAACGCCGTGCTCGGGCGAGAGCGCGTCACCTCGATGGAGAAGCGCGTCTCCGGCGACGCGACGGTCGCCGGGGTGAACGGCGACCTGTTCAGCTTCTCGGACGGGCATCCGACGGGGGGCCTGATCCGCGGGGGGATCCTCGACACGGCGCCGGCCGACGAGCGCTCGACGATCGGCATCGACACGGACGGCCTGCTCCATGTCGAGCGCGTCTCGCTGGACGGCACCTGGCAAGGCAGTGGCCAGCGGCGCATCCTCGGCATCAACGAGCCCGTGCGCGCGAACCACACGCAGCCGATCCCCGCGGACGGCGCGGTGCTCGTTGCGCGCGGCTCGCAGGCCGGCTTCCTCTCCGCCGAGGCGCCGGCCGGCGCGAGGGTGACGATCCTGTTGACGTTGACGCCCCCGTGGACGAACGTGCCGGAAGCTGTCGGCGGCGGCCCGGTGATCGTGCGGGACGGCAAGCCGGTCTTCCGCTCGTTCGAGAGCTTCACGCCCGAGCAGCTGACGCCGCGGAGCCCCCGCACCGGGGTGGGGCAGCTCGCCGACGGGCGCATCCTGCTCGTCGCGGTCGACGGCCGCCAGCCAGGTTACAGCGCCGGCCTCACGAACTTCGAGCTGGCGCTGACGATGATGCGGCTCGGCTGCGTGACGGCTTCGGCCCTCGACTCCGGCGGCTCGACGACGATGGCGTTCGACGGCAAGCTCCTCAACCGTCCGTCGGATCCCGGCGGGGAGCGCGCCGTTGCGGAGGCGCTGACCCTGTTCTACTACGGCGCGTACGCGCCGCCCCTCACGAGCCGCGTGCTGTCGCCCAACGGCGACGGCGTCGACGACACGCAGGCGTTCTCGTACAAGCTCGTCCGCGCCTCGACCGTGACCGCGACGCTGAACGGCCCGGGCGGCGCCGTCGTCCCGCTCGACTCGGGCACGCGTGCGCCGGGCGTCTACCGCTTCAACTGGACCGGTGTGGGCCAGCCGGAGGGCGCGTGGACGTACCGCGTTACGGCCGACGACGACCTCGGCCGCCACTCGGTCGCCGAGCGCCAGTTCGGGCTCGACAACACGCTCGGCTTCCTCTCTGTCCACGCCGCGGGAAAACGGGTCACGGCCGCGTTTCGGCTCGCGCGCGCGGCGCGCATCGCCGGACAGATCGAGACTTCGAGCGGAGCTGTCGTCCGCACCTTGCCCATGCGGAGCGCGTCCGCGGGAGCCGCGTCGATCTCCTGGAGCGGCCGTGCCGGCCGGTACGTCTTCAGCGTGACCGCGACGAACGACGCGGGCTCGGTCGAGCTCACCGCCCCCTTCCGCCTGCGCGGGTAGCCTCTTCCGCGTGCCGGTCGCCGGCGTCACGAGCACGCTCACGTCGCTGATCGGCAATCACGGCGTCTACGCCGTGTTCCTGCTGATGGCGATCGACGCGGTTTTTCCAGCTGCGAGCGAGCTCGTGATGGTCTACGCCGGAGCGCTCGCCGCGGGCGCCTTTTCCGGACAGCACGTGGATCTCTTCGGGTCGCGCGTGTCGTCGCACGTTGCGGCGTACCTCGTGATGGCGTCGGCGGGAACGCTCGGATACCTGGTCGGAGCCGTGGCCGGGTGGGCCCTTGGGCTGTACGGCGGCCGGCCGCTGCTGGACCAGCGTGGCCGCTGGCTGCACCTGGGCCCCGACAAGCTGGAGCGGGCCGAGCGGTGGTTCGACCGCTGGGACGACCTTGCCGTGCTCGTCGGCCGGCTGACTCCGGTCGTGCGCTCCTTCGTCTCGATTCCGGCCGGGATCTTCCGCGTGCGGTTTTGGCGCTACACGGTGCTCACGCTGATCGGGTCGGCCGTCTGGTGCTTTGCCATTGCGGCGGTTGGCTGGGGGCTCGGCCGCAGCTACGAGACCTTCCACCGCGATTTCCGATTTGCGGATTATGCGGCAGTTGCCGGAGTTCTCGCGCTCGCAGCGTTTTTCGTAATTCGCCGGCGGCGACAATCTAGACTTGGCGGCCGTGCGTCCGATCCCGCTCGTTGACGTAAGAGGCCAATACGACCCGCTTCTGCCCCGTATCCGCGAGGCGATCGACGGCGTGCTCGAGAGCGGAACGTTCATCCTCGGACCGAACGTGGCCGCCTTCGAGCGAGAGGCGGCGGCCTATCTCGGCGTGCGGGACGCGGTCGGGGTCGCCAACGGCACGGACGCGCTCGTGCTCGTCCTCGACGCGTTGGGCGTCGGCGCGCGCGACGAGGTCATCTGTCCAGCGTTCACCTTCTATGCCACGGCCGAGGCGATCGCGCGCCGTGGAGCGACGCCGGTGTTCGCGGAGGTCGACGCCGCGACGATGAACCTCGACGCGGAGGACGTCGCCGCGCGCATCACTGCGCGCACGAAGGCGATCATCGCGGTGCACCTGTTCGGCCGGCCGGCACCGGTCGCGGAGCTCGTGCAGCTCGGGGTGCCGCTGATCGAGGACGCCGCGCAGGCGTTCGGGTCGCCCGAGATCGCACGCACGGGTGTCGCCTCGACGTTCAGCTTCTACCCGACGAAGAACCTGTTCGCTCTCGGCGACGGCGGCCTCGTCTCGACCGGCGACGCCGAGCTGGCGGAACGTGTCCGAATGCTGCGGTTCCACGGCTCGCGCGACAAGGTCGACTTCGAGCTGCTCGGGTACAACTCCCGGCTGGACGAGCTGCAGGCCGCCGTGTTGCGCATCTTCCTCGCGGAGCTCGATGGGTGGGTCACGCTTCGTCGCGAGGCAGCCGGGCGCTATGCCGAGCTCGGGCTTGGGGCGGCGTGCGAGCTGCCCGAGGACGAGCCAGGCCACGCGTATCACCTGTTCGTCTGCCGCTCGCCCGAGCGCGACCGGGTTCGCGCCGCGCTGAAGGAGGCGGCGATCGGCAGCGCCGTCTACTACGCGACACCGCTGCACCTGCAGCCGGCGCTCGCGTATCTGGGCTACGCGCACGGCTCGCTTCCGGTCACCGAGCAGCTCGCGCGCGAGAACTTCTCCGTGCCGCTGTGGGCCGGCATCGACAGCGGCGCGCAGGAGCGCGTCGTCTCCGCAGTGCAGGCTGCGGCTCCGGTGGCGTCGTGATGCCGGTCAACCGGCACCGGCTCTGGCAGCTGCTCGCGGACGCAGCGCTGATCGCGCTTGCGTGGTGGCTCGCGTTCTGGCTCCGTTTCGACCACGGCGTGCCTGCGCCGTACCACCGCCTGTTCGTGGACACGATCGCGGTCGTCGTCGCGATCAAGCTCGCGGTGTTCATCGTCTTCGGCTTCTACAACCGCTGGTGGCGTTACGTCTCGACACAGGACATGTGGGGCGCTGCTCGCGGCGTCACCGTTGCGTGCGTCGTCGCCGACCTCGTCGTGTATTTCGCCCATCCGGTCAAGGGCTTTCCGCTGCCGCGCTCGATCGCGGTGCTGGACTGGCTGCTGCTGCTCGCGTTCGTCGCCGGCACGAGGCTGATCGCGCGGAGCCTGATCGAGCGGCCCGGCGCCGCGTCGCTGGTCGCCCGCGGGAAGGAAGTCATCGTCGTCGGCGCCGGCGACGCCGCCCAGCTGGTGATCCGCGAGATGCTGAAGACGCCGGCGCTGGGCTACACGCCGATCGGGCTGATCGACGACGACCCGCGCAAGAAGAATCTCCGCCTCCACGGCATCCGTGTGCTCGGAACGTCGGCCGAGCTGCCGCACATCCTTCGCGACAACCCTCCCGACGAGGTGCTGATCGCGATCCCGTCCGCGTCCGGCGAGACGCGCCAGCGGGTCGTGGAGACGGCACACGAGGCAGGGGTCCCAGTCAAGACCCTTCCCGGGCTCTACGAGCTGATCTCGGGGGACCTCAACCTCGCCGGTCAGATCCGGCCCGTGCAGGTGGAGGACGTGCTCGGCCGCGAGCCCGTGGAGGTCGACGTTGCCTCGATCGCCAAGTACCTGTCCGGCGAGACGGTGCTCGTGACCGGTGCCGGCGGGTCGATCGGGGCCGAGCTGTGCCGGCAGATCGCCCGGGTCGAGCCGGCGCGCCTCGTCCTCGTCGAGCAGTCGGAGGCGGCGCTGTTCGACATCGAGCGCGAGCTGGTGGGCGACCGCGACTTCTCGGCGGTTGCAACGGTCCTCGGCGACTGCGGCGACCGCGCGAAGATGAGCCAGGTCTTCGAGCGCTACCGGCCCGGCGTGATCTTCCACGCCGCCGCGTACAAGCACGTTGCGCTGCTGGAGGCGAACCCGCTCGAGGCAGTGCGCAACAACGCGCTCGCGACGCGCGTGATCGCCGAGGTGGCGGTCGAGTACGGCGCCGCGCGCTTCGTGCTCGTGTCGACCGACAAGGCCGCGAACCCGAAGAACCTGCTCGGCCAGTCCAAGGCGCTGTGTGAATGGATCGTCGAGGCGTACGGCCACCGGGACGAGATCAGCACGCGCTTCGTCGCCGTGCGCTTCGGGAACGTCCTCAACTCGTCCGGCAGCGTGATCCCGATCTTCCGCAGGCAGATCGAGAAAGGCGGCCCGGTCACGGTGACGCATCCGGAGATGACGCGCTACTTCATGACGATCCCGGAAGCGGTGTCGCTGGTCGTGCAGGCCGGGGCGATCGGTGGGCGCGGCCAGGTCTACGTGCTCGACATGGGCGAGCCGGTGAAGATCCTCGAGCTCGCGCGCGACATGATCCGCCTCTCCGGCAAGGAGCCGGAGACGGAGATTCCGATCACGTTCGTCGGCGTGCGTCCCGGCGAGAAGCTGCACGAGGAGCTGTGGACGGAGGGCGAGACGGTCGGCCCGACGTCACATCCCAAGATCCTCCGCGCCGCGCGGCCGCCGATCGACGTCGAGTGGCTCGAGGAAGAGCTCGGCGATCTCGAGCGGATGGTCGAGCGCGGCGAGACCCTCGACGTCGTCTCGAGGCTCGCCTCGATGCTGCGTGAGCCGCGACGCGACGGCTCCGCAGTTCTCGAAGACACTTTGCACTGACGCGTCACAGTTCCGTCCCGCCGCGTCCGTAGGGTGGACGGGTGATCTTCGAGGGTCTCAACCCCGAGCAGCGGCGTGCCGTCGAGGCCGTGCGCGGGCCCGTCTGCATCCTCGCGGGCGCCGGGTCCGGGAAGACGACGACGATCACTCGCCGCATCGCCAACCAGGTTGCGACCGAGACCTTCTCGGCGGACGAGATCCTCGCAGTCACGTTCACCGACAAGGCCGCCGCGGAGATGCGCGGCCGGCTCGAGGCTCTCGGCGTCGCCGGCGTGACGGCGCGCACGTTCCATGCGGCCGCGCTGGCCCAGCTCCACCGGCTCGGCGACGCGCCGGGCCGGATCCTGCCGTCGAAGGCACTGACCCTGCGCCGGATCGGCAACTCGCTGCCGCCGCCGTACAAGTTCCGCCCCGCCGGCGATCTCGCCACCGAGGTGGAGTGGGCGAAGAACCGCCGCCTGACGCCGGACACGTACCTCGAGGGACTGGGCGAGCACGAGCCGCCCATCCCGCGCGACCTGATGCGCAAGGTCTTCCGCTTCTACGAGGCCGAGAAGGCGGAGCGAGGGTTCGTCGACTTCGAGGATCTGCTCGAGCTCGCCGTTCGCCTCTTCGACGAGGACGAGCATGCCGTCGCGGAGCTGCGTGAGCGGTACCGCGCCTTCACCGTCGACGAGTACCAGGACGTCAACCTGCTGCAACAGTCATTGCTCGACCGCTGGCTCGGGCCGAGCGAGGAGCTCTGCGCGGTCGGCGACGACTACCAGTCGATCTACGCGTTCACCGGTGCGACTCCGGCCTACCTACTCGGGCTGCCGCAGCGCTTTCCGGCCGCGACGGTGGTCCGCCTGGAGGCGAACTACCGCTCCTCGCCGGAGGTGCTCGCCCTGGCGAACCGGATCGTCCCTGCCCTCGGCGGGGCCGAGAAGGTATTGAGGGCGTCGTGCGACCACGGGCCGGAGCCGGTCGTCCGCGCGTTTCCGGCCGGCGAGACCGAACGCGCCTTCGTCGTCGAGCAGGTTCGTGAGCTGCATGACGGCGCCGTGCCGTACGAGGAGATCGCAGTGCTGTGCCGCACGAATGCGCGCCTGGCCGACTTCGAGGAGCCGTTCCACGAGGCGGAGATCCCCTTCCAGGGCGCGGCGCTGCTCGGGCGTGAAGCCGCTCGCCAACTTCTGAAGCGTCTGCGCCAGTTGAAGGCGACGCCGGTTGTCGCGGCAGCGGTGCGCGGCTACGCCTCAGATGCGGGCTGGGTCGACCGGCCGCCGGACAAGCTCGGCGAGCGGGAGATGGTTCGGCAGGCCGACCTCGGCCGGCTCGTGAAGCTCGCGGCGGAGTTCGACGACGGCGTTCGCACGACGCGAGACTTCATCGCAGATCTCGAGAACCGGTTCAGTTCGACCGGGCCGGAGCGGAAAGGCGTGCACCTGCTCACGCTGCACGGTGCGAAGGGACTGGAATTCGAGGCCGTTTTCGTTCCGCGCGTCGAAGAGCGCGAGCTCCCGATCAAGCTGGCGAAGAAGCCGGACGAGATCGCGGAGGAGCGCCGCCTCTTCTACGTGGGGATGACGCGGGCGAAGCGCCACCTCGCCCTCACCTGGAGCGGGAAGCCGAGCCGCTTCCTCGCCGAGCTTGGGATCGAGACGCGTGCGCCTCGTCCTGCCGAGCCGGACGACCCGCTGTACTCGGCGCTGAAACGCTGGCGGCTGCAGCGCGCGACCGCCGACGATCTCCCTGCCTACGTCGTGTTCCACAACTCGACGCTTGCGGAGATCGCGGGCCGCCGGCCTCGCGACCTGAGCGAGCTCAGCACCGTGCCCGGAGTCGGGCCGAGCAAGCTCGAGCGGTACGGCCGTGACGTCTTACGCGTCGTCGCCGAGTGCCGAGAGCAGCAAGTCGAGCAGCAGCCGCGGGTCGCGGCGGATGCGGCTGCCTGACGAACCGTCGCGCTTCCTCAGCTCCAGCGCCCGTGGATCGGTGAGCGGCTTGAGGCGTCCTTCACGGATCAGCTGCTCGTCGACTCCGCCGAGCCGCCCGCCGTACGTCGTGTAGACGGGAACGCCGAGGGCCGCAGCCTCGCGGTTCATCGTGCCGCCGGCGGAGACAACGACGTCGGCGAGGGCGATCAGGCTCTGTGCGTCGACGGCCCGGTCGGGGACGATCATCGACGGCAGCTCGAGACGCCGGACGAATTCGCGCTGCTCGTCCGTACGCGGCAGCACGACGGCCTGGACCTCGTCGTGGGCGCCGAGGTAGTCCAGAGTCTGCGGGAAGAGCGGGTTCGAGTGGCGGTGGTACAGCGACACATCCGGCGGCGGCCGCAGTACAACGAGCACTCGGTCGGGGTTGACCTGCAACCGCTCCAGCACCGTCGAGTCAGGCTCGAAGTCGGAGAGGTAGTACTCCTCTTTCAGCCCGGGGTAGCGCAGGAGCTTGGGCGGCCGAACACCGAAGCGCGCGAGCCGCTCAGCGGGGATCGACTCCGGCACGACGACCTTCGTCGCCGCGCGCATGCCGAGATGGTGTTGGAGCGTCGCGAATTCGTAGTCGTGCGTCGTGGCGCTCGGGACGCCGAGCCGTCGTGCCGTCAGCGTCAGCTCGTGCGAGCCGTGTGCGAGCGCCAGGTCGAAGTCGCGCGGGCGCGCCCAGCGGCGGAGCGCGTGGAGCCGCGACAGCAGTGACTCTGCCTTGCCGAGGCGTGATCGGCCGCCGTGCCGGCCGATCAGCGTTGCCTCGAGCCCGTGCAGGTCGAGCAGCTGCAGCGTCTGCGCGTAGTCACGTGCTGTGATCTCGACCTCGTCGCCTCGTTCGCGTAATAACCCGATCAGCGGCCGGAACACGAGCACGTGTGCCGACGCCGTCATGTCGATCCAAACTCTCAGACGCGGACCTCGATGAGCGCATGCTCGATCTCGTCGGCGGCGCGTTCCCCGGCGTGGCCATCCCATTTCTCTGGCAGCTCAGTCC
>WNGG01005472.1_pt1 | contig 18485 bp, 16 predicted proteins | sample 5400661 | NCBI WGS metagenome assembly WNGG01 (sample SAMN13153372, study PRJNA577476) | soil metagenome | isolation source: 100 cm soil or saprolite under Garry oak tree replicate 1 | place: USA:California | collected 2016-06-15
AGTGTGGTCATCCGATCAACGCGTGGGAGCGCGTCGTATCCCCACCCAGCTGCTGGAGTCTGTGCTCGCCTTGAGCCTGGGGCTGGGGGTGCTGGTAGCGGTCTTGGGTCACGGACCGGCGGGCGGAGCCTTCTTCGTTGGGGGGCTGGCGGCCTACATCCTGGGGCGACAAGGTATTCTGCATCTGCGCGCCGAGCCGCGCAAGACGAGGCTGGGTGGGCTGGTCACCGCGGCCCTGGCAGCGCTCGTGCTCATCGCAGGCGTCGTATTTCTCGCTCGGTAACCGTCGAGACCGTTGTGGTGTGCTGCATGTGGCTGCGGCGACCTCCGAGGCCGACGTCGAGATGGCGCTCACGCTGCTGCTTGACGCCGGTCGGCTTGTGTTTCTCTCTTTCTCGAGGAATCGCTGGGGATCTCATGGCCAGACGCATACATAGCAATCGTCAACCGGAAGAGATCACTACCGTGAGGAAGTGGATTCTTTCCGGTGCAACTGCAAAAAGGGGACGAGCGGACGCACGTCATCTCCCAGGCTGAGGACCAGCCCCATGAGGTAGCCGAGAAAACCAGCGAGAATTGTCCCCGTCTGGTGCCAGAGATGGTCATGGTTCGAGGAAAGAACGGTGGTGTGTAGGGCGACGAACACCATCGCGAGGTACCATACGAGTGCAACAAGCACAGCCCCAACTATGGATTTGGTCGGCAGGAGGGCGTTGATCCTGCCGGTGCCTATCGTGGTTGTGGTTCTACTGCAACGAGCAGACTGTTCAGGGGTTCAGCGTCGCACGCAATTTACGATGTTTCTCTACTATCGTTCATCGTACACTTGACGGTTGTAGGAAGAACTCCTATAATCCAATCTGTAGCCCAATCGAAGGCATGCAGCAAAACGGCGAGGGGTCCATGACGTCCGGCCTGTGGAGGCCACATAGCAGCCGTGTAACCTCGCAGGTATGTGTAGTAGAGAAGAGAACGCCTGTGAAAGAAGATCGAACCAGGTTTAAACTGTCCCGACTCCAGGCGCACTCTGCTCTGCATCATTTGCTCATCGCTGCCCTGCTTGCAGTCTGCCTGGCGCTTGTTTTGCCCGGCACGAGCGAGGCGCACGCTATTCTACTGCGATCAGACCCTGCGAAGGATGCGGTGCTCTCCGTCGCCCCAGATCAGGTACGTCTGTGGTTCAGCGAAGCACTCAATCCCGCTTTCAGCACTACCGCGGTCGTCAACGAGGCGAACCAGCGGGTTGACAGGCGAGATGCGTTTGTCTCGCCCAACGACGCAACCGAAATGGATGTCTCCCTGCGGCCCAATCTGACACCAGGAGTCTACGTCGTGGTCTGGCGCACCGACTCCGCCGATGACGGACATGTTCTCACCGGCTCGTTTCTCTTCACGTTGGCCAGGCCAGATGGGACCGTTCCTACCCTGAGCGGGGGAACCGTTCTCGGGCAGAACGCGCTCGGCGGGAGCAATGCCACGGGGCAGGACAGCGGTCAGCTCGATGGCCTGGCGCTCTTCAACTTGCTGATGATTACGCTGGTCGAGCTCGGGGCGGTCTTCTGGGTGGGGGCCCAGTTCTGGCCGATCTTCGTGCTCCTGCCCTCGGCAGAAGACCACGAGGAACTGAGCGCGTCAAACCAGCAGGCGCAACAGCGCTTTGAGCGGCGTTTTTCGCTCCCCACGCTGCTGTTGTTGCTGCTGGCGAACTTCGGCGTGCTGCTCGGGCAGGCCCTCACGGTCACCGGGGGCAATGTCGCCAATGCCTTCGCCCCCACCCTGCTCGTAAGTCTCGTCACAAATGGGCGCTTTGGTACTTTCTGGATCATGCGCGTGATCGTCATCGTCCTGGCGCTCCGGCTCTCGCTGTATCAGTTGCAACTGTACCGGTCGCGGCGGAGCCTTCCACGCCTGGTCAACACCGTCCTTCCGTGGGCAAACCTGCTCCTCGGCCTGGCCCTCTTCATCGCCATGACGATGTCGAGCCACGCGTCAGCCGTTGCCGGCAGCACCGGAGTCCTCGCGCTGGTGGTGGACTGGCTCCATCTCGTGGCGGCAGCGCTCTGGGTCGGGGGCATGCTCTACATCGTCACCAGCTACTTGCCAATTCTCCGCAGCAGTCCGATTGCAGAGCGGGCACGCTCACTCGTCACCGTGCTGCCCTACTATTCACCCTGGGCCCTGGTGGGGGTGGGCATCATGGCGGTTACCGGCCCGCTCAGCGCCACGATCGAGTTGAGCTCGTGGGAGCAGTTGTTCGCGACGGCCTACGGGCGGACGCTGGTCGTCAAGGTGCTGCTGGTCGGAGCGCTGCTCCTGACCAGCGCCGTCCACGTTCTCCTGCTCCGACCGCGCCTGAAAAAAGAGGTGAAGAAGTATGCTTATGCTGCTCAACGTCTCCAGGCTCACCAGGCAACACCCACACCGAATCCTACCGCGCTGCTCGTCGGGCAGGTTCACCTGCCTGAAGAACGGCAGGCACATGAGGCTGACCGTCCGATGCAGGAACAGCCCCAGTCCTCCGAGGTAACGCCAGAATCCGGTTTCACAGCCAGGGCGATTGCTCAACAGGTGAGACTGCGCGAGAGACGACTGGCAAAGCGTTCACGGCAGCTCACCCGAGTCTTGAGCTGGGAGCCATTGTTGGGGGTGGCCGTGCTGGTCTGCGTTGGTCTCTTGAGCGTCTTCGGAGGTACCCTTTCTCCCATCACTGCTGTGCAGCAGGCCGGATCACCAAGTGGAACCGCTGCACCATTTCACGCGACGGCAAAGACAAAGGATGGCAAATTGACGGTCACTCTCTCCATCAATCCGAATCGTGCTGGTCCCAACGGCTTCCAGGCGAGCGTGGCAGATGCCCGGACGGGCGCGCCAGTCACCAATGTGGGGGTATCGCTCTACACCACAATCCTGGATATGGATATGGGAACCGATACCGTGAACCTGCAACCTGATGGGAAAGGCCACTTCAGCGCCACCGGCGACCTGGTGATGGGTGGTCACTGGCAGATACGCATTCAGGTGCGAACGCCCGACAACACGCTCCATGAAGCCATCGTCAAGGTGACGACGTCCTTTTGAGCCTGCAGGAGGAGGCCTCGCTGCCTCGAACAATGCCTTTGGCAATCACATGCAGGCTCGCCATGCTGGACGAGGCAGTGCGTCTCCGCCCGCGGACGACCCTACAACATTTCGCGCGACTTTTGAGGATGAGATTATTTTTCATGCTGGGCAGCCTTCTACAGCCCGAATACTGTACATTGGACGGGAATTGAGCCCGAAGGAGCTTTGCGCATACCCATCACTCTGAAGCTCTACCATCGCTCATAGTACTCTTGACGATTGTACTATCGCGGTCTATAATTCAAAGTGTCATAGTGATAACGCAGCGGTATGCCCTAGTCACTGAGCGGAATAGCAGGCCAAAAGCGTACCAGGCTGATCGCAAAGTGGCTATTTGATCTTCGGCATTTTTGGCGTAATCTGAGCAGTGGTCACCCTGGCCGGAGCTCCGTTCGTGGTTCTGGCTGGCGTGTGTGCCTGGACAGGACTGGTACTTTGACCTCAAGCCACCCAAAAGACTGAGAGGATTACCTTGATTACTGACGATATCGAGAGACCGCATATTACGCCGCAGCAGTATGAAGTGCTGCACGGTGGGGGTGCGGAAGCTGCCGAGATTGCCAAAGAGCGACTGTCACGGCGACGCTTCCTCCGCAGGTCTATGCTCGCAGTATGGGGATTGTCTGCGACGGCAAGCGTGGGCGGAGCATTATATATGCTCTATCCTAATCTCGCCGGCCAGTTCGGTTCTGCTTTGACGATTGGGAAGAAAGCAGATTTTCCGGCGGCTAAGCCCGGTGATTTTAAAATCAACCAGGCCGGGGTTTTCTATCGCCAGCCAGCCAAGACGTACCTGGTCCATCTGGATAAGGAGACGAAATTTTTATTGAGTAGTACTGTACTTGATGACCAGTTGACCTCAGAGACGGTCATCAAAGACAAGGATGGCTCCTACTGGATCGCGCTGTATCAGCGTTGTGTCCATCTCGGCTGCACCGTGCCATTCCGTGATGATTGTGTAAGCTTCAAATGCCCGTGTCACGGTTCACACTATAATGTTGATGGTGAGTTTCTAGATGGCCCGGCTCCCAGAAGTCTGGATCGCTTTGGTCTCTCCTTCACTGGAGAAGATGTAGTGGTAGATACAGGTATACTCAATAATAAGGTGCCGCATCCCGACCAGACCACGCGTTTGATCCCATTGCCGAGTGTGCAATGCAGTGTTTAAGAGGGAGGGAAAAGGTGCGTTTCAATCGGTATCATCTGGGCGATCGATGCCTGGGTTACTCGCCCGTCGAGCCTGCCGGTCCGAAGAACATCGTCGAGAGTTACAGCAGTCGGATGAAAAGTAGCACAAATGGAATCGGAAGCAAAACCACCTGAAGGCACATCACCTGATGAGATACACGACGAGAAGTTCACAGGCGGACACAAAAGAAGTGCCCACAAGCGCCGCATCATGATAGTGATCGTGGTGAGTCTCATCAATGTCGCGCTGCTTGCCTTGCTCGGCTCACAACTGCTGGTCCCTGCCCAGGATCAGTCGCACAATAGTAGTAGCCCACTCGATGGGCACCCGGCACCGGATTTCACGTTAGCTATGCTGAGCACACATGCTGCATCAAACATTCACCTGGCAACCTTCAAAGGAAAACCCGTGCTGCTCAACTTCTGGGCGTCGTGGTGCGATCCCTGTAAACATGAAGCGCCTCTCCTGGAGGTCACATGGCGGCGTGTACAGAGCCAGGGGATCGTCTTTCTCGGTATCGATTTTCAAGATACACAGAGCGATGGTCTCAGCTTTATACAACACTATGGGATCACCTACCCGAACGTCGTCGATGCAAATGGTTCCACAGCCATTAATTATGGAGTGACCGGCGTCCCAGAGACGATCTTTATTGACCGCCACGGGGTGATTGTCCACAAAGTGATCGGGGAACTGACCGAGCAAACGCTCGACAGCAACTTACAACTGCTTTCTCGCTAAGCCTGACATGGCGCCAATGAAGTTGAGAAGATCCTGGGCCAGTGACTATGCAAACGTTGGTGCAAGGTATTATCAACCCTTCCTGCCCGGCAGGCGACGTATAACCAGGCAGCAACCATGACGAATGATAAGGAGGGGTGGTGCTGCTGCCAACGCTGGGCGTGGTATGTACATTCGGGGTTAGCGAAGTACCTTATTACGACACAGCACTTTTCTGCAGCGCAAGTAGTGGCAGTAATCAATGAGGAAGATTGTTGTGGCGGAGCATAGGAGGAGATATCCTCCGCTCGGTTGCAAAGATACGTGAAAGCGCTGGTGCCTACTCAGGTAAGGGATTGCAGAGGCTGTCAAGGGCTGCAAGCTGGTTGCTTTGCGGGCGAGCCTTTACCTATCGCCTGGAGCACTCGAGTAGTTCCCTCGATAGTAACTTCCAGCGTATATACTAGTAGAGCAGCTCAAGATAGCAACCAGATTCCCGAGATTATACCACCAGGACAGAACGATGAACAATAGACAGCATTCTCCTTCACTTGGAGAACAGGACAACGACGTTGAGGTGCTCCATCGGGCACCTCTTGCAGGTGCCTCCCGGGAGCAGCGATCTAGTCGCTGGTCGGCCCGCCGACGCCGTAATGCCTTGTTGCTGCTGGGCGTGCTGTTGTTGGGTGCGGTCACTATCATTGCACTCTCCAGTGGCGGTGCCCGACATGCGGAACAGGCGAATGCGACGCAGCCCGGTACGTCTCCTGTAGCAGCTACTAGGACGCCGTCTCCTCCCACCACGGCCACAGGTGTGTTTCGTGAGTACCCCCTCCCACAGTCGGATAGCCAGGTCATGCGGCTGGCGATCGACCACGAAGGGCGGGTCTGGTTCGGGGAAATGGGTCGGAACTATCTCGCCGTCTTTGACCCGCAGACCCAGAGCTTTCAGCAGATGATCCCACCACATGGGCGTAACGGCATGATGGGAATACAGGTCGCACCTGACGATACCATCTGGTTTGCTGAGCAATACGCCAACTACATCGGCCACTACTTCCCCAAGACGGGACGCTTTCAGTTCTACCCCTTGCCCGTGTATACCGTCCCCGACCCCTCCAATGCGGGGAAGACGCTCACATTGCCGAGCGCCCCGAACGACCTGGCGCTGGATGCGCATGGCGATGTCTGGTTCACCGAATTCAACGCCGATCGCCTGGGACGGCTCGATCCGCACACCGGGCGTATGCAGCAGTATCCCCTTACCGCGAAGCTGAGTGTGGAGAAGCTCGCACCTTATGGTGTGGCCGTCGACCCGGAGGGGAGCGTCTGGTTCACCGAGTCGAGCAACGGCCACATTGGTCGCCTCGATCCATCCACAGGCCACATCCGCCTTTTCGCGCCGCCGGGTTCTCCTATCGCGCCGATGGAGATCGCCAGCGATGCGCACGGGACCATCTGGGTGACCTCGTTCGGCTCAGGCCTCCTGCTTCGGCTCGATCCGCGTACCGGAAGGGTCACCCCCTACTACGCCTCGCCCACTGGAAAGGACCCGGGCGCGCTCTACGGCTTGGTCGTGGCCCCGTCGGGCGACGTCTGGGTGACAATTCTGGCAGAGAACGTGATTGCACGCTTTGATGTCGCGGCCAGGCGTTTCATCTACTATCGCATCCCAACCCCCGGCAGTGAACCATTGGCGATGGTGATGGGTCCCGACCATACGCTCTGGTTTACCGAAATTGACAAGATCGGCATGTTACGGCCATAGTAAATCGCTCATAATGCAGCAGCCATGCTTTGAGCGGATATTCCAGGTAGCCAGTACAACCCATCGATGCATCATGACTTGCATCCCGAGGCCGTTTCTGGTACAATAGCTGCATATTTGTACAGCTATGAATTTATAAAGGAGACTATCGGATGACCGTTCACGCTAAGGGGCTTGCTGCTGGGTCTTCTTCCGAGCCGTCGGACGTGTGCCAGCAGCGATGCATCCACCCTGAACATGCCCTGGCAGTGCGGCGGCACCTGCTCGCGACGGATTCTGCTCGCGTCACTGCCAACCTCTTCGCCGTACTCTCCGACCCGACCCGGCTCCAGGTGCTCTATGCCCTGCTCCATGCTCCCGTTGGAGAATTGTGTGTCTGTGATCTGGCGGCAGGCCTTGGCCGTGATGATACCACCATTTCGCATCAATTGCGGGTCTTGCGCAGTCAGCATATCGTGTCCATGCGCAAGGTCGGCAGGGTGGTCTACTATCGGCTGGTGGACGAACATATCCGCCAGCTCCTCGCTGTCGGTCTCTCGCACGCCAATGAACCACTCCCCCCCTTGCATCACGAAACGGAGGCAACGGCATGAGTGCTGGACACGATCACGCGCATGGCATGGCGAAGCAGACTTTACGCCTGGCCTTTTTCCTGACGCTCATCATTGTAGCAGCAGAGGTCATCGGCGGCCTCCTGGCCCATTCCCTGGCGCTGCTCTCCGATGCGGGACACGCGCTTACAGACATCTTTGCCCTGGGACTGGCCTGGTTCGCGACGGCACAAGCTGAACGGCCCGCCAATGCCTGTAAAACCTTTGGCTATCATCGCGTGGGCATCCTGGCCGCGCTCATCAATGCGATCACGCTGATTCTCGTCGCTATCTGGATCCTCTACGAGGCCGTGCAGCGCTTTCAGCATCCCGAGCCGATCCAGCCGCTCTTCATGTTCGCTGCAGCAGGCATCGGCATTGCCATCAATCTGTACATTGGTTTTGGCCTGCAAAAAGAGAAGGAGAATCTCAATGCGCGGGCGGCCGCTTTGCATGTGTTTGGGGATGTGGGAGCCTCCCTTGGTGTCATTGTCGCCGGTCTGGTGATTCTCCTGACCGGCTGGACCCCTATTGACCCCATCCTCTCGGTCGGCATCGCTGCTCTGATTGCCGTGGGAGCCTGGCGCATTGTGCGGGAAACGACCACTATCCTGCTGGAAGCCGTTCCGCAAGACATCAATATGGACACGTTGGTACAGGATATGAAAGACACAGCAGGCGTGCAGGATGTGCATGATCTGCACGTCTGGTGCATCACCAGTGGCATGTATGCCCTCTCGTGTCATGCCTCCATCACGGATCTACGGACGAGTGAGAGCGCGCTTATCCTGCGTTCCCTGGAAACCAGGCTGTCGGAGAAATACCGGATTGGACACAGCACCATTCAATTTGAATGTCATGCTCACCAGGAATGCTATTGCTCGGTTGATGGGTTGTATTGTCAAATGGAGGCTACTGGACATGACCACGACCATGCATCCGAAGAAAAGCGGCATGTGAATCCGAAGGAAGGTCGATAATGGCACAGCCACTCACACAGATCAGCGAACGAACCACCCGTGCAGGACAGGTACGACTAGGGGTATGGATTGAGCTGGTAACCATTGTCTGGATGGTTATCGAGGCGAGTGTGGCCCTCTCTGTTGGATTTGCCACACGCAGTGTCTCGCTGCAAGGGTTCGGCCTGGACAGTATTGTCGAACTCATTGCGGGCGGTATCTTGCTCTGGCGACTGCTGATTGAGCAACGGGGTGGTTCCACAGAACGTATTGAGGTTGCTGAGCGCCGTGCCTCCTGGGTGACCGCCATCAGTCTGTTCGCCCTGGCCGTCTACATTGTGGGAGACAGCGCCTTCGCCTTTGTCACCCGGACGCAACCAGAGGCTTCCTGGTGGGGTGTCGGTCTTGCGCTCGCAGCAGCCATCATCATGCCCCTCTTATGGCAAGGCAAGCTTCGGGTCGCCAAACGGATTGGGAGCGCCGCGTTGAAAGCCGATGCCGCGTGCAGCGTCACCTGTGCCTACATGTCCCTGACGCTCTTGGTGGGCCTCCTGCTCAACCGACTCTTTGGTTGGTGGTGGGCTGACCCCCTGGCGGCACTCGCGCTCGTCTACTTCCTGGTCCAGGAGGGGCGTGAGGCGCTGCACGAGGCACGGACTGGTGAGACCTGTAGCTGCGGTGACGAAGATTGCTGCGATGAGTGAAGAATGAGCCACCTTCTTGGAATCCAACAACTCGACGAGCACAATCCTACACTATGACGACCGCTGAACTCGCCTCATCGTGCATACCTGGTGTGTAGAGGCTCGCTACTGTTGATTCCCCAGACCAGCGTCTCTCGCACGGATAATGGCCTGTGCCCGGTCGACCACCTGCAGCTTATTATAGTCACCATATGGTAAACAGGAAATAACAGGGAGGAAAAACTCGATGTCACAGCAAAAGGAAACCGAACGCGTGCGCGAGATTTTTGATGCGTCAGCCGCACAATATGACAGAGGAATAGCATTCAGCGAAAAGCTCTTTTTTGGTGATGGCCGGGCCTGGGCCTGTTCCCAGGCGCGAGGGCAGGTGCTGGAGATTGCCATTGGCACCGGGCGCAACCTGCCCTTCTATGCAGTCAATGTGGAGATCACGGGGATCGAAATCAGCCCCGCTATGCTGGAGATCGCCTGCCAGCGCGCACAAAGCCTGGGCCGACAGGTCGAGCTGGTCGTCGGGGACGCGCAGGCGCTACCCTTCCCCGATCAGCGCTTCGATACAGTTGTGTGCACGATTTCGCTTTGCAGCATTCCCGACGAACGACAGGCCATCGCGGAGGTGTGGCGCGTTCTGCGTCCAGGCGGCCGCTTCGTTGCCCTCGAACATGTGCGCAGTCCAAACACCATCATACGCGGACTTGAGCGCCTGCTCGACTCCTGGGCGGTGCGTACTCAGGGAGATCACCTTTTACGTGAGCCAGTAGAAACCGTGCAGACGGCAGGTTTTAGCATCGAATATCTCAAACGGCAGAAACTGGGCATCGTCGAGCGCCTGATTGCGCGAAAAGCTTCACAATAAGGGATTTTGTTGATCGTCGAAAAACTTAAGGAGAATGGATATGACGAAAATCCATCTAGATACGGATGTTTTTGACATTCCGGCTGAGTATCCGCAGTGGGGCAATGAGATGGACTATAACATCCAGGTTGATATTCACTCAGCGCAATATGTCCTGGAACATGCCAATCCAACACTCGTCCCTCTAACTGTCACGTGTCAGACTGCCTTGAGACGGGCGTATCTTCCAAGACTTGCCCAGGCAGGTCGCTTAGGCGAACTCATCGTTCTGCAAGCTGAACTCTGTGCGAGGAGTGAGCATAACGAACAAAACTACGGTGAAACCTGCCCAGGGCTGCCCAAGGATATCATCAATTTTCAACATGATCCTTTGGCCTGTGCAATTGCCTCAGGTTGGCATGAGGGCGTTGAGATTGAAACAGTGCCCCTAAAACTTGAAACAAGAGAGAGCTGGCTTTATGAGATTCCCGACAGCGATGGGATTCCCACACGCCTTGTCACGAAAATTGACGGCAACGCATTTAATGAGTATTGGTGTAATGTCCTCTGTCGTTAGCTTTGTCGGTCAGAATGCTCTGTGTACCTCATCTTTCAGCTCCCTCTGCATTTTGAAGAGACAGGGACAGAGTGAAGAATGGAAGCAGTTCAGATCGGGGACTTGTGTGCTTTCAGGCCCGCCTGCATGTGAAAAGATCATGCGCATATTGGGATATTTCTTCAATGTTCCTGTATAAATGAGGTTTGCAATGGTACGCGTGGTGTCAAAGACAGAAGTCCAAATAACACAATAATTGCGAAACCGCTGTTTCTCAGAGGCCAATCTCAAATATCTTTGGCAAAGTCATTATCGGTCAGATCTACTGCTCCTAGAATACGTAGATTTGTCCTCTGAGCCTTTGTCAATCCCTTGGCATTTGTAATATTCATCTGTTCATATGGCCGGATAGTATTTAAGCTTCTTAGGAGTGTTCCGGTGTTGATATCCCACAGTGAAATTGTTCCGTTATAGTCACTCATTGCGAGTGTTTTTCCATTTTTTGTGAAGGCTACTGACGTTATCCAGCTATCTTTCTCGAATAGAGTATGAAGGCATTCTCCCGTTCGGCTATTCCATAACCGCACGGTCTGGTCGTGGCTTCCGCTGGCAAGCATATTGCCGTCAGGGCTAAATGCGACAGCTCGTATCTGTCCGCTATGCCCCTGCAAGATGTGCAGACAGTCTCCACTGGAGTAGTCCCACACCCGAACAGTATAGTCGTCGCTGCCAGTAGCTAACATCTTTCCATCAGGGCTGAAGGCGATAGTGCGGATGCGGGCTGTATGTCCTGCTAAGGTCCTTTGACAAGAGCTGCTGCTGACATCCCAAAGGCGTATAATTTGATCATCACCACCACTGGCAAGAAGTTCTCCTTGAGGATGAAAACTTACTGCTCTGACGACCTTAGTATGGCCTTTCAGGATGCGCAAACAATCACCTGTAGTTGTTTCCCATAACCGCAATGTCTGATCATGGCTGGCACTTGCGAGAATAGAACCGGCAGGGTTATAAGCTATTGATTGTACTTTGTGTGTATGTCCCTGGAGAATATGGAGGCATCTACCAGTATGTCTGTCCCATAATCGTAGAGTCATGTCGTTGCTACTGCTGGCGATCATCTTTTCATCAGAGCTAAAAGCAACAGCCATCACCCATGCTGTATGGCCTTGTAGCGTTAGCAAACATTTTTCTGTCTCAGTTTCCCACAGTCTGATGGCCCCATCCTCACATCCACTCAGAAGTAGTCTGCCATCGCCATCAAAAGCGATAGCCCAGACTTTGTTTGTGTAGCCCTGCAGCGTATTTATACATTTTCCTGATGTGACATCCCATAAGCGGATTGTTTGATCTTCACTGCCACTGGCAACACTATTCCCTCCAGGATGAAAGGCCACCGACCATAATCTGTCGTTATGCCCTTGGAGTGTATGGATACAGTTTCCCGTGCTTGTCTCCCAGAGTTTCATTGTGCGATCTTTACTTCCGCTGGCGATGAGGCGACCATCAGAGCTAACGCTGACGGATAATACCCAATCGCTATGACCTTCGAATGTGTGCAAGCACTCACTAGTGTTGATATCCCAAAGCTTAATGGTCCTGTCGAAACTCCCACTTATCAGGAAGCGACCATCTGCACTGAAGGCTAATGACCAGATGAAGTCGCTGTGCCCCTGAAATACCTTGATGTATTGTCCTGAGTAAAGGTCCCATAACTTGATCGTATGATTTTCCCCGACACAAGCAAGAATGTTTTCGGTGGGACTGAAGGTCACTGCATTTCCTTCTATTTCTAGATACAAGGTATCGATACAGGTTGCCATCTGTACATTCCATATTCTGATTGTGCGATCATCACTGCCGCTTGCGAGCAGATTGCCTGTGGAGTTGAACGTTGCTGATATTATCCAACTGCTGTGTCCTTGTAAACGATGCAATATGTGACCTGTATTAATATCCCATAAGAGTAGTGTTTGGTCATCACTGCCACTAGCAATCATTTTATTATCGGGACTAAATGCCACTGCTCGTACCCAGTCCCGATGTCCTAAGCAAGTTAATACTGGTTCTCCATTTGGGTATTTCCACACTCTGATCTCGCCAGTAATAGTTCCAGCGGCCAATAAATGTCCCGACTTGCTAAATGCCACTGAGAGTATATTGCTAAATGTATCTGTAAAAACTGAAGTTGTCAGATCTGCGTGTGTAAAATTGACTCCCGGAAGAGTAGCTCCACGTAGATAGGCTTGTTTCACTGCTAGATGTGAAAAGTCTATATTTCTTACGTCGCATTGAGCTTGCACCAGCATATTGAGTAGATTTCCTGCAGTATAACTCGCATTGGAGGCAGGTGCGTGGCGTAAGATCGGTAGAAGATTTCTTGCCTTTTGTTCAATTCTTGCTTTCCCATGTATAGCAAGCTGTTGTTGAATAATTGGCCATAGTACGAGGCGAATCTGGCTTTCTCTTACATAGTCTTTCGCATGGGCTTTCATGAGGGCATGACTTTCAAATATCTGAAAGGTCTCCTTGTTCAGTTCCTCTACTATCTGTTCTATTAAGCGGCTTGTGACAAACTCCATAATCACCGGCTGTAACATAAAGTCTGCCGTCTCGCTTGTTTCGATCATTGAGCGCCTTAGCAGGGTATTAAGCACATCAAACAATGATCTTTTTGACTCTACAAGCACCAGGTCATTACGTAATGTCTCTAGAGACACTGGTTCTCTTTCCAGAGCTAGCCAGTACACAATATCCCTTTCAAAAGGTGAGAGGCGATGAAACTGTTGTTTTAACAGGTCTTGTAACTCACCGAAGACTACCTCTCCTTTACTCAAAAAGCTTGCAATATCTCCTTTAAATAAGCTTTGAATAGGATCTACAACCAACTTTAATGCGAGAGGATTGCCTCGATAAAGTTCTATAAGCCTTGTCCAAGCTTGCTTTGATCCGGATAAACCTCTATCTTTGAGGAGATCCCGGCTTTCGCGATATTCCATGCCGGACAAGTGCAATGAACGGATCGATGAAGAGGAGCCTTCTAAGAAGAGAAGCTCTTTCGGTTTTTCACGACTAGTGAGGAGTAAACAACTCTGGTGTGCTATCTCTCCTACACGCTGGAATAACTTACTGTAATCTTCATACCCCTCTCGATAACGGCCAAAACGACCGCCGACTTGTAGGATGGCTTCGACGTTGTCTATGATCATGAGACAACGGTGTGCTTGCAGTAGCTCGATAAGCTTTGTGATTTGGCTGTCTACTGTATCAGGAAGCTCTACATAATGATGATTAGAGAAAAATGTAATATAGTCTTGCAGAATATCTTTAAGGGAGGGCGCGTTTTGTAGAGATCGCCAAAAGATATATTCAAACGAATCCTTAATTTGCTCTACAACAGTTGCAGCGAGTGCTGTCTTGCCAATACCTCCGATACCCACTACTGCAATTATCTGACATCTTTCATCTAGAATCCACTGTTTTAAGCTTTGCTGCTCGTGTTCGCGCCCGTAAAAGGCATTAATACGTGGCATCTCCGCTTGATCCGCTTTGAAAGTGGAAGCAACTACAGGTGTTGTTAGCCTAACAGGAGCACCTGCTATTAGTTCCTCTACTACTTTGCGGATACCCACTGTTACATCGAAAAAAGCTTCGTCTGGATTGCGCCATGCTCTACTTCGGACTGGTTTCGCGTCTGTAGGAAGTACACAGGACGTAGAATGATCGGAATAACTCGTGCCTCTCCCCGCTCCTGCCGCTCCATTGCTCGTTTCATCTCAACACAGTAGCCATATTCAGACTTCATGAAGTCAGGGCTAATGAGAAGTAGAATGATTTGAGCGCTATTTAAGTGGCCGCTGATTTCTATTTGCCATTCTGTACCTGCACTAATGTTCCGGTCATGCCAGACACTCACAAGCCCTTCTCCCACCAAAACGCTCAGCTGTTTTTCTAGCCGTTGCCGTAACAATTCATCTTCTCGCGCGTAAGACAAGAAGATTTCTATGTTTGTTTCCATAGTAGTAAATTGCCTCACTACTCCCAGGGGCTATGTTCAACGGCTTGCTGAAGATCACTTTTCGTCTTTTCTGTTGGATAAGAACCACTATCTCTTTCTTCTTAGAGGTCAGGCTGACGCCTCCACTGTTCGATGAGACGGTAGGGATAGAGATCTGGTAAGGCACTGACACGATCAAGTTTGGCCTTTTCTTCAGCCGTCAGTTCAATGTCTGCTGCTCCCAAATTCTCTTCCAATTGGGAGAGGGAATGAGCCCCAAGAATGACACTACTGACCAGAGGTTGAGCGCGCACCCATGCGAGTGCTATTTGAGAGGAAGTCGCACCGCGCTCCAGGGCGATCTGCCGTACGGCATCAACAATCTGCCAATTGCGCTCGGTATTGCGACGATGCCATGCTTCTTCGTTCTCAGCGCCGGTCGTAGCGATGCGTCCCTCCGCTGCGCTCTGGGGCGGTTGGTTGCGTTGGTACTTCCCAGAGAGCAGGCCGCCACCGAGTGGACCCCAAGCCGTGACACTCATCCCTTCACTGGGGCAGAGATCGCTCAATTCGTATTCAATCTCCCGGGTGACCAGACTGTATTGATACTGCCCAGCTACGAAACGGATCCACCCGTTGCTTTCGGAGAGGGCTAATGCTTTCATCACCTGCCATGCTTTGAAATTGGAGACGCCAATATACCGCACTTTGCCAGCTGTGACAAGGTCGTCAAACGTCCGGAGCGACTCTTCCAATGGCGTGAGGGCATCCCAACCGTGCATGTAATACAGATCAATATAATCGGTCTGCAACCGGCGCAGGCTCGCTTGCACCGCGTGCAGGATATGATGCCGGGAAAGCCCCTGATCATTTTTCCCCTGGCCGGAAGAAAAACGCACTTTGGTCGCTACCACGACCTGATCACGCTTCCCCTTGATGGCATGACCAATAATCTCTTCAGAACGTCCACCGGCATACACATCAGCTGTATCCAGACAATTGCCGCCAGCATCGAGAAAATGGTGGATCATGTGTTCAGCTTCGGCAGCCGACGTTCCTCGTTCACTCTCTTCGCCAAAGATCATCGTCCCTAAGCTCAGGTCCGAGACCAGCAGACCACTGCGACCAAGCTGTTTGAATTTCATGGGGTTTTGCTCCTTTCGGGTCCTTCGTAGCTTCAATCTTAAGATCAACAAGCAGGGACATGCCTGATTTCGAATCAGTTTGAATGGAATGAGTTCCTCTAAGTATCTGTATCGTACCATATTCTGCTCATCTTCGAGGGTGTTCCTATAAAACTCTAGAGCAGGGTATCTACTCTTTCAAGGATATCAAATTCGTCATGCGCCTTCGGCGTATGACGCTTTGGCTGAAAACACGGGTGTAGCGGCGGGAATCACTACCTTCCATTAGCCATTCGACGGCTTTGGTAACTTCGTCACATCAATGATGTTCAGCGTATTGGACGTATAGTTGGTGAGAAACAAGCTTCCTCCATCGGGGCCGAGGGTGAGCTCTCTGGGAAAAGCACCGACATGGATCGTTCCCAGGATCCTAGTGTGACCGGTCAGTGCTTGCTCTGCATCGAGGAGCGTGAGCGTCTGGGGCGTTTGAGGTTCGGCAAAGCGATTGGAGTTGGTGATGACGAGTACGGCATCGTTATCCACCAGCGCCATTCCGGTTGGTGCCGTGCCAACGGAAACGGAAGCAATAAGCGCGTGCGTTGGGTCTGTCAGCAGCCGCGAGGTGCTGAATGACAGGAGCCTATTGCTTTGCTGGGCGGTCACCCAGGCAATGTCGCCTGAAGAGGTGAGGATGACCCGGACCGGACCGCAACCAGCGAAAGCATGCGTAAGCGCTGCATGCGAGGGATCGTGCTCCGCGTGCGCAATATCCACAACTGAGAGGGTTCCCTGGGGAAAACCAGAGCACTCATGCTCCTGGTTGGGAGGATCTCCGGTATCGATCCGACTAGTGACGTAGAGATAGCGGTTGTTCCGAGCTCCTCTGGTATTTCAATACGTGCTCTTGAGCCACAATCTCCCTTTGGTGAAAAGGTTCGTTCCCTGATCAATCCGAACCAATTTACACTCTGCTGGTCTTTGTGGTTCTTGTGGAGAGTCTACCACAAGGTTTGCTTGCATTCTAGATGCGCCCTCTGCAATATTTGGCTGAAACCCTGATGGTGCATGGCGAAAAGAGAGATTTCTTCACGACGATCACATCGCTCATGGACAAAAGCCTGGCGCAGCAAACTGCGCAGGTCGGAACTCGATCACCTTGCCTGGGCCAAGCGGTAACACTCAACTAATCTGTAAGAAAATGCCAAAAGTGGCGGGGAATTATATAGGATTTGTTCATGATGAGTTTGCTGCTAACAAGAAAGCATTTGCGGTCTAAAGTTGCTATTTTTGGGTCTATGAGAAAGAATAGAGAACTGACACTCACCCGCTTAAAAGACGGGTGGTTCTTCCTTCATCCAGCCCGCTTGCTCGTAGCCCGTTTGGGTGTACGAGTAGAGGCAGTCTGTCCAGAAGCGTTTTCCAGCGAACCGGATGTTTCCCTGTGCCCCAGGGTACATGCTAATGCCTTGGCCAGGATGTTACTCGCGGCATTGTGATCTCTGTCCAGTACCACGCCACAACGAGTACAGCTGTGGGTACGCACACTCAGAGACTTCTTCACGATAGCGCCACATGCGCTACATTCCTGGCTGGTGAACTGTGGTGCTACCGCAATGACGGGAACATCATGCATCAGTCCATAGGCTTTGACCCAGGAGATGAATGTTCCCCAGCCTGCATCATGGATGGACTTAGCCAGGTGATGGTTCCTCACCATGTTGCGTATCTGTAAGTCTTCATAGGCAATCAAATCGTGAGATGAGACAAGCGTGCTTGCCGTTTTCCTGGCAAAGTCTTCACGCTGCCTGCTGACTTTCAGATGCGCTCTTGCCAGTTGCTTCCTGGCTTTCTGGCGATTGCTGCTTTTCTTTTGCTTCCGAGAGAGTTGACGCTGCAAGCGTTTCAGCTTCTTCTCCGCTTGGCGATACTGCCGAGGATTGTCGATCGTCTTGCCCTCAGAGTCCGTATAGTAGGCTTTGAGTCCCACATCAATCCCGAGCTGCTTTCCAGTGGATTGATGCTCTATGACACGCTCTGCCTGGACACCGAATTGGACATAATAGCCGTCAGCACGATGCACCAGCTGCACCCGCTTGATTTGCTTGGTGGGGAAGGTTTCAATGTGCTGCTTGGGATTGCCGACGAGTCGAAGACGACCAATCCCACAACCATCGGTGAAGCGAATGTGTCGGCCATCGGGCTCCAACTTCCAGCCGGTTTGCTTGTATTCCACCGAGCGGTTGTCATGCTGAAACTGGGGATAGCCCTTCTTGCCAGGCTTGTGCGTTTTGCAGTGGGCATAGAAGCGCGAGATGGCGAACCAGGCACGGTCAGCACTGGCTTGCCGAGCCTGAGAATTGAGACGAGCAGCAAACGGATACGCTTTGGCAAGGGTGGCACAATAGCACTGCAAGTCGTTCTTGGAGACAGCGCGTTCATCCATCCACTTGCGCAGGCATTTGTTGCGCATGAACTGGACGATACGAATGGCTTCATCAATCGCAGCGTACTGCTGCTTGGTGCCATCAACTTTGTACTCGAAGATGAGCATGCCTCTTGCCCTTGCTCTGGTGTTCTGGTAGACTGAGTTTACACCAATGGATAGCATACGTCAAGACGGATGGAAGCATGAAACGCACAAATGTCTCCTTATCTGAAAAGCAGTGGAACGTCTTCATGTGCGAGCGCAACGGGAAGGCGTGGCGATAGCGGAACTGATACGGCGAGCCGTTGATACCTTCCTGGCTTGGGATGATCCAACCTATGCCCCACCGCGCCAGCCCCAAACAAGCAACGCCCATTCCTCCCCGCCTTAAAAGAGCGAGGCTTTCTGGGCCGTTCTCTGTAAGAGATATGGAAAGGACTCAGTTGTTCACTTCGACATCGAAGAACAAGGAAACCGAGAGGAGCAGTACCTATGAAT